>Ga0302324_100014659_pt1 | contig 15780 bp, 13 predicted proteins | sample Palsa_T0_1_FD_201949 | JGI IMG/M metagenome (GOLD analysis project Ga0302324, IMG submission 201949) | Peat permafrost microbial communities from Stordalen Mire near Abisko, Sweden - Palsa_T0_1 | ecosystem: Environmental > Terrestrial > Soil > Palsa > Peat permafrost | place: Sweden: Abisko...
GCGAGCGGGTGTTCACCTACTGGGACTACCGGGCCGGAATGTTCCATCGGGACCTGGGGATGCGGATCGACCTGGTGCTGGCCACCGCCCCGGTAGCGGCCCGGGTGCGGGCGGCATGGGTGGACCGCCAGGCTCGCAAGGGCACCGGACCGAGCGACCACGCCCCGGTGATCGTCGACCTGGACGAGGCGCCGGACGGGGACATCGGGCCGGTCGTACCGCCGTCCTCCGCGCCTGCCGTCCGGCCCGGCTCGGTCACGTTGCCCCAGTCGCAGTGACACGCGCGTGCCCGTCCGCCATCTGTTGCCGGGCGGTCACCGGAGCCGAGTGCGGCTAGATCCGCTGGAAGCCCCAGCCCAGCAGCCGCCTGGCGGCGGCGAAGAACGAGGCGGGGCTATCGGCGGTGCCGGCGTGCAGGACCACGCCGATCAGGACGCGGCCGGCGCGCCGCGCCTCGAACAAGAAGCAGTCGCCGGCGGCATTGGTGTCGCCCGTCTTGATTCCGACGACGCCACGGTCGGACCCGAGCAGTCCGTCCGTGGTGTACCACTCGTACCGGTGGTGCAGGGCCGTAGCCGCCAGGTGATACCTGCGCTGGGCGACGATGCGCCGGAACAGCGGATAGCGCATGGCCTGCTCGCCGAGCCTGACGAGGTCAGCCGGGGTGGAGTAGCTGGAGTGCTCGGTCGGGTACGGCATGCCGTCGAAGCTGCTGAAATGAGTCGACGTCAGGCCCATCGCCTGCGCCGTCGCGTTCATCCTCTGCACGAACGCGCCGCGGCCGGGACCGTAGGCGGTGGCCAGCAGGTAAGCGGCGTCGCAGCCGGACGGCAGCAGCATCGCCTCAAGGAGCTGGCGAGCGGTCAGCACGTCCCCGGCGATCAGGCCGGCGCTGCTCGCGCCGTCCCTGCGGACGTACCGGACGGCGTGCCTGGTGACCTCGATCTCCCGGCGCAGGTCACCGGCCCGGAGCACGACCAGCGCGGTCATCACCTTGGCGATGCTGCCCATCGGCCGCGGCACGCTGACGTCCTTGCTCCACAGCCGGGCTCCGGTCCGGGCGTCCACCAGGTCCGCCCCCCTGACGTCCACCCGCCGCGGTCCGGCAGACCCTGCCCAGGCGCCCGCCGACGGACCAGGCCCTGGCGCCACCATGGCAGCAGACGGCACCGCGGCGAGGACGGCCGCCGCCGGCAGCACGGTCACCGCGATGAGACCGCGTACCAGGGGCCGGGTCCGCCGCCGGCTACGCGTTGTCACCTGCCGGGCTCGCACGGTTCGATCTAACCAGCGCGACAAAGCCGCCGCTGCCGGTAAAGCGAAATCAGTCCATCGGGCGCAACGAGTTATTCCCCTGACCAATCCCGTCGGAAGCGGGTCGCTGCCTCACTTGCTGCACCGCCTGGTTAGTCGCGGTCTCGCCGCGCAGCCGCGGCCTCGGACTGGCCGCTGAGAGCCAGCCGGGCGGCGCTGACGTCCTCGCGCCCGTGCCCGGCAGCTACGGCCGCGTGCCACTGGCGGGACAACGCCGCCAGCAGCGGCAGCGGGTCGCCCTGGACGGCACCGATCGCGAGGTCCACGTCTTTCAGCGCCCACTCCAGCGGGAACTCGGCAGCGAAATCACCCTGGTCCATCTTGTGCAGTTTCGCGTCGGCGATCGGCGCGTCCAGCGGACCGCCCTCGATCGCCTCCGCCAGCTGCTGATGGCCGATATCCATTCGATCCGCCAGCTCAAGTGCTTCCGCCACGCCCTCGATCAGGATCGCCATGTACGCGTTGACGACCAGCTTCAGCTGGCTGCCCTTGCCTGCGCTACCCAGCCAGATGGTCTTCCGGCCGATAGCCGCGAACACCGGGCCGACGGTCTTTGCCGCCGCGGCTGGCCCGGACGCCAGGATCAGCAGCTGACCGCTCTGCGCCGGGCCCTTGCTCCCTGACACCGGCGCGTCCAGGAACATGACGTCAGGCCGTGACGCGCCCAGCCGGTCGGTGATGCTTGCGGTTGCCGCCACGCCGATCGTCCCCATCTGCGCCCACACGCAGCCCCGGGCGAACGCGCCAACCACACCGCCGTCGAAGATCACCGAGTTCACCACGTCAGCGGTCGGCAGCATCGTGATCACCACCCGCGCGTCCCGGACGGCTTCCCGCGGCGACGCAGCCGCCACCGCTCCTGCCTCGGCGAGCGGAGCCGTCACCGAACTCGACCGGTCCCACACGGTGACAGGCAGTCCTGCAGACAGCAGGTTGCGAGCCATCGCCGATCCCATGATCCCGGTGCCCAGCACAGCGACAGGCAGCTCTCCGGCCGGCCCATCCGCAGCAGCCATCCGACGCCCCTTTCCCGAAGGTAAACCCGGCACTCAAGCCTAGGCGGCACTGCCCTGGGCGGCACTGCCCTGGGCGGCACTGCCCTGGGCGGCACTGCCCTGGGCGGCACTGCCGTCCAGGGGATTAATCGCTGGCCTTCCCGTACTGGGATCACGGGCGATGGCGTCGACACGGCTGACCGTGACGTGCGGCCCGGTGACCCTTCCGGCTGCGCACCAGGACCTTGGTTCCGTTCTCGGCGTTCATGTGAGCCATCCTTGGGTGACCCCGGGGATAGCGGGCCGCCGTTGGCGGCTGATCGCGTGGCCTGCGTTCAGATTACATAGGTAATATGAAACTAGCAATTTTTTTCAAGCAACTAAGGTATAATCATTCGGATGGCGACCTGGAGCTTCCTGACCAACCACGCACGGGTGCTGCTGTGCATCGCCCGCGATCCGGAGTCGCGGCTGCGCGACATCGCGGCCAGCCTGGGTATCACCGAGCGCAGCGCGCACGGGATCGTCACCGATCTCGCCGAGGCCGGCTACGTGATCAAGCAGAAGAACGGCCGCCGAAACCGGTACCAGGTCCAGGCCCACCTGCCCATGCCCGGACCGGGCACGCATGGAACTGCCATCGGCGAGGTCCTCGCCCTGCTGGCCGGCGCAGGACCGGCTCGGTCGCCGGACAGCCCTGGTGAGTGACCTCTGCCCATGGCTGGACCCGCCAGGCAGGCCAGCTGCACCCTCAGGCGCTCGGATCGGGAATCACGCGAGGAACCGGACGGCTCGGCTCTAGCGCCGTGGGGCGCTAGAGATACCGGCCGAGCAGGGTCAGGTCGGCCGGGGACAGCCGGTCGCGGGCGGTCTTGGCCTGATGCCAGTACGGATAGATCAGCGGAGGCATGCTGACCTTGTCCAGCCGCTCCCGTTCCTCCGCCGCCAGGACCAGGTCGGCCGCGGCGAGGTTGTCCGCGAACTGCTCGGCCGTCTTCGCGCCGATCACCAGCGTGGTCACCGCGGGCCGGCCGAGCAGGTAGGCCAGCGCCACCTGGGCCGCGGAGACGCCGCGCTGCTCGCCGATGCTGACCAGGACGTCGACGATCTCGTACATGGCGGGCTGGTCGCGGACCGGCGGCTCGTTCCAGTCGGTCAGCTGCCGTGATCCGGTCGGCGGCTGCTGGTCACGGCGATACTTGCCGGACAGCAAGCCGCCGGCCAGCGGGCTCCAGACCAGCACGCCGAGACCCTGGTCCACAGCGGCCGGGATGAGCTCGTACTCGGCATCGCGGGCCTGCAGCGAGTAATAGATCTGCTGGCTGATGAACCGCGGCAGGCCGAGCCGGTCGGCGGTGCCGAGCGCCTTCATCAGCTGCCAGCCCGCATAGTTCGACGCCCCGACGTAGCGGACCTTGCCCGAGCGGACCAGCAGGTCCAGCGCCTCCAGCGTCTCCTCAATCGGCGTGAGACCATCCCACTCGTGCACCTGGTACAGGTCGATGTGATCTGTGCCCAGCCGCCGCAGGCTGGCTTCGCACCCGGTCACGACGTGATGGCGGGACAGGCCGGCGTCGTTCGGCCCGTCGCCCATCGCCATCCGCACCTTGGTCGCGACGAGCACGTCGTCCCGGCGGCCCTTCAGCGCCTGGCCCAGGATCTCCTCCGCCAGGCCGCCGGAATACACGTCAGCGGTGTCGAAGAGGTTGACCCCGGCCGCCAGGCACTGGTCCACCTGGCGGCGTGCCTCCTCCACCCCGGTAGAGCCGACGTCCGCGAACCCCCCGCGACCGCCGAACGTCATCGTGCCCATCGCGAGAATTGAGACCCGCAGACCTGACTTGCCCAGTGCGCGATATTCCACAGCCCGACCTTACTCAGCACCGGCCGCGCCGCGCCGGGGAACTCACCGGCCGCGCCGCAAGCAGAGCTACCGAAAGCAGAGCTACCGAAAGCAGAGCTACCGAAAGAAATGCGTGACCGGCCGTTCGAGGGGGCGCCCGTCGATGTTCACGTCGACCTTCTCGTTGTAGAAGGCGATCAGGCCGGCGATAGGCAGCAGCTGGCGGGTGGGGAAGTCGTAGGCCCATGCCAGGTCGGGGTGGACGGTCCCGCCGGTACTGACGGACCAGTAGCCGCTGGTCTTGCCCTTGTAGGGGCAGGATGTCACGGTTGCCGCCGGCTGGAGGTGCTCGAAGTTCACTTCGCAGCGGTTGAGGTAGTAGCGGGTCGGCAGGCCAGTCTCGAAGACCATAACCGGCGAGGACGACTCGGCCAGCACGACGCCGTCGAGCTCGATCCGCACGGTGCGCGTTGAGCGCAGCGCGTCGACGCGGGTGTAGGGGTTGCGGGGATGGACGAAGACCTCCTCGTCCTCCTCGAACCAGGCGTCGAGGGCGTCCCAGTCGAACCGCACGGTGCCGGCTAGCCCGTCCGGGGCGTCGTCGGCGTAGACGTGCGCGGAGCCTGGGCGCGAGATGCCGCCGACCCGCAGCCCGTGCCGCCGCGCCGTCCCGCGGCGCAGCTTCTGGACGTGCTGCTCGTCGACCAGCACGGCTGGTGTCACGTCGGTGACCGGGACGTAGTACTGCGGGTAGTTCGGCCACTCCCACACGTAAAGCGCTTCGGTGGTGTCCAGGACGACCTCGCCGCCGAGCACTGCGCGGATCCTGCGCGGTACCGGCTCGACGTGACCGGCCGGCGTGATCATCTGCGGGTAGCCATTCATGAGAACCTCCCGTTGCCCCGGTTAAGCCACGCGTCGTGGCGCGGATGGGCCGAGTGGCTCAGCTAACCGAGTGGCTCAGCTAACCGTACGTGGGTTGCTGCGGCCACCCGGGCGGGGAGTCCTCCCAGTCCTCCGGCCGGCCGTACGGGGTGAGGTCAAGGATGCTGTTGACGAAGACGAGCCGGTCGACGCCGCGGGACGTGGTGGCGTAGGTCCGGTAGACCTCCTCGCCCTCGCGCAGGAACACGCTGAGCATGAAGCCGCCGCCGACGCCGCAGTCGTCCGCGAACGACGTGCCGTGCGACGACACGAACGGCATCGTCCAGCCCATCCGCTCGGCTTTGAGCAGCTCATCCCTGGCCTGCTGCCACTCCTGCGCCGAACTATCTCCAGCGGCTCGGCCTCGCCGTGGCCGCCTGACCCGAAGCCGCCTGATCCCGAATAAAGCGAACAGGGTCGCAGGGCGCCTCCCGAGGGATATACAGGGCTAGCCTGACAGACTGCGCCAAGGTCGGCCAGAGGCAAGGCGCCCAACCAGCCCGCGACCCTTCGAAGGAGGGCAGGCAGCATGAGGGACTCGGCGAGGCGGGCGACGACCATGACCTCAGCTCCGCCGGACGGACAAGACGTGCCGCGGCTGCAGGAGTTCGATCTCTCGATCCAGGGAATGACCTGCGCGTCTTGTGCAGCCAGGATCGAGAAGAGGCTCAACAAGATCGATCAAGTCGTGGCATCGGTGAATTACGCCACGCATCGGGCACATGTCACCGCCCCCGGCGGAGCTTGCGCGCAGGCACTCATCGAGGCGATCGACCAGGTGGGATACGCGGCCGAGCTGGCGTCCGCGGGCAGCGCGGAGGACGGCAAGGACGCGGAAGACAGGCAGGTAGCGTCTCTGCAACGCAGGCTGACCGTCGCGCTCATCTTCTTCATTCCGCTGTGCGACCTGTCGATCATGCTTTCGCTGATCCCGGCCTACCGCTTCCCGGCCTGGCAGTGGGTGCTCATCGGCCTGACCGCGCCGGTGGCCCTGTGGGCGGCATGGCCTTTTCACTGCATGGCCGTCAAAAGCGCGCGGCACGGCTCATGCTCGATGGACACGCTGGTGTCGCTCGGCATCACCGCGGCCTGCGGCTGGTCGGTGTATGCCATGTTCTACCTGGATAGACGGCCGGGCGGGTCCATGATGTACCGGCTGATCCACGCCTCCGGTGGCGGCATCTACCTGGAGGTCGCCGCTGCGGTGACGACGTTCCTGCTGGCCGGCCGGTTCTTCGAGGCCAGGAGCCGCCGTTCGGCGGGAGAGGCGATGCGCGAGCTCGCGGCCGCGGGCAGCAAGAAAGCCTGCGTGGTGGGGCCGGACGGCAGGGAGCGCCAGGTTCCCGCAGCCGAACTGCGGCCGGGAGACGTGCTGGTGGTTCGGCCCGGGGAGACGATCGCGGCGGACGGTGAGGTGCTGTTCGGGGAGTCCGCCGTGGACCGCAGCTTGATGACTGGGGAGTCTCTTCCCGCGGAGGTGGCTGAAGGCGATGGCGTCATAGGCGGGACCGTCGTGCTGACCGGCCGCCTGGTGCTGCGCGCGGTCAAGGTGGGGAAGGACACCCAGCTCGCGCACCTGATCAGGCTGGTCGAGCAGGCGCAGGCGGAGAAGGCCGCCATCCAGCGACTCGCCGACCGCGTCTCCCGCGTGTTCGTCCCGCTCGTCCTCGTGCTCGCGCTGGCCACCCTGACCGGGTGGCTGCTGGCTTCCAGTCCGCCGGAGCATGCGTTCAGCGCGGCCCTTGCCGTCCTGATCATCGCCTGCCCGTGCGCGCTGGGGCTCGCCACCCCGGCGGCGCTCGCCGTCGCCTGCGGCCGCGGGGCACAGCTCGGGATCTTCATCAAGGGGTTCCAGGCGCTCGAGCTGTCCAGGTCGATCGACACCGTCGTACTGGACAAGACCGGAACCGTCACCACCGGCAGGATGACAGTTACCGGTTTGCGGACCACCGGCTCGACGGAATCCAGCGACCTTCTTCGTTATGCAGGTTCAGTGGAGCAGGCGTCGGAGCATGCCGTTGCCGCCGCTATCACCTCGGCGGCCCGGGCGGAGCACGCGTCGCTCACGCAGGCCGAGCACTTCCAGGCATTGCCAGGCCTTGGCGCGCGCGGCACGGTGGCCGGCACGGAGGTGATCGTCGGGCGCGCACGCCTGCTGCGGGAGCGCAAGATGACGATACCGGGGGAGCTGAGCGATCAGTGCGCCACCTGGGAGTGCGCTGGCCGCACCACGGTCCTGGTGGGCTGGGACGGTGAGGTCCGGGGGGCGGTCGCGGTCGGTGACACCGTCAGGCCTTCTGCCGCCCGCGCCATTGCCGAACTGCGCCGGCTCGGCCTGCGCCCGGTGTTGCTGACCGGAGACAACGAAGCCACCGCCCGGGCCGTGGCAGCAGCGGTCGGCGTCGATGAGGTCATCGCCGGGACTCTGCCCGACGGCAAATCCGCCATCATCAGGGGCCTTCAGGCCCAAGGACGGCGGGTGGCCATGGTCGGTGACGGGGTCAACGACGGTCCCGCCCTAGCCGCAGCCAACCTAGGGATGGCTGTCGGGACGGGCACGGACGTGGCGATCTGCGCGGCGGACCTGATCCTGCTCCGGGACGACCTTGACATCGTTCCCGACGCCATCAAGCTCGCCCGCGGCACGTTCAGGACCATCCGTCGCAATCTTGGATGGGCCTGCGGGTATAACGTGGCCACCATCCCGCTTGCCGCCCTCGGCTTCCTCAACCCGCTGGTAGCCTCGGCCGCGATGACGCTGTCGTCGGTATTCGTCGTAGGGAACAGCCTGCGGCTGCGGCGGTTGCGCGTTTCGACCAGCGAGTCCAGCCGGCCGCATGCCCTGGCCCGGCCCCGGGCAGCTTCTGCAGCGGGCGCTGGGCGCCGATCCGCGCTCCAGGATGCCGGATCGCGGCGCCGGTCTCCGGCCTCGGCACGGCCGCCCAGCCAAGCGGGGAAGGAACGGCTGGTCCGCCCCCTAGTGACCGATCAGGCACCGCTGCCGGGCCGGGCGGCCAAAGAGGCACCCGCGGAAGCAGGCGAATACCCCCTTGTCGGCTCATGACAGGTCACCGTAGGACGCAAACCCGGGCTGGCGCTGAGAACCGGCAGCCCCGCACTCATCGTGCAACTTGGAAAGCCATACCGCTCATTGCGATATGAGATGGCAGCACGCACCTGGGCAGCAACCGCGATACCGTCGCAATTGCCCTAGCCGCGAAGTGGAGGGCCGGCCGTGGTTCATGTGGACAACTTCTCAGACGGAGCGCTGAACCCTGTGCTCGCCTACGTAACGTCCTGCGTGGGCTGCTTCCTGGGCCTTCGGTGCGCCACGCGAGGGAACGCATGCCACGGCGTGGCGCGCGCCAAGTGGCTGATCCTGGCCACGGTGGCCATCGCAACCACGGGTATCTGGGTGATGCATTTCATCGCCATGCTCGGGTTCACGATCCCTGGCCAGACAATCAGATACAGCGTGCCTGTCACCATCCTTTCCATGCTGATCGCGGTGGTGGTGGTTGGCATCGGATTGTTTATTGTCGAGTTCGGCCGTATTGGAGCCTGGTCGCTGCCGCTCGGGGGCCTGGTCGTGGGATGTGGCGTGGCGAGCATGCACTACATAGGCATGGCGGCGATCCGGGCGCCGGACTCGCTGAGTTACAACCCCGTCCTGGTAACGCTGTCTGTGGTCATCGCCGTGATCGCCGGGACCGCTGCGCTGTGGGCGGCGCTGAAGCTGGACAGCGTATGGTCGACTCTCGTCGCATCCATGATCATGGGCGTGGCGGTCAGCGGGATGCACTACACCGGCATGGCGGCCCTTCGCGTCTATGCCGCCCCCGGCCTTGCCGCGAGCGCGCAGGGAGGTGCCAGCGCCGAGGCGTTCCTGTTGCCGCTCATTCTCGGCATCAGCGCCGTCGCGTTCATCCTCTCCATAGTAATCTCGCTTTCACCGACCGCGGCGGAGATGATTGAGGAGGCCGACCTGATGGCGCGGATTGGCCGGCCTATGTACCAAGAGCAGCATCCGCAGCCGGACCGCGATAATCACCGGGACAGCGCCCGCCCAGAGCGAGAACAGCCCGATGAGCCCGGGAGCCTGTTCCGCGATCGCAAGCCGCGCAGCACCCCGGAGGAAAGGGAATCCTGGGATTAGCGGCCGCGTGCTGTCAGGGAGTGAGCATGGGCGCGATATTTGAGCATCCGGCCGATGTCAGGTGGCGTGACGTGGACGCTTTGGGTCACGTCAATCACGCTGTGTTCCTGACCTATCTCGAGGAGGGCAGGGATGCCTTCTTCTCGCAGGCCCTTGGCAGCGATCCGAGCTACGTGGTCGTGCGGGTTGAAGTCGACCTGCGCGCGGAGGTTCGCTACGCGGAACGGCGGGTGACGGTGCGCATAGAGGTGGAGCGGCTCGGAACGACGAGTCTCACGACTCGCGAAGCGATCCTTACCTCATCAAAGGAGGTCGTGGCCGAGGCACGCGTCGTCACGGTTCGCTGGGACCCCGCCCATCGAAAGCCGGTCCCGTTCAGTGCGGCCGAACGCGCCCAACTGGCGGCATTGGTCACCGGCCCCACCCCCCAGGCACCCCGCCAGCTGTGAAGCTCTAGCGTGCACATTCTGTGGTGCAGCGTCTGTGGACCAGCGTCGTGCCGAGCAGCGTCGTGCCGAGCAGCGTCTGTGGTCAACGGAACCCCGGTGTCCGACAGCAGCGTGGAGTGCGGGTCTGCGACCCGGCGCCCGGCTGCCAGTGACCGAACGGCAAGAACCCGATCCTCTTCATGCCCGCGTCAGCGTCCACCACGCCGCGTCGATTCCGGGGGCACGGTGCCCGGACCACCCGGGCGCCCGGCTGGGAGTCCGGCGCGACCAGGACCCGGGTCGGCGGGCCGGTGCTCGCTACCGCGCGCCGGCCTGGCTGTTGCTCGCCGCCATGTGGCGGGGCCGCAGCCCGAGCTTTTCCCTGATGGTCTGCTGGACCAGTTCCTTGGGAGGCCGGGTGTCCACCGTGACGATGTACTCCTTGCGGCGGAAGATGTCGAGCACGGGGTTGGTCTTCTCGTGGTACTCGCGGAGCCGGACGGCGAGCGCCTCCTCGGTGTCGTCCTCGCGCCTGATCAGCTCCCCGCCGCAGGCGTCGCACCTCAGGACGGACGATGGGCTGTTGTCGATCAGGCTGTAGTCCATCCCGCAGTTCGCGCACAACCGCCGGGCGAGCACCCTGCGCGCCACCTCGCTGTCGGGCAGGTCGAGATGGATCACCCCGTCGATGTCGTAGCTCTCCAGCAGGAACTCCGCCTGGCGCTGGTTCCGCGGGAAACCGTCGATGATGAAGCCGTAGTTCCAGTCGTGCTCGCTGAGTCGTAGCCCGACGACGCCCTCGACGAGGTCGTCGCCGACCAGCAAGCCGGATGCCATCGTCCGCCTGACCTGCGCGCCGATCTTCGTGTGGTTCTGCACGTTCCACCGGAAGATGTCGCCGACGGCGATGTGCACGAGGTCGAAGTCCTCGGCGAGCATCTTCGCGTGAGTTCCCTTGCCGCTGCCCTGCACACCCATGATGACGTATTTCCGCATAAATCAACCTTCGCATGGAACAGGGCCGCTGGCCCCCCCGGAGTGGCGAGATCATGTCCGAGGCAGCGGCATACGGTACCGCGCCCGTACCAGCGGCACCGGACGTCGGGTTCGCCGCTCGACTGGGCGGCTGGCGTGGGCAGCTCGCAGGGACAGCAGGCGGGCCAGTGCACCGCGGGCCCGCTTCAGGTCGCTGTACTGGCCGCTGGCCGCCGGGTGCGCGATCAGGACCCCGAAAGCTGCTCCCGCGATACGCACGCCCCTGATGCTAGAGCCAGCCCGCCCCCAGGCCCGGCGCTGCCGACTGCCGCCCTATCGGGCTGTGACATCCGTGATCGCGCTGCGACGTCCCGCGTGCCTGGGACCCGTCAGCAGCCGTCGTAGTCCGTCCAGTTCGACGCGCCGCCTGCGGCGATGGCGTTGTCGAATATCTGATCCTGGTAAGCGGGGCCGGCCACGCCGAACTCGCCGGCCGCGCCGCCATAGGCCTCCCAGGTGCCCAGCGCGAACTGGTAGGCCCCGCCGCCGTTACCGGGTCCCCAGGCGTAGCTGCCGCCCTCCTCGGCGTTGCGGATGCAGACCCCCAGCGGTGAGCTGGCGGCGTCTCCGCCGGCGCTGGATGGCGCTGGGCTCGGGACTGGGCTCGGTGACTGCGCTGCGGGCTGCTGAGCGGGCTGCTGGGCCGCCTGCTGCGCGTGCCGTGCGGCGGCGAGCGCGGCGAGGTGCCCGCGCCGGGCGCTCCGCCAGACCGCGCGGGCCTCCAGGACCGCGGCGTCGCGGTGCACGGCGGTGGTCATCCGGTAGCCGGTGAAAGCTGTTGCCGCGCTCGTCGCCGTGGTCGCGTCGGCAGCGGGACCGGGCGCCGCAAATCCGCCGTGCAGGGACACGAAGGCCGCAGCCACGCCTGCGAGCGTTGCTGCGGCCACTACCGGTCCCCCGAGCCTGATGGCGGGTGTTCTGGGCTTGGCATGACGGGGTGCTGCGGGCATCACGCTCCTGTCGGCGGGGCTCCGCGTTCACCCGGCGAGCCGACGCCAGCGGCGTCAGGTGGCGCGGGGAACGCCTGTCCCGGGGGAACCTACTGGAGGCAGGGCGAGATGCGCGGGTAAACACGGGAATTGGATGCTTATGACTAAAGATGCTGGTATAGGCCGTAGCTCCGGCCCCTGCGGGCGAGGCATTGTGCTCGCGGGCGGCGTGGTGCACATTGGGAGGACACCGAGATGCTGCCGGAGGCAGGCCGCGAGCTCAGGGAGATGGCCGATGGAGTCGATCTGCGGAGGCGCCGGTCGCTGCCGGTGGCCGCTGGACCATCCCTACCCCGACGGGCACTAGCGGCGCGGACGCGGGCATGCCGTTCCTCATCACCCCGGCCGACCGTGCGTCGTTCCAGCGGTGCCGTCGGCAGTGGGACTTCGGGGCCGGGACTCGCCAGGACCTCGAGCCGCTGCAGCCGCCGGCGACTCCGGACCTGGACCGCGCGCTTCGCGACGCGCTGGCCATCTACTACTACCCGGGGATGTGGGACTGGGATCGCGGCGTGACGCTGCCGCTGGTCGTCCAGGGGCTCGAGCGGGCACTGGCCCGGCAACGGGAGCGGTGCGGGGACGCCGCGGATGCCGGGTCGTGGCGGGAACAGCTCGAAGCGGGCCGGGGCCTGCTGGCACGCTATTTCGAGTGGGCGCCCACGGTGGACCAGTTCGCCCCGGTTCTGGTCGAGGCGGACTACGAGGTGAACGTGCTCGACCCGGCCCAGCCCGCCCTCGGCCTGGTCACCCCGGCCGGCCAGGCCATCCGGTACCGCGGCCGGATCGACATGATGGCGGTGGACCGCCACGATGCCTACTGGATCGTGCGGCACCGCGTGGTCGACGGAGACTGGCCGGCCGCCGAGCGGCTGGCCGCCGACGAGGAGACCCTCACCGCGTGCTGGGCGTGGGAGCAGTTCTACCTCGGGATGGCCATCAGCGGGACCGTCTACAACGAGCTGCGGCGCCCATCGCCTGCACCCGGGCAGCCTGCCCGTGGCCAGCCGCGACAGGCCGCCCGGCGGTGGCCCCGGCTGCGGTCGCGGGCCGCTGCCGCACTGCCCGCCGTACGCCAGCACGAGCCGAGCGGCGGAGGCCGGTCGATTCCCCAGCACCGGCGGATGTACGCCCAGGCCAGGGAGCCTCATCGGCTCGAGCCGATCGAGCAGCGGATGACAGACGGCTTCCGCCGGACCTGGCTGCGCCGCCGCCCGGCCGACGTCGCCGAGGCCGGACGCCGGCTCGGCGCTGATGTTGCCGAGATGACCCGCCGCGGCCTCAGCGTCTACCCGAACCCCTCCGACGGCCACTGCCCGGCCTGTCCTTACCTCGATCCCTGCAGGGCTCTCTGCGGCGGGACAGACGCCGGACCCGTGCTGCGGTCGCGCTACCGCAAGCGGCCGCCGGAGAGCCCGGAAGAAGGACGTCTCGGCGGCGGCGCGTGGGGCACGGGCCGCGGCGCAGCCCCGCCGAAGTTCCGGGGCAGCCAGGACGCATGACCGGCGAATCCGGGCAGGCCGTCCCGGGTGGCGGCCGCGGTGAGCGAACATGGTTGAGCGCGTGCCCACCCGGGCGCGTCCCGCGTGGCGGGAGAGAGCCGTTGGTCTGGTCCTGGTAGCGATGGGGGGAGCATTGAGGCCGGGAACCTGGGCACTGTCGGCTGCCGGGTTGGCTGCGGCCTCGGTCGCTGCGTCAGAGTTGTGGCACTGGCGGGCGTCGCGGTCGGCGCCCGGCGCGGACGCGTGGCCGGCCCGGGGACCGCATGCGCTCGTCGTGCTCGGGTTCCCTTCCCGGCGTCACGGGCGTTTGCACGTGATACAGAGGTGGCGTACGGAGATAGCCGTGCGCTCGCGGCCGGCAGCGGCAGAGGGTGTCGTGGTGTTCACCGGAGGCTGTTCGCGTGCGGCGGCGGTTGCCGAGGCTGAGGTCATGGCTGCTCATGCGAGGCGCCTGGGGATTCCCGACGATCGGATCCTGCTCGAGGTCGAGGCAATGAGTACCTGGGAGAACCTGCTCCTGGCACTTCCGATGGTGGATGCCTTCGGCACGATCGTGATCGTTTCCGACCCGGTGCACGCTTCGCGGGCGCGGCGGTATGCCGTGGCGCAACGGCCGGATCTCGCGGATCGGCTCGCCTTTGCCGATGACTACCGTCTCCTCGAACGGTGGTGGCTGAAGCTGCCCATCGCCGTGCACGAGCTCGTCGCTCTTGTGCGCGACCGAGGACGTCCCCGTGGCACGCCTGGTGCGGACGTCAACCGGCTGGCTCGGGGGACGACACCGCGCGGCGCTTCCGAGCAGGCTGCGCCGACGTGCGGCGCTGCGCTCCAGCCGAGCCAGGCTCGTCCACCCGAGCCAGGCCGCCCTCACCCGCATCCGGCGGCAGAATCTCGCCGGAACCCCGGGCGAGCAACCTGGTGGGGACCTCTACGGCTTCCGGCGCGCCGTCGGGGTCGCGGATGCGGTGCAGGAGCATCTGCGCGGCGAGGGTTCCCAGGGCCGGAGGATCCTGCGCGACGACGGTGATGCCCGGGTCGAGCAGGACACCGAGCGGGATGTCGTCAAACCCGACATGCGCGACGATTCGCTCCGCGCCGATGGACCGCAGCGCCATCCGGGCCCCGATGGTCAGCAGGTTCTGCGCGGTGAAGATAGCGGTCGGAGCGGGCCGTGACACGAGCAGGTCGCGCACTGCCTGCTCAGCCGACTGCTCGGAATGGATGTCGCGTCGGATCAGCCGGTCGTCGGGCACGATGCCGCCCGCCTGCAGGGCGGCCAGGTATCCGCCGAAGCGCTCGGCGGCGGTGTAGATCCGCTGGAGATCACCGAGGAACCCGATCCGGGTGTGCCCGGAGTCCAGCAGGTGAGTCACGGCGAGCCGGGCACCGCCGAAGTTGTCACTGATCACCGTGTCGGCGGCGACCGTAGGCGCGGGACGGTCGACGAAGACCACCTGGGTCCCCCGGCGCAGTTCCGGCAGCAGGTAGCGGTGATCGGGACCACACGGAACGATGATCAGCCCATCCACGCGCCGCGCGCAGAAGGTCTCCAGCAGTGCCCTCTCCCGCGCGGCGTCGCCGTCGGAACTCGCGCACAGCACCAGGCAGTCCTGTTCGCTGACCACCTTCTCGACCGCGCGCAGCAACTCTGCCGCGAACGGGTTGGCCACGTCCTCGAGCAGCACTCCGATGGTCGCCGTGGGCTGCCCGGTCAGCCGCAGGTGGCGAGCCGTCACGTTGTGCCGGTAGCCCAGTTGCTCGATGGCACGCCACACCCGGGCGGCGCGCTCCTGGCCGACGCCGTCTTCGCCGTTGACCACCCGGGAGACCGTCATGACGCCGACCCCTGCCAGCGCCGCCACGTCGCGCATGGTCGGGCGCGGGCCGCCGGGATGGCCAGGATTGGGATCGTTCCCCAAGCGCAGATCTCCGTTCGTCAGGTTCCGGCCAGGTCGCCGATTCCGAGAGCTCCGGGTGCTTATCGCACCCCCCGAGCATATACATATATCGATTTGGTTTCGGGGGATTGACGGGGGAGTTACAGCAGAGGTACGGTCGCGCTAACTTCGGTAACGTTACCAAGAAGGGATCGTGATGCGCTGACTGGTCGGTCGCCGTTGCACTGCGCTGGTCCCTCCCCGGACCCCCGGTGGTTCCCTACAAGACCCCGGACTGGTCCTCACCCCCAGGACCCGGGTGATCCTCACCCGTGCTTCACCCTTCTCGTTGTTGCGGAGGTTCGTTGATGAGATATTCCCCCCGGTTCAAGCTCCGCACGCTCGGGGCAGCAGGCTGCGTGGCCATAATGCTGGCGGCGGTCGCCTGCTCGAGCGGCGGCAAGAGCACAACCAGCAGCGAGTCCGGCACGGTGACCGTGGCCGTGGTGTCCAACCCGCTGATCACCGGCCAGATGATCCCGCTGACCAAGTCGAATTTCGAGAAGAAGTACCCGGGAATCAATGTCAAGTTTGCCACGTACACCGAGGCCGACCTGCGGGCAGCGATCGAAAAAGACGTCAGCACGCACAGCAACGCGTTCAACGTCATCATGATCGGCCCCTACGAGACGCCGCTGTTCGCGAAGAACGGCTGGCTGG
>Ga0302324_100014661_pt1 | contig 15779 bp, 13 predicted proteins | sample Palsa_T0_1_FD_201949 | JGI IMG/M metagenome (GOLD analysis project Ga0302324, IMG submission 201949) | Peat permafrost microbial communities from Stordalen Mire near Abisko, Sweden - Palsa_T0_1 | ecosystem: Environmental > Terrestrial > Soil > Palsa > Peat permafrost | place: Sweden: Abisko...
CGGTCTTCTGAATCTCGGCCACGAATCCGAGCTCGTGGCCTTTGGCGATGGCCGCGATGCGCCCGTCCGTGCCGCCTTCGACGAGGTCGAGGGTCCCCGCGGCGAAGCTCGTCGCGTCGGCTCGTCTCGCGGCGCGATCGGCGCTCCGGGCGTGTGCGTAAACGAGGAGCGAGGCGCCCACGGCGACGAACGCGACGGGTGCTGCGAGCGCGACGAGGAATCGCCTGCGCACGCGCGCGGCACGTCCCATTCGAACGAGCAGCGCGACGGCATCGCGGGACACCGCGACCGGGGCGAGCTCGAGCACTTGCCCAACCGCCGCCCGCGCCGCGACATAGAGGGGCAGCGTCGCCGTGCTGACGAGCGTGAGATGCAAGAGAACGAGCGCGCCTTGCGTGTAAGAATCGACCCCCTCGGGGCGCGCAACGAGCGTCGTCGCCCCGAACACCACGGCGAGCACCCCGCGCGCGTACGCGAGGCGCGACGGGACGGAAAAGAGACGCAGAAGGTCCCCCGGTTGCACCTCGCTCGGCGTGGCGCTGTCCGCGCTTTCGGGCACGCGCGAGGCGGCATCGAGCTCGGCAAGGGCGACGAGCACGCGGCGGTTCCCGAGCGCCAGCCCAGCGAGGACGAGCAGCTGCCCGAGCGTCAACGCGATCGCGACGATGATCTCGGTTCGGGTGACGTCCCCGACCACACGTGCATCGAGCAAGAGCCACCGTGGCGCGAACCCCGCAAAGACGATCACGCTCGCCGCGTCGACGAGGACGACGGCGCCCACGATGCGGACGACGAGGCGAGCGATCGGGGTCATTCGGAGTCCCGCGCCTCCCTCTGATGAGCGAGCGGAAGCAGCACGGTGAACGTCGAACCGCGGCCGACCTCCGTCTCGAGCTCGATGGCGCCCCCTTGCGTCGTTGCGAGCCTCCGCGCGATGGCAAGGCCGAGACCCGTGCCGCGGTGCCGGGTGTGTTCGGGGCCTGCTTGCCTGTACTCCTCGAAGACGATCTGGCGCTCCGACTCGCGGATGCCCGGCCCTGTGTCTCGGACGCTGGCCGCGCCGAACGACGCATTCGCAAAGACGCGCACGACCACTTCACCGACTTGGGTGAACTTCACCGCGTTCCCGATGACGTTCGATACGATCTGCCTCACGCGCCGCTTGTCCGCCCATACGAAGACGGTCGGGCCATCCTCGATGCGGAGGTCGAGGCTCGCTGTCGCTGCCACGACCGACAGCTCGCGCACCACGTCTTGTGCGACCGCTCGGAGATCGACGCGGGTGAGGTGGAGCTTGAGCTGCCCGCTCTCGATGGCGCTGAGATCGAGGATGTCTTCGATGAGGTCGTTGAGGTGCGATCCGCTGTCGCGAATCTGCTGGACCTCCTCGCGCTGCGACTCGGTCAGCGGACCATCGACGCCTTTGATGAGCACGTCAGCGAATCCGAGCACCGCGTTGAGCGGCGTCCGAAGCTCGTGACTCACGGCCGCGAGAAACTGCGCGCGCTCGCGATCTGCGGAGGCGGCCCGACGGAGATCGCGGTGGTACGCCGCTTCCGCGGCTGCAAAGCGCGCGACGAGATCGTTGAACGCGCTCGTCAGCGCGCCGACTTCGTCCATCGTACGCAGCGGTACCGGCTCGCCGGCAGGCTCGCTTCGTACCTTCGCCATCGCATGCACGCGTTGCGACACGTAAACGATGTCCTTCTCCGCATCGCGCGCGACCGCGAACGCCACAATCGCCGCGACCGCGACGAGTAGCGTCGTCAACGCGAGCAGCGCGCTCAGCAGCGCCGGCGCCCCCTCGACGGGCGGAACGCGCACGAACACGTACAGCACGTCACCTCCTTCGAGCGTGTGAGTGGCAAAACGCACCACGCCCATCCGTGTCGTCGCCTCGCCATGCGTCTTTTGCGCAAACGTCACGAGCGCAGCTGGGGCAGGAGGCCCAAGGGTCGCGTCGACCTTGGGGCGTCCTTGTACGTCGGCGACGAGCACCTCCGCCGCGGTGCGACGCGCGGCCAATGCGACGGCCGCGTGACGATCAGCCACTGGCGTGAACGCCAGCCGTACACCGAGCGTTTCTGCGAGAAGGTGCGCCCTCGACGCAGCATCGTCGCGGCTCGCCCGCGCGAGATAATCCGTGCCAAGAAGGCCGATCGCTGCGGCAACTGCGGTGGCGACGACGAGCACGACGAGCGGAGCGAGCGGAACGAGCGGTAGTCCGAGCGCTCCCGACCATCCGATAAGACGCGGACGCGGATGTTCGCTCGTGGCCATAGGCACGCATCGTACGACGCACAGCGTCGCGATCGACACGAATGATCACCGCGCCTCTTGCACCGATCCGTCGAAGGACCCAATGATGGGTGATTCTCATGAAGCGTCCTCTGGGAATGCAAAAGCTGAAGCGGCGGTTCTCCTCAGGTCAATACGACACGAGGTCGACGATGGAACACACGCTTGCAGTGAGTGAATCCGGAACGCATCCCATTGCACACACTGGCGCAGTGGAGGATGACGGCGCGGTGACGCTCGTCGTCTACGGGTGGCACAACGTTCAACCCGGCACGCTGTCGTGGGTGTTTTCGAGCTTCGACGCCGCGATGAAGGCGGCGAGCGCGCTCCGCAACGCCACACAATGGGCGATCATGGGCGGCCGCGACGCGACGGGCACCATCCTCGCTGAGCGCAGCGCCTAAGTTTTTCTTTTAGGGCGCGGCGATGACGATCGCGATTCCCTGACCGCCGCCGATGCAGGCGCTGCCGACGGCGTAGTGTCCCTTGCGACGCGCGAGCTCGTAGACGAGGTGCGTCGTGATGCGCGCGCCGCTCGCGCCGAGCGGATGGCCGAGCGCGATGGCGCCGCCGTTGACGTTCGTCTTCGCCCGGTCGAGGCCGAGCTCTTTCTCGACCGCGAGGTACTGTGGAGCGAAGGCCTCGTTCACTTCGACGAGGTCCATCTTCGCGAGATCGAGCTCCGCGCGTGACAGCGCCGCCTTGATCGCAGGCGCGGGCCCGATTCCCATGATGGTCGGCTCGACGCCGGCGACACCCCACGACACGATGCGCGCGAGCGGCTGAAGGCCGTGGCTCTTGGCGAATTCCTCCGTCGTGAGCACGAGCGCGGCCGCACCGTCGCAGATCCCGGATGCGTTGCCTGCGGTGACGACGCCGTCCTTCTTGAACACGGGCGGAAGCTTGCCGAGGATCTCGAGCGTCGTTTGCGGGCGTGGATGCTCGTCGACTGCGAACTGCACGGTGCCCTTCTTCGTCGTGATCTCGACGGGCACGATCTCGTCTTTGAATGCACCTTTCTCGTTCGCGGCGGCCCATCGATGCTGGCTCGAGAGGGCGTACGCGTCGCACTCTTGACGCGTGATGCCGTACTTCTGCGCGAGGTTCTCCGCGGTAACGGCCATGGGCGTGTTGCAATAGCTGTCGGTGAGGGCGCTCCAGAGGGAGTCCTCCACGTTCGGCGCCTTGCCGAACGGCCATCCATCGCGCGCGCCGCGGAGGATGTGCGGCGCCTGGGTCATGTTCTCGGTGCCGGACGCGAGCACGGCATCCGCCTCGCCGAGGACGAGCTGCTCGACTCCGTTGACGATGGCCTGGAAGCCCGAACCGCACAGACGATTAACCGTGAGCGCGGGCGTCGTCACGGGGAGCCCCGCCTTGAGGCCGACGTGACGCGCACAATAGATCGCGTCCGCGCTCGTCTGCATCACGTTGCCCACGATGACGTGTCCGACGGCATCCAATGGCACCTTCGACTGAGCGAGCGCCGCCTTCGACGCCACCACCGCGAGATCGGTCGCTGTCGTGTTCTTGAGCGTGCCTTGCATCGCGCCGAAGGCGGTTCGTTTCGCGGCAACGATGACGATGTTCTTCGAGAGCTTCATGGCCTGACTCTACCGCAAGTCAGGTGAACGTCGCCGACGCTGCGCTGATCACCGTCTCGTCTCGCTCTTTGACCGATACGGAGAGGGCAATCTTCCCCGGCGACGTCACCCAGCCCTCGGTCACGATGGTGTCTCCTGGCCATACGGGCTTGCTGAATCGGCCCTCGAAGCCCGTCAGGCGTGTCGCGTCACCTCCGCATGCGCCCTTCGCCGCGTGACGCACCATGAAGCCGTAAGTGCAGAGGCCGTGGAGGATTGGACCCTGCTCGAAGCCGACGGACTTTGCGAACTGCGGATCGGCGTGGAGCGGATTCGGATCACCGGAGAGCCGGTAGAGGAGGGCCTGCTCGGGCGTGGTCTTCTCCTCGACGCGAAAGTCGGGAGCTCGGTCCTTCGGCACGGTGATGTCGCTCGGCTCCTTCGGCGGAGGCTCTCCCCCGAAGCCGCCGTGGTTCCGGTAAATGATGGTCCACGTGCCTTCGGCGACGAGCTCGCCTAGCGCGTCCCGGGTGTGGGTGTCGACGATCACGCTCGCGAACTTGCGCATGTCGTAGATGCCTCGGATCGTGGCCGTAGATAGAAGCTCGCCGGAAGGTGCGAGGGGCTTGTGGACGCGGAAGCGCTGCGCCCCATGCACGACCATCGCGAGGTCCCCGCCCGTCTTGCCGAGGTATTGCAGCATCACCGAGAACGTCGGAACGACGACGAAGCTCGGAACCACCTTGGGCCGAGCCTCCCCCTCGGACTTGCGGCTCACGTTGCCGAACGATGCTCCCTCGTAGAGGAAGTCGAGCTCGTCTTTCTTCGCGCCGATGCCGAGCGCATAGAGCACGACGTCCTTCCAGGAGTACGCAAAGCGGGACACGTCCGACGGCTTGCCGACGATCGAGAGGTCGAATGCCATGGCGGCGCTTTTAGCATTTTCGCGCCTCTCCCGGGCCTCGAGCATGTACGGTCGCGTCGATGCCGGGCCTCTTGCACGAAGTCGCAGCGAGCTTTCGCGACGCGGGCGTCGACCTCGGCGCCCTCGGGCTCGCCTGGGCGCGGGTCTTGCCGACGGTGACGATCGTTCCGGCGTTCGGCCTTCGCGCGCTGCCGCTTCCGGCGCGCGGCGTCATCGGCCTCGCGCTCGCCGTGTGCATCTTTCCAGCGGTTGCCCCGGCCCCTGCATCCGCACCTTGGGCGGTCTTGCTCGTCGGGGAAGTCGTGCGCGGGCTCCCCGTCGCCATCTCGGCGGCCGCCGTCCTCTGGGCGGCGACGATGGTGGGCGGGATGCTCGACAACTTGCGCGCCTCACAAGACTCGGTCGACGTGCCCGTGATTGACGGTCGCACGACGCCCATGGCCGTCCCGTTCGCGCTGCTCGCGGGTGCGATCTTTTTGAAGACCGGCGGGCCCGCACGCGTCGCCCACGCGCTCGCCGCGTCGAGCTTGCCGGATCACCCCATCTTGCGCGCCGCCAACGACCTGACGAGCGGCGTGGCGCTCGCCGTCTCGATTGGTGCACCGCTCCTCGCGGCATCGCTCGTCATCGAGGTGACGGGGGCCGTGATCGCACGGGCGTCCGCTCCCGCGCAGATCCACGCTCTCCTCGCGCCCATGCGCACGATGGGGTTGCTCCTCGTGTGCGGCGTCGTGTTCGACCGCATCGCCGCCCTGCTCGCCGTCGCGGTTCGGCAGGTGCCCTGAAACTAGGGAACGCGCTCGACCGTCATCCCCTTTTTCTTGAGCTGCGCGACGATCCCGTCATCTCCGAGCAGGTGGGCGGCGCCGACTGCGAAGAGGTAGACGCGCGGAGGCGCCGTCTTCAGCTTCGCGACGATCCGGTCGGTCATGATCTTGTTGCGGTCGGTGATGAGGCGTTTGAGCAGCTTCTGGTCGAGGGGCTTTTGCACGTCGAAGCCCGCGTTGAGCTGCGCGAGCAGCGGGGCCTCCTCTCCAGCGAGATAGAGATTCATCAGGGCGGCAAACGAATCGCGGTGCTCCCGCACGTCCTTGTCGCGCTCGTCGAGGGCCTCCTCCAAGAAGCGAGACTGTTCGTCCTTCGTCAGCGTGTCGAACACGTTGAGCTGCTCGGTTTCCGTTTCGAGGCCGCTCGTCCGCTTGTTGAGGGCCTTGGCGCGATCGTGGAGCACGACGTCGATGGGCTTCTTCGAGCCTGACATCATCTCCTGGATGTGATCGAGGAGGCCGATCTGAATCCCGACGGCCCAGACCTTCACGTGCTCCATCATCGGGAACGCGAGCTCGAGGTGCTTCTCCACGAAGACCGCTTTCAACCGATCGTACGTGGCCTTGGGGAGCTCCGACGAGAGCGACTTGCCGCTCGGCATGGAGGCGAGCTGCATCGCGTGGGCTGGTGAGGTGTCGTCGAGCGGGAGCTCGGTGACGACCTCTTCGGCGTCGTGAAATGCACCCTTCAACGAGTCGCTCGGGCTGCTCGTCAGGCGATCGTCGGGGATGTGAATCGTGCCGAAAAGGTAGGACGGCTTCGCCCCACCGATGCGATAGAGCAGCGGCTTCCACACCGTGATCTGCGTCGGGAGCTGAATCTGCGTGGGCACGCTCGACGACGCGGTGTCTGCGGACGCGCTCGGCGCATCCGAGGCGACGGGCGTGGCCGACGTCGACGTGGCGGTCTTCGGCGCGTCGACGTGCTCCTTCGAGCTGCCGCACGCCACACACACGAGGACAGCGACGAACGCAACGAAGCGGTGAAAGCGGTACTGCATGACGGAGGACAGTATCAAAGAGAGATGCGGTAGCCGAGCGTGAAGCCGAAATCGATCGAGTCGACGCCACCGGTGAGCGTCGTGCAGTCGAGGATGGGAGAGCACTTCGGCTGCTCGGGCAGGATCCAGTGGTTGTAGCGGGTCACGAGACCCGCCACGATGCGGTCACTGATGAACCAATCGAGGCCGATCTGTGCGCCAAGGAAGAAGCCCTCGGTGCTGAGGCTCACCTCCGGATTGCCGAAGATGCTCGGCACCTGCGGGCCGGCGTTCGTCGTGAACCGATCGGCGATGATGACGCCGCCACCTTGCGCGCCTAGCCAGCCCTCGATGGCACGCGAGTGGAGCGGGATGTAGCGCACCTCACCACCGACGAAGAAGTAGGCCCGCGAGTGGGTGCGCGGCAGGCCGCTGAGCCCGCCGTATTCCGTGTCCGCCGTCGGGCGGGGATCGAACAAGAAGTTCGCTCCGAACTCCCAATCCCGCGAGGCGCGATAGAGAATGTGGATGCCGAGCTGAATCGTCGCGTCGCCTTGCCCGACAGGTGGCACGATCGGGATGTTCCCTCCCTGCTGGCTCTGCGACACTGGCGCGTTCGGAAGGACGATGATCCCGGCCTCGAGGATGGCAAGCGTGTGCCTGCGCTCGATGAACTTGAGCCAGCTCTCCGGTCCGTTGTGGGGGTCGTCCGTGTCATCGGCACGCGCCGGGCTCGCGATGGCGAGCGCGACCAGACCGGCGACGAACGCGCGTGTCAGAGCCACTTGCCGCCGTCGGATGCGTTGTTCGTCGTGCCTGGCGGGTCGATGACGACCGTGCGGGTGAGCTTGAGGGCGCTGCCGTCGACCTTGGCCGTGAACGTCAGCTCGAACTTGCCCGGCTCGTTGAACATGACGGCGCCACGCACGGTCGATGTGCCATCGGCGAGGATGGGGATCATCGTGCCCGCCGGAACGTCGGGCCCTGTGATGCCGAGCACCTCTCCCTCGGGCGGCCCCTTCGGTGCGCCAGTGCCTACCGTGATGTGTATCGTGATGGTGACGGGAAGCATCACGCGTGGCTTGAGAGGGGTGAGCTCGATCGTTCCGCGTGCGCCAGTGAGCGGCGCGACGACGGCTCCACCGCCACCCGTGTGCACGAGCTGAGCTTGCGCATCGTGGGATGTGCCGGCGTCGGCCACTGCCTGCGGCGCTTGGTCGTATTCGGCCGAGAGACGCTCGGCAGCAACGTCCGTCGGATCGAGCTCGTGAGCGAGATGAGCGAGACGCGCGGCCTGGTCGAGGTGACCGAGATACTTCTCGGCGACGGCGTTCTTCACGAGCTCGTCGGTCGTCTGCGCTCGAATCTCGAGCAGGCGTGTGTCGTGCGGGTACTTCGCGAGGCCCTCGTTGGTGAGGTCGCGCACGTTGTTGCCGGCAGGCGCGTCCCAATGCTGATCGTGAAACGCCTTGTCGGCGCGCTGCTGGTAGCTCGCGAGCGACCCGTTGTCGGCCACGCCCGACCCGACGTAGCCGAGCTTGTACGCGGCAGCCCCAGCGCCAATCACGCCGACCAAGAAGCACGCGACAAAGAGGAAGATCGTTCTCGAGCGCGCGCGCCGCCGTTTCATCTCGGGCGTCTCGGGCGGAAGGGGCTCGGGCTCCTCCGAGGCGAACGCGGGGTCGTCCATCGACGGCATCGAGCCGCGCATCGGAGGCGCCGCGGATGTGTGCCGGAGCGCGGCATCGTCGAGCGGGCGGACGTGCTGCGTGCGATCGTGCCCGAGCTGCGGTTGCTTGAGCTCCGCGGGCAGCTCGACGTCATCGAGTGTCGCATCGACGCCGGAGGGCTCACGAGGAGGCAGGGACTGCGGCGGCGTGCTCGCGCGTGACGGGTCGGGCGTCACCGCCGGGGGCGGCGTCGTTCCGGCGACGAGCTGAAGCCTGTCCGTTCGGTGGAGTGGGGAGAGCTGCACCGCCCCCGGCCGTCCCGATTGCATGAGCGGACGCGCAACGAGATCCTCGGGGGACAGACCGCTCGCCTTCGCGGCATCAATGAGGGCTCGACCTAGCGCGCGTCCATCTGGCTCGCGCGCGAGCGGGTCCTTCGCGAGGTTTCGCATGATGACCTGTGCGAGCGGGTCGGGGACGTACGACGCCCGCATGATGGATCGCAGCTGCGGGGGCGCGTCGTGAATCTGCTGTACGAGGAGCGCCACGGCTTGCTCGCCTTCGAAGGGGGTGCGTCCCGCGAGCATTTGAAAGACGAGTGTCGCCGTGGCGTACACGTCGCCCGTGGGTCCGACCGCTTCGCCTTGGGCGCCTTCGGGCGAAATGTAGCGCGCTGTCCCAAAGATCAGACCCGCGGCCGTCGCCATCGATTGCTCGCCCCAGTTCAAGCGGGCGATGCCGAAGTCGAGCACCTTCACGAAGTCGCTGTCCGCGCCGCGGCGCACGAGCATCACGTTCTCGGGCTTGAGATCACGGTGGACGACGCCGGTCGCGTGGGCCTCGCCCGTCGCGTCGCAGAGCTGCAGCGCGACGTGAAGTGCCCGTGAAAGGTCGAACGCCCCGCCCGCGGCGGCGAGCGCGCTCTGGAGCGACAAGCCGTCGAGGTACTCCATGACGATGTACATCGCGCCGTCCGCGAGCTGCCCGACGAGGTGCACGCTCACCACGTTGGGGTGCAGGAGCCGAGACGCCACCTTCGCCTCACGATGGAAGCGCGCGACGAGCTGCTGATTGGCCGACAGCTCGCGGTGGAGGATCTTCACCGCGACGTCGCGATCGATGCCTTTCTGGAACGCGCGATAGACGCGCCCCATCGCACCCACGCCAACCAGCTGACGAATCTCGATGTGACCCGAGAGCTCCCTCCCAAGGTACGGGTCGGGTGAGATCGCTTGCGGACCAACGTCACCGGGCTGCGCGATCGACAGCGGCGCGCCGTCGTTCGGACAGAAAAGCGCCTCCATCGTGAAACGCTCACCGCACGTCGGACAGATCTTCTCCGAAGGCTTTGCCTCGGCCGACCCGGACGCGCGCTTCACATCCGTCATGGTAGCAGAGCACGCGAGTCAGTCCCCACCGTCTGGCTCGACATTGGAGAATGTCAGCGGATAGGTCACCGTCACCACGCCATCGTTGGGCGGAGGGTCGAACGTGACGCTGTACATCGATTGTTTCAGGCATTCGATGACATCGGCGTCATCCAGCGTGTTCTCCTCGCTCGCGGTGTCGACCCAATCCACCAACCCGCCCGTGCCCTTCGTGCCGACGATGCGAAAGCTCGCGACGAGCCTCCCCGCGAGCGTTGGATTCTTCTTGAGACCTTGTTGGTAGCAGTCGCGCGCGAGCGGGATGTAGTCGTCGCGGATGCGCTGGCGGATGTAGTCCTTGCCGAAGCCTTCGCCCTTGGCGGAGGGCGCCGTCGGCCACGTCGCCGGGTTCGTCCGCTCGCTCGGTGGATCCATGCCCCACGCGCGATAGATCGCTTCGCGCATCGCGTCGCGCTTCGCCTTGTCGAGCATCGGAGGCTCCCGCATCGCTTCGTGGCCAGCGTCTTGGTCGGCCTGCGGCTCGGAGCTCGGGTCGGTGTCGACCATGGGTGCGGTCGCGCTCGAGTCGAGCGCCAAGCCAAGCGTCTCCTCGGTGACGCGCCCTCGGACGATCGCGACGACCCACGCGATCACGCCGCACACGAGGACAGAGGCGATGAGCACGACGCGAGTGCGGTTCACGCGGCCATCACGAGGTCACGAAGGTTTCCACTTGCTCGAGCGGCGCTGCTTGGCCTTCCAGTTCTTTTGCTCCGACGTGGGCTTCGTCGATTTGAGACGCGTGCCTGTCTTACGCTTCGACGCGTAGGGATTGTAGCCGGAAGGCGTGGACGCCGCGGGCACGGGCGACGCGTCCCCCTTGCCTTCGAGCGCGCGGAGCTCGTCGCGCATGCGAGCGGCCTTCTCGAACTCGAGGTTCTCGGCTGCTGCGAACATCTCGGCGCGCAGCTCCGTGATGCGGTCGGCCAAGTCCTCCTCCGCGCTCGGGGGGCGCTTGTCGCCGGAGCGTGTGCGCGGCACGTCGTAATAGTCGATCGCGCCCGACGCCGGGTTGATGTTGAGGATCGCGCGGACGATCGTCGTCGGGGTGATCCCGTGCTCGGCGTTGTACTTCTCCTGGAGCACCCGTCGCCGCGCCGTCTCGTCGAGGGCCTGCTGCATCGCCTTCGTGACGTGGTCGGCGTACATGATCACCCGACCGTTCACGTTGCGCGACGCGCGCCCGATGGTCTGGATGAGCGAGCGCGGGCTTCGCAGGAAGCCCTCCTTGTCGGCGTCGAAGATCGATACGAGCGACACCTCCGGCAAGTCGAGACCCTCGCGAAGCAGGTTGATACCGACCAGCACGTCGAACTCACCGAGCCGAAGATCACGCAGGATGTCGATGCGCTCGAGTGTGTCGATGTCGGAGTGGAGATAACGAACGCGCACCGAGAGCTCGCGGTAGTAGTCCGTGAGGTCCTCGGCCATGCGCTTCGTGAGCGTCGTGACGAGCACGCGCTCGTTCTTTTTTGCGCGATCGCGGATCTCCTTGAGGAGATCGTCGACCTGACCCGACACGGAGCGCACCTCGACGATGGGGTCCATCAGCCCAGTCGGGCGAATCACTTGCTCGACGAAGACGCCCTTGGTCTTCTCGAGCTCGTAGTCGCCTGGGGTCGCCGACACGTAGATGCAACGAAGGGCGCGCTCCTGCCACTCTTCGAACTTGAGCGGCCGGTTGTCGAGCGCGCTCGGGAGACGAAAACCGTACTCGACGAGTGTCTCCTTGCGCGCGCGATCCCCGCGGTACATCGCCTGGAGCTGGGGGACGGTTTGGTGCGACTCGTCCACCACGCACAGGAAGTCCTTCGGGAAATAGTCGAGCAGCGTCGGCGGTGGGTCACCCGCCTTCCTCCCGGAGAGATGGCGCGAGTAGTTCTCGATGCCGTTGCAGAACCCCATCTGCTCCATCATCTCGAGGTCGTAGAGGGTGCGCTGCTCGAGGCGCTGCTTCTCGAGGAAGCGACCTTCCTTGTCGAAGAAGCCGAGACGATCGCGGAGCTCCTCGCGAATCGTGCCGATGGCGCGGCGCATCTGCTCCTGGGGTGTGACGTAGTGGGAGCTCGGATAGATGGCGACGCGCGGGGCCGTGCCCTTCACGCGGCCTCGGAGCGGGTCGACCTCCTTGAGCGCCTCGACGGTGTCGCCGAAGAACTCGATGCGAATCGCCGTCTCCTGCTCGTATGCCGGGAAGACCTCGACGACGTCACCGCGCACCCGAAACGTGCCGCGGTGGAAGTCGACGTCGTTGCGCTCGTACTGAACGTCGACGAGCATGCGGAGGAGGCGATCGCGCGGGAACTCCTCGCCGACCTTCAAGTCGATGAGCAGCCCGTAGTAGCTCTCGGCAGAGCCGATACCGTAGATGCACGAGACGCTCGCGACGATGATGACGTCGCGACGAGAGAGGAGCGCGTGCGTCGCCGAGTGACGCATGCGGTCGATGGCGTCGTTGATGATGGCGTCCTTGTCGATGTACGTGTCGCTCGACGGGATGTACGCCTCGGGTTGGTAGTAGTCGTAGTAGCTGACGAAGTACTCGACCGCGTTACCCCCGAAGAGCTCGCTCATCTCCCCGTAGAGCTGCGCTGCGAGCGTCTTGTTGGGGGCGAGGATGAGGGTTGGCCGCTGTGATTTTTCGATGACGTTGGCGATGGTGAACGTCTTGCCCGAGCCGGTGATCCCGAGGAGCACCTGGTCACGGTCCCCGCGGGCGAGCCCCTGCTCGAGCTCAGCGATGGCTTGCGGCTGGTCCCCTTTGGGCGAGAATTGCGTTGTGAGCTTGAACGTCATGAACCTGCGCACCTAAGTTCCGCCTTTGCGAGACGCAAGGCAAGGGTCGATGATGCGTGCGATGCAGGTAGCGTTCATCGGGCTAGGCGCCATGGGGTCGCGTATGGCCACACGGCTCGCCGCGCACGGGATGACCCTTCGTTTGTGGAATCGAAGCGCGATGCAACCAGGCTCGCGATTGGGCTCGCGATTGGGCGCGTCGTTCTTCGCTCAGTCACCGCGTGAAGCGACCCTGGGAGCGCAGTTCATCGTGACAATGGTCGCGGACGCGCATGCGCTAGCGGCCGTGGCGCGCGGGCCCCGCGGTATCGTGGCTGGCCTCGAGCGTGGGGCGACATGGGTCGACATGTCGACCGTGGGGCGTCCGATTGTCGTTTCGCTGTCGGCAGCAGCGAGGCGGCGCGGGGCTCGCCTCGTCGACGCGCCCGTCTCGGGAACGCTTGGGCCTGCCGAGCGCGGCGAGCTCGTCGCTTTCGTCGGCGGTGATATGCGGCGGGCAGCGCCCATCTTGAGCGTCCTCTGTCGGCGAACGATCCACGCCGGAGCCGTGGGGCAAGGGCAGGCGCTCAAGGTCGCGGTCAATGGGCTTGGGGCGCATCACCTCGTCGCGTTCGCGACGATGCTCGCGGTCGCGGAGCGAGCAGGGCTGCGCCGGCGTGTGGTGCTCGACGCGTTCACGACGGGAGCGTTCGCGTCGCCGAGCTACGTTGGGAAGAAAGCCAAAGTGTTGGCTCGGCGGTACGATCCCGAATTCACGCTCGCGCTCACGTTGAAGGACGCGCGGCTCGCAACGGCGATGGCTCGCGCGGTCGGCATGAGCGTGCCCGTGCTCGCGCGCGTGACGCGCGAGATCAGTCGAGGCGTGGATGCAGGCCTCGGCGACCGCGATCTGTTCGCGCTCGAGACGCTATACTCGCGGCGCACCTGAGCTCGGCCAGCCTCAGCGAGGCTCGACTCGTGAGACGAGCGAAGGGCCGCCCGAAAAGACGACCGCGTCGACGAGCGATTCTTCGGCCACGAGTGCAAGCGTGGGATGGTCGCGCGCGATGACGACATCGCCGCCGGAGTCGGAAAAGCCGCAGGCTGCACATCCTTCGAGCGAGCCCTCCCGCCAGAGCTGTTCGGCCGGCGTCGACCTCTCGGGCGAGAAGGTGACACGCGTACGCGTGCGGAGGCGCTCCTGCGTCTCGAGCGCGCGCATGTCGTCGAAGGGATCGGTGATGACGTGGCTATCGATGCCGGTGCACAAACGAGCGCCGGCGCCGCGGAGCGCGCCAAGGTCTGGGAGGCCGTCGCCGAGATCGCGCTCGGTCGTCGCGCAGATGCACGCGAACGCGCCCGCTCTGCCCAGCAAGCTCGCTTCGTGGGGAAGAAGGTTCGTGCAGTGCACACCGCAGAAGCGCTCCGAGAGCGCGCCGAGATCCGCGAGCAGCTCGACAGGGCGCTTGCCGGTCTCCGCGACGCACTCGTCGACCTCGCGGGCGATCTCCGCGACGTGCATGTGAAAGGGCAGCGCATGCTCCGATGCGTACTCCGATAGAGGCTTGATCCATGACGGCGGCACCGCGCGCACCGAGTGAGGGGCCACGCCGATGCGAACGTCGGGTACACCGCTGTACTTGGCGCGGAGCGTATCGATGTCTCCGAGCACAGCGTCGACGTCGGGATCGCAGAAGCGGCGCTGCCCCGGCTCCGCTTCTCGCCCCGGCCCCGCGCGGTGGTACGCGACGCGAAGCAGGCACACCCGAAGGCCGCTCGCGCGCGCGGCCTCGACCACGACGTCGGACATGAGCGTGCGCTCGCCGTACGGCGTCCCGTCGGGCTGATGCTGGATGTAGTGGAACTCTCCAACGGTGCGCACACCCGCGCGGAAGAGCTCGGCGAACGCGACGCGCGAGATGCGGTCGATCGACTCCGGCGTGAGGGTGGTCGCGAGGTGGTACATCTGCCCGCGCCACGTCCAGAAGTCGTCACTCGCGCTTGATTGACGACGCTGGGCCTTTCCCCGCATACCGCGCTGAAAGGCATGCGAGTGCGCGGTCGCGAGCGCCGGTAGCCGCAGCTCCATCTTACTGTCGCATCTGTTGGGCGGCTGCCTTCGTGACGTAGAAGTAGCGCGGCCAGTGGCGATAGTACGTCACGTGCATGATCGGAGCGCCGTCGTTCGGGTCGACGTCCTCGCCGAACGTACCGACGAGGCGCAGGAGGGAGCCGCCGCCGACCGAATGCTCGCCGACGTCGTCATCGCCGTGCAGTACGACGAGCGCGTGCACCAGGCCGAAGTCGGCGTCACTCACCGTCACGCGACACGTGTCCGAGTCGGCGTTGCTCTCGCAAGCGTTGCGCGGCTCGAGACGGCGAACGCTGAGCGTGACGTTCGCGCTGCCACCGGTCCCCGCCGAGCGGACGGTGACGATGCCGAACAGTGCCACGGGCTTCCCGCGCCACTGCTCGGGCTGGCGTGGGAACATGACGGGGTCGTATTCCTTGGCCGACTTCGCCGCTTTCTCTTCATCGCCGAGCGGGATGTAGTTGACGGCATGGCCGTATTGACCCCCACCCCCGCACGACGTGACAATCACGAGCAGTAGCCAACGCATGTACCGGGCCATACCGCTTCGCGTACGCAAAAGCGGTCCCGTGCGCAAGGGGTCTTTGAGCTACGCCCGTGCGATGGTCGCTCGCGCGCGGACCCGGAGAACGATTTCGGCCAGCAGAAGCGCGAGGAGCACGACGGCAACGTAGGAAGAGACGTCGACTTGTGCCTCGGTGGCGCCAAGCCGCGACGTGTCCGCCCCCTTTGCAATGCGTCTCGGTCGAAGATCAACTTCGCTCGCGACGGGCATCGCGACGCGCAGATCGTCGCGGTCGGGACCGTGGTGAACGTGGTACGCGCCGATTAGCGGTGGAACGAGCTTCGTGCGGCCGCCCTCGCGGACGAGGTCGATTGGGACGGGTGTTCCAAGCGCCGAAGGTCCGTCCACGCGCGTCGCGGAAGCGGGCAATAGCCACGTCGCTCCGACCGCCGTGCGACGTGGTGCGGCGTGGGCGCGCGTCGTCGTAACGAAAGCGTCGAGGAGCGCCACGAAGGCTGGGCGCAGCGCGAAGTCGCTCGCGTCGAGCGAGAACGGCAACGTGGTCAGGTAGAGCTCGCCCGCGTTGCGCGGTGCTTTGCGAGCGATGAGCGGCGCGCCGTCGCTCCACGGGACGAGGTCTTCGAGCTGGGCGACGTCCTCAGGTGTGAGAGCCGTGCGCCGCGCGGCGCCGATGTCG
>Ga0302324_100014662_pt1 | contig 15778 bp, 15 predicted proteins | sample Palsa_T0_1_FD_201949 | JGI IMG/M metagenome (GOLD analysis project Ga0302324, IMG submission 201949) | Peat permafrost microbial communities from Stordalen Mire near Abisko, Sweden - Palsa_T0_1 | ecosystem: Environmental > Terrestrial > Soil > Palsa > Peat permafrost | place: Sweden: Abisko...
GAACACGGTCACGTGCCTGATCCCGGCCCGCTCGCACCAGTTCAGGACGTCCTCGACGTGCTCGGCCCCGTACTTGTGCCCCAGGCTGGGACTGGCCAGTCCCAGCTGCTGTGCCCAGCGGCGGTTGCCGTCCATGATCAGCCCGACGTGCCTGGGCAACGTGACACCGGACAGCTCTCTGCGCAGCTTGCGGGAGTACAGGCCATAGGCAAGATCGCGCAGCACCACGCCTCTAACTTACCCGGGCATCACGGTCGGCCTCAATGATGTGATGACGTCCTAGCCAAGACTCGTAAACAACATGAGACCCGGTGATAGCGGACCACCACCAGCCCGGAAAGTTCCGCTGCCCCCGGTACGCCGCTGGGTCTCGGAACGACTGCGTCTGACCAAAATCGACCGTGCGTGCCTCATCGAGGCCTATGGCGCGAAGACGGCCGCGATCGTCCATGTATACGAGCTGGATGCCGTCGGGCACCTCGCATAGCACTACCGGTGGATGCCCGACGTTCTCGGCAAAAGGCCGATTTGATATCACACCATCAATTGTGGCCGAACGGATTAGAAATCTAGCGCGACACACCGAATATCTTTAGAACCTATTTTCGACAAACTAGTTGCCACAAAGGCAGGTTGCCTTCAGAGCTAGTCCAGGATCTTCATCTCGTTACGACTGTCAAGTAATGTTGTGCTTTTTCATCAGCGGCCCGGAGCGGGCGGCGGTCTGGCTGGCCCCGGCCACGGCCAGGGCCGCGGAGCGGAACAGGCGGACCTGGGCGGCCAGCGCGGCCGGGTCTATGGTATCGCGGCCCTGGCTGATCGCCTCGCGCACCAGGGTCTGCATCGCGGTGATCGCCTCGGCGGCCTGGGCGGCCCGGCACCACTGGCCCGCGGGCGCGGTATCGGTGACGGCCTGCAGCTCGCGCAGGGCGTGCGCGCAGCAAAGCTGGTGCTCAGGAACCGTATAAGTGTCGTACGGCGCCCAGGCGTCGTGGACGGCGACCCCGGCGAACGAGGAAAGGATGCCCATCTCCTCCATCGCCTGCCTGCCGCGCTTGGGGTGCACCATGAGCAGGGTGTACTTGCCGGTGCGGGCGCAATGCACCCAGTGCAGCCGGCCATCTACCCGGAACCCGGTCTCGTCGAACCCGGCCACCTCGGCCGCGGCGATGGTGCCCCGCACCCGCTCCAGGAAGCCGCCGAGCCTTCCGGCGGCGCGGGCGGTGATGCCCGCCACCGTTCCCGAGGACAGCGGGATACCGAACAGCTCGGCCAGTGCCTGCGCGGTGCGCTGCTTGGACAGGAACTGCCCGATGTACAGGTACATGATGATCGCGGCGATCCGCGGCCCGTACTGCACCGGGGCCTCCGCGCCCTGCGGGGCCGAGGCTTTGGTCCGGTGCCGGCAGCCGCATTCCCGCTCGATCAGCTGATGCTCGGTCACCGTGACCGTGACCTCGGGCAGGTCGAAGACCTGGCGGCGCTCCACCCCGGTCACCGGCCGTCCCGCCAGGCCCGCCCCGCACCTGCCGCAGCAGGCCGGCTCATGGCGCAGCTCCCGGTCCGGCCTGGCCACCTGCGCCAGCGTGGAACCCTCATGCCCGGCTTGCCCGCCCGGCTTGCGTCCGCTTTTCTTCTGCAGCGACCGCCGCGGCGGCGGCTTGTCCAATCCCTCGCTGGACGGCGGCCTGGACGAGTTCCGCGGCGTCTGCCCCAGCCGCGCCTCAAGCTCAGCGATCCGCTCCCGCGCCTGCGCCAGCTCCTCAACCGCCCGCGCCAGCGCAACCTGCGACCCGGCCAGTTCCGCGCGCAGGCAGGCCACCAGCCCAGCCAGCACCTCATCCCCGGAACCAGCATCATCGCCAGGCACACCGGGACGCTACTACCACCCAAGATCACACACCGGCGATCCCGCTACCCAGCCGATGGACGTGAACCGCTCAATAGCGGCGATGATGCAGAACGGGTGCCCCGCGGGGTCGGCGTAGACCCGCAGCGGCTCCTCCGGGTCATCCGAGCGGTCCTGGATCAGCCGGGCGCCGAGCGCGAGCGCCCGCTCATGCGCGACGTCGAGGTCAGCCACGGTGGGGACCGTGGCATCCAGGTGCAACTGCTGCGGGACCGGGCCGTCCGGCCAGGTTGCCTCGGGCAGCTCCCCGACCTTCTGGAACGCCAGCACCGCACCGCCAGCCGGGCTTGTCAATATCAGCCAGTCGTGCCCTTTCGGGTCTGGCTGGCCGGGTCCGGGCGGCTCGTCGCCCGGGTGGTACCGCAGGCCGAACAGCTCCCGGTAGAACTCGGCCAAGCGCCGCGGGCCGGTCGTGTCCAGGACCGTCTGCCGGATGACCGGGAACACCTGCTCATTGTCCATACCGCCACAGTAGGAGCGGATGCGGCCAATCGAGCTCCGTCCCCGCCCGGACACCCCAGCAACAGCGCCGAGCACGAATCCGGACCCGTCAAAACCCGGCAGCGCACGCCAGACGGATGCCGGCGCATCCTTCAGCCCAGCACTGGCAAAATAACGCCACGGTTAAAGGGACCTGACCAGTTACGATTTGAGACGAGTAGCGGCGGAGCTCGCCTCTTGGTTGAGGCGGCCGGGCGCCATCGAGGTCGGGGCGGCGGCTCGTCTGCCCCAGGTCTAGCTGGGCCACGCGACACAGGACAGCCTTCACATTCGTGTTTTCGCGCGGGCCCGGCTGAGTGCGCCATACTCGAAGGCATGGACGCCCCGTCCGCCTCGGCCCCAGTCTCCTACCCTGCGGTGATGGAACAGCGCTATCGCGGGAGGGTGCCTGCTGCCCTCGGCGACCTCTCCGGTCCGGCTCACGGTACGGTGCAATTGCCGCTTCACGTTGCCTGGTCCGGCCAGACGGCATTTGACCTTGACTGTCCCAAGCCGCGCATGCACATGTACCGCATCGTGCTGGCAGAGGGCCAGCTGGCCGACGTCGCTGCGTACCTTAACCGTGACCTGCTCATCAGCCAGTGGCCGGTGTTGCGGACCTTGATCGGCAAGACGGTACGAGACGTCTGGGAGTCCGCGTTCCCCGAGCTACGCGAAGGGCAGGCAGCCGCGCCATGAACCTCAACGCCCTGCACCGCCGATTGATGCAGGACGTTCTGGAAATTGGCCACAGCTTGCCACTTGTCATCACTGGCGGATACGCGATCCAGGCGCACCAGCTTGTCGATCGGCCTAGCCGTGACCTTGACGTGGCTACCGACAGTGATATCCCGATGGAAGATATCGCGGCTGCCGTCGTGGCCGGGCTAACCGCGCGCGGCTGGGAAATGCACATCGTCGGTGTGGACCCTCGTTCAGCTCGTATGACAGCCACCGATCCGGCCACCGGCGAGCAGTGCGAACTGGACATCCTCAGGGAAGTGTTCAACCAGCCCCCGGCAGTTACGCCGTACGGTCCAGTCCTCGCCCTCGATGACGTCATTGGCACCAAGGTCCGGGCTCTTGCGGGGAGAGGGCTGCCGCGCGATCTCATCGACATTCATGCCGCGTCGCAGCTGTGCTCGAACATCGAGCTAGAGTCCCTCGGCCGACGTCACGCCTGGGACGAGCAATTCAGCCTCAGTGAGCTCAAAGCACGTCTTGATGGCGCCGAATGGTACGACGACCAGGCGTTCACCGAATATGGCCTCTCAGTAGAGCAAATCACCGACCAGCGCTGATTGGCGCAAGCGTGGGCTGACGATATCCTCCGGCGGACCAGCGCCGAGACCTACGAGGAGGACGACGAGGGTGAATCGCTCTGAGCCGCCGCTCGGCGAGGCGGCTTTGGTCACGTAACCAGACTAGCCTCGGGACAACGGACAACAATAGTCGGCGGTACTCGTGCATACTTAACTGGTAATGTGGCCTGTTGGGTTGAGACGAGTGGCGCCGGGGGAGTGGGGTCCGTATGTGCCGTCCGTCGGCTGCGAAAGCACCTATTTTCGTTCCAACCGGGCAGCCACGCTAAATCCGGGAGCTAGCTGCGACCAGGCCCCCAGCACGCTAGCTGCCAGCGTGTCTGGGTCCCGCATCTGCATCTGCACGAGCGTGCGCCTGATCTTGCCGCGGTCGGTGTCGATGCGCAGGAATCGCTCCGCACGGCCAACCAGCACGAAACGAGAAAACGAAGGCTGCTGATGGGACAGATCTGCCTAGCGCCCGCGCACTTAACGATGGTCCAGGGCGTCATGAGGCACCCTGCTGTACATGAAGTGTGAGCGTCTCAGGTTCGTGTCGTGTCAGGCGTTCCTCCGACATGGCTGCGACATTATGCCTGAGATTCGACATGTTCCATGAGACGGGACATAGATAGATAAGACGACAGATGTGCCTCGCGTACTTAACTGGTAATGCGACATGTTGACTTGAGACGAGTAACGGCAGTGCTCATCGCTGGAGCGAGGCAGGCCGTGCCCTACCAATGCTGGGGGGAGGGGCGGCTTGTCCATTAGGAGAAGCTCGGCCGCGCGACACGGGACAGCATTTACGTTCGTGATTTCGCGTGGACTCTGCTGAGCGTCATGCTCGAAGGCATGGACGTCCCGTCCGGCTCGGCTGCAGTCTCTTACCCTGCGCTAATGGAGCAGCCTACCGAGGCAGGCTGCCCTGAACTGCGCAAAGGACAGCCAGCCGTTGCTGGAGGGCGCCCTAATCGGACCCAGAGCTAGTCGACAAGCACTCCCCATACCGGGTTGTACTCGTAGTTGCCGGCGCGGCTGGACAGGAGGTCGACCTCGTTTCGGGGTGACGGTGGGCAGGAACCGCCTGGTCGGTGAGCTGGCGATCGAGCTGGGTGCTCACGGGACTGCGGGGTTGCCGTAATGGCAAAGACGGATGCGTCAACGCCGAGGCGAGAAGCAACTTGAGTCGACAGAGGCTGACGATATCGATGTGCTGTGTTCCGTAGCGCGCCCGGGTGTGTGCTAGTGCCCCGTCCAAGAACGTTGTTCGTGTAATTGATCTTTAATTGGGTGATTGCCAGGCTGCTTTCGAATGGTGTTCTCGGAGGTAGCGATGGGGCGTTCTCCTGAGGTGTCGTCCGGCCGGGCTATGGCTGAGGGGCAGCCTGGCGACCACCCAGGGACACGGCAAAGTCGTAAATTCCGGAGCAGTTACGTCGCCGATGCGGGCGGTTCGGTCAGTGCGGCGATGCACGCGGTGAGCAGGCGCCGCATCTGATCTTGTTCGCTGGTATCCAGGTTGGCCAGCATGTCTTGCTCGACGCGGCGAACCGCGGCGCTGGCCATCTCGAGCTGGCGGCGCCCGCGGGCGGTCAGCTCGGTCGGCAGGGCCCTGCCGACGGGTGCCTGTGCCGGGCGGACGACGAGTCCCTGACGTTCGAGGGCCTGCAGGAGCACGTTCATCGACTGCCGGGTGACGAAGGCGCCGCGGGCAAGCCCGGAGTTGGACAGGCCCGGCCGCTGGGCAAGCAGCTCCAGGCAGGCGTAGTGGGTGATCGTCATGCCCAGCGGCCTCAGCACGGCTTCCAGGGCGGAGTGCAGGGCGCTCGCGGCCGCCTTCAGCAGGTACCCCAGCGATGTGTCCAGCTCGATTCCGGGCTCGCCTTGACTCATGTCAGTAGTCTGACATACATTGTGGTGTGTCAGAAGACTGACATCCAATGAGGAGGCAAGGATCGTGGCCGTCACCGGACCCGACTTCATTTCACTGCAGGTGCGCGACCTGGAGCGCTCCGCCGCTTTCTACGAGCAGTACCTGGGGCTGAAGCGCTCCGACGCAGGACCGCCGCACGCCGTCGTGTTCGGCACCAGGCCGATCGCGTTCGCCGTCCGCGACGTCGCCGCGGGCACCGACCTGGACGCGATCGCGCAGCCGGGCCAGGGGATGGCGCTGTGGCTGCACGCCCCCGACGCGCAGGACATCCACGACGCCCTCGCCGCCGCCGGCGCGACGATCGTCTCAGCGCCCGTCGACGGGCCGTTCGGCCGCACTTTCACGTTCGCGGACCCCGACGGCTACCAGGTGACCCTCCACGACCGCGGCTGAGCCGGGCGTCCCGGTCTTCGGCGCGGCAGCGCCCTGAGCAGGCTTCTCACAGCGGCAGGCCAGCCGCCAAGGACACGGCAAAGCCCCTCATGCAGTTTGACGCAGCTTTAGCGTCCGCTGCGGGTCGCGGGCGTGGCGGCGGTTAGCGACGGCGATGCCGGCCTGGCCGTCCCAGCGCAGCAGGCTGATGGCCAGGCTGCGCAGCGAGGCCATCACACGGGCCGCGTTTCCTGTCCTGACCAGCGCTTTACCCTCCTGACACGCCGCAGGGGACTAAGAAAGTACTACAAAAGATAAACGAGATACATCAGGTGCTACAGAGATTGGTGCCCTCAGGATCTGCCTAGCGCCCGGGCACTTAACGATGGTCCAGGGCGTCCGACATGATGCCTGAGATTCGACATGCTCAATGAGACGGGACAACAATGATGACTGTCACCGGGCACAGACCTCTCCTTACGCCGATAATGTACATTATGTAAAGTAGACGTGATCAGGCCCTCGGGGAACGCTGTTAGCGCCACTGGCCGTTCTGATGTCGCCGGGGCGATCGGCGTCCGGATGGTTAGTGCCGCGAATGGCAACGTTGCCCGTTGGAGCAGTTCTGCGGAAGCCGAGTCCGGCAGGCCCGCCAGAGCACTGCCCACCCGGGATATCACGGATGAGAGGAGCATCCAGGGCCACCCTCGTCTACCAGAATCACGTGGTGTGCCGACAGTTGTGAAGGACTTCGGTCTCTGCCGTTTTCCGGTCACACGCCGGGGAGGGTGACCGGAAGCCCGGGAAAGGCTGCGGACATCCAGTCGTTGGCCGCCGTGGTCGGCATGGCAGTGAGGTCTGGCATGCCGAACACGTAGCTCCGCTCGATGCCTTCAGTGTTTGGAATGACCTGGGCAGCGGCCTGGAGCTGGGCATCACTCCAGCGGCGGAGAGCATCGTCCACGGCCGGCGCGCCGGCGAGGGCGTCCGCCAGTGAGGCGGCACTGGTCACCGCCCGCAGGACGCCGCTCCCCGCGAACGGAGGGACCAGCGTGCCGGAATCGCCGACTAGGCAGAGGCGGTTGCGTGCGTAGCTGCGGGCCACGAAGGAGTAAATGGCCTGGATTGAAGAGTTGCCGCTCTGTTGCACCACCTCGAACAGCGGCGAGGGCAGCAGGCCCGCGAGGCGGGACTCCAGGGCCGCCCTGACCTCCGGGTGCACTTTCCCGAACGGTACCGAGCCGGACTGCTGCCGCTCCTGGTCGTCGACGAGCACCGAGGCCAGGGCGCTCTCCGGAACCTGGAGGTAGTAGCCCCACATGAGAAGGCGTTCTCCTGGTTCGGTGCTCTGCCCGGGCCCGGGGACGTAGTACGCGACCCCGTGGCCCCCCTGGTACACGGGCCGCAGAAGATCGCAGCCGCCGAGGGCACCGGCGCGGATGTCGCGCTCGGGGATGAGCCCGCGCCACAGCACCATGCCCCGGTAGGCAGGCGCGGCGCCGGAGTCAATGAGCCCGCGTCCCAGCGAGCGGTACCCGTCGGCGCACACGACGAGGTCGAAGGACAGTGAACCGCCTGGGGCAAGGTGCAGCGTCGTGCCGTGCGGTGCCGCTTCGATCCGCTCGACGGCCGCGCCGCCGCGGTACAGACCATCAGGAACGCGCCGCCGGAGTGACTGGCACAGATGAGCCCAGTTGAACAGCATGCAGCTCATCTGGACGTCGCCCAGCCATCGCTGCCGGCCGGTCCCGGCGGCACGGGTGACGAACCGGGAGTAGCCGGCCCGGCAGGAGGGAACGGTCCCTTCGAGGATGCCTCGCGCCGTCATGTCCTGCCACGAGGTGGTGACCATAAGGATCCCGGCACCCCGGCTCACCAGGCCGGACTCGGACCGCTCGAAGACGGTTACATCGTGGCCGGCCCGGTGCAGGAGCGCCGCCGCCGCGCATCCGGCGATCGATCCCCCGATAATGCCGACTCTCATGCCGCTTGCCCCCGAACCCCTTGGAGCGCCACCCGGGAGGTGACGGCAATCCGTCAGCGTAGCGGCTATATGTTCGCGGAGGAAGCCGACGGAACGGGACCAGGTGCACGACCACGTCTACGACGGCGGCATCACGGTGCAGGCACGCCGCCGGCTTAACGCGGGGTCAGCGACGCGACTCGCACCGCCTGCGGGCGGCGCGGATCTCGGCGCCGTTTGGCTGCTTCACGTCATTAAAGTGAGCCATGTCTGATTGACAATAGTCTTCACTGGAGTGACTGCATGAGCCTCCTGAAGCTGGAGGGCGCGCCGGTCCCGGTCTCCGCAGACTTCGATGTTTGTTCATGGATATCGACGGCGGACGGCGGTGCGGGCCGCTGTCCTCGTGCTGGAGTCCCGTTCGAGCGGGCGCTTCCGGTCCGACGTTCAACTCGTACAAAGGCAAGAAGAGCTTCTCGGGCCTGTGGTGGTCTGCTACAACCTCGGAGCATGTCAGCTACGAGTCCTGGCTGGAACGGGACCAGGTCATCAGCAAGAAGAACCGGCCGGATCAGGCCACCTTCCGTTGCACGTCGTGCGGCTTCGCTGAGCACGCCGACGTGAACGCAGCCCGCAACATCGCCGCGCGCGGTGTCGCGGACTGGGCAGTGAGTCACGCTGCCCACGCTGCCGGACGCCGCACGCCCATGGCAGCCGGCAATGCGGCGTGACCCGCAAGCTCGGCCCTTCAGGGCCGAGAAGCTGACTATCGCCTTGCCCACAACCCGGACCTGCCGGTTAGGCCGCTCCCCGTCAGCGCGCTGCTCTCCCTCCGTGTCAAATGACCAGCCCGGCCGGCGGGTTAGCGCGGAGCCGAGCGAACCCGCCGGCCATCGGCGGTGTGACAGTCTTAGCTCGTGGAACCCTTGCTTCAGTACGTGGACGCAGTAACGGTTCCGGTGCCGGACCTTGACCGCGGGATGGCCTTTTACCGCGACGTGCTCGGTCACCAGCTGATCTGGCGGAACGAAGCGGCCGGGCAAGCCGGGCTCCGAACCCCCGGATCAAGCACCGAGATCGTGCTGACCACCCGGCAGAGCTACGAGCCGGACTGGAAGGTCGCTTCTGCCGATGCTGCCGCCGAGGTGTTCGGCGCTAACGGCGGGAAGGTGCTCGTCGAGCCCACGGACATCCCGATCGGCCGGCTCGCCATCGTGGAGGATCCCTTTGGCAATCGTCTCGTGCTGCTTGACTCGACGAAGGGCACCTACGACACCGACGAATCCGGCGCGGTTACCGGCCTCTCGTGATCAACTGGCTTTCGGGGCGCAGGGGCATCGGAGTCCCTCTCGAAAGCCCGTAACCACGGGCAAAAACCCTACCCGCGCCGGCAGCCATGACCGCCGCCCTGTCGGCAAGTCCTGGCTGCGCCGTCCCCGCCGCGGCCTGACCAGCCTCCCGTAATCTCAGAGCATGCCGAAAGTCCTGGTCACCGGAATGTCCGGCACCGGCAAAGTCCGCTGCCCTCCAGGAACTGGGCGAGCGTGGCCACCGCGTCGTCGACACCGACACCGGCCAGTGGAGCCACCGTGTCACCCTGCCGGACGGCTCACCAGACTGGATCTGGCGCGAAGACGGCCATCAAGGCATTGCTGGCCAGCTACAGGCACGGCCACCTGTTCGTCGCGGGCTGCAAGACCAACCAGGGAAAGTTCTATCCCCAGTTCGACCACATCGCCCTGCTCAGCGCGCCTGCCGACGTCCTCCTCGCCAGGATCGCCGCACGGACCAGCAACCCCTACGGGAAGCACCCCGCCGAACGCGCCCAGATCATGCGGGACCTCGCCGAAGTAGAACCACTGCTGCGCGCGACCGCCACCATCGAGATCGACGCCTCCGCACCACTATCACAAGTAGTCCGGCACCTGGAAAATCTCACCTGACTGCGGAGCTATCCCGTGAATGGACACGGCCTGCGGCCAGCCCGCGAACAGGCTCATCTACATGGCATCAGGTTGAGGGGTTTGTCGCCACGAGCATGGGACCACCCGGCCGCCAGTAACTGGACCAGCGGCGTGGTGTGTCGCTTGTCCGGTGTCATCCCGGTTTAATCTTCGCCAGTCGAGCGACGGAAGGTCGCCGGGATGGTGTTGCACACTGGGCCTGGGTGAAACCGGTCACCAGATGACCAGGACGGCCTGTGCTACAACGTCACCGCTCCCCCATTATCGAGATGGCGGTCTGCCCCGGGATCGTCCGGCTCGCCGCACATAACCTCCAGCCGCGCAACGCCAGCCATCGTGCGACATCCTGAAGATAACCGGCTGGATATGGCGGTGGCGTGAGCCCTGGATGGCAGGATTTATCGTTGTGTCTGTGAACCAGATGCCGGCCGCCGAGGTTGAGGTGTCGGCGGATCTGGTGCGGAGTCTGCTCGCGGATCAGCATCCTGACCTTTCGCGCCTGCCCGTGGAGTTCCTCGCGAACGGCTGGGACAACGAGCTCTACCGGGTCGGGGGCGGACTCGTCGCGCGGCTGCCGCGCCGCGCCCTCGGCGCGGAGATCATCAAGAACGAGCAGCGCTGGCTACCCGGGCTCGCCCCGAGGCTGCCCCTGCCCATCCCTTATCCGGAACGGACCGGGCTACCCGCCCACGGTTACCCCTACACATGGAGCGTGGTGCCCTACCTGCCGGGCGTGCCCGCCGCGGAGGCCAGATCCTTCGACCCGGCGGGAGCCGGGGCCGCCCTCGGCGGGTTCCTCGGCGCGCTGCACGTCCCCGCCCCGGCAGACGCGCCGGCCAACCCGTTTCGCGGCGTCCCGCTGGCCGAGCGCGCCGGCAGCTTCGCGGCCAACCTTGCCCTGCTCACTGGCCAAGTCGGCCAGGATCTCCTCGGCCAGGATCTCCTCGACCGGGATGCGGTGCGCCGGGTGTGGGACGCAGTGCTCACGGTCCCTGGCTACGACGGCCCGCCTCTCTGGCTGCACGGCGACCTGCACCCGGCGAACGTTCTCGTGAACGACGGCCAGGTCAGTGGCGTGATCGACTTCGGCGACATCACCGCGGGCGACCCGGCCGCCGACCTGTCGGTGGCCTGGATGCTGCTCCCGCCCCGGTGCCATGCTAGCTTCTGGTCGGCCTACCAGGCGACCGGCGGCCAGGTCAACGACGCCCTGCGGGCGCGCGCCAGGGGCTGGGCGCTGAACTTCGCGATCGTGTTCCTGGCCCACTCCGAAGACAATCCGGTACTTCTGGAAGTCGGCCGCTGCACGCTGCGCACCGTGCTGGAGGATCAGCGCGGACCCGCCGGGTAATGAGCCGGGCCACCTCGCGGGCAGCTGGCTCTGAGCGACTGGCTGAATCAAGCACGTGACGAGCCTGACACGCGGAAGGCACCTGGACGGAGCGGGGTACCGAGCACCTGGCTGACCAGAGCGCGATGGGCGGCGTGAAGGGTGCGGACGGCTGCCGGCGTGAGCCCTGGCTTGACGGGCTCCTGACCGCCCCGGGGCCGCCCGGGCTTGGTCGGGATCCATAGGTGGCCAGGGTCGCTGCCCTCGAGCTCAGCAATGATCGTCGCCCGGGCGGCGAGCCACCGAGCTAGGATCTGCACGGTCGAGCCGCTCAGCGGGCAGGACACGTCAGCGAGGTCGATGCGTGCCTCGCCGTCGAGGTGCAGCGCGCTGACTTTGAGCCGGGCGAGTTCGGGAACGGTCCGGCTGGTGTCGGCGACGAGTGCGGCGACGGCGGCGGTGCGCAGCGAGGTCGTCGCGTTGGCATTGACGGGCCTGCGGGCGGCCAGGTCGCGTAGGAGCCTTTCGGTATCGGCGGGAGTTAGGTAGTAGCCCCAGGCAGGCGGCTGGCTGTCATGGCGGTCGGACAGGCAGAGGAATTCGGCGAAGGCGTTGTACGAGTCGATGCGCACGCGCATCGAGTTGGAGTAGGCGGGCGCATCGGGCCCGCGGAGAGTGTTGCGGGTGCGGGTCTTGCCGGCGGCCGCATCAGAGAGCCATGCGTCGGCACGCGCAGGGTCCATGAGCTCGCCGACGGCGATGTCGATGGTGTCGGCGCCTTCCCGGGCGTGCTGCCGGTACTCCTCTAGGTAGTGCCTGCGGATTCGCCTGGTGGTGACAGTGAACCGGCGGTCGGCCAGATGGCGGATGAAGTCGTCGATGGCGTCGCGTGCCGACCTGTCCCCTGTCGCGGGCATGTCCGAAGCATACCTGCTCCAAATGATAACAGCAAGAAGCGGAAGCACAAAAAATCGTGAGTCTCTCTCCCCGATGAGACAGGTCCGGGACGGACCAGTACGGATCGACTCGGTTCAACCCGATCCGTCCCGGACCTGGCAACACGCCATCACAGGTGAGCGAAGCGATGTTGTTACGCCGCTTCTTGCTGTTATCAAAAAATGGGACCAGGATGCGGGATGACGACTCCATCGTTTCAGCCGCTACCCGGCTTCCCGCACTGCCTTACGGGCCTGCTCCAGCTGATCAATACCGACCGGGCCCGCCTCCGGCAGGCCCCTAGCCGTCCACGCCTGCTGAGCACGCGACACGTCGCCACCTGCCTCTTGCAGCACCATCTTCTTCGCAGTGGTGTTGGGCACGGCCCCGTCAACGCCAAGATCCATGAGGTGCGCCAGCATCCGAACCGACTGGTTCCGTTGCCCTGTCTTCCGTTCGTTGTACCGGTAGATGAGCACCCAGCGTCCTTCCAGGGAACGGGCCCGCTCGATCAGCGCCTGTCCGCGGTCGGTGTCCTTCTGCTCGGTGCGGATCGGCTCGCTCTCCCCCGACGGCAGGCGCAGCGTGAGCAGCCCGCGACGGCTCGATTCCTCAATCTCGACCTTCTCCAGGAACGCGATGAAGGTCCGTGCTGACTCAAGCCGCTCGATATCCTGCCTCGCCTGCTGGGCGATCAGGTGCAGGTCCACCGTGAGGCCGTGTACCCGGCGGCCCCACGCCGCCTCCTCACCAGGGGAACATGGCCCAGCAGCCTGGGCGGCCGCGATGACAAGGCTGTAGTGGCTGTTGTCCACGCCGCCCATTATCGCCCTCGGAGCTCGCCACTCGCGGACGATGGACCAGGCCCTGCTACCAGGCTCCATAGCCATGCCTGTGACCTGCAAGCTCAGCCCATCAGGGCCGAGAAGCTGACGAACCGATGCTGTTCAGCTCGGTCAGCTCGTCCGCAGAAAGGGTCAGCGCGGCACCGGCGACGTTTTCGCGCAGATGGATGGCGGATGAGGTACCCGGGATCAGCAGAATGTTCGGGGAGCGCTGGAGCAGCCACGCCAGCGCGATGGCTATCGGCGTGGCGTCTCGCCGGGCGGCAACCGATTCCAGCGTGTCGGACTGCAGCGGGGAGAAGCCGCCGAGCGGGAAATAGGGCACGTAGGCGATGCCTTGTGCGGCAAGGGAGTCGATCAGGCCGTCGTCGTCCCGGCGGGCCACGTTGTAGAAGTTCTGCACGCACACCACCGGCGCGATCGACTGCGCCTCGGCCACCTGCTCGGCGGTCGCGGTGCTGATGCCGAGATGCTTGATCAGTCCCTCCTGCTGCAGCTGCGCGAGTGCGGTGAAGGGTTCGGCGATCGAGCCGGGCACAGCCGAGTGACCGTCGCTGCCGCCGCCGACGCGCAGGTTGACGACGTCGAGTGCGTCTAGGCCGAGGTTAATCAGATTGTCGTGCACGGCCCGGGTCAACTCTTTCGGGGAGCGCGCGTGAATCCAGCCCCCTTTGACGTCCCGGTACGATCCGACCTTCGTGACGATGTGCAGCGAGGCCGGGTAGGGGTACAGGACTTCCCTGATGAGCTGGTTCGTGACGAATGGGCCGTAGAAGTCGCTGGTGTCGATGTGCGTGATACCAAGTTCGATCACCTCGCGCAGCACCGCGATCGCGGCGTCGCGGTCCTTGAGCGGTCCGAAGACGCCGGGGCCGGCCAGTTGCATCGCGCCGTACCCCACGCGGGTGACGGTCAGATCCTCGGCCATGGTGAAGGTCCCGCCGGCAAGTGGCTTGGTTGCCATGAGAGTTTCTCTCTTTGTCTCGTTGTCGCAAGTCAGAACGTGATGAGTCCACACTTCCCCAGGCGCGACAGAATAGGCAGAGTCCTGGCGATCCTGGGAGCAGCAGGGACAGGCAGGCCACGATTCACCCGGTTACGCTGATCGATGTGAGCGACAACAATATGCTCGGTGACTACTTGCGGGCCCGTCGCGAGCTCGTCCAGCCCGACAGCGTCGGCCTGCCCGTGGGCGGGGTGCGGCGCGTCGCCGGATTGCGGCGCGAAGAGGTCGCCATGCTCGCCGGTATCAGCTCCGACTACTACCTGCGACTTGAGCAGGGTCGCGACCGTAATCCTTCGATTCAGGTCCTGGAGGCTCTTGCCCGCGTCCTGCGCCTGGACCAGGCCGCGACCGATTACCTGCTGGGCCTGGCCACGCCACGCCCCCGTCACCGGCGGCGCCGCCCCAGGCGCGAGACCGTACCCGTCAGCATCCGGCAATTGCTCGACGTCGTAGGCCTCCCCGCCTTCGTCGAGGGCCGGTACTTCGATGTCCTCGCCGCCAACAGCCTGGCCCGCGCACTGTCGCCCAACCTGCAGGAGGGGCAGAACAGGCTGTGCGCGGTATTTCTCGATCCCGCAGAGCAGGCGCTTTACCGGGACTGGGAGCAGGCCACCGCCCGGATGGTCGCCGGTTTCCGCGAGTCCGTCGGAACCGATACCGACGACCCCCGGTTCGTCCAGCTCGTCGGCGAACTGTCCCTGTCCAGCGAACGATTCCGGCAACTCTGGGCCCGGCACGACGTCCAGGTCCGCGAGGGCATGCCGGCCCTTATCCGTCACCCCCAGGTCGGGGACCTCACTGTCAGCCGCGAGAAGCTCGCCATCGGCGGCACCGAAGGTCAGCTGCTCGTCATCTACCACGCCCAACCCGGTACCAGCAGCGCCGAAAAGCTGGGCCTGCTCGCGTCTCTGGTCAGCCCGGCCGCGACTGTCGCAGGCGAGCCGGCGCCCGGTGTCCACCGGTGACTTCGGGCCCGGCGGGTCGCGAAGGCGGTCAGCCGACGGTTGTCCCGGTCAGCAGATTCGCCGGTACCTGCTGATTGTTCTTCAGGTCGTTGAAGAGCTGCAGGGCCTCGACGCTATTCAACTGCACCGCGTCGCCCGCGTTCACCGTCTCGTAGTTGGAGTTGGCGATCGGGACCGTCCCGGTCTGCGGGTTACGCAGGGCCCGCGCGACCTTGATCAGGTCGTACAGCTGCGTGCCCTGGTCAACCGAGATCGAGCTGGCCGCGGCGGAGCCGAACGGCAGGGCCACGAACGGATTGAGGTACACGCCCGGACTGGTGGCTTTGACGAGCAGGGCCTTGAGAAACGCCCGCTGATCCTCAATCCGCTGCAGGTCCTCGTCGGCGAACGAGTGCCGGTCCCGGACGAAGGCCAGCGCCTGGGCGCCGTCCAGGTTGTGGCAGCCCGCGGGGATGTTGGCGCCGGAGTCGTAGTCGTGCAGCGCCTTCGGCAGGCACATCGTCACCCCGCCCACCTGGTTCACCACGCTGACCAGCCCGCCGAACCCGATCCCCATGTAATGGTTGATCTGCAGCCCGGTGAGGTTCTCCACGGTCTTGACGAGCAGCGCAGGGCCTCCGAACCCAAGTGCCGCGTTGATCTTGTTGTCGCCGTGACCGGGGATCGGCACGTAGGAGTCGCGCGGGATGCTGATCAGTACCGGCCTGCCGCTGCCGATGTGCAGCAGCATCAGGGAGTCGGAGTTCTCGGTCCCGGTGACGTCGCCGACAT
>Ga0302324_100014663_pt1 | contig 15778 bp, 12 predicted proteins | sample Palsa_T0_1_FD_201949 | JGI IMG/M metagenome (GOLD analysis project Ga0302324, IMG submission 201949) | Peat permafrost microbial communities from Stordalen Mire near Abisko, Sweden - Palsa_T0_1 | ecosystem: Environmental > Terrestrial > Soil > Palsa > Peat permafrost | place: Sweden: Abisko...
TTCAACCCATCCGCGCTGAGGTCGCGGTAGCGCACGATCCGCTCGGGATAGCTGCCGCTGCCGCCACGCGCCTCCGCTCCTCCGGCGATGACGAAAGCCGGTGTGGCGGCTGTTCCGGTTTGCCTGCTCGGGCGCGTAAAGCAGAAGGCATAAAACGAAGGCTCGGCCGGAGGATCGATCTCGGGGCAGACATTGCTGCGCGCCACCGGGTTGGTGGTGCCATCAAAGATGCCCCATTGCGCGAGCGTCTTGACGTAATGCCGGTTGAAGGCCAGAAACCCGGCCTCCGTGAACGCCGCCGGCGACCGCAGCTCGCAGGCACAGAACGAAGTCAGCGGCCGTCCCGCGCCGCGGATATATTCCGCGGCCTGCGCAAAGCCCTCGGCCAGCGGCAGCCAGCGATCGAAACGCACGCGCTCGATCTCAAAGCCGGCAGCGGCCGCCACACCGCTCGAATACTGAAACACCGCCGGGATGAACCGATAATTGCCGGCCGGAAAATCTCGCGTCATCTCTGGCTTCCCCCAAAAGAAAGTCATTGTAGAGCGTTTTCGAACGAGGTGGATACCGGTTCATGCAACGAAAACGCGTCCAACAAAAGACGAGAGCCCCGGTTCTGATTCAATCAGGACCGGGGCTCTCATGGCACGCGAACGTTCAGGCCGGCGCTTACGTCGGCTTGAGCACCTTGTCCGCAAGATCGAAGTCCGCGATCTCCTTGGCGCGCCGGGATTCGGCACCGGCGCGGTGATCGGTGGCGATCGACACATAGACAGCGGGCAGCACGAACAGTGTAAACAAAGTCCCGATGGTCATGCCGGAGACGACCACCAGCCCGATCGAGAACCGGCTCGCGGCGCCCGCCCCGGTCGCGGTGAGCAGCGGCAACAGGCCGGTGACCATCGCCGCGGTTGTCATCAGGATCGGACGCAGCCGGACCCGGGCCGCCATTTCGATCGCCGACCGGCGATCAAGTCCTTCATTGAGCTGCAGCTCGTTGGCGAACTCGACCATCAGAATGCCGTGCTTGCTGATCAGGCCGACCAGCGTCAGCAATCCGACCTGGGTATAGATATTCATCGTTGCCGCGCCGAAGAACAGCGGGATCAACGCGCCGACGATCGCCATCGGAACGCTGATCATGATCACCAGGGGATCGCGCAAGCTTTCGAACTGCGCCGCCAGCACCAGGAAGATGATGATGATGGCGAAAGCAAAGGTGACCGCTAGCTGATTGCCCTCCTGCACATATTGCCGGGAGTCAGCGAGATAGTCGTGACTGAAGCCGGCCGGGAGATTTTTGGCTTGACCCTCGAGGAAGTCTACCGCCTGCCCGACGGTAACGCCGGGCATCGGCACCGCCTGGAAGGTCGCGGAATTCAACTGGTTGTAGTGGGTCAACGCGTTGGGGTCGGTCGCCGTCTCGATCGAGACCACGGTCGAGAGCGGCACCTGCTGGCCGGTCGCGGTCGCGATATAATATCTGCCGAGCGCTTCCGGTGACAACCGGTCCTCGCGCGGCACCTGAGGAATGACCTGATACGAGCGGCCCTCGAGGTTGAACCGGTTGACGTAGTTGCCGCCGAGCAGCGTCGCCAGCGTATTGCCGACATTCGCCATGGTGATGCCGAGATCGCTGGCCTTGGAGCGGTCGACCTTGATCCGCACCACCGGCTGGTTGAAGTCGAGATCGCTGTCCGAGACGATGAACAACCCGCTCTTGCGCGCGGCGTCCTTCAGTTTGACCATCTGCTCATAGACCGCCTGAAAGCCGTTGGTCGAATTGATCACCATCTGGACCGGCAAGCCGCCGGGACCGCCGGGCAATGGCGGCAGGTTGAACGCGAAGGCATTGACGCCTTCGATCTTGCTCAGTTCCGCCTGCACCAGCGGCTTCAGCTTGATCGACGAACGCACCCGCTCGTCCCACGGCTTGAGCAGCATTCCCGCAATGCCGCTTTGCGGTCCGTTGATGCCGTTGAGGACGAAACGCAGATCGGTTTCGGGAAATTTGGCAAATGACCGGTCGAGTTTTTCGCCGTAGAAATCTGCATAGTCGATGTTGGCGTATTTGGGCGCCTTGGTCACCGCGAACACGATGCCCTGATCCTCTTCGGGCGCTAGTTCCTTGGCGGTGTGCAGATAAAGGAAGCCAACCAACCCCAGGATCGTCAAGGCGAACAGTCCCGTGATGGGGCGATAATCCAGCGAGCGGTCGAGCTGACGGCCGTACCAGCGGGTCATCGCGCCGAACACCCGGTTCACCAGTTTGGCGAAACGTCCTTCTTCGGCGTTCTTGAGGAACACCGAGCACATCATCGGCGACAGCGTCAGCGCGACCACGCCGGACACGATCACCGAGCCGGCCAGCGTGAAGGCAAATTCCCGGAACAATGAACCGGTTAATCCGCCCAGGAACCCGATCGGCGCGTACACCGCAGCCAGCGTAATGGTCATGGCGATGACAGGACCCACGATCTCGCGGGCGCCCTGCATGGCCGCCTGCACCGGGGGCTTGCCCTCCTCCAGATGCCGGTGGATGTTTTCAACCACCACGATGGCATCGTCGACCACCAGACCGATCGCCAGCACCATCGCCAGCAATGTCAGCAGGTTGAAACTGAATCCCGCTGCCAGCATCAGGCTGCAGACGCCGATCAGCGAGAGCGGAATGGTCACCACCGGGATCAGCACCGAACGGAACGATGCCAGGAACAGGAAGATCACGACGACCACGATGATAACAGCCTCGCCGAGCGTCTTTTCGACTTCGTCGATCGAGGATTGGATGAATTTGGTGGAATCATAGGCCACCTTCATCTTCATCGATGGCGGCAGATTGCGTTCCAGTTCCGGAAACAGCGCGCGCACGCCTTTGACGAGCGTCAGCGGATTGCCTTGCGGCGTCGCCTGCACGCCGATGAAGATCGCATGCTCGCCGTTGAAGGCGACACTGGCGTCGGTGCTCTGTGCCGCGAGTTCGACAGCGGCAACATCCTCGATCCGGACATAGCCGCCGTCCTTGGATTTGACGATCATGCGCTTGAACTGATCGATGTTCTGCAGATCGGTGTTGGCCGACACGTTGGAGACGATGAAAAAGCCCTTGGACTGGCCGGCGGCGGCCTGGAAGTTGTTGGCGGCAATCGCAGCGGAAACATCAGCCGGCGAAACATTGCGGCCGGCCATGCGGACCGGATCGAGCCACAGCCGCATCGCGAAAGTCTGGCCGCCCAGAATATCGGCGGAAGCGACCCCGTCGACGGTCGAAAGCACCGGCTGAACCACCCGCGTCAGATAATCCGATATCGCCGATCCCGACAACACCTGGCTGGAGAAGCCGAGATACATCACCGCGGTGGTCTGGCCGGTCGTCTTGGTCACGACCGGATCGTTGGATTCCTTCGGAATCAGATATTTGACCGAATTCACCTTGGCGAGGACCTCGGTCAGCGCCTGGTTCGGATCGAAGTTCAGCTTGATGTAGACCTGGATGGTGCTGGTTCCGAGCACCGACGAGGAGGTCATGTAGTCGACGCCTTCGGCGGACGCGACGGCCTGCTCGATCGGCGTGGTGATGAAGCCCTGAATCAGTTCGGGCGACGCGCCGGGATAAACCGTGGTGACGTTGACCACCGTATTCGACAGCTTGGGATATTGCCGAACCGGCAGGCTGGTCGCGGCCCGAAAGCCGATCAGAAGAATCAGCAGGCTGACGACCAGGGCCAACACCGGCCGCTTGATAAAAATATCGGTCCAGACCATCGCGATGCGCTCCGTTAGACCAGGATCCGACTAGATCAAGTCGGATCGTGATCTCATCCATTTGTTTGATCTCCGCGCAAACGCCTCCGGCGTTTGTCGCGAAGGATCATAATTCTTGTTTGAGCATGATCATTTCGGAAAACCGGTTCCCACTTTTCCGGATCATGCTTTAGTAACGCGGCGGGTTCGCCGGAATCGGCGGCGCGGGGTCGGCCGAGATCGACACCGCCGCTCCCGATTGCAGCTTGATCTGGCCGACCGAGACCACGCGATCGCCGGGCTTCACCCCGCTGAGAATTTCGACCCGTCCGTTGACCCGGTTGCCGGTCACCACGAAGGTCCGAACCACAACCAGGCCGGTCTTGCCGTCGTCCGTCTTCTTCTCGGTGATGAGGAAAACGGCGTCGCCGTAAAGCGTATAATCGACAGCGGTTTCGGGAACCGTGACGACCGGCGGCTTGTCGGGAAGCACCACCGTCGTGGTCGTGAACATGCCGGGCTTGAGAATATGGTCGGGATTATCGATCGTGGCCTGAACATGGATGTTGCGGGTATCGGTGGCGATCTGGGGCTCGATCGCGTTGATCTTGCCCTCAAAGTCCCGGCCGCGATAGGCATCTACCGTGATACGCACGGTCTGTCCGACCTTGAGCGCCGCGCTGTCCTTCTCCGTCACCGTGAAGTTGGCGTACAGTACCGACAGATCGGTCAACGATACGATCTGCGTGCCGGCGGTCAGATACTGACCGACCTCGACGTGGCGAACGCCGAGTTCGCCGTCGAACGGCGCGCGCACCAGTTTCTGCGAAATGATCGCCTCTGTCTTGGCGATACCCGCATTGGCCTGGTCATACGTCGCCTGCGCGGCGTCGGCCGTCGACTGCGGACCGAACTGGCGTGCCGCCAGTTGCTTGGCGCGGTCCAGCGCCAGCTGGGCGCCGATCGCCTGCGCCTTGAAACTCGCGAGGTCGCCCTGGTCGGGGGCGTCGAACAACTGCACCAGCGGGCTTCCGGCCTTCACCGAAGCGCCTGCGGTAAACATGATGTCGGTGATGCGCCCGCTGACATCGGGGGTGACATTCACCTGATGCACGGCCGCGAGATCGCCGACCGCCGTCAACAGGTTCGGAATCACTTCCGATTTGGCCTCGACGGCCGTAACTGGCGACGGCGGCGGCCTGTTGTTGGCGAAGAACTCCGCGATCTTCATGGCGCGGAACGAATTGAATCCGACGAGCAGAAACACCAGCAACGCCAGCAACGCTCCGACGATGATGAACCAGCGGATCATCCGAACCGGACGGGCGCGTGGCTTGTCGGCGAGCGGTTGGCCTGAGATATGGGCTTCGGTCACAATGTTCATGTCATGCACTTTCTGCAATTACCGGCTGTCCCAGACCCGGCGACAGGTCGCGATCCAAATAGGTGGCAATCGCGGTTTCGTGGAGTCCAATTCCGCGTAGAATGAATTCACAAGCTTGCCGCTCGAGATCGGCGGCGTTGGCATAAGACAGGCACGGAACGGACGGCAGCCGCGCCAATGCCGTCATCAGCACGGTGTGATGCGCAAACCAGAACAGGTTTAGCGGCTCGCGCCCGATCCGTGACGCGTCCCCAGCCGCCACCGCCCGCTCCAGCGACGCGGTGAACACCGTTCCGATCAGGTTTCCGACCTTCTCGTAAATCAGCCGCGCGAATTCCCCGTCGTCGAGATGGCTGGTGATCATCAGCCGCAGACGCTGGGCCTCCTGCTGATCGGGCACATCCCATACATGCAGGAAATGGCCGACCATGCCGCGGACCAGCACCACGAGAGTTTCGGTCGAGGGTTCCCGCCCCAGCAGCTGGTGCAGTTCGGGATCCGCCTCGCAGGCTTCCGCGAGAATTTCCGCATACAGCGCCGATTTCGACGGGAAATGCTTGAACAGCAGGCCCTCCGAAATGGCGGCCGCCGCCGCGACACTCTTGGTCGTGGTTCCGGCAAAGCCGCTGCGGGCAAAGCAACGCTTGGCGGCACCCAAGATCAATTGCCGCCGCAAGTCACTGGTCATGCGCAGGGTGCTCATGGTCGTGAGTAAGCACTCACCTCCGTTCATTGTCAAGAAACTTGCTGCGATGCAATACGCCCGACCCGGCCTTAAATGGGGCCAAATCCGAGCGCGCCGCGGATGCGCGTGACGATGAAGCTGCCGTCGCGACTGGCGAGCACGCGTTCCAGATTGGCGCTGTCGATCTTGATGCTGACGAAACGCGGCCCGCCCGAGACGTCCTGTATCGCGGGCGCAAAGGCCTCGACATCGGCCATGGTCGCGATGGTGCGGGCGTCCGATATCCCGCAAGCCCGGGCGATGCCGACGAGGTCGGCGGTAGCCGCAGTATGGCTCGCCTGCCCGCCGGTTTCGCCATAGACTTCATTGTCGAGCACAATGATGGTGAGATTGCCGGGTTTTTGCAGGCCGACGGTCGCGAGACTGCCCATCCCCATCAGCATCTCGCCATCACCCGTGATCACCACGACCGGCAGCTTGGGCTGCGCCAGCGCGACCCCCAATCCGATCATGACCGCGCCGCCCATGGCGCCCCACAGATAGAAATTGCGGTCATGATCGCCGGCCGCCGCGATATCGTAAGTCGAGGCGCCGAGCCCGCCGACCATGATCGCATCCTTGCGCTGCGCCAGCAGGTGAGAGACGACGCTGCGCCGCTCAAGAAGGTTTGCTTTGCTCATTTGGTGAAAACCTTGGCGCCGATCAGACGCTGCGACAATAAAACCGCTGTTGGCGTGCAGGCATTGTAGGCCTGCCCGGCCGCCGCCTCGACCACCTCGCGCACCTCCTCGGGATGGGAGGCCCGCAATACCTTGATACCGGACAATTCGAATACGCCTGCCGTGCTGGAGCCCATCGGGACCTGCCAGGGGTTGAATTCGCCCCATTCGCCGCGCATCGTCACCAGCGTCAGGAACGGAAAGCGCAAGATCTGGGTCAGCGACAGCATGTTCACGCAATTGCCGACGCCGCTCGACTGCATCAGCAGCACGCCGCGCTGGCCGCCGGCCCAGGCGCCGGCCAACAGCGCCACGCCCTCCTCCTCCGTCGTCAGGGGAATCGCACGCATCGACGGGGTGCCGAGCACGCGGTCGATCAGCTGCGAATGCCCGGCATCCGGCACATAAGGCACCTGGCGGACGTCGAAGCGCTGCAGAATTGCGAAAATATCCTCCGGCCAGGAAGGAGCGGTTTCTGCAGCGGATTCGGAAGAAGCGTCAGTACGGGCGTGCATCTTGTTTCCAGTGAATCAGCGAAACTGTATCGCGGTGCGGGACTGTAGAGAGCACCGCGCTTTGCGAAAGAGCGAAAACAGCATATCGGTCTCCACCAAAGAGTATGACAGCATGAATGCGAACGCGCGAGAGCTGGCGGCCGGTTTCGACCTCGAGAAACTGACGGACGAATTCTATGCCGACCCCTACCCGACCTATCGTGCATTGCGGGAGTATGCGCCGGTCAAGCTATTGCCCAACGGCTCCTATTTCCTGACGCGCTATGGCGATCTGGTCGGCGCCTACAAGAACACCAAGGTTTTCAGTTCTGACAAGAAAAAGGAATTCGCGCCGAAATACGGCGCGTCGCTGCTCTACGAGCACCACACCACCAGTCTGGTCTTCAACGATCCGCCAGCGCATACCAGGGTGCGGCGGCTGATCATGGGCGCGCTGTCGCCGCGCGCAATTGCGCAGATGGAGCCTGACCTGATCGCGCTGGTGGACCGGCTGCTCGACGCCATCGCCGCGAAGGGCAAGTTCGAGCTGATCGAGGATTTTGCCTCCGCGATCCCGATTCAGGTGATCGGCAATCTGCTTGACGTGCCGATCGACGAACGCGAGCCGCTGCGCGACTGGTCGCTGGCGATTTTAGGCGCGCTCGAACCGGTGATATCGACGCAGGTGTTTGCCCGCGGCAACGCGGCGGTGAAGGATTTTCTCGGCTATCTGGAAATACTGGTCGAGCGGCGTCGCATCAAACCCGGCAACCCCGAACGCGACGTGCTGACGCGCCTGATCCAGGGCGAGGACAATGGCGAGCGGCTGACACCTAAGGAATTGCTGCATAATTGCATCTTCCTGCTCAATGCCGGCCATGAGACCACCACCAACCTGATCGGCAACGGGCTGGTGGCACTGTCGGCTCATCCGGCACAGAAACAACGCCTGCTTGACCATCCCGATCTGATCAAGCCGGCGGTCGAGGAAATGCTGAGGTTTGAGAGCTCGAACCAGCTCGGCAATCGCATGACGACGGAACGCGTCGAGCTCGGGGGGATACCAATGGCGGCCGGCACACCGGTGACGCTGTGCATCGGAGCGGCCAACCGCGATCCCGATCAATTCACCGATCCGGAAAATCTCGACATCGGCCGCACGCCGAACCGGCATCTTGCCTTCGGCACCGGCGCGCATCAATGCGCGGGAATGGCGCTGGCGCGTCTCGAAGGCGCGATCGCCATTTCAAGATTTTTGGCGCGGTTTCCGCGCTATGCGCTGAACGGCCCGCCGGTGCGGGGCGGACGGGTGCGATTTCGGGGATTCCTGCGCGTACCCTGTGTCGTTGGCTAGCGGGCAGCGCCCGAGGCGAAAGCCGCGATGATCGAGGACGGCGAATGCAGCTCATGGGATCCGAGGTTGCCGGCCACCACGATCAGGGTCGCCGCCAGCACCAGCCGCAGCGCCGGTTCCGGTACCCGGTGGGCCAGATAGCTGCCGATGATAATGCCGGGCAACGAGCCCACCAGCAGCACGCCCATCAGGTGCCAGTCGATCTCGCCGGTCACCCAATGTCCGATCCCGGCCACCAGCGTCAAGGGCACCGCGTGCGCGATATCGGAGGCGACGATGCGCGGCATCGGCAATTGCGGATAGAGGAACAGCAGCGCGGTAACGCCCACCGCGCCGGCCCCGACCGACGAAATCGAGACCAGTACGCCGAGGGCTACGCCAACCAGCACGGTCGCGCGGGCGGTGGTGACGGGATCAAGCTGTTCCGAAAGCCGCCGATAGCGCAGCATGATGGCCTTGCGGAATATCAGCGACGCCGCGGTCAGGAACAGCGCAAAACACAGCACCAGATTGACCAGGCTGCGCGAGGATTCACCGTTGAGATCAAGCTGCCACAAAACAAGGAGCGTCAGGATGCTGGCCGGGATGCTGCCGCTGGCGAGCCGGGTCACCGCCGGCCAATGGATGCTCTTCGCCCAACTGTGCGCCAGGCTCCCGACCGTCTTGGTGGTGGCGGCATAGAGAAGATCGGTGCCGACGGCCGTCGCCGGGTGGATGCCGAACAGCAGGATCAGCAACGGGGTCATCAGTGAGCCACCGCCCACGCCGGTCATGCCAACCAGAAGGCCGACCCCGAAACCGGAAGCCACATGGAGAGGATCGATCATAGGCGGTACAGATTCCGGTTCCCTTCGCCGACAGGTCGTGGCGATTCCGACTTAACCTCACGATGCGGCAGCCGGATCGCAAAACCGGGCCAAACGGCGCTCCGGCCGGGCCACGCAGATGTACACCGGCGCGGGCCGCCGGCAACCGTCCGGCCAAAAAAAAGAATGATTCATGCACGCATCCGGCATCGGCAGTGCGCTTTATCCAATTGGATGGCGTCCGGTGGAATCGACGCGCTCGGGCCTTCAGGTCCTTGGACGGGGGAATTCGCTCTATCGGGGCCCTTGGAGGCGTGAGTTCAATTACCTCGGCGGTAATTGCCACGCTGACCACGCGCAAATACCGTCACCGACGTCGCAGCGTTCGAAGTCGAAAGCCGTGACTCGAGCCGCGCGATCGACAGATGCGCGATGCGCAGCCAACGCGGGGACCCAGCGGATGCTCAAGCCTACCATTCTGGTTACCGGGGCAACTGGTAAAACCGGCGGCGCGACCATCGCCCAGCTGCTGCCGATGGGTTACCCGGTGCGCGCGCTGGTGCGCCAGGCGGATCACCGTAGCGAGCAGCTGCGCCAGGCCGGCGCGGAAATCGTCATTGGCTCGCTCGAGGATACCACCGATCTTCGCGCCGCCATGACTGGCGTCCAGCGCGCCTATTTCTGCTCGCCGCTGGAACCGGGAACGCTGCGACGCGCGGCGCTGTTTGCCGCAGCCGCGCAGGACAGCCGGCTGGAGGTTGTCGCGGCACTGAGCCAATGGGTCGCCAGCGACAACCATCCGGCCGCGCACGCCCGGGAAAAATGGCTCAGCGACAGGCTGTTTCATTTGGCGCCGGGCCTCGATGTCGTGACGATCAATCCCGGATTTTTCGCCGACAATTACATGGCGGCACTGGAACCGATCGCGCATTTCGGCCTGATGGGGATGCCGTTGGGTGACGGCCTGAATGCGCCGCCGTCGAACCAGGACATTGCCCGCGTCATCGTCGGCGCGCTGACCAATCCGGCTCCCCATATCGGCAAGAGCTACCGCCCGACCGGGCCGCGCCTGTTGGCGCCGCAGGAGATCGCCGACGCGATCGGCCGGGCGCTAGGCCGAAAGGTCAGCTATCGTGACGTGCCGATGAATCTGTTTCTCAAGGTCGCAAAGTCGCTCGGCATCAGTGAATTCGTGATCGAGGAGCTGTACTGGTTCCTGAAGGATTATCAGCGAAACGCCTTCGGCCTTGGCGCTCCGACGGAAGCTGTAATCGAGGTCGGCGGCGTGGCGCCGGAATCTTTCGAAGAGACCGCCCGGCGCTATGTCGCGGCGTCGGGATTCGCCAACCGCACCGTCCGGTCAAATCTGAGTGCGGTCTACAATCTTGTGGCCGGGCTTCTGACCTCCGCTCCGGTTCCTTCCTCGATCGCGCGCCGGCTGCAATTGCCCACCCTCAACCATCCGGTATTGGCTTCCGACAGTGTCCGTTGGCGCGCGTCGCATGTGGCGGAGGGCCCGACCTGACTGCGCATGGAAAACCCCGCCGGAAGCAGGCGCGCGTCGTCAGACGACAGGGCCTGCCTACACCACCGAGCGGTGCCGCGCGATGCAGGTCTGGATCACCTCGTCGATCGGCTTCTCCCACCACGCGTTGGAGAATATCTCGATCTCGGAATAGCCGTCAAAGCCCTGCGCCTCGACCGCCGAGCGTACCGATTTGATGTCGATGACGCCGTCGCCCATCATGCCGCGGTCGTTGAGAATGTCGGTGGTCGGCACCAGCCAGTCGCAGACGTGAAACGCCAGCAGGCGATCTTTGCCGGCGCGGGCGATCTGCGGCAGCAATTCCGGATCCCACCAGACGTGATAGACGTCGAGCGCCATGCCGAGCGCGCCAGAGCGTTGCGGGTCGAGCCGGTCGCAAATATCGAGCGCCTGTTTGATCGTGTTGACGCAGGCGCGGTCGGCGGCATAGGCCGGATGCAGCGGCTCGATCGCCAGCGGCATCTGCACGCTGCGCGCATAGTCCAGCATTTCGGCGATGGCGTCGTCGACCTGGGTCCGCGCCGCCGCGATGTCCTTTGAGGCGACGCTTCCCGGCCGCGAATATTGCGGCAGACCGCCGACCACCAGCACGACGCAGGGCGCGCCCAGCGCCCTGGCCTCATCGACGGCGCGGCGGTTGTCGTCACGCGCCTCGATGCGATGCGCGGCATCCGAGGTAAACATCCCGCCGCGGCAATAGCCCGACAGTTGCAGCCCGGCGTCGCGCACCGCACGGACCGCGCGATCAAGCCCGATCGCCGCGACCTGATCGCGCCAGGGATCGATGGCGCAGATGCCGTGCCGCGCGCAGGCCTCGATGATCGAGGTCAGATCGCCCTGCCTGCGGACCGTCGCGGTATTCAACGACAGCCAGCGATGATCCGCCGAAAAGTCCCGCATCACGCCTCGATACCGCGCAGCGCCAGCACCGCCTGCATCCGCCGGGTCGCGATCTCAGGATGGGCGAGCAGGCCCGCCCTGTCCGCAAGGCGAAACAGTTCGGCGAGATGCAGCGTCGAACGCGTGCTCTCCTGGCCGCCGACCATCGTGAAATGATCCTGATGGCCGTTGAGATACGCCATGAAGACGATGCCGGTCTTGTAGAACCGCGTCGGCGCCTTGAAGATATGGCGCGACAGCGCCACCGTCGGTCCCAGCACGTCGTGAAAGCCGGCCTCATCGCCCGCCGCAAGCCGCGACAGCGCGTAGGACGCCGCCGGCGCGATGGCATCGAAGATGCCGAGCAGCGCGTGAGAGAAGCCTTTGCTATCGCCGGCGATCAATTCGGCATAATTGAAATCGTCGCCGGTATACATCTTGATGCCCTTGCCGAGCCGGCGGCGCATATCGATCTCGCGCCGCTCGTCGAGCAGCGAGACCTTGACGCCATCGACCTTGGCGGCGTTGGCGTTGATGACCGCAACCGCGACATCCATCGCCGCATCGAGATCGGGCGTACCCCAGTAATTCGCCAGCGCCGGATCGAACATGTCGCCGAGCCAGTGGATGATCACGGGCTCACGGACCTGCGACAGCACGCGATGATACACCTTGGCGTAGTCGTCCGGATTGCGGCCGATCTTCGCCAGCGCCCGCGACGCCATCAGGATGATGCGACCGCCGGCCTTTTCCACCGCCGTGATCTGCTCCTCATAGGCGCGGATCACGTCGTCGAGGCTTTTGGCATCCTCCGGCGCCAGATGATCGGTGCCGGCGCCGGAAAACACCAGCGCATTGCCCCTCGCCTTCGCCGCCGCCACCGAGCGCCGGATCAATTCCAGCGAGGTCGGCCAGTCCATCCCCATGCCGCGCTGCGCGGTGTCCATCGCCTCGGCGACACCGAGGCCGAGATCCCAGACGTGTTCGCGAAAGGCAATGGTCCTGTCCCAGTCAACGGCCGCCGACAGCCAAGGATCGACATCGGCCAGCGGGTCGGCGACCACATGCGCCGCCGAGAATGCCACCCGGTTCAGCGTGCCTTCGAGCTTGGCGGGGAACGCGCGCGACGCCGTCAGGCGATAGGTCTCGATGCCGCGATTGGCGGTCGGCAGTTTCAGCGACAGCGAAGACATCGGTAACACCGGTCTGTTCATGATCCCTGCCCTCACACCTTGATCGGAGCGACGTCGATCCAGCGCCGTTCACGCCAGCTTTGCAGCGCGCATTCGGCCAATTGCACGCCCTTGGCGCCTTCCAGCAGCGTGTATTTGTAGGGCGCGTCCTCGCAGACGTGGCGAATGAACATTTCCCACTGCTCTTTAAAACCGTTGTCGTAGACATTGTTCTCCGGCAGCTTCTGCCAGTCGGCGTAGAAATCGTGGGTGCGCTTCTCATCGGGATTCCACACCGGCCGCGGCGTCGCCTGTCGCGCCTGAATCACGCAATCGGTGAGCCCGGCCACCGCCGAACCATGGGTGCCGTCGACCTGGAAGGTGACGAGATCGTCGCGATAGACCCGCGTCACCCAGGACATGTTGATATGCGCAATCACGCCGCCCTTGAGCTTGAAGGTGGCGTAGGCGGAATCGTCGGCGGTCGCCTTGTACTTCTTGTTCTTCTCGTCCCAGCGCTCGGGAATATCGGTGGTGCCGGTGCAGCTGACGCTTTCGACCTCGCCGAAGAGATTGTCGAGCACGTAGCGCCAGTGGCAGACCATGTCGAGAATGATGCCGCCGCCGTCTTCGCTGCGGTAATTCCACGATGGCCGCTGCGCCTCCTGCCAGCCGCCTTCGAAAACCCAGTAGCCGAATTCACCGCGCACCGAGAGCATGCGGCCGAAGAAACCGGAATCGCGCAGGAACGCCAGCTTCTTCAGTCCCGGCAGGAACAGCTTGTCCTGCACGGTGCCATGCTTGAGGCCCTTGGCGGCGGCCAATTTGAGCACCGCGACGGCTTCTTCAAGATTTGTCGCGATCGGCTTCTCACAATAGACGTGCTTGCCGGCGTTGATCGCGCGGGTCAGCAGCGACGGGCGCGCCTGCGTGGTCGCGGCATCGAAGAAGATGGTGTCGGTCCTGTCGGCCAGCGCCTGGTCGAGATCGGTGGTCCAGCGCGCGACGTTGAATTGCTTGGCGAGGCGCTCGACCTTGTCGGCGTCGCGGCCGACCAGGATCGGATCGGGCATCATGCGGTCGCCATTGCCGAGCAGCACGCCGCCGGAATCGCGGATCGCGATGATGGAGCGGATCAGATGCTGGTTGAGGCCCATGCGGCCGGTGACACCGTTCATGATCACGCCAAGGCGTTTGGTCGTCATATCGATTGCTCCTGCAGAATTTTTGTTTTTGGGTGTTGAAGCGGCGCCAGCGCCGCCCAGTCCGGATGCACGCCGGTGGCAAATCCCGGCGCCGTCAGCGATCCCGTCAGGAGATCGCCGTGATGGATCGACAGCCGGATGCTTTTTCCGTCGCCGACGCTGTTTCCGTCGTCGACATAGAGATCGGGATGCGCGGCGAGAAAGGCCCGCGCCTCGGCGGCGGGCGTCTCGGCGAACCCGTCGACATAATGATGACCGTTGCGCTCGGCATGGGTGACGCCGATCAGGGCGCCGAGCGCGAGATCCTGCTGCACGCCGAGGCCGGCCTGACAGGTCAGGTCCTCGCCGGAGATGAAGTGCCGCTGGTCTTCGTTGGTCCAGATCGCGGCACGGGTCGCATTGACGATCGACTTGTAGATGCCCTTGCAGGATTTGGACGAGATGCCGCGATAGCCGAGCTCGCGCGCGGCCGGGAAAGCGTCGTAGCAATCGTCGGCCTCATCGATGATGAAATCGCGCAACGCCAGATCGCCCAGCGGCGACAGCCTCGAGATATCGCGCGGCATCGGTTGCTCGATGTAGAGCAGTTTTGTGGCGATCGGCGTCAGCGCGGCATCGCGGTCGAGGCGGTCGGACAGCGCGGCCAGTGCGGCCAAATCAGCGTATTGCTCGTTGGCGTCCAGCGTGACGCTGTAGGGATGCGGCAAGGTCGCGAGTTCGTTGCCGATCCGGGTCAGCCGCGCGGCATCGGCGTCGGGATCGCCGTTGAGCTTGAGCTTGAAATAGCGCGCATTGGAATTTTCGTGCCGGTCGGCGACACCACCCGTGCCCTCGATCTGATCGTCGAGGCCGACGGTATGCCGGATCGCGACACGATCGAGCCGCCGGCAGCGCGCGAGGAATTGCGCGATGTCCTGATCGCGCAAATCGGGCGACAGGCGCGCATCGATCCCGGCGATATTGCCGGCCATGCCGTCAAAGAAATTCGCACCCACGCCACGCAGCAGCGCGTCAAGAATAGCCTTGTCGATCTCCGCCGGTCCGAACGCGGCGGCGAGCGGCGGGATATCTTCCTTGGCACAGGCCTCGACCTGCGCCGCAAGGCAGCTTGCATGCAGGCTAAATGCGGTCTCGAACACCGAACGCGCCAGATAAAGCTCGCGCGCGATCATCAGCGAGCGTCGCAGCTCCGCAACGGTTTCGTCCGGCGACAGCTGCGGGCGCTTGTCGAACCATTTCGGCACCATCATTTCGGCGCTGGCGCCGGTCGAAATACCTTTACCTTCGATCTCGATTTCGACGCGCACGAAGACCTGCGACGCCGATTTGACGACCACGGCGCCAAACCGGAACGGCCGGACAAAACCGGCCGGGCGTTCGAAAAATGCTATGTCCCGCACGGCGATACGTGGCGGCATGGCGTTCAGCCTCAATCCAGCGCGCTTTGGGTGAAGAAGTGCTTGCGAATTCGTTGCACCAGTTCGGTGAAGACCGGGTCCGACATCACGTCGAGCGAGCGCGGACGCGGCAGCGGCACGTCATAGATCGCGGCGATCGCGCCGGGCCGCTCGGTCATGACCAGAACGCGGTCGGCGAGGAACACCGCCTCCGGGATCGAGTGGGTGATCAACAGCACGGTCTTGCCGGTTTCGCGCTGGATCCGCATCAATTCGACATTCATGCGCTCGCGCGTCATCGCATCGAGCGCGCCGAACGGCTCGTCCATCAGCATGATCTTGGGATCGTGCACCAGCGCGCGGCAGATCGAGGCGCGCTGCTGCATCCCGCCC
>Ga0302324_100014664_pt1 | contig 15778 bp, 7 predicted proteins | sample Palsa_T0_1_FD_201949 | JGI IMG/M metagenome (GOLD analysis project Ga0302324, IMG submission 201949) | Peat permafrost microbial communities from Stordalen Mire near Abisko, Sweden - Palsa_T0_1 | ecosystem: Environmental > Terrestrial > Soil > Palsa > Peat permafrost | place: Sweden: Abisko...
GCCGTAAGCGGTTGTACAGAATGATGATGTGTAGCACGTTGAGAAGCTGGCGCTTGTACTCGTGAATGCGTTTGATCTGGCTGTCAAAGATTGAGTCCGGATCGACGATCTGTCCTGAGGTGGCCTTGAGCCAGTCTGCAAACGCTGCCTTGGCCTTGCGCTTCGTGTCGCGGAATTCTTCGCGGAAACTTGGGTCCTCGGCCAGCGATGAAAGATAGCGAAGCTCCGCAAGGTCCGTGACCCAGTCCATGCCGATCGTCCTGGTGATGAGCTCGGATAGGAACGGATTTGCCTGCTGCAGCCAGCGCCTGGGCGTAACGCCGTTGGTCTTGTTGTTGAAGCGCGCCGGGAACACTTCCGCGAAATCGCGCAGGACGCGGGTCCGCAGAAGGTCCGAGTGGATGGCGGCCACGCCGTTCGTGCTGTGCGAGCCGACCACCGCGAGGTGTGCCATGCGGATCTTGCGCACCGGAGTCTCCTCTACGAGGCTCATGCGTTGCACACGCGACTCGTCTCCCGGATAGAGACGCCGAACCTCGTCGAGAAAGCGGCGGTTGATCTCGTAAACGATCTCCAGGTGTCGCGGAATGAGCACTTCAAAAAGCTCGCTCGGCCAGCGCTCCAAAGCCTCGGGAAGCAGCGTGTGGTTGGTGTAGGCCAGCGTGCGCAGCGTGATATCCCAGGCCTGATCCCAGGGAAGTTTTGCCTGATCGAGAAGTATCCGCATGAGCTCGGCAACTGCTAGCGCCGGGTGCGTATCGTTCATCTGGATGGCCACTCGGTCCGGCAGCGCAGACCAATCCGCGTTGTTCTTGCGGAAGCGGGCGATGATGTCCTGCAACGAACAACTCACCATGAAGTATTGCTGCAGGAACCGCAGCGCGCGGCCGGCCGCGGTGGAGTCGTCCGGATAGAGCACGCGTGTCAGGGATTCCGCCGCGACATTTTGCAGAACTGCGCCCGCGAAGTCGCCCTGCGAGAATTCCGCAAAGTCGAACGACTCAGGAGCTGCCGCCGCCCAAAGCCGCAAGGTATTGATGCAGCGCGCGCCATAGCCGACAACCGGACGATCGTAGGCAATTCCCAGCAAGCTCGAAGGGCGATCGCGCGTGATGGCAAGACCCGAGCCTTTCAACTCGAATTTGGCATTCAAGGGAACGACGTAGACCTTGCCGGGGCGCACAATCTCCCAGGGATCGGTATTGCGCAACCAGTTGTCAGGTTGTTCGCGCTGCCAGCCGCCCTGGATCGTTTGCCGAAACATGCCGTATTCATAGCGCAGTCCGTAACCGATGGCCGGATACTGCAAGGTGGCGAGAGAGTCGATAAAGCAGGCAGCAAGGCGGCCGAGCCCGCCGTTGCCGAGCCCCGCGTCCGGCTCTTCCTCCATGAGCTGCTCGAGGCTCCAGCCTTCTTGATCCATGGTGCGCCGCACGATCGGTTCGGCGGCCAGGTTCATCATGTTGTTGCGCAGCGTCCGACCCAGCAAGAACTCCATCGACAGGTAGTGAATGCGCTTCGGATTGCTCTCCTCGCGGGCCCTTTGTGTCTTCGCCCAGCGATGGGCCACGAGATCGCGGATGAAGCGGCTCGTCGCTTCGAACTTCTGCCTCGGCTTGGCGGTCGGCGGATTGAGCAGGTGATTGCACAACAGGTAGCGGTCGGCCCAGTCGTGTCCGTTACGGGTCAACCCGAGTCGCTCAAGCCGACGTTCCAGTGCAGCATTGACGGTAAATTGGTGCTTAGCAGCTTTCGACATGACGGCAACCCCGATTGAGACCGGCGACGATGAAAAGGCCGCGCAAGTCACCAGCGGCTGATGGTTTTTTGGCGTGGCGTGCATCCGTAAGCACCATGGGAACACTGCGCATTCTTTCCGGAAGAATGCTGCGGCAGCACAGTGAGAAGCGACTCGTATCCGGTCCTAGGAGTCTCGGCGTCGATCTGAACGATCGGCAGCCGCGAGAGCCGGATAGGATCACGCCGATCGGCTCGCTGATCGCCCGGCACCCAGGTCGCAGGATTCTGTAAAATCGCCGCTCTGTACCCGTGCGGAGGATGCACCCCGTCCCAGGCGTTCGCATTCGCTCTGCGGCATCGAACGGCATCGACAGGGCTGGCACAGACAACGACTCCTTATATTCCGGAGTATCGGCCGTTCAGCCGCCGGCTCAATCGGAAACGTTGCTGTTTTGGGAACTGCGTTGCCCTTCGGCGAGCGATTTCGCTGGAAGCGGCCGCCGGAAGGATCGATATCTCTTGATTTAGGGCGACATCGCCGGCGATCGAGGTACCGTGGATATACGCCACGCTCCCAATCTCGGCAGACAGTTCCTCGACGTGCACGTCATATCGACCCACTGCCCCAAAGACCGTTTGGATTGAGGAACCGTCACTCGATCAACGCATCATCATCCTTGTGGCCTCGCTGCGACCATCCAGCGCGCCCCATCAGCTAGGGCTTATGGTGTTCAGCGGCAAAACCGCAAGCCGGGGGAAGCCATTGCGTTTGAACGATTTCGCCAAGCTCACGCGTGCGAGTCCAGACAAAAAAGTTCGTCGTAAAGTTAGACGTTCCATCCCAGATCCAGCAGCTCCGCGGCATTGGTGTGGAATATTTGCCGCAATTCGCTCTCGACGAGCCCCGGCTGCCTGAGAGCACGGCTCCTGTGATCCGAGCGTATACCGGCCACACCGATGCGAACCCGCAGCGCCAAGGCGATCAGGTCGCGAGGAGCATTTAGAAAACCGGCGAACGCGGCGGCCTTAGCGCCAGATGCGCCGACGAGCCCACGTCCGATCTCGATGAACCAAAAGAAAGCGCCGCGCACTCATCCGGTGCGTCGCAAGTTACATCACTCGCCGTTACGATGATGAAGCGCTCCGCAGAATGTGAGATGCTTCGTGGGGTCGCTGCAGCATCGCGAACACCCGCTTGAAACACGCTGCGACGGCACGCATTCGGGTTCGGCGCCCGCCGTTCGTCGCCGTACCAAAAATAAAGAGCAGAGCGACGCCGTACAGTCTTTCTCGTGTTCGACAGTGTCGACACGCAGATCTCACAGGGCGCCAGCGTTGCTCGATCGGCTTTAGGGGAGATTTATCAATGCCACCGGCCAACATGCGCCTACCCGTGCCTACGTCGTTGCTGCACCGCTGCAGGATCAGGATTCTGTGGATGATAGCTGCCCTGATCGCTTATGGGATGCCAGTCCGCTCGCTCGCCGATGACAGCCCGACGCCAGCCGCGACACTAGGCCCAATGCAGGAGGTCGTGGTTACCGCGACGCGGCGCGAGGAAGACTTGAGCAAGGTGCCGCTGAGCGTCACCGCGCTGACGCAGCAGGATATGGACACCAAGGGCATTAAGGACATCACCGATGTCGCGCGCTTTACGCCCGGCGTCTACATCGACAACTCGGGTACTAATAACATTTCGATCCGCGGCATCTCTTCCTCGGGTGGAGCGGGAACGACCGGGATTTACATCGACGACACGCCAATCCAGATGCGCGCGCTCGCGTTCAATCCCGACGAGACATTGCCGAAGTCCTTCGATGTCGACCGTGTCGAGATTCTGCGCGGCCCGCAGGGTACGCTGTTCGGGGCGGGCTCTGAGGGCGGCACGGTGCGCTACATTACGGCGCAGCCGAGCCTCACCAAGACCAGCGCCTACGGCCGTGCCGAGATCTCCTATACCCAAGGGGGCGAGCCAAGTTACGAGGCCGGCTACGCGCAAGGTGGGCCGATCGTGGACGACACGTTTGGGGCTCGCGCGAGCATCTGGTATCGGCGCGACGGCGGCTGGATCGACCGCGTCGATCCGACGGCACCGGACCCTCAGAGCGCGGTGGTGGATTCGAACGCGAATCACGGCGAGACGCTGCTCATTCGTCTTGCGGGCCTCTGGGCTGTGAATAGCGCGTGGTCGGCGACTCCGAGCATCTATTACCAGAATCGCGAGCTGCACAACGTTTCGGCCTACTGGCCGATCTACTCGAATCCGGGGAACAACCAGTATGTGAACGGCGATCCCACAGGACGTCCAGTACCCGACAAGTTCTACCTGCCGGCCCTGAAAATCGACGGCGACTTAGGCGCCTTCCATCTGATATCGAACACGTCTTTCTATCACCGCCTGGAGCAGACCGGCTACGACGGCACCGAGTACAATCTGGGCTTCTACCAGACGCTCGTACCCTTCCAGCCCGGCGTAGCATTTCCGCTCATCGACGGGAATGGCATCCACCTGCCCGCCGCCATCGCCGACTACCGCGCACCTGCCTCGATCGACAACGGCCAGGAGAACCTCACGCAGGAGATCCGGCTCGTGTCGAGCGACTCGAATGCCAAGCTCATCTGGACCACGGGCGTTTTCTTCAGCGAGGATCGCCAGCACTATCTCGAGCAGATCAACGACCCGATGCTGAACGCCTTCTGGCTGGCGGTCGCGGGCATGCCTTACCTTGACATCTTCACCGACAACAACGGCAATCCGGTGCCGTACGTGGCAAGTTACCCCACCGACTCGTATTTCCTCCAGACCCATTCCAAGGATCGGCAGCTCGCCTGGTACGGCGAATCGACTTACTCGTTTACGGACACTTTGAAATTGACCGCGGGCGCACGCTTCTCGCGCACAGAGTTTTCATTCAACACTTACACCGGCGGCCCACAGCTCTTCAACGAGCCCATCGCGAACAGCGGTGACAAAAAGGAAAATTCGTTCACACCGAAGATCGATCTGTCCTATCAGCCGGATCCGAAGGATCTCTTTTACGCGACGTACGCGAAGGGTTTTCGCCCGGGAGGCGCCAACAATCCGGTGCCGCAGGCGGCATGCGCCGCCGATTTCAAGAGCTTCGGCATTAGTGAGTCGCCGGCGACCTATGATTCGGATACCGTCAACAGCTTCGAGATCGGCGCCAAGAACAACATCGCGAACCGCATCCGCATCGCCGCGAGCGTCTACTACGTGCGCTGGAACAACATCCAGCAAACCGTCGTGCCGCCGATCTGCCAGATCTCTTTCATCGCCAATCTCGGAACCGCCGTCGCCAAGGGGGCCGACATCCAAGCGGATGTCCAGGTGACAAACGCTCTCACGGCGGAACTCACCGCCGGCTACACGGATGCGCGCTATACGCAGGATTCCAAGCTATCGCCCTCGCAGGCGACTCCGATCGTCGTATCCGGCGACTCGATCAGCGGACAAAGCGGTCAGCCAAACCCGCCGGTCACGGCCTCCGCAGGCCTCGAGTACAACTTCGGTGCATTCGGGCACGAGTCCTTCGCCCGAATAGACTGGGAATACCAAGGCCGCGGCAAATGGCTGCCGCCCGAGCAGGACCCAAACAGCCTGCAGTATGACCCTGCGAACTTTATGCTGCCGGCCACGAACTTCGTGTCGCTACGCGCGGGCATGACCTTCGACGCCTTCTCGGTTGAGCCCTTCATCGACAATCTCACCGACACGCATGTGCTCACCAATTACAACTTCTCCATCGACCCCGGAACCGGCAACAGCCGCCTGATGCGCGACTTCACGTTTCGTCCGCGGACCTACGGGGTAACGTTCACCTGGCACAAGTAACAGCCCTCGCACCAAGATACGCCTTCGCCAACCATCGCCCGAGCATGTTTGAGCGACCCTCAAACGGGGACGAAGCAGTAGACGCAAGCTAAGGTGCTCGGCGATCCCATGCGTGACCGGATCAGGCCATGCTAGGCGGTCTTCAGTTCAACAATCGCACGCCATGCCTGGTCGATTGCCTCGTGGGCATAGGCGTTCCATGCGGCATCAGAATTCGCGATGGTGACGCTGCCGCAGCGCCTGCGGCCGATTTCGTAGGGCGGCGCTCCCGTAGTATTTCGATCAAACAGCGAATTTGCATCGTAGGCATAGCCGTGCGGCCAGCGATTGACAGTTATTGCCGCGATGTCGCGCGCCGCCTGAAAGCCTCCCGGAGAGAGCATGCAGTCGAGCTGAGCGGTGATCTGCTTCTCGTACTCCGCAAATGGCGTAACGAGCAGCTGCTGCCTTCCCAGCCGGAACTGCTCAACATTCGAAAGGCCTTGGTTGGGTGTAAGCGGGATATGCTTCAAGGTGAGCACTATCGGCTCGCTCGGATCGTGCGGATTGTGGTAGCCGCCGAGTGACACCGGGAAATCGAGCCAGATATTCGAAAAGTACCCATAGGGGCTGTAGAGCCTATCGACACCAAGCTTGATGAAGGCATGCCAGTTGCGCACCGCAACGTTGGTGTAGACCAGCGGCAGCTTGACGCCGAGCGCTAGCGCCTGCTTCTGTGCCACGGGCAGCTCCGGCATGATGTGCGGAATCATCATGTTGTAGCAGGCGAGCACGCAGTGCTTCGCCTGGACACGATGCAGCGCATTCGAGCTGACATAGCCGATATCAACCGGGCCACCCTTGGTGCGTGCGTTAGCGATGGCCACCGCCGTGCTGTTCAACCGCAGACGAATGGGCGCGCCGTCGACGTCGAGCTTGGCATAGTCAAAGTTGGCGAGCACCACGTCGTCCATGGTACGACCGGGCGCGAGCGAGGGGATCAGGCTTCGAGCCAGCAGTCGGGCAATCGAGGCGTTGCCGTCCGGGAAGTGATAGATGTAGGGTTCGTTAAGACCTGCTTCTTCCTCATCTTTGAGGCCGAGGGCGGCGAAGCCGGGAAACCCGCTGCCGAGCGCCTCCAGCGCCGGGACAATATCCGGGCCCATGGCCAGAAGATCCTTGGTTGCGCCGTCGAAGTATTTTACTGCCTCGTCGCCCAGCCCGACATCCTTGCGCAAGTAGTCGCGATAGCTGATCTTCTTCAAATAGGCGATCTTTTCTACCTTGGACTTTCCGGCGAGATGGTCCTTGGGATGCTTGAAGAACGCGATGAGCCGTGCCTTGGCCTCTTCTGACATCGGAAACTGTGCGATGGCCGCTTCGACTTGACGGGGCGTGGCATTCCTCCGTGCCGGGTCAATGGAAGTCACCATCGGCATGCCGGCAATCAGCCGGTCCACGCCGAACGTCTCGCGATCGAAATACACGCCCTCGGTCAGGCCGAGCGATCCGTAGAGCTTGCGGTCGAAGGCCGTATCCCAGCGCCTAATTTCGACGCCGAGCGTCTGCAGCAGCCGGTTGACGGTCTTGCTGAACAACGCCTCGGGAGATTGCAGCGACTCGGATCCGCCGTAACCGATCAGCAGCCGCTCGCCAACCCGGAATTCGTTGCGCTTCGCGTGGCCGCCAAAATCGTCGTGGTTGTCGAGGATGAGGATGCGCGAAGCACTGCCGTACGCCTCGCGATAGAACCATGCCGAGGCGAGTCCGCTGATCCCGCCGCCGACCACGACCAGATCGTATTTCTCCTCGACCGCAAGACCGGAGATGTCGTACGACTTGCCCTCGCGACCGACGCGATGCGCAACCTCGAAGGAACCGGGATGGCTGCCCCTTAGGCCTGTCAGCGCCGGCGGGTAATAGCGGCCGGGCTCGGCGCGCAACTGAGCAAGCGGCGTGAGTCCGCCGGCGATCGCAAGCGCAGTACCGTTCAGGAAGTCGCGCCGGCTGATCGTGCTGGGCACGTATCCTCGGGAAATGCTTACCAGTGACCTTTATATAGTACGGCATATTCGCCTGCGCCGATGCTTGGATGTTGAGCGAGCGCCCTATGGGCTGGGTTATTCTCGATAGCTTTCACCCTGCTTCGCGGTGATAAAGTCTCTGCTCCGAATATCGGCGTACATTGAGGCGGACCCCGAGTCGCGCGGCACGTGAGGACAGATGACTGACAATGTCGCCAGCTCCAGCGATCGAGACGCGACTCAGCTACGCTCTCTCGGCTATATCTCCCATTTCGATCGCAGCATGTCGATCTGGGAAAACTTTGCGCTCGGTTTCACGTACTTGTCGCCCGTGGTGGGCGTCTACACCATCTTCGCCACAACGTTTGCCGCCGGCGGCCCGCCGATGTGGTGGACCTACTTGTTTGTCGGAGTCGGCCAGATGCTGGTATGCCTGGTCTTCGGTGAGATCGTTTCGCAGTTTCCAATTTCCGGAGGGATCTACCCCTGGGCGCGCCGTCTATTCGGCAAGCGGTGGGCTTGGATGGCCGGATGGATTTACGGCTGGGCCCTCTTTGTCACGCTCGCGGCGATTGCGACCGGCGCGGCGCCATTCGTCGCCCAACTTTTCGGCCTGCCGCCGACAGCCGTCGTAACGACGACGATTGCGCTCATTCTGATTGCCGTGACGACGGTCGTTAACCTGAGCGGCACACGGCTGCTGGCGCGGGTAGCCATGTTCGGGTTCATCTGCGAGCTCGTCGGCGCGCTCGTGGTCGGCAGCTATCTGCTGATCTTCGCGCGGCACCAACCTTTCCGTGCACTCGTCGACACGACCGCCCTGCAGCTCGACGGACCCTACCTACCCGCTTTCCTTGCGTCGGCACTCGGGGCGATGTGGTGCTACTACGGATTTGAAGCCTGTGGCGATGTTGCCGAGGAGACACCGGACGCGGCCAGGACGATACCCAGATCGATGCGGCTGACGATCTACGTAGGCGGCGTGGCAGCGCTTTGGGTGTGCCTCGGGTTCGTGCTCGCCGTTCCCGATGTCAACGCAGTCATGTCCGGCAGGGACAAAGATCCGGTCGTGACGGTGCTCAAGAGCGCCATGGGCGCATCGGGCCTCAGAATGGTCATCGCGGTTGTGTCGGTGTCGTTCATGTCGGCGCTGATCAGCCTGCAGGCAGCCGCAAGCCGACTGCTGTTCGCGTATGCCCGTGACGAAATGATCGTCGGCAGTCGCCACCTGCGGCGGCTCTCACCCGGGCGACATATTCCAGCCAAGTCGCTGCTCGTGGCGGGCGCGATCCCGGCGTTGATCGCGTTGTCCGCGCCGTGGCTTCAGGATGCAGTAGCGACGATCATCAGCTTTGCAGCGGTTGGTATCTACCTCGCGTTCCAGATGATCGTGGTCGCGGCGCTGGTTGCAAGAAGCCGCGGCTGGCGCCCCGCTGGAGTCTTTACGCTCGGTGCATGGGGCTGGCCTGTGAACATCCTCGCGCTAGCCTACGGAATCGGCGCCATCGTCAACATGTCGTGGCCGCGCAGCCCCAATGATCCGTGGTTCAGCAACTACGGGGTGATTGTAACGTCTGTCGGCATACTCTCGATCGGCGCAATCTACATGATCCTCGGGCGACCCTACAATCGCGGCACCGCGCCGGCGGGCGACGCACACTACCTTCCGGTAGCGACTGGCATTCCCGTGGGCGATTGATGCGGTTTTCAAAGTATCCTTAACGGAGGGACTGCCTATGACCAGGTCGATCTCGCTCGTCGCTGCGGCGCTGTGGATCTTTGTGAGTCGCATCGCGCTCGCAGGCGAGCAGTTGCATCTGGTCGAGCGGGCGCAGAGCGACACGGTTGTCCACGTCGGGGGCAAAGATGACTCCGTCGGCAATCTGCTGACTTTCGCCAACGCCGTCTTCGACCTCGCCAACAAGACACAGCTAGGCAGCGATCAAGGATTCTGTGTGCGCGTCGCGGTTGGAAAGAGCTGGGAGTGCCTCTGGACGGTGACACTCACGAATGGACAGATCACCGTCGAGGGTCCATTCCTCGATCAGGGCGATTCGCTTTTGGCCGTCACTGGCGGTACGGGCAAATACACCGGCGCAAAGGGTGTTCTGAAACTGCATCCACGTGATGCGAAAGGGTCCGCCTATGATTTTTACTATGAACTGCAATGACCCGAGTTGCCTTTTGGGACATGACAACGCATTGAACCGACGAGTCTGAATATGCCGTCGGCAACAAACCGGGAACGCGGACTGCGCAAGCGTCGGGTCCAATGTATCAAACGGAAAGTCCGAGATCGCCGTCCTGCGAAGATCGCCTCAGATGAGGCACTTCGCCGGCCGCCCATAACCGCACACGATGAGTGACTCGGTAACGCAGTGACCCGCCGTCAGCTTCGTTGCTGCGCTCGAGCGGCCGCGGAATGCAGACGAACTCCACCTCCATCGCATCGGCTGCCGCCCGAACAACGGAATAGCCGTGGCCACCCATATCGACGAAGGCCAGATGGGGTGCGAGATCCGGATTGGAGAGCGCATAAGCCTTCGCAGAGTCACCGCTTCTGGAATATTCAAGACAGGAACGAACGCCGTGAAGCAGGAGCATGTTCACGGCAGCTTCGGGTTTGGCGGCGTTGGCTTTCTGCGTAAGATAGAGCGGCCTCAAGGGATAATCCTTGGGTAGGACGTGCTCATACGCTTCGACCAAGCCAGGCGCTGAGATCGATCCGGTGACGAATGCCACACCGACGGGCGCAAAGGGCTTCGGCGGCAGAGCTTTCGCGGCATAGCCTGCCCAGAAGCTGTGCCGATCACCCGAAACCGTCGCGAAGCCTGTGATTTTCTCGCGCGCCACGCAATCATAGATCTCGGCGCGTTCGGCGTAAGCAGTGCCGAAGTCGCTCGGCGTGAAGCCGCAGCTGCCCGCATACCCCTTTCCCGGCCAAGGTTTCGTCAATCCCTCCGGCAGGTTCTGTGGATCGACTCGATAGTCGAGGGTCGCCTGCGTGTTGCCCCAAATTTTCCATGTCGCTCGAGAGTTGCGCAACCGAGCGATGAACCAGGCCTTTTGCTCGGCGCCCAGAATTGTCTGCGGCGGCTCATCCTTGCGGAAATTTGCAACATCGGTCGAATCGAAGCGGATCGTCGCCGTGGGCCTCCCGTCAGCATGGTTGCGGCTTGCATCCAAGATTTCCAGGATCTCCTCGGGAACCAAATCGAGGAACGCCGGGCGGGTGAACGCCTGCATCTCGGGGCTTGCAATCGGATCCCGTGACCGATAGCTGTGCTGATCGGTGATGATCAGTTCTACATGGGGTCCCCAATTTATGGCACGGTAGCCTATGAGACTATTGATTGCCGCGAGATTGTTTGGCTCCCGACCCAAGCCATGATCGTCGAACCGGGTGATCGGCGCATCGACGACCACCGGAGAATCGAACCGCTCGAGCGACGTTGCTTGCGGCTGACGCACTCGCGCAGGCAAATATTCGAACCACGCCTGATTGGCGGCAACCTTGCGAGTTTGCGCCGGGCGTGACTCGCCGTCGAACTGTTGCATGCCCTGCCAACCGCACCAGGAGAATTCGTGGTTATCCCACATCGCGACAAACGGCCAGCGCGCACGTGCGTCCTGCAGGTCAGGATCTTTCAGGTAAGCGCGATAGACTGCTCGGTAATCGGCAAGATCGGTCGGGATATGAAAGTCAGCGATCTTCTCGCCATTAGGATACCGCACTATGTCGCGCAAGCGTCGGTCGTACATCCCTTGCGGCCGGTCCTCCGGGTAGCAGACGATCTCATAGATGAAGTCGCCCATATGGAAGATAAAGCCGATCCGCTCCTCGGGCGCGGCCCGTTCGTCTTCAAAGATCATGCGGCGGTAGGCGTTCTGCGCGCCCTGAGTGACGTCTTGACAGCAAACGAACGCGAAGCGGACCGGCCGTCGGTCGTCATGCGCGGGTGCCGTGATCGTACGTCCCACCCGGCTGCCCAGGCCTTCGGCGTCGCTGAACCGATACCAATAGACTCGACCCGGACGAAGGCCACCGACAAGAACTCGACAAGTCCAGTCGGATGCAGCCGACACTCTGGCAGTCGCCACGGCTACGATGCGCTGAAATCCGTCGTCGTCCGCGACTTCGACAGTCAACGGCGCGCTGGATCCTCCCGTCGTATACGGACGTCTGGTCCAGAGCAGAACGCTGTGTTCATCCGGGTCCCCGGATGCGACCCCTTCTGGATAAAGATCACGCCGCTCCTGGAAATGGACTTGGGAAGGAGCAGCCCAGCCGCGGTTCCAGCCGGCGCAGATCCCAAGCGCCGCGGCAGTAGCCATGAAGCGACGTCTGTCGAACTCGTTCAATGAATTCCTGTCACGTTTCAGGACTTGAGGTCCAATGAGCAAACACCGCGGTGGTTTCGAGCGACTCTGCCTACGCGGCGGACTGCTCCTGGTCCTTCATCAAGACCGTCGCGGTGGCGAGCGTCAACGCCGCGCTCGCGAGTTGCAGCCTGCGGACTGGTGCGGTCCTGCGTGATTGACTCACGGCAATCTCCCCTGATACTTCCCCTAGCGTGAGATGTTATCAGCCCGGCGCGCGCGAAGCATGAGGGTACCAAACGCCGTCGCCCCGGGCCGGGAAACCAGGCATCGACCGCGGCCGATATAACCGTGCACCGCGGCATGATTTCGGCACTGGCTACTCGAGTCCCGGTCGGCTGAGGGAGGTTCCAATCGACCGACTGAAGATTGATGGTTCGTTTATCTGGCGTGTTCAGAACAACGGCGAAGATCGGGTGATTGCGGCGACCATCATTGCGATGGCGAAGACACTCAAGCTGGAGGTCGTGGCAGAAGGCGTGGAGGATTTGGCACAGCTGCTGTTCTTGCAGGCGCGCCTGAGCTCAAACAGTTTGCATCTGCTAATATCGCATCCGACCTCGGATCGGATCTCGCATGCGCTGGTATCACTACATCGCCTACTTCTTCGGAGGCGCATTCTTAGCCAACACAGTGCCTCATTTTGTCAATGGAGTCTCGGGCAATGCGTTCCAAAGCCCCTTCGCCTCACCGCCCGGTGAGGGCTTGTCCTCCTCATCGGTTAATGTGCTCTGGGGCCTGTTCAACCTTGCCGTCGCTTATCTCCTCATCTGTCGGGTCGGCAGCTTCAATCTGCGGAGGACCACGCACGTACTCACACTCGGAGCCGGAATTCTGGTGATGTCGCTGATGCTCGCCCGTGCATTCGGACGCTTCCACGGCGGACTGTAAGCCGACCATAGGCGACACATCGCTGCGCCCTTTCCCTCGTGGATATCTTGGCAGTGTCGGTTTGGCAGGGGACAGTGGCCTAAATCGGAATCTAATGGGCCGTTTCGCCGGAGAATTTCACTAAAGAAGTGGGCTGCTGCTTGTCCCCCGCGGCGTCGTCGTGGCGTCCCACCCGGCCTGCGCTAACCAGACGGAGAACGTGCGGCCGGCCACGGCTACGCTCAAGGCGACGAGATTCGCACCAATCTCAACCCGTACCGCTCGTCAGCGAATCGCACATGCGGCCTCGGCAGAATTGCTTCTTCAGGTATCAGAGGGAACTTAAGCGCGCTCGAAGACGTTGAGTTCCGGAGGCTGGAGCAGTACAGCCACACAATAGCTGAGGTAAAGTTATGCGCAGATCCATGTTTCTAGTGTTAGCTGCCGTTGCTGGGAGCTGCTTCACAGTTGTCTCCCCAGGAGCAGACGCCCAAGTGAGCGTTGGCGTTAATCTCGGAGTAGCACCAGTGTGCCCTTACGGCTATTACGACGTTGCTCCTTACAGCTGTGCTCCAGCTGGCTACTACGGCCCAGAATGGTTTGCTGGAGGCGTCTTCGTCGGCGCTGGTCCGTGGTTTCACGGGCCCGACACTTTCCATGGCTACGTGAATAATAGCTTTCATCCGGATCACGGTTACAAGGGTCCAATGCCAAACCGCGGTGAGAAGCCCGAGCCAGCGAGGCGTGTCGATCAGGCTCACTTCAAAGGAAACGAAATGCGGGATGGACGTGGCCACACAGTCAGCGATAGGCGCTGATACGTATTGACCCTCAGCGTGATCCGGCTCATCCCGCACGCTCTTGTGCGGGACAGGGGTTCAGATTTGACCGCGGCGGTTATGAGGGTCAACGGGGTCTCAAATCCTGTTACTGCGCGAGCATTCGCGGATCGATACCGCTTCCTAGCGTGAATGAGGATCCAACGGTGCTAACGACGGCGCTCTTGCGCGTCATTCCGCCGGAGTCACGCAGAAGAAAGGTCGCTTCTATGCCGGTGCAATGGCCGGCCAATAGGTATTTTATTCCATAGGTCTTGAGCTTCGCTCCGGTCCAGGTGACCGACTGCTCCGGTGCGGAGAAGAGGTGAAGGCCACCCACGACAGCGAGCAAGGGCTTTTCATGGGTGATCGTCCGAGCGTACTCAGCGATATTGACAATCCCGGCGTGCCCACAGCCTGTGAGGATTACCGCACCTTCCGTGGTATCGAATACCAATGCCGAGTCTTCCGGCACGTTGTCTTCAATTCGGCCCTGCAGGGTGACGAGCGACAACCCGGGGGACCAGTTCTTTTCTATGTTTGGTCTAGGCACGGGACCGGTGAACCATACCCCGGGATAGAGCTGCGTGGGTTTGTCATGGACGATGAACATTCCTCCGGTGGCGAGATACTCCGCGCGAATCGTTTTGAGTCCGTTGTGATCCTGACCCGACTCGTCCAGGCGAGGTTCAAAAATGCCGGCTCCGACATGAACCCGACTTATGGCGCGCGGATTGACCTTGAGCAGCTCGCGCCGGAGGGTCATCAGTCCGCCGACATGATCCCAATGATTATGCGACAGGATCACATCCTCTGCGCCCGACAGGTCAATATGCAAAGCTGCGGCGTTTCTTACAATCATGTCGGCTGAGGCGCCCGTGTCGTAGAGAATTTTGTGGCCATCCACCTCTACCAACGCCGAATAGCCCCATTCGCCCTCGCCCTCCTTAGGGTTGCCGGCGAGATTCGTCACCAATACAGTAATTTTAAGCGTATGCACATGCTGCGGAGCATTCGTTTGCTCCGCTGAGACTTCCAACGAGATGAATTGCAGCGCCACCAAGCCAATCAACGTAATCGCGAGATGGTTGGCCGCCAGTTGCAGCGCTCGCCAAAACGCAACTCGAATCTGGAACTTAACCATGTTTCCCCCGAAGCATGTGGTTTTCCATTTCGCAATCTTCGGGTCAGTCGGCACGGCTATTCCGAAGATTAGGTTGGGTACCGTACCGGAAATTACGAATGTCCGCTCATAAAGCGGATTTCGCATCCTTAACTACCTCGTGTTGGCTGGAAGTTGTCCCTACCGGCTGCCAGGCGCTTGTTGGTTGCGCACCGACGTGGGTTGCATAGGTTGGGTAAGGTGAAAGAAGAGATGCTCCGCTGCTGCGAGAGACCCGTCGCTGGATCGCAGTCGATGGGTTATGGCGGTATAAGCAATCCGTCTATCCGAGAGGTGGGCGCCTTCGCGCGGTTAGTTTTTTTGCGAATTCGCGTGTGAGCAAAAAAACGCTGCCCCGCAACGCACCGCTCTGGAACAAAAGGCGACGCAACCACACAAGTGCAGTATGGCTCTCTATTCGCGTTGTGTTTTCGTTGCCCGCATCGCGCGATGCGCCATGCTAAGGATGTCAGCATTGCAGGCGTCAAATACCGGCCGCGCCGGGGACTGATCGCCTCCTGGTTCATTTTACAGGGAAAACTATAGCGCACTCGTTTGGTGCGCGATTGATACGCGGCGCCAAATCGGTGCATGTAAAAAACATGCAGCTGCGAACGTGGCGAAGAATGGCAAATTCCTAACAGCTGTTGGTCTATCCAATCTCGCCCGCGTCAGTACGATCGTCAGCAATCGAGCTAATGCGGTGAGACTCCCACAATGTTCTTCAGAACGATGATCATCTCTGTTCTGACAGCCGCGTGGGCTCTGCCAGTAGTCGCGGCTGGTGAGGCTTCGACGTCACAAGGCGAGGACGCGAACACAGCACCTGATGCAAGCGCGGAAGTGGCAACCAATTCGGGCAAGCTTACTGAAGTGCTCGTAACTGCAGAGAAACGCGTTTCCACGGTGCAGGATACGCCGGTCAGCATCACCGCGATGAGTGGCGATAGTC
>Ga0302324_100014665_pt1 | contig 15778 bp, 15 predicted proteins | sample Palsa_T0_1_FD_201949 | JGI IMG/M metagenome (GOLD analysis project Ga0302324, IMG submission 201949) | Peat permafrost microbial communities from Stordalen Mire near Abisko, Sweden - Palsa_T0_1 | ecosystem: Environmental > Terrestrial > Soil > Palsa > Peat permafrost | place: Sweden: Abisko...
GGCGTCATCGACACGGTGGACCTGCCCGACGGCCCGTAAAAAGGGCGTTGCAAGGATCTGCCAACGAAGATCCCTTTCACTGCAACCGCGAAACCTCTTAGTGGACCGTGAGTGTGAGATTGTCCGGCAAACTTACGCCGTTCCAGTTGGCCGTCACCGTCAGCGTATAAGTTCCCGCGGGAGTGGAGTTATTCGCCGGCTGGGTCAGCGTCGACGAAGACGAACCGCCTGAACCGCCGCAACCCGCGATAGCGAACCCCGCCAGAACAGCCGTTGCGAAGATGATTCTGCCGCGGGCCATCCGCCGGGCCATCGCGAGGAGCACACCCATCGCCGCCAGCGCTCCGAGCATTGGCCACGGACCGCGGCTGGGCCAGCCGCTTCCCGGCGCGCGGCCCGGCGTCGCCAGGCTTCCGGCCGCCGCGGTCGTCGTCACCGTGACAGCCACGGGAATCGCACTGGGCGTACCGTTGGTTACCTGCGTGGACGCCGGAGAAACCATGCAAGCGGCGCCCTGCGGCGCGCCCGTGCACTGAAATTGCACCACCCCCGTGAATCCCGCCGCCGGTGCCAGTTGCAGGCCGTACTGCGCCGTCTGCCCCGCCATCACCGTGGCCGTGGACGGATTCGAGCCGGACGGAGTGAAGGAAATTAGCGGCGCACTGGCGCTCCCGCTCAGCGTGATCGCCTGCGGAGAATCCGAAGAGTTGTCGGAGACCATGATCGTCGCGGTGCGCAATCCCTCGGCCTGCGGCGCAAACGTCACGCTCAGCGAGCAACTGCTGTTCACCGGCAGCGTGATCGCGCCACAGTTGTTGGTAAGTTTGAAATCGCCGGGATTGGAGCCGGAAAGCACCGCTGCAGAAATCGTCAGCGGAGATGTCCCCGAGCTCATCACCGAAATGGGCGTCGCCGCGGAGGTCGCGCCCGCGGCAATCGCCGGCGTGAATGTGACGCTACTCGGGATGAACGTCACTTCCGGAGCGGGCGGCGGAGCGGCCAGGCCCGTGGCGGTCAGCGCGATGGATTGCTTCCCGCCGGGGCCGTTGTCATTGACATTCAGGGAAGCTTGCCGCGTCCCCGCAGCCAGGGGCGTGAAGACCGGCGTGATCGTGCAGTACGCGGCAGGGGCCAGCGAAACGGGGCAATCGTTGGTTTGCGAGAAATCGCCCGGATTCGCGCCGGAGAAGGTGAAGGAGGTGATCAGCAGCGCCTCCTGGCCGTTATTCACCATGCGGTCGCTGCTCATGTCCGCGGACATGCCCACGGTAACCGCTCCGGCCAGCGTAATTTCGTTCGTATCAAACTGCGGAAAAGGCCCAGAAATCGCTTCCCCCGGCGGCAGGCCGCTGATGGCGATGCCCGTCCCGGCCGTGCCGGAAAGTGCGAAGGGCGATCCCGCCACGGCGCTCCCCTGGCCTGTGGTGAGATTAATCTGCGTAGCCACAACTTCCTCGCCCGACTGCGAGTAGAGATAGGGTCCCTCGGGATCCGGAATTGCCTGCGGCGTCGCATCAACCTGGATTTGCGTCAAATCTCCGCTCGTCTGGTTTATGGAGTACGCGTATTGGCCCAGGCCAGTTTGCGCATACAGATAATTCCCCGAGCTTTCGATGACCATCGCCGATGGATATTCCCCTGTGCTGTATACGGTCCTTGGCAGTTGCCCGGTCACCGAGCCGTCCACCGGCGAAAGTGTAAAACCGTCAATGAACCCTTCCAGGTATCCGTCTCCCAGGTAGATAAAGCGCGATTGCGGGTCCATGGCCATCAGCCGCCCAATTTCGCCGGTGTCATTGGCTGTTTCCAGGCCCAGCGACCCATCCGATGAGCTGATGGAATACACCCATATTCCCGAAAGCGTGCCGTCGTTGGCCCCCGCTTGACCTTTCACACCGACGTATAGAGTCCCGCCATGGATATCGCTGGCAAGGGCGAAGGGCGTCGCCCCCGTGGTGTCCTGGTCCAGCGAACTGTTGGGCACCAGCGTCAGATTCGCCGGGTCAATCGTGAACATCTCCAGGGCGCCCTCTCCGGCCACCGAGCCGTTCTGGTAGGCGACGAAGAGAAATTGGCCACTGGGCTCGACCGCCATCGCCACGGCGTCCGTCGTCGCCACAGTCCCCGTCGGGAAAGCCGTGGCGAACGGCGAATTGGGCACTTCGGTCAGCGCGCCGCTGCTGGAATCGATTTGAAACATGCTGATGTTGTTGGCGCTGGGGTTAGCGACGAAGAGGAACCGTTGCTTGACGTCCACGGCCATCGCTCCGCCCCCGATCCTTTCCGGAAAGGGACTGCCCGGAATGGGGGAAAGCGCTCCGGTGGAAGCATTCTTGGAAAAGCCGTCGATGGTAGGCATTCCCGGCGACGACGTTGTGTCCACATAGAGGTACTGCTGGGCTGTTTGTGCCTGGGCAGGCGATGCGCCGACAAGCAAAAATAGCAGGGCCGCCAGCGCCGTAACGCGCAGAACATTGCGCTGCGCTCTGAAAGCGCAGGTGTCGCGCCGGGGAAGGGGCAAGCTTTGCTGCATGGCCGGGCACCAGATCGCAAAACTGTGCTGTAGTGCTCGAGAGAGGGACGCCCGGAAAGTGTACGCCCAGGGACATACACGTTCAATGAAATCCCGGCTGGCGTTCTAAAAGATCACTCGCCGCGCCGCGCTACTTCACCGTAAGTGTGAGGTTCGTCTTCTTGGAAATAAGCCCCCAACTGGCCGAAACTGTCAGCATGTAGGTTCCCGGAGATAGGGTGGTCAGCGCAGACGGATTTCCCTCGGGGGTCGTCGTCACTTTCACCACAAAGGGGATCGGCGCGTTCTTCGCGTTGCCGCCGGCCTGTGCGACGGTTGGCGGAGTCGCGGAGCACTCCGCTCCCAGCGGAACGCCGATGCATTGCAATTGCACCACCCCCATAAATCCGGGCGAGGAGCTAATTTGAAGGTCGTACTGCGCGGCCTGGCCCACGGCAATGGAGGCCGTTGTCGAACCGGTGGCAGAGAGCACGAAGGGATTCGATGCCGTGCCCGAAAGCGCAACCGGCTGCGGCGAATTCGCGGCATCGTCGCTGATCAGCACCTTCGCCGTGTGCTGCCCCTCCACCAGCGGCGAGAAGGTCACATTGATGATGCAATTGCCGCCCGGCGCAACCGGCAGCACGCAACTGCTGGCAAAAGCAAATTCCGGCAGATTGAGGCCAACCAGTTGCAAGCCGGTTACGTTGAGCGGGGCATTTCCCGTATTGGTCACCTTCAGCAGTTGCGAGGGCGAAATCGAGCCGGCGGGCATGGCCATAAAGCTGATGCTGTCCGGCTCTAGTGTAACCTTGGGCGCGGCCCCCGCCGGCGCACCTTGAGTTGCGGCTTGAGCATGAGCCGTGGCACTCGCAATCGCCATGGCCGCCACCATGACCGCGGCGACACGCCACAGCCGCGCACCCTTCCTGCCCTTGACCAGCGCCCCCATCCTCCTCGGCGTCTCCAGCGTCTTCAAAAGCAATGTGGTAACCAGACCGTCGCCCATAATCTCCTTCCGGACCCAAACACAATTCTCAATTATGCGAGAGAACCGTCCCGGCGTCTAGCTCGCTCCCAGCTAATCTATGTCCGCTCAGGGGCCCAGCAGGAGTGATTCCCATAGCATCCGGGTGTCTACTGCACTTGCGGCCCGCCACAGTTAAGTTTCCATGCGGCTTAGCTTAGATTCCGGCAAACCCATTCGCGTTACAGGCGGGAAACAGATTGCTTTCCAACTTGTTGGCTGGTCCTGACTCCATCGATCTCCGTACTGTTGGTACTGGGAGCTCCCCCCGGGCGATTCGAGCCGGGCGGCGCCAAGTTCCTTGCTCTTTCTGTTCGCCTTGTGATACAGATTTTACATGCAGCCTGGCTCTGTAGAACGCCGACGCTCGCCACGGTCCAAAGGGACCGAACACGTGCGCATCCGCCCCGCCGATCCCCGGCATCCGGAGAAAATCTGCATCCCCGCCAATTTGTCGAAAACCGGGCTGTTTTTCATGACCGCGACGGGGAATTATTTCACCGGCATGAACGTCTTTGTGACGCGCGACTTCAGCCCGGAGAACCCGCGCCAGCGCGAAGAAAGCGGCGTGGTGGTTCGCGTGCGGAGTTTAGGAAGCGGTCACGCCGGCGTGGCCATCCTCATGAAGCCCTCGCTGCCCAAGCGCGTGTTGTTCGTTTGCATCGGCAACTCCTGCCGCAGCCCCATGGCCGAGGCGCTGGCTCGTCACCTCGCGCCCGACGCCATCGCGCCTTCCAGCGCCGGGTTGTCTCCCCTGGGCTACATCAGCCGGCCCACGCAAACGGCGCTCGCCGAGATCGGCATATCCAGCACCGGCCAGCAATCCAAGCCGCTGCAGGACAACGATGTCGCCAGCGCCGATTTGCTGATCAATATGGCCGGGCGGTCCATCGAGAATCTCGTTCGCCCTCCCACGCGCGTGGAGCAATGGAAAGTGACGGATCCATTTGGATGCGATCTGGCCGTCTACCGCAGCGTGCGCGACGAAATCGGACGCCGTGTTACGGAGCTCGCCTGGCGCCTGCGCGGCTCCGCCGCTTAGCGTTGCGCGCCCGCGCCCGCCGTCAATCCGGAAGCCGCATGTGAAGAAATTTCTGGCTCTGATCCTCCTGTGCGCCTCGCCGCTGGCGGGACAAAGCAATGAGGGCGAACTGCGGCTCAAAGTGACCGATCCCTCCGGACTCGGCGTGAAAACGCCGGTCCAAATCGTCAGCGAAGCCAATCAATATCGCAACACCCTCAGCACGGATGACCAGGGAGGTCTCGTCGCCCAGCATTTGCCCTTCGGCATCTATCGCCTGGAAATCCATCAGCAGGGCTTTGCCGCGCTATCCCAGACACTCGATATTCGTTCCTCGATTCCCACCGACGATTCCGCGCAACTGCAACTCCCTTCGGTCGCGCAATCCCTGACCGTCAGCGCGGCCGACACGCTGATCGATCCCGACCAGGCAGGCTCGGTCAGCCAGGTCGGTTCCGCGCAGATTCAGAGCCGTCCCGGTTCCCTGCCCGGCCGCTCCTTGCAGGATCTCGTCAACTCCCAGCCCGGATGGCTCTATGAAGGAAACGCCGTTCTGCACCCTCGCGGGTCGGAGTATCAAACCCAGTTCGTCGTCGACGGCGTGCCCCTCACGGACAACCGCTCTCCCAGCTTTGGCCCGGAGATCGAGGCCGACGACGTCCAGTCCATCAGCATCTATACGGCCGGCTTCCCGGCCGAGTACGGCCGGAAGATGGGCGGAGTGGTCGAAGTCAACACTGTCCAGGACACCCAGCAGGGTTTACACGGGCAGGTGGTGCTCTCCGGCGGCAGCTTTGACACCGCCGGCGCCTTCACGCGGGAACAGTACGCCTGGGGAAGGAACACTCTGAGCGTCAGCGCCAGCGGCGACGACACCAGCCACTATCTGAATCCCGTGGTTCCGCAGAACTATACCAATCGCGGCACCACGGGCGATTTCTCCCTGCGTTACGCGCGCGCCCTTACCCCCAAGGATCGCCTGAGCCTCACTGTGCGCCACGAACTGGCCCGCTACGAACTGCCCAACGAACAGGTTCAGCAAAGCCCGCATCCCGATCCCTTTGACGGATCGCAACCGCTGGGATCGCAGCTTCAGAACGGCGACAATTTCGAGACCATGGGGATTCTCTCCTACCAGCACACCTTTTCACCCCATGTCCTGGCCGATTTTTACGGGATGGCGCGGAACAACGAAAATGGCATCGATTCCAACGCCTATGCCACTCCCGTGCTGGTTTTCCAGCGCAACCGCTTTGACGAGGAGTATTTCAAGGGCAGCGTCACCCTCAGCCGCGGACGCCAGGAATGGAAGGCCGGCGTGGAATCCGACAATATTTTCCTGCACGAGAACTTCAGTTACATCATCACCGATCCCACGCAGTTCGATGACGGCACGCCGGGAACGTTCGCCTTCACCGGCGCCCGCCCGGACCTGGAACAAGCCGCCTTCGTGCAGGATCTGATCCGCCTGGGCAAATGGACGATCAACGCCGGCCTTCGCTGGGACCATTATCAGTTGCTGCTCAACCGCCAGGCGGTGGACCCGCGCCTGGCGGTTTCCCGTTATTTCCCATCGGCCGGGGTGGTGTTGCATTTTTCCTACGACCGCGTCTTTCAAACGCCGTCGTTCGAGAACATCCTGCTTTCCAGCTCCCCGGCCGTGCAGTCTCTGGACCCGGCGAGCTTTCTCCGCCTGCCGGTCCAACCTTCGGAAGGAAATTATTACGAAGCCGGAGTGGCCAAAACCCTGTTCCAGCATTTCAAAGTGGACGCCAATTATTTTCGGCGGCTGGTCGACAACTACGCCGACGACGATCAGATCGACAATACGACCATCAGCTTTCCCATCGCCTTCCAGAAATCCATTATTTATGGCGGAGAGGCCAAGATCGACCTGCCGGCGTGGGGCAAATTCTCCGGCTTCGCCAGCTACTCCTATACCGTCGGCATGGTGTGGTTTCCGGTGACCGGAGGCCTTTTTTTGGGCGACGACGCTGCCAGCGCCGAAACGCAGCTCACCGGCCATTTCCCGGATTCGCAGGACCAGCGCAATACCGTTCGCGGCCGCCTGCGCTATCAGGTGGCCCCGCGCTTCTGGATTGCCGCCACCCTCGCCTACGACTCGGGACTGCCCTTCGAGTTCGACGGCGACCCCTCCACGGTGCTTGCCGAATACGGCCAGCAAGTCCTGGATCGCATCAACTTCAGCCGCGGCCGCATCGACCCCTCCCTGCTCGTCGGCGCTTCCGCCGGCGCCGACGTCTATCGCTCCGATCGCATGAAGGTGCAGTTGCAGGTGGACGGAGAAAATCTCACCAACGTTCTGGACGTGATCGACTTCGGCGGCCTTTTCTCGGGCAACGCCATCGGTCCTTCGCGCAGTTTTGCCCTGCGCCTGACCTCCAGCTTTTAGCCGCGGCCGCGTCTAGTACGCGTAGGCCTTGAGGAAAAGAAAAACCACCACGCCGGTGATGGAAACGTAGAGCCAGATGGGGAAGGTCACGCGCGCGATGCGGCGGTGCATCGCAAACCGGCCCGTCAGCGAGAAGAAAAACGTCGTCAGCACCATGGGCAGCGCGACGATGGAAAGCACCACGTGGCTGGCTAGAATGGAAAGGTACAGCGTGCGCACCGCGCCGTGGCCGGGGAAAATCGTGTCGCCGTGCAGCGCGTGGTTCACGATGTAACTGACCAGAAAAACGGAGGAAAACCCGAAGGCCAGCAACATGCTCCTGCGATGCGCTTCGCGGTTGCCATGCTTGATGAAATACAATCCCACGCACAGCGCGATCGCGCACAATCCGTTCAGAAACGCGTTGAGCGCCGGGAAAAACATCCAGCGTCCCGCGAATTCCGCCGAAGCATGATGCACGTACAGCAGCCACAGCAGGAACGACACGGCGAGGCCGCTCACCACCACGATCGCCCCCACCGCCGGCCGCGGGCTGATTTGCGCCTGTTCCATCCCGGCAATTAAATCACAAAATCCGCCCGGAAGTCATATCGCCGCCCGGCCTCTACTTCCCCGGCCGTCGAGAGATGCGCGACGCTATCGGTATTTTGGATTGTCAGCCCCTAAACTTTGCGGAAAGCCACGAGCCGCCCCGCGACTAGTATGGCTGCGGGATTTCGCGGAACGCCCAGGGGATGAGCCGTTCTCAGAGACACTTTTCAGCGACAGCTCGGTTCCATAAGCCACCTGCGAATGGCAGTTCTGCGCCCCTTGGTTGCCGTCTTTTCCCTCTTCCTGACAACGTCCGGGCTCCACGCCCAGTTTTTGGGCCGCCAGACGGGTTGCTATAGCGCGACCCTTGCGGCCAATCCCAACCGGCCCACGGTCGCAAATCCCGCCGATATTACGCAGTACGGAGTTTTAGAGGTGGAGTATGGCTGGGACGGTTCGTGGCCCGGGCGCGGTGTTCAGGAACAAGACATCGTAAGTTTGTTGAAATTTGGATTGCTCTGCGACGTAGAGCTGCGCTGGGCTTCGACCAATTTTCTTTCCCAATCGGATTCCCTGGGACATCGGAGCGGTTTCGGCGACAACTGGCTCGGGCCACAAATCCGCTTTTATCGCGAAACCGCCCACGCGCCAGCCTTGGCGTTGAGTTATGAGGTCAAAATCCCCTCGGCAAGCCAAGCGAGGGGGCTGGGATCGGGTCGCCAGGATCATGGATTCATATTTCTTGCCAGTAAGAACGTACGTGGAACTCACTTCGACTTTAACGCCACCTATTTTCTGATTGGGCGCCAGAACGCTCCCGGTTTTGACCGCGATGTCCAGCTGGACCTTTCGTTTTCGCACCCTCTTCGAGGTCCCATATGGATCACCGGCGAGTTCTACGGAAGCACTCCGCTCAACTCGTACACCCCGGGATTTGCGTCCACTCTCTGGGCGCTCACCTATCAATTCTCACCACGGTTGGTGGTCGATACGGGAATGGACGTGGGCCTCGGCCCGAGCACGCCAGACAAACGCGTGTTCGCGGGAGTCACCTATTCCATCGCCAATCTCTATTCCGCATTGAAACAGTCCAGACGTTCGAAAAAGGGAAGTAAGCCTGAGCCGCGCTAGCTCTGGGTGCGTTTTACGGCGCGAGGTTCGTTGTCCTACTGCGGGCCTTTCTAACAGTTTTTGCCAGTCCACGCCGCTTGGTCGTTACCTTTGTTCCATTTCGGCCGCAATGTTCAGGCACTCCAAGAGGGCCACAGATCAACTGGATACCAGGATTTGCTAAGCAAAGTATGCTAATGCGTTATTACCCCCATGAGTCCACGGTAATAGCCATGCATCTTTAATTCTCTCGGGACGATGGTAAATTTGAGAAGCATCGTCCTCGGAGATTTTATGCGAAAGAACGGACAACGTGGTTTTTCCCTGATCGAGTTGCTGATTGTTGTTGCCATCATTTTGATTATTGCCGCCATCGCTATCCCCAACTTGCTGCGGTCCAAAGAAGCGGCCAATGAGGCCTCCTGCGTGGGATCTTTGCGCACGCTCAATACTGCGTCCATCACCTATTCGGTCACCTACGGCGGCTATCCCGCCGCGTTGACCAAGCTCGCACCGGTAGCCGCAGGCACAGCGGCGACTTCCACCTCCGCGGACTTGATCGATTCGGTCCTGGCCACCGGCACCAAAAGCGGCTACAGCTTCGCCTGGTCTGCCGGCACCACGGACAACAACGGCAACTATTTGAATTATTCCATCGCCGCGCAGCCCACTAGCCCGGGCACTACCGGAAGGCGCTATTTCTACACCGATCAAACCGGCGTAATCCGTGCCAGCACCGCGGGAGTAGCAACCGTAGCCAGTACGCCGCTCAGCTAGTTCGTTTGCGCTTTTGAAAAAATAGGGAGGCAGCCCAGCCCAGGTCAGGTCCGCCTCCTCTGTCAGATCTTGGAGGCATTCCAGGCTGAGGGTTAACCGTATAGCGACAGCGATTTTCTTAGGATGATCCGATCCATGGAAATTCCGGCCATACTTGAACTTCCCTGCGACCGGTGATTCGTGAAAGACCAGCCATGACTACCCCAAACATTCATCTAGAGCGCATCGGAATCGGGTTCGTTCTCTGTGCCGCCATGGCGACTTTCTTTTCTCCTTTGGTGAGCATCTATGGTCCCTTCACCGGCAACCAGTCGATCGCTGGCTACGAGGTGCATGACAGATTGATCCGTCTGCAGTCCACCCTTGGGAATGCCCCGGCACAAGGAGCTTCCCAGGAGCACCGGGTGTCCTCCAGCCAGGGGGGCGGGGTGGCCGTACACCAAGCGGAAGAAGCGCCCCGCAGTTTGAGGATGGCGTGGCTTGCGCCCTTGCTGGTGCTCATTTCTTTGGCCTGCGCGGCCGTGGCCTTCGTGGACCTGTTTTTTACCCGAAAATTGACGGGGGCATTGGCCTTTGTGGGCGGTTGCTTTGGAGTCTTCGCTATTGTGGACGTGATGGTAATGAACGCCAGCCTGCGCTCCTGGCTCGCGGTGTTTACCAGCAACGATTCCTTTGGTTCGCGCAGCAATCCATTTGTGGCCATGCGGGCATTGATGATGAATTCCATCCAGATGACTCCCGGGCCGGGCCTGTACGCGCTGACGGGATGCCTGTTTGTGGCTGGTGTGCTTTCCTACACGAATGCCATTCCGCGGGCCAGCCTGGTGGTGCGGCGCAGTTCGCGGGCGAAGTTTTCGCAAACAGTGCGCATCCGTCCGGCGGATCCGCGAAACCCCGAAGAGCTTTGCGCCACCTTGAATGTTTCGCAAGGCGGCATGTATTTCCAGGCCGCGGCGAATCATTACTACCCGGGAATGGAAGTATTGGTGACGCGAAATCCGGATGACGGGAAGCAGCGCGAAGAACACGCGTCCGTGGTGCGAGTCGACCAGCTTGAAATCGGCAAGGTCGGCGTCGCGGTCCGCATCTTCCCAATCATCTGACGGATTCCATCTGCGACAACCTGTACTTCTCCCCCTCCCAGCGTCTGGCTGCCACGCCGCCGCCGCCGTGATCCACTGCGACCGCCCCGTTTCTAGGGGGCGCTGGCCGCCGGAAACTTTGCGAACCGTGCCACGGCTTCTCTGGCAGCAAATTCATTGTGCCCATGGCCGGAGAAGTGTAGGATGCGCGACGCAGACCCCACATTTCGGTAAGGAACGAATGATTGAAGCACTTAAGGGATTTCCCAGTAAAGTCCTCGCCTTCTCTTGCAAGGGACAGGTCACGAAACGCGATTACGAAACTGTGCTGATCCCTGCTGTAGAAGAAGCACTCAAGCAACAAGGCAAACTTCGCCTTTATTATCAGATCGACCCCAACTTTTCCGGGATTGAGCCGGGTGCCATGTGGGACGATTTCAAGGTCGGCATGGAGCATCTCCTTCGCTGGGAGCGCATCGCCGTAGTTACCGACGTCGATTGGATTCGGTACACGATCCAAGCCTTCAGTTTTGTGATTCCCGGAGTGGTTCAGATTTTTCCAGTGCGTGAACAGGCCAAGGCACGGGAGTGGATCATCTTAGAAGATAGGACGCACTGAGGTCGGTATCGCGATCGAATATCGCAAGAAAAACGCCTCCTAAGCCGCGCCGATGAACAGGTCCTTATATCTGGAAGACTTGCACGTGGGCCAACGATTTACATCCGGTCTGTACAATTTCGACCGGGATCGCATCAAAGCGTTCGCGGTCGAGTTCGATCCGCAGCCCTTTCATCTCGACGAAGCCGCTGCCCAGGATAGCGTTTTCCACGGGCTTGCCGCCAGCGGGTGGCACACGGCGGCGGCAACCATGCGTCTTCTCGTAACCGGAGACTTTCGCCTCGCGGGCGGACTCATCGGCCTGGGCGCTGAGATCGCCTGGCCGGAGCCCGTGCGTCCCGGCGACACGCTGCGGGTGGAAAGCGAGATCACGGAGATATCGCCTTCGCGGACAAAGCCAGACCGTGGAGTTGTGGTCGTCCGCAGCATTACGATCAACCAAAACGAACGCCCAGTACAGGTGCTCACCGCGAAGTTGCTCGTGTTCAGGCGCGCGGCCGATGCAACGCTTCCTCAGTTACTGTAAATACCCTTGTTACCCTGGATTTTATATGGATTTTGTTGAGGCGGCCCGGTGACGCATGCTGGACCGGCGATGGAAGCGAGCGACCCTGGGCGCGTACCGGCTGGAATCCGCATGCGTGCCATCCACCGGGAGTGCGCAAAGCATATGGTTTTTGCCTTGTGGGCCGGCTCACCGCGTCCCGTACGCTGTGAAAATGTAGTCCTTTTTCGCCACGATCGTATGGCACGCGAACCCGCAATTGACCACACCGGTTGGATCGGGCGTGAACTTGTCGGACGCGGGGTTATAGTCAAACGCGGCGTAGGCCCATCCATTCGTCTTCGGGAAGCGACTCACATCCTTCTCGATGAAGAAAACGTCTTGCAAGCTATCCGGTATCCTGACTGCAAAGGGGGATTCCGTGCTCTTTTTTGGTTTCCACTCGATCTTTGCAATCTTGGAGCCGTCCGGGAAAGGCTTGCCATTGCCGGGGACGCCGGCACGGTAGGCGGCCATCATCGTGGGATTGGCCACCATCGCCTTAAGCAGATCGTCGGTCTGGCTAACCGCGACAACCTGCCAGTTTTCGTATCCCCTAAAATCGGAGAAGCTGAGCCCGTTCGGCACCTGTAGAGTGTACTTGTCCTCCTGGGCGGAAACGGCCCGGTTACCCAACCCGGCGAGCACCACCGCAACGATCAGCAGCACAAAAGATAGAATTCTGGTCATGGCTCGTTCCTCCGTTCCCTACCTTGTCGTGCAGCACGGATTTGGACCATCGCGTTCTCCCCTTTCGAGTAGTCTTCCATTTCTTGCCAACAATCTGAGTCAAGCCTGATGGCCGCGATTTGACGGGAAGAGTCGCTGACGGTACTTCGTGCGGCCTGGGCGTGGGCCCGGATCGATCGCCGAAGCTCTCCGGCCGGCAAAGGCCGGCCGAGTATACCGCTGCCTGTCGGGTATTGCGAGAGGACGCGGTCAGCTTCTCCGAAACTGCCCCACCCCGCCGGGAACATTGAGTCTTCATAATTGTCGGGAGTATAGTTCGTCGTCGCCCCGCCCGCCGTTGAACATACGGGCGCGCTGCTGCCGTCTTTGGAATCGAAAGAATAGACTGAAAGGAGCAAATCATGTTGAGCGCTGCACCGATTCGCGCTTACATCCCCGCATCCGACGTCTCAGGGCGAGGAAATTCTACGAGGAGATCGTTGGCCTCAAGCCCAAGGAGGAATATGCCGGAGGCGTAATCTACGAGTGCGGTGGTGCCGAAGTGTTCATGTACCCGACGAAAAACGCGGGAACATCCAAGGCCAGCCAGGCGTTTTGGCGGGTCGACGACGTGGAAGCCGAGGTGGCCGAACTAAAGACGCGAGGTGTGAAATTCGAGGAGTATGACTTTCCGGGTGTGACGATGAGAAATAGCATTGTGACCGGCGGCGGAGCGAAAACCGCCTGGTTCAAGGACTCCGAGGGAAATATTCTGGCGATCAGCCAACGCTTATGACGCCTGGTAAATCTCGCCGCGCGGACCTCATTTCCGGCCGCCCGGACGCATTCTGTACTCACTGATGAGAACTTTCACTTCTTACTTGTTGGCTTGGCCCGCGACTTGGCCCGCCGTTTGGCCCGCCGCTTGGTTCGTATTGTTTTGTGCGGACTGAGTCTGCTGAGTTTTAAGCGCTTCGCGATAGGCCTTGGTGTAGCAGCCGGAGACGCAAACCGCCGCGGCAAGCAACACAATCAAAGAAATCTTTTGCATCGGAGTTCCTCCGCATTCGTGCAGCATTCATCATTCCTCTTGGCTGGTGGCGTTGCTACTGGTCCGAAGACCCGTTGGGGGACAGTCGCGCGACCCTGTCCCGTTCGGACGTATGGCTAGAGCTTGAAGGGCTATTTCGAGCCGGCACGGCATCGCGGGCGGCGAGACCACCCATCTTTCCGGAAAATGGCCGTCTGGCCTAGATCGCCCAAATGAGTAGAAACGACCCCTCCACGTTGGTATAGTCCACTCACAGGTCCCGCAAAACTTGGCCAGTCTGAGGTAATGGCTTGTTACTTCGCGAACAAATCTCGAGAGTCGTCTGCGGAGCCCTCGAGCCACTTCCTGACGTCCTCGCCGGGTGGGAAGGCGGAAGTGTTGCCTTTGGCGCGGTCGATAGCTACTCGGATATCGATCTGTCCTTCCTGGTGAATGACAGCGCGTCGTTCGAGCAGCTCTATGCGACCGTGGCGGCGTCTTTACGCGAGCTGTCTCCCATAACGGCCTGCCACGATATGGCAGCGGGGCGCTACTACCAGCTCAAGGCGGCCGGCGAGTATCTCATGGTTGACCTCTGCCTGCTACGTGTGAGCGCCCCCGATCGGTATCTCGACGTGGAGCGTCATGGGCGGGTACGTCCGCTCTTCGACAAGGGAGAGTGGCTGCATCCGAGATCCTCCGATCTCACCACGGTGGCAAATAAGCGAGAAGAGCGACGCCGCGAACTTCAGGAGTGGTTCATCGCAAGTCAGATTTTCGTCAATAAGGCTATTCGGCGCGGCCACCAGGCGGAGGCGCTTGCGGCCTATTGGGCGGCGACGTTGAAGCCTCTAGCGGAGCTGCTTCGCATGCGTCACTCGCCAGCGCGGTGGGATTTCGGCATGCGCTACATGGATCGGGACCTCCCGCCCGCGACCTATGAGAAGTTTTGCGACTTGATGTTTGTTCGGGATCTGATGGACCTTGAGGCGAAGCGGGCGGCTGCGGGTGCTTGGGGTGCCGAATTACTCCGGGAGCTAGAGCCGTCTGGCACTTTGTCGTGCTAGAGATGTTTCGACTTCACAGTTAGGGCAGCCCATAGCACATTAATGCCAGTGTTGCATCGACCCCTTGAGACCACCGGCTTACCGGAAACCGACCCACTCCCCCGCCGGGAACATTGAGTCTTCATAATTGTCGGGTGTATAGTTAGGCGTGGTGGAAAAGGGGAATCCAGGCATGATCTCCTCGGCATCGCGACGGCGCGGACTTACGATCTTCCGGCTGGCCATCGCCCTTCCTGTGCTTGGAGCGCTGCTCGCGGCCCCGCCTGCGCATGCGCAAGCCCGCGGCGGGCGCGGAACTGCTTCGATTGGATTGCGCGGAAGAGGATTCGCCTATCCGGCCCGGCGCCGGTTTTTCAATGGCTCCGCATGGATCTCCGCTCCCTACTTTTACTCCGACTCCGACTATGACTCCGAGTTCCTGCCCTATGACGAGCAACCGGTCCCCAACGTCGTCGCCCCGCCCGCCCCGGCCTCTGCGCCCGCGGCGGCCCCGGTGGAGTCGCTGATGCTGGAAGATCGCAACGGTCAATGGGTGCGGATTCCCACCGGCAGCCAGGTGCCCACTTTAGGGCCATCGACGCCCGCTGATTCTCTAAAAGCTTCCGATGAAGAGGCCCAACCGCTTCCGAAATTGCCGCCCGCCGTGCTCGTGTTCCGTGACGGCCACCAGGAAGAAGTTGCGAAATATACGATCCAGGGCGCTACCCTATTCACGCCCGCCAATTACTGGACCACCGGTTCGTGGCAAAGGAAAATCTCTTTGTCCGAGTTGGACATCCCCGCGACTTTGAAACTCAACCAGGAGCGCGGCGGGAAGTTCGACCTGCCCTCCGGCCCCAATGAAGTCATGGTCCGCTTCTAAATCCTCGACCTTGGGTAGCGTCCCAATTTGCGTTCCGAGGAATTAGGTTTGCCGCCCTTAGGGGGTCGGAGCTTCAGCTCCGACATTATCGTCCCAATTCTGTGGGCTTCAGCCCCTGGGGAAGATTGCCAATCGCTTTAGAGAATTCCACGCGGCGTTTCCCACTTGCCGGATTCCGCCGAGCGCTGGATCGCTTCCAGGGCCGCGATATTCCCGATGGCGTCTTCCACCGAAACCGGCACCTCGCCTCCCTCGCGGATGGCTCTCGAAAATGCGTCGCCCTGCACCGTGAACTGATCGCACTTCCCGATAACTTCGGTCACCCGTCCGCCCGCCGAGCCCGATCCGTCGTCGATCAAAATGCTCGTGGGCTCATCCGTCGGCGGGGTGAACGGCAGCTCGATCTCCATGCGCCCGCGCGTCCCCAGAAGCTCCATCCTCTGCCGGTAGTTGAGCTGCATGCTGCACACAAACGAGCATTGCCCCGACGGAAAATCCAGCAGCGCCGAATCCG
>Ga0302324_100014666_pt1 | contig 15777 bp, 8 predicted proteins | sample Palsa_T0_1_FD_201949 | JGI IMG/M metagenome (GOLD analysis project Ga0302324, IMG submission 201949) | Peat permafrost microbial communities from Stordalen Mire near Abisko, Sweden - Palsa_T0_1 | ecosystem: Environmental > Terrestrial > Soil > Palsa > Peat permafrost | place: Sweden: Abisko...
GCCCGCCCTCCTCATAACCCACGTATCCCGGAGGCGAACCGATGAGCTTGGAGACCGAGTGCTTTTCCATGAACTCCGACATATCGAAGCGGATGAGGGCCTTGTCGGAGCCGAAGAGGAAGTTGGTCAGCGTGCGGGCCATCTCTGTCTTGCCCACGCCTGTCGGTCCGAGAAAAAGAAAAGAACCAATGGGGCGGTGTGGAGATTTGAGCCCGGCACGCGAGCGGCGAATGGCGCGGGCGAGGGCGCTGATGGCCTTTTCCTGCGAGATCACGCGCTTGTGCAGCTCTTCTTCCACGCGGAGCAGCTTCTGCGTTTCTTCTTCCTTGATGCTGGTGACGGGCACGCCCGTCCAGCGGCTGACGACGTCCTCAATGTCTTCGCGGCCGACGATGCCGGCGGCTGAGTCGTCGAGGTGGTACTTGTCGCGGAGGGCGCGCAGGTTTTCGCGTTCCTTGCGCTCCTCATCGGAGTAGAAGCGTGCCTTCTCGAACTCATGATTCGCGATGGCCGAGTCCATGCGGTGAACGATGAACTTGATCCGCTTTTGAACCTCGGTGATTTCTTCAGGAAGGGACGTCTGGCGGAGCTTGACCCTCGCGCCGGCTTCGTCGATGAGGTCGATCGCCTTGTCGGGCAGGAAGCGATCGGGAATGTAACGGTTGGAGTGGGAGACCGCGAACTCGACAGCCGCGTCTGTGTAGCTGACGGCATGGAACTTTTCGTAGCGGTCCTTGATGCCCATGATGATCTTGATGGCGTCGGCTTCGTTGGGCGGCGGCACCTTGACAGCCTGGAAGCGGCGCTCGAGAGAGCGGTCCTTCTCGATGGATTTGCGATACTCGGCCGGGGTGGTGGCGCCGATGCACTGGATCTCACCACGGCTGAGCGCAGGCTTGAGGATGTTGGCGGCATCGAGCGAGCCCTCAGCAGAGCCGGCGCCCACCAGCGTGTGGAGCTCGTCGATGAAGACGATGGAGTTCTGATTTTCCATCAGCTCTTTCATGATGGTCTTGAGGCGCTCCTCAAACTGGCCGCGGTACTTGGTTCCGGCGACGATGAGCGAAAGATCCAGGCCAAGAACGCGCTTGTCGGCCAGGAAGCTGGGGACTTCGCCGTCGGAGATGCGCTGGGCCAGACCCTCGACGATCGCGGTCTTGCCTACTCCGGGCTCGCCGATCAGCACCGGGTTGTTCTTGGTGCGGCGGCAGAGGATCTGGATCACGCGCTCAAGCTCTCCATCGCGCCCAACGAGCGGATCGAGCTGGCCATCCATGGCGGCCTGCGTCAAGTCGCGGCTGAACTCGGCCAGCAGGCTGGACTCGCGTTGGCGCTGTTGAGGCGGAGCCTTCTCCTGAGTGACGCGTGCGAGCTCGTCGCGAATCTGCGCGAGCTTGAGGCCGCGCTCCTGAAGGATCTCGGCGGCGAAGCATTTTTCTTCGCGCAAGAGGCCGAGCAATAAGTGTTCAGTTCCGATGTGCTTGTGGCCGAGCCGCTCGGCTTCTTCGGCCGCATAGGCGAGCACCCGCTTGCATTCATTGGAGAGAGGCAGGTCGACAGACGTAGAGACCTTCTCGCGGATAGTGGTGTGGGCCTCGATCTGCTTGCGGATAGACTCCACCGAAGCATGCGAGCGCAGGAAGCGATTGGTTAATGCCTTGTCCTCGCGCAGCAGGCCGAGCAGCAGATGCTCAGTCTCGATGTAAGGTGAGCCGAATTGGCTTGCCTCGTATCGCGCGAAGAAGATCACGCGGCGTGCCTTCTCCGTATAGCGTTCGAACATGATGTTCCCCTTCTCGAGCGGGCTTGCGAGTGAAGTAACCGTCCGGTTGGAAGCCGGCCTCGGCCCTTCGACCACGTGCCCTTCTTTATGCTTCGCCGCCGGAGCCACCTGGAAAATGCTTCCCTGCTCCGAACAGCCCTTGGAGATGGATCGAAGCGTTTGTCTGCTCGATTGTCAGTGGGCGATCGGGCTACCCCTGGAGTGCCATCCTACTCACCTGATGAAGCTGGAAGGGATAAGGTTCATCGGCTTCCCAGCTGCCTACTGATACATCCTTTATATTAAGATTCCAAATTCAGAGTAAATGGTGCAATCCCGACAAAGTACCAAAGGTTGCCCCGATCAGGGAACACGGGTTGCCGGTGTGAGCCGCCCACTCTCGAGCCGCAGGATCCTGGTGCACCGTGCGGCCAGGTCAAGATTGTGTGTGACAAGGAGCGAGGTGAGGTTGTGAGATCGATGAAGCCGCTCGATGAGCGAGAAGACTTGCCCGGCCGTGGTCTCGTCGAGGTCGCCAGTCGGTTCATCGGCGAGCAGAAGGCGTGGGTTATTCACCAGGGCGCGAGCCAGGGCGACGCGTTGCTGTTCGCCGCCCGAGAGTTCGCCGGGACGATGGTCGGCCCGATCGTGAAGGCCGACTTCCGTAAGCCACTTTGTCGCCACAGCCAGAGCCTCTTGTTTCGGTTTGCCGCGCGCGAGCAACGGCATAGCCACGTTTTCCAGAGCGCTGAACTCCGGCAGCAGATAGTGGAACTGCCAGACGTATCCAATCTCCCTGTTGCGAAAGGCCGCAGCCTCGCGCGCAGGCAGTTTGGCTACATTGGTCGAGGCGCAGTATACCGTCCCGGCGGAGGCCACATCAAGAGCACCAAGAATGTGCAAAAGTGTGCTCTTTCCCGCACCGGACTGACCGACGATCGCAACCATCTCACCGGCATAGACTTCGAGGCTGAGGGCCTGAAAGAGGGTAAGGTCGCCGCGGGCTGTGCGGTAGGTCTTGGCCAGATCGCGCACCTGAATTAATGGGGCGGTGGGGGCGGATGCAAAGCTGGATTGGGAATCAGATCGGAGATCGGGCCGCAGTCCGTTTTCCCGGTCAAGCCGGGCAAATGGGGCGGCAGACCCTGGAGAGGCGAGATACATCCGTTGAATCTATCTTAACGTAGCCAGGCCCCTGGCGAATGGTTCGATGCCGCGGAGAATGCGAATGCGCACGGTACCAAGAGGGAGTTACGTCAGCCAGCGCGCGCGAGGCTGACCCCGGTCGAATTTCGTGAATGAGCGAGTGATGTGGGGAGATTTACCTTGCCAGGAATTGGGGCAGCAGGTGACAAACCGACCCCTATGCGGCTGGACGACGCAGAAGGAGTGCAGGGGTAAAGAAAGATTGGGGCACCCATTGAGGGCGCCCCGATTCTTGAAGCAACGGAATGAAGATCTTTGAACGAGCCCGAATTCTACGAGTTCAGCGTCAGGCTTGCGGTGCGTGATTTGCGGAAGGCAACGAAAGCCAGTCCGAGCAGGCCGGTTCCGAGCAGGAACAGGGTCCCAGGCTCAGGAGTCAGAGCAGCGTCGACCTCGAGGTTGTCATAACCCGCGACACCGTATGGGTCGTTGGTCGTGATCACCAGCGATGTGAGCAGATCGGAGGAAGAGGAACTAACCCAAGTCCAGTCGAGCGTGGAAGGGGCGCAAGTTTCAGTCCTCGGTGGGCCGGGGCTCACGCAGACCTCACCGGTTTCCACGAATTCCTCGGTAGATCCGTCATAGCCGGTAATGGTGTACGAAATTTCTTCGATCGTTTTACCGGGGTTCATTCCCAGGTCGATACCCACGAACGAGAAGAGGTAGTCGCCGGTGTCGGTGACCTTCAGAGAGTAGGCGTTGGCGCCCGCTCCGGCAGCCTGGGTCGAGAGCGCGGGGAGGGGATCGCCGGTAGTGGGGTTGTAGTAAATATTCTTGCCCTTAGGAGGCTCGGTTGCAATGTTGATGGCTCCCGGGCCGTTAGAGCCGGTGAATCCCTGCGACCAGCTGCTGATTGACGTGTTCGCCCCTGGTCCGATGCCACCGGTACAGACGTTTCCGCCGCCGGTCTTGACGCCCTGACCGTCGGCGCAGCTGAAGTCGACCGTCACGGCGATGGGGCCAGCCATGGCGACATTGCCTGCAGCCAGGCCGCAGCCCAGTGCACAAAATGCGAGGTTCTTAACCCATGATGCGTTCATTCCGAATCTCCTTCCGAAAATGGAAAACCAAAGTTTTGAGAAGCTTCTGCGTACAGGGAGTGCCCTTTCCATCGAGCTTTCTCCTCATACCTACATCTCGTTTGCAGCCTGTAAATCCGGTCCGGAACTTGTCGCCGTTGGAAACAGGCTCAATGTTTGTCGAGCTTCCAGACACAATCTATTCATTTTCCGTCAGTTATGAATCCCGATCAATAGGACGACGCCGAAATACTGTGGTCGTATCGAGAATCTGAAGTGAGAAGCTTGCCTGCCAGTTCCCGGCCAAGTCATCAGGTCTCAGGATTTCAGTGGCACCCGGCAGACGGTGGGGAAAACCAATCGTTTGCCGAGAGAGTGACTGCTCTCTCAAATGCAAGTTCAGCGCCAAAGTTTGTATATTTGCTATCAACAACTTGCGCTGGGGAAACCAAGCAAAGTGCAATGTGTTGCATATCCGAATGCTCGGAAAATTCTGTTGATTGACCTCTTATTGTTCGTTTTTCAACTGTTTGCGATAGGCGATGAATGCCAATCCAAGGAGACCGGTACCAAGCAACAAGAGTGAGGACGGCTCCGGAGTGCTGTCGAGCTCGCCAGGACCGGGGGAATACAGCTGCGAGAGGCCGGTGCTCTCGTCCAGGAAGCAAGCCAGATTGCCGCTCGGGCCGCAGCCCTCGACGATCTCCTGCAAATAGTAGTCGGGCGATGTCGCATCGCCATAGAATTCGAGCTCGTACCAGGTTCCGCCGTCCTCGAACTGCATCATCAGGCCCTGGTCGTCAAAATACCCGCCAACATACTGCTTGGGACCGCTTCCGGCATCCGCAGGCGCGTTATTGTTCGGATAGAAGACGTTATCGTATGAGTCATCAGCCGTGTCATAAAGAGGCATTTCATTCGTGCCGTTGCCACCATAGAGGCTCAAGGAACCAGCGAGTCCATCGCCAGTGTTGCTGTAGGTGCCGGTCACCCCAGTGATGTCGACTCCTCCATCGCAGCTCGGGGAACAAGGCGCGGTGCTAAAGACCGCCGAGAACGACATCGTCCCGGGAGTGGGCGAAAGGGGCCCAGTCGGGCCGGAGAAAAGAAAGGTGTAGGACTCCGCCGACGCAATCGGGGTAACGGCAAGACTGGCCGCCAACGCAAGCAAAGCAACCTTGAAATTCTTCATGCTTCCTCCAGAATACTGGTTCATCCCTTTTTATCCACGCTGTCAGCGCTTTCAGCTATGAACTGCCCTGCTTTCCGGATCGACCTTACGAACTGCGATCCGGCCGGAACTTGATGAATCTGCAATGCCACCCCAAACACTGCAACGAAACCAATATTCGACTGGCTGGGAACCGGGCTGCAGAATCGGAAGATTGGGGGATCTCGCGATGCTGAAACCACGTAATCAAGAGACACCAATGGGTGGCTCTGAACTTCTCCGTATTATACGCACCTTCTGCCGGAAACAATCAACAAAAAAAATGTAACACTTTTGGGTGAGTTAAACCGGTTAACGTCAGCAATTTAGCGTTCTTGGGACGGGCCGAGCTCCCGATTTAATGGGCGTGAAAGGCGAATCGATGGCGAAAGATGACCGAATCGGAAGGATTGGCTTCCCAGATCCCCCAGGAGATCAGCAGTTCGGCCCAAAAGACTTGAAAACAAACGACCCCTGCGAATCCCCTATGCCGATTTGAGATGCAACCTTTCCTGCAAAAGATGGACAGACCTTCAATGCTTGATAGTTACCCGATGGCCTTTGCCTTGTAAAGCGCGAACGCTCGAAACCGTGAACTGGTCACTACTCTTTGGTAATAAGCGAGATGGTTGGAGCGCCCCGATTGGGACATTCGTCAGGCCGGGAACAACCCGATCGGCGGCCTCAGACTCGAGAGATTCGACGGAGCCCTCGGGTCCCTCGGCGAATCCGCAGGGAATCAAGATGTGAAAAAAGGAAACAGAGGGCATCCTTCCGAATGCCCTTTGCCGATCCGCGAGGCAACCGTCCTCGAAATGGGATGTACGGGCCTCAATGATTGATCGAGACTCCGGTTTGTTTTGACTTGTAAAGCGCAACCCCTGCAAGGCCGAACAGACCGCTCCCCATCAGTAATAAGGAAGATGGCTCGGGTGTCGCGATCGAGACATCTGTTAGACCGGTAACTCCGCCATCGGCAGTCTCAAACTCCAGGGTTTCGACGGCAGAAGTCGCGGTAAAACTCTCCACGTCGCTGGCCCAGGCACTGCCCGGGTAAAGAGTGTCGAGAAGGGTTCCTCCCAAATAGACATTCACTGGCGTGGACCCCAGCGGGGCAGAGAGGGAAAACGTGAGCGCGTAATTGTCACCGACTGTCAGACCGCTGACCGATTGCTCGAGAGTGCTGTCGGTCCATCCCGGATAGCTCTGGAGAAATGCGAACTGTGAAGAGCTATCGGCGGGCGGAGCCGGCCAATACGCGGTGGAAGCGTAACCTGGCACGAGCAGGATGCCGGACCCAGTGGAAAAGGTCCATCCGGTGGAGTTGGTGACGTCGTAGAAGTCGTTGAAATAGGCGGGACTGTCCCAGGACGCCGATGCCGCAGCCGGATTGGCGATGGGGGCAGTCCCCGTTGTGTAGGAACTGAAGTTGCCATTGTTGACGTAGTTGTAGGAATCCGCAAGAGCGGCATTGCTCGCAACCAGAACCGTGATGAGCAGAATGGGAAGAAAAATGCAGATAGAGAAAAAGCGCTTCAAGTTTAAGCTCCTTTCTTTTAGGAACCGGATCGTCGACAAGAGTGAGAAGCGAGAACAGGAAGGAAACCTGAGAGGCCCTTCAAGGCAGCCGGGATTTGGCCAACCCAATATTAGCTCCATCATGAGATCTATTTAACATTTTATTTTTCAATAGTTTAGCTGTGACTTAGATCACATATTCCAGGTGAATTTCACTTTAGTTTTTTTGAAAATCCGAGGTGATCGACAGTTTTCTGTCTCCTATCTGGACAGAATCGGTGGATCGATGTGCAGCGGCGGCATTACCTTCGTAATGGTCGGCTTTTGCAATATCCCGTGATGCAGAGGCGATGCAAATCGAGCCACCCGGAAAGGCGCCGGGGGCTGGAAGGCAAATCGCGATGCTTCCTCTGGATCATCACAACCCGAATTACGGAGCTGCGCCCTGTTCACGGGCGGTGCGTCGGCCGATAAGCAACTGGACGCGTGTCTGCAGCGCTGCGTTTCAATGAAGAGAACGAAGATGCGCTCCGGCGGATAATCTGAATACTGAACGACAGCCACGAGCGCGGGAGGCGGTGGTGATGCTCGTACGATGGACGGCGATACTCGCTTTGGGACTTCTCGCCATCTCCTCGGTAATCGGGGCGGTCCCGATGATGCTCGATCCGGATGGAACACCATGGCAGATGCCGCAGAGTCTGCTTGGTCCTACGCCGTTCGACTCCTTCCTGATCCCGGGGGTCATCCTTTTTATCGCCAATGGCGTGCTGAGCCTCGCTTCGCTGATTGGGGCTGTGCGCAAGGATCCCGGGTATGCATGGTGGGTGGTGCTGCAGGGCGCGATCCTGGCAGTTTGGCTGGTGCTGGAGATTGCGATGATCCGCGAGGTCCTGGGCATTCAATTCCTATATGGGTGCCTGGCCGCCGTGTTGATTGCGTCGGGGATTGTGCTAAACCGCTCAGAAAGCCGCTTGACCCAAACACGAGGCAACGCCGGCGGCGAACTCGCTTGACCGGGGACCGGAGCTCGAATAGAACTAGAGCAATCTGAAAACAACTCAGAGCCAAAGGACGGACCGGTGGCCAACCAGACCTCAGGCGAAGTGTATGCGGGTGCAGGCGCGAACGAGCAATACGGGCTGCACGCCGGAGTGCTGGGCCCGCTGGAGACGCTCGCGCAGAGTGTGGCCGCAGTGGCACCTTCGACCTCTCCGTCGCTGACGATTCCTCTGGTGTTTGTGCTGGCAGGAAACGCAACGTGGTTTGTGTATCTGCTGGCTATGGCCGCGACGCTGATGGTGGGATTCTGCGTGAGCCGCTTTGCGCGACTCTCCGCATCGCCCGGATCGCTCTACAGCTATGCGGCAGGCACGCTGCCTCCGGCATTTGGAGTAGTCGCCGCATGGGGACTGCTGCTGGCGTACCTGGCCACTGGAGCCTCGGTAGCGGGCGGAGCGCTCTACTACGGACGCGTGCTCTGTCAGGAGTTCTTCGGTTGGACCTTGCCCGCGCTGCCGACGCTCGCAGGGTTATGCCTGGTAGCAGGAGTTGTGGCCTACCTCGACGTGAAGCTGAGCGCGGAAGTGATGCTTTGGATCGAGGCTGTTTCCGTGGGCCTGATCGTGATTGTTCTGCTGATCATGATCTTCCACTACGGGCTGAAACTCGACATGGATCAGTTGAGCCTGAAGGGAGTGAGAATCTCCGCATTGGGCCCGGCGCTGGTGTTGGCAATGTTCAGCTTTGTGGGTTTTGAAAGCGCGACGACGCTGGGGTCGGAGACACGCGACCCGCTGAAGACGATTCCGCGGGCAGTGCTGCAGAGCGCTGTGCTGACCGGCGGATTCTTTGTGCTGTGCTCCTACTCGGTTGTGCTCGGATTTCGCGGTGCGACTACGCAGCTAAGCGAATCGACGAGCCCGATGCACCAGTTGGCGGCGCAGGTGGGGGTTTCACCGCTGGGCGTGGCGATTGACATCGGCGTGTCGGTGGCGGCCTTCTCCTGCATACTGGCATGCACAACAGCGGCGGCCCGTGTACTGCTGCGCATGTCACACGAAGGCCTGATGCCGGAACTGCTGCAGGTCACGAGCAAAAGGCACGGAACGCCCGGACCCGCGATTATGTTGAGCGCGGGCGTGATGCTGGCAGCGGCTGAGGCTATGACGCTCAACGGCGTGAGTGCAGCCGCCATCTACGATCTGCTTGGCTCACTAAGCGTCTTTGGATTTCTGACAGCGTATGCGCTGGTGGCCGCGGCTCTGCCATTCGCGCGCCGCGCCCTGGGGCAGCACTCCCACCTGGTGGCTGCCGCCAGCGTCGTCACTGTGCTGGTGCTGATCGTGGTTGTGATCTTCGATCTGCAATCGGCAAGCGATGTGAACCACGCGCGCATTCCGTGGATATACCTGGGCTACCTGGCGTTGGGTTTGGTGTGGTCGTCGCTGAACCGGGCCTGCACGAACCGGACGAAGGTGAACCCGGCAAAGACAGGGCGTGCCTAGGTGCCCTCGGAAGCGCGTGACACGGGAACGTGGCTGGCCTCCTATGCGGTCCAGGGTTTGATTTTGAATGGCTTACGTCGCTGTGCCGGCCGCAGTAAGGCGTGTGGCTGACTCTTTAAACTTTGCAGGCTGTTTTTGCACACGATATCAACAAGAGGCCGCCAGATCGGCATAAAGACGGTATAAGTATTCGCTGGATTTGCGATTGAAAACGGTAGAGCCGCCGCTATGCTATATGCAATCCGCAGAGCACCATAAATCGAAATCAAGAGACGTGCACAGCTCGTAAAGTTCCATTCATTTCATCCTTTTTGGGTAAGTAACCCAAGCGCTTGATCACCTTCATTGCACCCGCGATCTCCGGCTTCATTCGGGGAGCGATGGGGAATTTTCTATTTCGAGGCCAATCAAACATGAGGTATTCCATGCGAATTCTGTCGCTTCCGATCTTCCGGCTGCTGGCGGTCCTGGCAGCCGTTGCGTTCTGTTGTGTGCCGATGTTTGCGCAGCAGACATTGGGCGGGTTAACGGGAGTCGTAACGGATACGTCAGGAGCTTTGGTTCCCAACGTGACAGTGACCGTGGTGGACGAGAACACGTCGCTTACGCGCACGGCCAAGACCAACGCATCGGGACTCTACAACTTTGTTAACCTTCCCATTGGCGTCTACACGCTGACGTATACGGCGGATGGGTTCGAGGTGCAGAAGACGGCGCATATCACGGTGCAGGCCGACCGCACAGCCACCGTGGACGCTTCACTGAAGGTGGGCAAGACGACCGACACGGTAGAGGTTGAAGCCTCGCCGATGATGAACGCGACCGACACGACCAACGGCTACGTCATGGAGAAGGCAGAGATTGAAGAAGTGCCTCTGGCAACCGGAAGTTTTACTGGGTTGGCGACGCAATCGGCGGGCGTCAGCGCCGACTTTGGCGGCGGAACAGGCGCGAACTCCGGCCTGGGCAACGCGCCTATCTGGGCCAACGGCCAGCGCGATACCTCGAATTCATTCCTGCTGAATGGCGTGGACGCCAGCAATCTGTTCAACGGCAAGAGCACGAGCCAGGTCTCCTCAGCGCGCGTCATTAACTCCACTGGCGTTCAGACCAGTCCCGGCGGCGGCGGTGGCGAAATCCCCTCCGCGGCGTCGATCTATCTCTCCATTGGCAACGCCATCCCCACGCCGGCACCCGAAACCATTTCCGAAGTGCGCGTCAACGCCTCAATGTATGACGCGCAGCAGGGCTCGACGTCGGGCGCGCATATTGACCTAAGCACTGCCTCCGGCACCAATGCCTGGCATGGCCAGGCCTACGCTCATCGGGGCACTAACTGGATCAACGCCGCGCCGTTCTTCTTTAATCAGGACCCCGACATTCCGTCGTACGACAAGGTGCCGGAGCTGCATCGTTACATCGCGGGCGGCACACTTGGCGGTCCAATCGTCAAGAACAAACTGTTCTTCTTTGCGTCGTATCAGCACCTCCACGTGACCGATGCGGAACTGGGCGACTCGTTCATGGACGTCCCGGTTGGGCTGACGGATGATCGGTCAGCGAGCGGCATGGCGGCCGTAAGCAACAACTCGTTCTGCAGTGCGTATGACCAGGAAAACTTTGGCTGCACGCCGATCACGTCCGCCCAGGTGGATCCCTTGGCGCTCATATTATTCAACTCCCCTGCCTTGCCCGGCGAACCTGGAAAGTGGCTCGTGCCCAACGACGCGCTCGGCGGAGTTGGCCCCACGGTTGCCCACCTCGACAATGCGTTTATTCCTGGAACAGGCAAGTTTTACGCGGACACCGCTGTGGCCGACCTTGACTACAACGCCGGCGCGAAGGACACGATAAGCGGCAAGTACTTCTACCAGCACGACCCCACATTCGCGCCCTACTCGTACTCGAGCGTGCCTGGATTTACCGAGCACCTCGATTCCGGAGCGCAGGTCGTCTCACTGACCAACACACTGATCGTCAAGTCCAACCTCAGCACCACCCAAACGCTGGGCTTCCTGCGCGAGAAAAACTGGGGCGACAACGCGCAGGCCTTCGGGCCCAATGCCATTCCGGGAGGCGCAGCGGGAACGGGAACCATCAACATGTTCGGGTCAAATTACTTCCCGGGCATCTCGATCTACAACATTTTGGGCGACTATCAGCCGCAGGGGGTCGAAGGTCTGGCCTATCTCAATATCGGCCCCAACGCAGAAGCACAATCTGCCAACACGGGCGTCTTCCAGAACCGAATTGCGCCCTCGGGAAATGCGATCTGGATGCTGGGCAAACACCAGGTGAGCTTTGGCGCAAGCTACACGTACACGCAGTTGAACACGATCGACAAGCGCACCGGCACGGGCACAGTAGCCACCGACGACTTCAGCCAATTTGTGCAGGGATTTGTAACACCCGGCAGTTCAGCATCCGGCTTCTACGTAACCTCGTTCCTGCAGGGCGACGCCAACCGCTATTACCGCTCAAACCAGTTGGGCACCTACCTGGAGGACAAGTGGCAGCTCACGCCCACCATCGCGATCACCGCCGGCGTGCGATACGACTGGGATGGAGGCCTAACAGAGAAGTACGGGCGCATCTTCAACTTCGATCCGGGCACCAATCCCCAGAGCTGCACTCCATCTACCTCGGACCCCAACGCCTATAGCTACTGCCCCGGCAGCGACACGATTACCAATCCCGGACTGATCATCGCCGGCAACAATGCAAATGGCTCAAAGGGGGTCAGCAATACGACCCTTACTGGCAGACAGTGGGGCGTTGCACCACGCGTGGGCGTGGCCTGGCAGCCGTCATGGAGCCATAACAAGATGGTGATTCGCGCAGGCGGCGGCATGTATTACGACCGCGGCGAACTGTTCAGCTACTTCTCGCCCGGATACGCCATCGGCTCGGTTACCGGCGGGCCATTCGGCGTGAACCAGCAACTGCCGTTCGTCAATGCCTCAACCTGCCCAACGACCTCTCAATCGCTCTACGAGTACTACATTCCAACGTGCGGAGGAAACGGCGGCTTCAATCCCCCCAACGGACCACCGACAGCCGAGACCGGGGATCTTGAGAATCCTTACGGAACCACACTTGAGTATGCTGCGCCAAGCAGTCCAAAGGCTTCGCAGCTCAGCAATTACCTGCCCAATGCCTGCAGCCTCACAAACTATGGATTCGGCGGCATTATGGACGTCTGCCCGGCAACCGCGAACAATCCGAACGGATATGCCATCAACAACGGGCAGCCGATCTCACTGGGCGTCTACGACCGGACCAATAAGCTGCCCTACACCATGAACTACACCCTGGACATTCAGTGGCAACCGGTTTCCAGCTTGGCCATTGACATAGGTTACGTCGGCAACCTGGGGCGCCACCAAGTGATTCCGGTTCCATTTAACCAGCCGACAATTGTGTCGCCCAGCAATCCCGCGCTCGCGGGCACTCCCTACCAGCAGAACTACAGCTACGGCTATACCGTGGAAGGCGCGAATAGTTGCTATGGAGCGGGAATTTATGGGCCGCTCACGCTCCCGGACGGCACCTGCTACGAAGAGGACGACGAGGGCGGAAACGACGACTTCCGCGTTCCGTATATCGGATACGCCGCCGAGTCGATCGCCTATCGCGCCGCCGGCGTGGACGCCTACAACGCGCTGCAGGCCCATGTGGAGAAGCGGATGGGCCACGGCGTGCAGTTCGGCGTTTCGTATACCTACTCGCACGCTCTTGACGAGCAGAGCGGCCTGGGCCTCTTCTACAATGGCAACAATGCCCTCAACCTGCGCAGCGGCTACGGCTCGGCGGACTTCGACCGCACCCACGTCGTGAGTATCAATTACGTCTTCCAGGAGCCTGACCTGGCCAACAAGGAAAAACTGGCAGGCAAGATAATCGATGGGTGGTCGCTGGTGGGCCTGGCCGTGTTGCAGAGCGGGCAGCCTTACAGCATCATCGACTACTCGGGCGCTATCGGCAGCATCTATTACTCGACGTATGACGGCATTACCAACCCGATTGTGCCGCTCGCTTCCGGCTGCAGCGCAAAGAGCGCGGTGACCGGGAAGAGTGGCGCATTTTACGGTCCTTCCGGCGAAAACCCTGCGGAGCTTGCTTTGAAACCCGGGTGCTTCACGCTTCCGCTGTTGGCGGCGGGCGGCATGGGCGGCGCAATTCCCAGCAGCGATCCATATGAAACAGGCTTCACCACCGGGCAGCGCAACATCTTCCGCCAAGCGTTTCAGAAGCGCGCAGACGCCTCGCTGATCAAGGTGCTGCAAATCAAGGAGAAGTACACGCTGAAGTACACATTCGATGTCTACAACCTGACCAACACCACCAGCTTTGACGTTCCCGGAAACGAGGTCTCGCAGAACCCCGACTACGACTCGTTCCCAACCCAAATCTCGCCCGGGCAATCCCCCCTACCAACAGGCTGCGGCACAAACAACCCGCAGCCCGGCGCAGGCGGCCTCTACGCTTGTCCTGCCAGCCTTGGCGTAGTGGCGCACACGATTGGCAGTCCGCGGCAGATTCAGATGTCGCTGCGGTTTGAGTTTTAAGAGCAGTTCTTAGTTCGTAGTTCACAGTTCGCAGTTGTCGGTCGTCAGTTCAAAGTTCTCAGGGCCCGCTGTATGTAACTGAGGGGGCATCCGCGACGCGGATGCCCCCTCATTCATTTGTTGCCGGAGATGAGCCTTCTGTGAGTAATTCACTAGCTGGTCCCTAGTCCCTCTTCCCTTCTCCCTGCTTTCTACTCTTCCCCTATGTCTTCGTTCCAGACCTGAGGCTGCTTCTGGATGAAGGCTTCGAGGAGTTCGCGGCAGTCGCGGCTATCGAGGTCGATGACCGCGACGCCGTTTTCGCGAAGCCAGTCGAGACCGCCGGCAAAGGTGCGGCTTTCACCGACGACAAGTGTTCCAATCCGAAACTGCCGGACCAGGCCCGAGCAGTACCAGCACGGAGCAAGCGTGGTGACCATAACCTTGTCGCGATAGCTGCGCTGGCGGCCTGCTGCGCGGAAGGCGTCTGTCTCGCCATGGACGCTGGGGTCGCCCTGCTGCACGCGGCGGTTGCGTCCCCGGCTGATGAGACGGCCATCGCGCGTGAAGAGAGCTGCGCCGATGGGAATTCCGCCCTCGTCAAAACCAAGGCGCGCCTCTTCGAGGGCCACGGCCAACATCTGCTCATGGAGAGCGCGATTCGAGGGAGTTTGCGAGCCTGAATGTGCCACGACTGTCCTTTGAGTTGCTCTATATGAAAGGATACGGCAGCGCTCACGAAGCCTTCGCCGGAACTGCCGCACTCGCGTGCGCTTCGGGTTCGAGCTGGTTGCGAATGTTGTAGAGAGCCGTGCCTGGCTGCTGAAGAGGCAACGGCTTCGGTTGTTTACTGATCCAGTAGAAAAAGTCCTGCACGCATGATTTAGTCAGACCGCGATTGTATTTCAAGAAGTGTTCGCATGATCGTCTTAGTGCTTCCCGGTTTTGGCGAAGGCAGTAGAGCCAAGCCTTCCCTGGCCGTGGCACGGCTCTTTTCGATTTGGCCCGTCGCACGATAGACCTGCGCCAGACCCAGGATCGCTTCGGTGTCCTTGCGATGCGTCAGCGCAACTTCTCGTTCCGCACATGTAATCGCGGACGCCTGGTGCTGCGGCAATATATGTCCTGCTCCAATCAAGGCAGTCACGTAGAGATTGAGCATCCTCACGGACGCTCCGTCTTTAATGGCAAAGCTCTTCAAGACCGCCAGCGCTTTGGAAAGTGTCTCAGCTTCTTCCGGATCGTGCTGCTCAATCCGAATACTGGCGATATGTGCCTGGGCACTTGCCAGCTCGGCTTTCCACTCCTCGTGGGAAGTATCCTGTTTCTCGATTTGCTGAATTGTAATTGCCGCCTGCTCCCAATACGTGAGTGCAAGTTTCAGGTTGCGCAGCCGGTCACCTGGCACCTCTGCCAGCGCAGGATTGGCCGCGTTTTCGTAGCTGGACGCCATATCGAAGAGTATTCGTTTCACATCGCCAAGAGCTCGAATGTCCTTAACGTTTGCGGGGTCCGCGGCCTCAATCTGTTGAAATGTAGACAGGGCATCCGCGAAGAGCGGGTTTGCCTGCGAATAGTTCCCCAATTCGGACAATGCAACGGCCTCTTTGCGAACAATCAGCGCGCGCTGTCGCAAGTTCGAGAGCTTTGCACTTTCGTTGTGGGGCAGAGCGTCGGTCTCTTGCAATGAAATACGCAGGTCTTTGAGCGCCTGCGAAGGGTCGGTGTCAAGTTCCGCATTGCCGATCTTGAACTGCATGTGGGCGAGAGCACGGTTTGCGGGCAAGCTCTTCGCATCCAGTTGAAGTCCGCGATTGTCCAGATCAATTGACTTTCTGTATGCAGCGATTGCCGCGGCAACGTCGGCGAGTCCGATATCCTCTCCCATCACATCGCCGAGCGTTTCGTTGACTCTTGCAGCCTCAACAAATGTCGCCGCAGTCGCTCCAGGAAGGGCAAGGAGCCGATCATAGGTCTCGACAGAAGCCTGCATGGCCGCAGCGGCATT
>Ga0302324_100014667_pt1 | contig 15777 bp, 12 predicted proteins | sample Palsa_T0_1_FD_201949 | JGI IMG/M metagenome (GOLD analysis project Ga0302324, IMG submission 201949) | Peat permafrost microbial communities from Stordalen Mire near Abisko, Sweden - Palsa_T0_1 | ecosystem: Environmental > Terrestrial > Soil > Palsa > Peat permafrost | place: Sweden: Abisko...
GCTTCTATTGCCTGGTTGAGACAACTACCGCTCCCACCCCTTCACTGATGCAAAAAAAAGGCCGCCCAAAAAAGCGAGCGGCATTTCCGTGTTTTGTATTCACTAGAAACTCTTCAGCGCAAGTTAGCCTTGTTCGTCACAACCGTGGTCAGCCCACCCTAACGCCAAGCGCAACGATGTTAGGATGCGTACCCGCTACTCTACTTTGCAGTTTGGATCCGCGATCCCCGTGCCCGTGATCGGCACCTGTATCGGGCTGCCGGGAGCGGTGGTTACGATATTCAGCGTCGCCGATTCCGGGGCCTCCTCGGAGGGACTGAATTTCACCGCGATGGTGCAACTTTTCCCAGCGGCGAGGTGAGTCTTGCAGTATTCGATGTAACTGAAATCGCCCGGATTTCCCACCACGTCAATGAACGAAATGGGGCCAATCTGCACTTTTGTAGTGCCATTATTCTTCAGCGTCACGACGACCTTCTTTGTCCGGCACAGTTCGACGTTGCCGAAAGCGAGGCTGGAAGCGGAGGCAGTCACCTGTGGCGTCTGCACCAGTTCAAAGGCTCCGATGTCGCAGCCTGTGCCTTGCGGACGGGTGACGCCACGCTGGTCGGTCAGGACGGGATTTCCGAAGGCGTCCGTGCACTCGTCGGTTGGGCTCACGGGGATGGCGTTGATGGCCGTGCTGCCGGTGAGCAGCGCAATGGTCGAGGTGGGTCCGCCATTATTCTTTAAGGGGCCCAGATAAGTTGCGGCGCCGGTGACGTCGTTCTGGTCCCCGGTCGCGGTGAGGAAGGTGCAAGTGCTATCGTCCGACAGGTTGTAGCCGTCGGAGGTTACGGTGCCGCTATAAATGTAGCAGTTTCCGCCCGAGGATTCATTCGCCAGAAGCGTGCTCTTCAGCGTCAGCGTGCCCTGGTTGTAGATGCCGCCGCCAGATGAGCCGGACTCGACGGAGTTCCCCGAGAAGTTGCTGAAGCTCACCGTCAGCGTGTTGAAGTTGGCGATGCCGCCGCCATCGCCGGCGCTGGAGTTACCCGAGAAGGTGCTGTTAATCACGGTCGCGCTGCCAAAGTTTTCGATACCGCCGCCGTTGCCGGATGACGCGGAGTTTCCGGAGAAGGTGCTGTTGCTCACCGTCAACGTAGCCTGGTTGAAAATGCCGCCACGCGCGTCGCGTTGCAACGTCGAGTATGTTGGACTCGTGTTCGCCGGCTGCGCCACGGCCGCGATAGAGGACGGCACGGGCACCATTCATGAACTCCGCCCCGGCATGCTCTTTTACATTCCGCCCGGACCCCGGGCACGACAGTTGGGTGGTTGGCGATGAGCCATACGTCTCGCTGCATTTTCTGGGGGCTGACAGCTACGCCAACAAATAAGTGCGTGTGCCTGTCAACTCAGTCCGGACGGGCTTGGTTACAGAGCAGCCGCGAACTACCATCCACTGCCGGCAGATCAATGCGTTGCTTCCGGCCTCTGTGCCAGGAAGTCGTCCCGGCACAGTTTGGCGGCGGAGAGCAACTCGCCAAACTCAGGCGTGCCTCGCAGGTTTGCGAGCATGGGATCATTTTGCAGGCCGGTGTAGGCGCAGTAGTGTCCTGCGACAGAACCCTTGAGGAGCCGAAGCGCGAGATCTTTCTGTCCGCAGAAGGCAAATTCATTTGCAATCCAGAACCGGTTCTCGGGCGTCAGGGTTCGCGAAAGCTTCGGGCGCAAACTCCCTGGCGATCTTGTCCACATCCGCCGACGGCGCGTGAGCGAGACAGACTCTGATCATCTTGTTGCGGGGTTGATCGTTTAGTTTCTCCGACTGTTCCCGTGCTTTCGCCAAGTCGCCAGTGTAAATAAACTGTCGCACCAGATTGCCCCCCACCCATTCGGATCCCGCATCGAGTTGGAGAAAATCCATCGCCCGCCCGTAGTTGCCCAGTTGCGACACGGGCCTACGGCCGTTCTGACAGAGCAAAGGCCGCCCTGCTCCCGGGTCTCGCTATAATTGCTCACTCTCATGAATTGGCGGGCCGCTCTTCGGTGGTGGTTCGACTCGGAGCCTGGCGCCCCTGCCCGCCTGATTCCGCGCTGGCTCTTCCTGCGAGCCCTGGGCTGTATTTATTTTTCGGCTTTCTTCTCGCTCGTCTTCCAAATCCGCGGACTCATAGGGCCGGAAGGCGTTTTGCCGGCCCATGAGTATCTGCGATCCGTGGCGCAAACGTTAGGCTACAGCCGCGGCTTATGGTATGCGCCCACCTTGCTTTGGCTGTCGAGCGGCCCGCATATGCTTTCCGCGTTGTGCTGGATGGGGATGGCCGCATCTCTGCTGTTGGTGGTGAATGTGTGGCCGCGCGGAATGCTACTGGTCTGTTTCGTATGCTTCGTTTCCTTCGTCAGCGCTGCCCAAGATTTTTCCGGCTATCAATCGGACGGGATGCTCCTCGAAGCCGGATTTATTGCGCTTTTCTTTTCACCGCCTGGATTTCGACCCAGCATGGGTTCCGCCTCGCCACCATCACGCGCCAGTTTGTTCCTGTTGCAATGGGAGTGGTTTCGCATCTACTTCGAATCCGGTGTCGCGAAAATCATCGGCGGAGATCCCGAGTGGCGCAACTTTACCGCGATGGACGAGTACTACCAGAATGGGCCGCTGCCCACCTGGATCGGCTGGTACATGCAGCATCTGCCGCACTGGTTTCATGCATCGTCAGTCTTTGCGACGCTGGCGCTCGAATTGGTCTTGGTCTGGTTGTTGTTTCTGCCAAGACGCTGGCGCATCGCGTGCTTCTTCATCGTGACTCCTTGGGAAGTCGGAGTCATTCTCAGCGCCAACTACACATTCTTAAACTACCTTGTTCTGGTTCTGGGATTCCTTCTTTTGGATGATCGCTTTCTGTTGCGTTTTCTTCCCGAACGATGGAAGACGAGGACGGAGACCGACCCTAAGACGGCCCAATTCGCGGACATCACGCTGAACGAGCCCGGTCACACTGGCCCAATGGAGGTGCAAATCCGGAGGGGCAACCTTCGTCACCAACTGAAGGTGCTGAAGTTTTCTGCGACCGTCGTAATACTCAGCTGGATTTTCTACGCCACCACCGCACAGTTAGTTTGGATGTTCTCCCCCTTGCCCCTGCCCACCGAACCCGTGGTAGCGCTCGATCCTTTTCGGATTGCCAATCGATACGGCCTTTTTGCGATCATGACTCGCGGCCGATACGAGATAGAGTTCCAGGGTTCTGATGATGGAAAAACCTGGGTGGCCTATCCGTTTCGCTACAAACCTCAGGAGTTGAATGCGCGACCCGGCATTTACGCGCCCTATCAGCCGCGATTCGATTGGAATCTCTGGTTTGCTTCGCTCGGCGCATGGCGGGATTATCCGATCGTGCCCAACACGGAAGTGCGGCTGCTCTCGAACGACAAAGACGTACTCAATCTTTTTGCGAAGAATCCGTTTCCGCAGCAGCCTCCGCGCGAGGTGCGTGCGGTGATTTGGCGGTACTGGTTTACAACCATGCCCGAGAAACGGACACTAGGTCTCTGGTGGCGTCGTCAATTCCTTGGGCTCTACGCACCGACAATCGAGCGCGAACCGGACGGCACCATACGTGGCGTCGAATGGCCGACGGCTGCTCCACGTGAGTGAAGGCTCGCCAGCTCTCCTCTAATGGCACCCAGCTATTCCGTGCGGAGCGCCTTCATTGGTTCGATCGAAGCAGCGCGGCGGGCAGGAATGAATCCTGCCGCAGCAGCGCAAAGCCCGAGCACCAAGGTTGCGCCGCCGAGCGCCAGCGGATCGTAGCCGCCGACTCCATAGAGTTGGCTCGCCATCAGATGGCCAGCGAGGAGCGCGGCAGGGACGCCCAAGCCAAGACCGACTAGAATTTGCCAGAGTGCGCCGCGCAACACCATGGCCAGCACGCTCGATCGTGTAGCCCCGAGCGCCATGCGGACTCCGATTTCGCTGGTGCGGCGGGCTACCAAATAGGACATGACGCCGTAGAGTCCCACCGAAGCCAGGATAAGCGCCAAGCTGCCGAAAAGACTGGTGAGCCGCGCGATCAGACGCTCCTCGTTGAAATTACCCGCCACCTGCACATCGAAAGGCTGAAGACTGACCACGGTCAAATTGGGATTGATGTCGGCGAGGGCGCGGCGAATAAGCCCCTCGACGTTCTGCTGCGGCGCGTTGAAGTTGAGCAGCACGGCGTTGATGAACAGCGATCGCGCCTCCGCCCACATCATTTCCGGCTCCTGGACGCCGGCTAAGCTCTGCGTGAGCGGGCGCAGAAAGACCGGCCGGATCGGATCGCGTGGGTTGTTCATCTTGAAATCGGCAAAGACGCCCACGATCTCAAAACTGCCCGAATACTTTGGAAACCCAGTGCCGAAGCGCTGGCCCACTGGATCCTCGTTCGGAAAGAAACGCTTGACGAAGGCTTGGTTAACCACGGCGACCTGAGGCGAAGTTGCCGTATCCTGATCGCTGAGTCCGCGGCCGCGCAGAACGGGCACACCGATGGTGTCGAGAAAATGGGAGCTCACGCGATCCCAAGTCGCCACGCACCAGTCCCCGGGCTGCGGAGCGGGATGTCCCTGCCGGATGACGCAATTGCCCCAGTTGTCGCCTTCGAGCGGGCTATAGAGCCCCATGGCGACGCTGGTCACTCCGGGCAGCGCGGAAAAGCGATCTTCGAATTCCCGATAGAGCGCGGGCAACCGTTCGGCCGTGTAACCCGCGCCTTGAGGATCGACGTGCAGCACATAACGGTTGGCGGTAGCGACGCCAAAATTCTGATGCTCCAGATTGGCGAGCGATTTGGTCATCAGAATCGCTCCCGCCAAAAGAACCAGTGACAATGCCGCCTGCAGAACGACCAGCGCCTGCTGCGGCAGCGAAGAGCGGTCGCGCGTGGAGCGGTTCACCCCGCGCAGCACCTCGGCCGGCTGGGCGTGCGACGACAACCACGCGGGAGCCGTCCCGAAGAGGACGCCCGTGACCAGCGAGACGAGAAAAGCGAATCCCAGCACGGCCAGAGAAGGGCTCGCCTCGAAGGGCATATTCCTGGCATCGGGGAATGCGAGGGCGAGAATCGTATGCGAGCCGGCATAGGCGACAGTCAAGCCAGCCAGCCCACCGATACAGCTCAACAATATGCTCTCGGTAAGAATCTGGCGGATGAGTCGGCTCTGCCCTGCGCCCAAGGCCGTGCGCACCGCCATATCCGCACGCTTCGCGGTGGCGCGCGCCAGCAACAGGTTGGCGATGTTGGCGCAGGCAATGAGCAGCACGACCGCAGAGAGGATCATCAACATCTTCAAGCCCTTGCCTGTTTTTTGTTGCAGATTCTGGATACCGCCGCCGCCGGGCACAATGGTCACATGCTGCTTGACAATCTCGGTTGCCCCGCCATTTTCGGTATACCTCGGACGCGTGGTCAACCACTGACGCAGCGCCAGAGAAAGCTTAGCCTGCAATGCGCCAATGTTGGTTCCAGGGCGCAGCCTGCCAATTGGATAAAGCCAGTTCGAGTCCTCGCGATGCAGAACGGAGCTTAGTCCATCGACGTAGGGCTCACTCGCCAGAGGCATCCAGAAAGCAGGCGGACGGTCAGAGACTCGATCCCCGAAGAAGCCTGGCGGAGCGATGCCAACCACCGTGAAGGGCCGTGCCTGAATAAGAATGGTGGATCCGACAAGCGCTGGATCGGCAGAAAACTCCGTCTGCCAGGCGCTGAAGCTGATCACGGTTGCAGGGGCGGATGAGGGAGTGTCGTCGCTTTCGCCGAGCGCGCGACCGGCATAGACGCCCAGCCCCAGGGTGGAAAAGTAGTTGCCCGAGATGAATTCGCCGCGCAACGACTTCGCCAATGCATTTCCACGGCGCACGGTGAACTCGTCCTGCCCTGCCTGCATCGCGGCCAGTTGCTCGAACTCCGGTGCGGAGTTCTTCAGGTGCAGATAAAGGTCGTAGGAGAAAATATCGAAATCGCCGTTGTCGTCCGGAATGCCGCCGTTGACACAACAATTGTCGGTGTCACCGATGCGATAGAGCTTGGCGGGATCGGCCACCGGCAGCGAGCGCAACAGGATGCTGTGCACCAGCGTAAAAATGGCTGTGTTGGCGCCGATCCCGAGCGCTAGCGTCAGGACCGCGACGATGGTGAACCCCGGCGACTTGCGCAACTGGCGCAAGGCATAGCGCAGATCCTGGAACAAGGTCCCCATACCAGCCTCCACAGAGACGTTTACGTGTTCCGGACGCTTCACGTTCCGTACCAAACGGTCGCCGATGTATCTCGTTGACTTACAAACAAATACGCTCCTGAGCCGATCTCTCGGAGACGGCTCTTGTTCGAAACCGACAATCGTTGTCCGAAATCGAACAAGACGACGATCGAGGCTTCAATGTCATTAGGGGCCAACTTGCCGCTCGGCGGACATCCCTGATCCGAGCCCTAACCGGTGCCCAACCGCGCCAACGCCATCTTCGCCGCATGATATCCGCACATGCCATGCACTGCCCCACCCGGCGGAGTAGATGCCGAGCAAATATAAATATCGCGCGCCGAAGTGGCATAATGTCGCCATGTCGGTCGAAACAGAAACTGACGAAGGTCCAGTGCTCCGCCTCCGATGTCGCCGCCTACCAGGTTGGCGTCCATGCTTTCAAGGTCGGCGGGAGAAAAAACGTGCCGCGCCAAAACGCAGTCGCGAAAACCGGGAGCGAAACGCTCGATCTGATCTTCCAGCTTCTCCAGCATGCTGACCTTGGACCCATTCGGCACATGGCAATAAGCCCACGCCGTATGCTTGCCAGCCGGAGCCCGCGTGCTGTCGAAAAGACTGGGCTGCGCCAGCAAAACGAACGGACGATCGGCGTTCTCTCCATTTCGCACGGCCCTTTCCGCCGCTGCAATCTCTTCAAAACTTCCCCCGAGATGCACCGAGGCGGCTCGCAAACACTCGCGCGCTTTCCACGGAATAGGAGCGTTGAGAGCGTAATCCACTTTGAACACGCCGGCTCCGTGGCGATATTTTTGTAAGCGCCGCCTGTAACCGTCGGACAATCTTTGACCCGCAACCTCGACAAGCTGCCGAGGACTCAGATCACAGAGATAAAGGTCATATTTAGGAAATGCGGTCGCCAGTGCTTCCAGGTTCCGAACCGGCGACGAAGTTTTGACCGTCCCTCCGAGCGTCACGAGGTACCCACATAACGCATCGGTGATGGCCTGCGCGCCGCCATGAGGAATCGGCCAGCCAACCACATGCGCCGGCGCGGCCATCATGATGGCGAACGCCGCACTCAACGGCTCATCCAGGCTGAGGAAAGAGTGAGCGGCCAGGCCCGCGAAGAGGGCTCGAGTTCGTTCGCTCCGAAACCGGCGAGCGACAGCTCGCGCCGGCTGTAGCGCGACCATGCCAAAACGCGCCATCAGCCAGGGATGCCGGGGAATGAAGCGAACGGGACGCAATACCTCCGGAGCAAATTCAGTCCAGCACTCAACGAACGGACGCATCAGCCGGTCCCATGCCGGCCCATCAACTCCGAGGCTGTCCTTGGCTTGACTGAGATCACGTTCGAGCAACACCGCCGTGCCGTCATCGAGAGGATGCGCCAAAGGAGCCGGCGAGTGAATCCACTGCAAGCCATGATCGGTCATGGGAAGCGACGAGAAAAATGGGGAACCCGCGCCTAGCGGATAGACGGCGGATCCGAAATCATGAAGAAAGCCCGGCAGAGTTAGCTCAAGCGTGCGAGCAGCTCCGCCTGGATCAGGCTGTGCCTCGAGCACGTCAACTTGCAGTCCGGCCTGCGCGAGCACGATGGCTGCAGCCAGTCCATTCGGACCGGCGCCGATTACGCACGCCTTACGGCTCATCCTCGCCCGCCTTCTCGCCCGCCTTGAAACCGAGGATCACCTGGGCAAGCTTTGCAGGAATTCCGCGAGTACGCGATTGAACTTCTCCGGTTCATCGACAAACAGAGCGTGGCCGTCACCGTCGAATCGTTCCAGCCGAAGTTCGTCGCCGAGCTTCGCCTTCAAGAAGTCCGCACTCGGCTGCGTGTCGGGTTGATACGTAAACAGTACCGGCCGGTTCATCTTGGCCAAACCAGCAGAGAAATCCTTAACGGCAATCATGTTGTAGATGAGCACGGCAGCAGTGTCGGACGGAACCTGCGTGGAGGCGTCCATGAGGCGCTTCAGGTAGTCCTCCGGCTGCGGCTTGTTGAACAGGTGTCGCACAAAACCGTCGGCCTGTTTCTGACGATCCTCCTGGAGCCGGTTCATCTGCGCTGAAAGAAAGCCGAACATTTCAGGATTGGGCTTGTCCGAAAGCAAGCCATCGACCAATACGAAGCCGCCGATGTTGTCGCTGCCGAATTGTTCGGCATACTTCACCAGTTCGCCGCAGCCCATCGACCAGCCCACGAGCACCGGCCGCCTCAGGTCAAGGTGATCCACGAGCTCCTTGTAATCGCGTGCCCGGGTTTCGGGCAGATGACCATAAGTGGGCTTGTCGCTCTCTCCCTGCGAACGCGGATCAACAGCAATGACGCGGTATTTCTTCGCGAATTCGTCGATCTGCTTCTGCCAGATCCAGGCCGGCATCGTCCAGCCGGGGATCAAGACAATGGGCCGACCGGTGCCAACCTCAAGATAGTGGATCCTGATGCCATCCGAAGTTTTGAAAAACACAGACCTCGTCTTGGTTTGGGCCTCGGCTGCGACGCTCGACATGGACACAATGCAGAGCAGGATTACAACCAGTCTCGTTTTCATACGTTCTCCATCCACCCTAGCGTGCCGCTTTCGCGAACCACTCGTCGAACCACTCAAGGGTCCGCAGGTTATAGTCGCGGGTGTCCGCAGGCTTTACGAACATGTGTCCTTCATAAGGATAGACAACCAGTTCGGTGGGTACCCTCAATGTCTTCAGCGCGTGCCACCACTCCACTGACTGTTCCGTGGGGACTTCACCATCCCGATCGCCGACAAGGAGAAGAGTAGGCGTCTTGACCGCTTTGACAAAGTGCATAGGATCGCTTTTCTCATACACTGCCGGATCGTCATAGACGGAGGCTCCAAAAAACGGAATCATCCACTCGTCGATGTCGTTCAGGCCGTAGTAACTGAGCCAGTCTGAAAGTCCCGCGCCCGCGACCGCCGCGGCAAAACGTTGCGTCTGGCTCTCAGCCCACATGGTCATGTATCCACCATAGCTGTGCCCGCGAATGCCAATGCGTTTGGAGTCAATCGGATATTCCCGAGAAATCGCATCGATGCCGGCCATGATGTCTTTGTAATCGCCTCCGCCGAGATCCTTAAGATTGCCCTGCGTGAAGGCCTCGCCTTGTCCGTAGCTGCCCCGCGGGTTAGGACAGAGAACGAAGTAGCCCATCGCCGAAGCCGCTCCAGCGATTCCCTCATCCCAGTGCGACGTGCACGCCGATGACGGCCCGCCGTGCACGCCGACTACAAGAGGATAGGTTTTGCCCGGCGCATAGTCCTTTGGAAGCATCAGCCAGCCTTGCACCCGCGTGCTTCCGTTTTGCCAGTGAACATTGTGCATCGTGCCCCACGCGGGCCGGACGGCATCGTTGACGTGGCTGATCTGCTTCCATTTGCCGATCGGTCCCGCCCAGACTTCGGACGGAGTGCTGGCTGACTGGCGAACAACGGCGGTGACCGTTCCGTCGCTAGAGAACGAACCTTCGGGCAACCAGCCGCCCGTCAGCTCTTCGCCCGTCCAGAGTATCTGCGGCTCGCCCCGATGAGCGCCGACGCTCACACTGCCAAAGCCGGAATTGCCGTCAACGTCTGCGGCAAAAAGAATTCTATCGGCAGACGTCCAGGCGAGCGCAGATGGCGACGCCTTGAGGTTGAAAGTGACGTTCTGCGCACGACTGCTGTTACTAGCCGCGCCAATAGAGTCGTCAAGAGGAACGACAACCACATCCCCGCCAGTGACGCCTTCATCGCTCATGAGGCCTTCGATGATGGCTACACTCTTGCCATCAGGTGAGACACGAGGATCCTCCATCTGCCACTTGGGTGCATAGATCTCGCGCATCTCACCGGTTCGCGAGTTGATGCGATAGAGCCGCGCCACCCACCAATTGGCATCGCCCGAGCCATGCGCCGCCGTGGCTACCCACGCTGCTCCCTCTGGAGTCCAGTCATATTCATAGACGTACACGTCGGCGGGAGTAACTTGTGTGAGTTTGTTCGTCTTAAGGTCGATGGTAGTGAGGCGCTGCTCGTAAATCTTCTCGTCAATGACTCCCGCCAGCGGGATCATCGGCTGCAGCGGGCCAGCCACGCGCGGAAGCCCCTCAATAAAGAGAACGGCGAGCGTCCCTCCGTCGGCGGAAAAACGAGGCGTCTGCACATAGCCCTTCAGTTCCGCCCGCTTTGCCGGAGCGCCGCCGTTGATCGCCGCCGTCCAGATTTGAGCAACCGGAATGTCGCCGGGTAAGTCAGCCAGGAATGCTAGCTGTTTGCTGTCCGCCGACCAGGTGACTTCGCGCAACTGAAGCTTGCCGTCCAGGGAGATCGCCCGCGCCGAGTCGCCGCTCACCGAGGCCGCCGTCAGCTGGCCATCGACGATATAGGCAACCTGCGTTCCGTCCGGAGAAACTGCAACCTGATCGATCTTTTTCGCGTGCGGCAAGGAGTCGAGCACAACCCTAGCGCGAGAGGGCGCAGGATGCTGATTTTGCGCCCACAGAGGAAAAACAGCGAGAGCACACACCAGTCCGGGAGAATGTAAAAAAAACTTGGCCCCTAGTTTCATGGCCGTTGAGTATACCTGATACAACGGACGGTATTGAAAACAAAGCAACTAGTTGATTTGATTGTTTGTGGTGGGTGCGCCGGTTGCACACTTCAGGGAACGCTGACACAAAATCGCCGCAAAATTGGGCACCATCCGGTGCCTTTTACCCTTCGCCGCCAGGCTGCCTACTCATGGGATATGGCGCTATTCCATCACTAATTGGGCCTGCCATCACCGCGCACCGGGCGGAAATCACGGGACGGCGTCAGCGTAGCGCGAAGAAGAAGAGGGGGCTGAATCCAAATCCAGCCCCCTGCCCGCACAACTATCAAATCCCGGCTACTTGTACGTGATCATCCCGAATAATCCGTTCTTACCGTTTTGCGGTCCCGCGGTAAAGTAGAGCTCATTCGTTTTCCCGTTGTTTGCCGTCCCACCACCAAACTCGATTGCCCAAAGCTGATTGATCTGAATCGGCTTTTTCGCTGAGTTCTCGATGGTCCCGAGGAACGTGCCGGTTTTAAGATTGAAACCGTTGATGGTGCCCGTGTTCGTGTTGTTCACGATCAGCAAGGTATTGCTCAGCGGACCGAAATCCGCCGGGGCGATGGCAAAGCCCCAAGGCTGGTTCAGGGGCGTTCCCTCAGCAAACCGCTTCACGAACCCGCCCGCTTCATTGAAGATATCGATATACCCGCCTTTACCGCCGTTCGCGGCGATGTAAGCCACGTAAAGCTGACCATTGATGTCCTGGACATTGCCTACGACAAAGGCCTTGGGCACGGTTGGATCGCCGAACGCTTTCACGAACTTGAAGGTGCCGTCATACATCTCTACTTGGTTGAGGCCAATGTCGGCCGCGTACAAGAAATTCCCAGACTTGTGGCTGGTAATGGCCAGGCCCACGTAGGCGGCATTTTTGTCAGCGTTGTTGACCGCAATAACGGACGTCGAGGGATCACTCTCCGACCAGCCCTGGATGGTCCCATCGGTCGTATCGTATAAGAAGAGGGACGCCGAACCGTTGATCTTGAACTCATCCGAGCCGTTGTAGACAAGCCCGGTAGCCGAACCCGGTCCTGTCCCGCTCGCTGAAGGAATAACCACCTGCAGCGTTTGCGGAACTCCGGCGCCATTGTAAAGCGTGGAATAGCCGTCATTGGTGTCAGCGACCCAGAACGGGGAGCCGGGAGCGTAGGCCAATCCCCAGCCATTTTGCAGCAGGGTGTCTGTATTTTTAGCGTGGCCTGCCTGATTCGAAGTCAGGTAGTTCTGGTAATAATATTGTGCCGCCGCCGGAGTGGAAGCATATCCTAGTGCCAACGCGAGCCATAAACTGAGAGCTGTGGAGCGAACCAAAAGATTTTTCATCTTGTTTTCTCCTCATATCGAACGGCCAGAGGTTACGAAAGGGCCGGGTACTATCGATTTCTTGGATGGAGTGTATCACATTAATTGATGCGATCAATCGGGTTCATGCGGTAGTCAACCGATTAGTTCAATCCGAGTGCTACCGACAAACAGGAGCGCATCCATGCGCATTTTCGGTTATTTGCGCCGTCTACGCCATTTCCCCAGACTGGCGAAACCAGATTGCGCTCATCCTAATGAGAGAAGGTGTCAAGGCAACAATTCCCCGGCCCCGTCGATCCTAGCCCGAACGCGCTAGCCCGAACGCGCAGGGTAGACGTGGAGCGAGGTATCCTTAAATTGTCCTCCGGCTCGCTTGTGCATCTTCTCAGGATGTAGCCGGATGAGGACACCCGGCTTATCTCCAAGAGCTACCGGGATAAGCCGAGGAGCACGCACACTCGGGCCAGGGTAACCCGGCTCCCCGTCGCACGAGCCGATTCATCACATATTTGTTGTGCGGTCGACACCGCCTTGGGTCCGCCCGATTCTGCTATAGTGAGCGTCTAGAATATCCGTCTAGAACGCGAGCGTTCTGAACGTCAGCGGTTCGAATGTCATCATTCGCAGAGGAGTTGTTCCGATGAAAAGCGTAAATAAAGTCATCCTGATTGGAAACCTGGGCAAAGATCCCGAAGTGAAATACACGCCGCAAGGCACGCCCGTGGCGAAGATTACTCTAGCCACCAACGAACGCTTCAAGGGCAAAGACGGTCAGTGGCAGGAACGCACCGAATGGCACAACGTGGTGCTCTGGCAGCGATTGGCTGAGATTGCCGGCGAGTACCTGAAGAAGGGTGGCAAGGTCTACATCGAAGGGCGCCTGCAGACCCGCTCGTGGGACGACAAGCAGTCCGGCCAGAAGAAGTATATGACCGAGGTCGTGGCAAACGACCTGGTGTTGCTTGGCGGACGCGGCGAAGGCGGAGGCGGAGAGTATGCGGGAAGTTCGCGCGCAGCGTCGGCATCGTTGGGCGGCAACAGCTTCGACCAGAGCGCGCCTGAGCCGGAGCACGCGCCAGTCGGCAGTTCTCCGATTACGGATGAAGATATTCCGTTCTGACGTAATTCATCAGGCACTGCTTATGCTTGCCGACCGAAATTGCGTGCCGTGCCGCGGCGGAGTACCGCCGCTAAAAGGGAAAGATCTTTCCGACATCCACCGTCAGCTTCACGACCCTGAGCAGTGGAATGTCGTCAACGAGCATCACCTCGTTCGCAGCTACAAGTTTCCGGATTTCAAATCGGCGCTGGCATTCGTGAATCGAGTAGGCGCGCTGGCCGAGGAGCAGGGTCATCATCCAGACATCGTGCTCGGATGGGGCAAGGTCGAGATCACGACCTGGACGCATGCAGTAGACGGGCTCACCGAGTCAGACTTCATACTGGCGGCAAAAATCGAACAACTCGCGCAGTAACCCTAGAACCGAAAACCACCAAAGGACACCCAGGATCACGAAGGCAAGTTGAGCCATCATTTTCCTTCTGTTCCTTCTGGCAGCAGTGCAATCGAGCGCTTTTCGTCAATCAGGTGCCGACGCCCATCCGCGCTGGTGGTGGCACCGCTTTTGATCACGTCAATGACTTGCGCAGGCGTTAATGACGGTTGCAGCGCGAACAGCTTCGCCGCCAGATTGGTGACATTCGGCGACGCCATCGAAGTGCCTGAGAGTTGGAGTTTGGTCCCGCCCGGCACATAGCTCTCAACGTTGTAGCCATCGGCATCCACGACCACCGTGTCGCCGTAGCTGGTAAATGATGTCTCGTCGCCTGCCTGGTTCACGGCTCCGACGGCGATCAGATTTGGCAAGTGCAGCGAGGCTGGCACATCCTTCAGGAATCCCGCGTTGCTGTCGCTATTACCGGCGGCACAAATAAACAGCGTATTAGGAGCGTCCTTGATTGCCGTTTCAACCGCGTCATGCCAGATCTGGAAAAGCTCCAGAGCGCGCCGCTCGCGTTCGGCCGGGTCCGCTCCAGCGCCCGTCTTCGAAAGCCACGCTTCGAACTCCGACGGAGTGTCGCCCCAGCTCATGTTGACTACTCGCACGTTGCGGGTGCGAAAGTAGTCCGACATCTGCTCGAAATCCGACGCCATTTTGTGCGCCCACTCCGTCGTCGGCTGGAACGTAAGATCGGGCAGTTGATCGTCAAACCGCGCCACCACAAGGCGGGCCGCCGGGTTTCCTCGTATCGCGATTCCGGCAACATGCGTGCCGTGAACATAGGGATCGAGAACTTTATACAAATTGAAAAGCTCGTTGATTTGATCTGAGGTCAAAGTGCTGAACTTCAGCCGCAGTGCGCCTGCCTCGGGTGAGTCGATGGCATTGTTCAGGTCGGCGAAGCCCTTCAGTTGCGCGCGAACTTCAGGGTACCGCTGTTGTTGCGCCGGAGTAAGAGGATAAAGCCACGACGGAGACGGGCTTCCATCGTCCGCGTATGCCAATCCGTGCGTCCCGCTGGCTGTAGGATGAGGGTCGGTGAACACCTGGTCTCCGAAGATCGAGACGTCGACGCCAGAGTCCCAGATCCCGACCAAAACCGGCGTCAGCTTCTCTTGCGCGTTGAGCGTGACTTCCCGAGCGGCCCAAATATCGGGTTTCGTCACGTTGTGGGCGTCGATGTAGCGGCTCAGCACATCCACCCGTATATTTTTCAGCGGCAGATCGAACTGCAGCTGCGCTCGGGCATGGATTAATGCCGAAGCTTCCTGGTTGTCCACTACGCCGGATTTCTCAACTGCGGGATCGATATCGGTTTTCACAGAACCCACAATGATGGCTTTTGAGGACAGCTGGACCCCTCCCCGAGCCGACTTCGCCCAGTCCTGCACGACATCCCATGGCAGCGAATCGACTGCCTCCCGGTAACGCCTGGCGAAGTCCTGCTCAAAAACAGGACCGTTCGTACTCTTCGTCCGAATCTCGGTTTCGAGCACAGCCTGCGTATTCAGCCCTGTCGTCAGTCGCGAAGATGGTTTCTCCTCGAGCGCGCGCAGCCTTTTGACGGTTTCGAGCGCAGCCGCGTCTTCCCGAGCGAGGTGCTGAAGATCCAGCTTGGCGCCCAGTAGAGACCTCAACGTAGCCTTATCCTCGATTTCATAGTCGCGAAAGATTGCATCCAGATCCGTCCTTACCTTGGCGGCAAAGGCGTTAAACGTCGCGAAATCGGCTTGCAACAAGTCCGATGCGCGCCCAGTCATGGGATAGGTAAACCGGGGCAGATCGCTCTGGACTCTAACCTCGATCTTCTTGTGAGCCTCACCAGTTGCGAATGGGACAAACAGCAGAAGGAAGGCCAAGGCGCAAAAAAGCTGGGATCGTTTCACCATGAAGCCTGAAACTCCTTTAGGTATTTAAACGGCAAGTTATCGTACATCCATTTTGCCATGGCTCGACTTTGCCAACAAAACTCGGCTCGGTGAGGTTACGACTCCGCGAGGCGAACTCGCGTCTCCAGCCTCATTCCGCACCCAGAAATCCACACAGCGATGCCGGAATCAGCATCGCAATGCGGGCGAAGCTGGCTACCCCGTGCGCCCATCGCCTGAGAGAGTCGACGGCATGCAGTGACGGCCTCCTGCCA
>Ga0302324_100014669_pt1 | contig 15775 bp, 13 predicted proteins | sample Palsa_T0_1_FD_201949 | JGI IMG/M metagenome (GOLD analysis project Ga0302324, IMG submission 201949) | Peat permafrost microbial communities from Stordalen Mire near Abisko, Sweden - Palsa_T0_1 | ecosystem: Environmental > Terrestrial > Soil > Palsa > Peat permafrost | place: Sweden: Abisko...
GGCGTTACTTTCCGTGCCAGCCCTGCCTCAAAACGCCTCGCCGGTCGATCCCAAGACCGTCCCCGTCATCGACGCCGGAATCGGCCCCTGCTCGGCCGAATTCACGGTCAATGATGCCTCCGGTGCGCCGGTCTATGATGCCAAAGTCCGCGTCCAGATCGCTTACGGATTCATGAACCTCCACAAGCTTGACCTGGAAGTCGGCACCAACGCCGCCGGCAAGGCCCGCTTCACTGGATTGCCCGACAAGCCCAGGCAAGGACTGTTTTTCCGCGCCTCCGGAGGCGGTCGCGAAGCCTCAGCCTTCGACGACCCCGCCAAGACCTGCAAGGCGGATCTCGTCATCGCGCTCGAGAAAAAAACTCAGTAACAGTTTTGGACAATCAGGGCGCTTCAACCCTCTGCCTAGTGACTCTCGCGGAGAGTCTTGACTTTGGGAACCAACGGAGGTGTAAGCGGCGTCTACGTGCGTCGCTATGCCAGTGCCTGGGCACGTTCCGCAGTGCGAATCATCATTTCCAAGGCCCGGCTCCAGTGGACGTTGCCCAAACTTCTTCGCAGCCGCTTTTGGGCAGACAGCCAGTAGGGTCTAGCGTGCTGGTATTTTCGCCTTCCTTCTGCAGTGAGCGTCAACTGGAGGGTGCGCCGATCCTTCCCCTGTTTCGACTGAATCCAATCCTTCCGTCGCAGGAGGGCCAGTTCTCGTGTAAGCGTGGTGCTATCAAGCCCTAAGACTCTGCCAAGGATCCCTTGCGAGATGTTTGGTGCGGTTGCTAATGCCTGTAACAGCGTGAATTGGGTTGCCCGCATGCCGGCGCGTCGCAACTCCTGATCGTATAGCTGCGTGACAAGCCGGGCAGCCCGGCGCAGATTAGCGCACGCACACGGCAAAGGAGTGACGGCAGATCTTCCAGCATGAGACGCATCTGAAGCATGTCGTTTCATAAATAGATGTATCTACATCATTATACAGAGTACCAGGAATTGTTTCAAAATTACTGCATCCGCTATATGTGCATATACATCTACTTTCACAAGGAGGCTTCCCATGAAGTACTTGGTACAGATGAAGCTTGCCAATCCCAGCCGGCCCGCTACTCCGCAGGAGGGCATCATCTTTATGGAGCAATTCATCCTTCCCACCTTGGAGCTCTGCAAGAGGCTGGAGGCTGAGCGCAAGATCCTTGCCGGCGGACCGGCGAGCGGGGCCGTGGCGCTTTCACTAATCGTGAGCGCTGAATCAAGCCAGGAACTGGATGATCTCATCATGGGCCTTCCCGTGTGGCCACGGATGGAAACGACCGTTACCCCACTCACCACCTTTGAGGGTCGTATGGTGTCAGTTCGTGCGCGACTGGATCACCTCAAAGACCAGAGCGACGCAGAAAGATCCGTCTGACCCGCCGCTTTCCCAGTGCGGATCAATCCAGATCGGCGGAGGTGAAGAACGATGAATACGCTAGCGATATCCGGAATCAGTGTGTTAATGAATCTAGTCAGCTCTAGCATCGCAGCGAAGCTCTACGCCTGGCCGAAGCTTCGGATTATGGAACGGAACCGGGCGCTTGCTTTCTTGGTATCGCCTCATATGTTCCTTCGGTTCATCGGGCTCAGCTTCCTGGTGCCAGGAGTGGTCTCTCCGTTGCTGCCGGCTGGATTCGCCGCTCCCGCCGCCTACGGCGACCTTGTCGCAGGGATCTTGGCAATCTTGGCTACCGTCGCTCTCGTGAAGCGCGCATCCCCGGCCCTTGCAGCCGTATGGCTGTTCAATGTCTGGGGTGCTGCTGACTTCATCTTCGCGTTTTACGAGGGCGGTCACCTTCGGATTGATCCTGGGGCGTTAGGAGCCTCGTTCTTCATCGTGACAGTGGTGGTGCCAGCATTGCTGGTCTCGCACGTCCTCATTTTCTGCCTTCTTGTCGGGCGCGAAACGGTGTCCACTAAGCCATTGACTCCCGGGTCGTGGGCCATCCGGAAGTAATCCAGATGGGCGCCGAGCGGATCATCGAGAAGTCGGCTTGCGGGAAGCCGGACGTTCCAGTCGCGGGCCTGCCGATTTCCGCCGGGACAGGTTGACCGCCTACCGCGAACGAATCTTGCCTTAAGTTAGCGCTTATAGGCGTTGGCCTCCGAGGTACCTTCCCACCCTCCGGTAACATCTATCGCTCGGCAACGTCTGGCGTCTGCCCCCCGCCTTCGCCTATGATTATTACGTCTGGATGCGGACGGAAGCTTAACAGGAGTCGGACGTGGGCGCCTTTGGGGAAAAACTTCGCAAGCAGCGCGAGCTGCGCGGCCTTGAGCTCGATGACATCTCCAACACCACGAAAATCAGCGTCCGCATGTTGCGCGCTCTTGAAGACGAACACTTTGACCAGCTTCCCGGCGGAGTCTTCAATAGAGGTTTCGTCCGCGCCTACGCCCGCCAGGTCGGACTCGACCAAGAAGAAACCGTAGCCGACTATGCCGCCGCCTTGCGCGAGAAGCACCTCCAGCAGTCCCTTCTGCCGGATTTCAGCGACCCGGCGCCTGAAATCACCCCTGCCGCCGCGCCCGAGCCTGCCAACCACGAGTCTCCCACCAACCAGCTTCCCGACAACATTCTTGCCAGCGACGACTTTCCCGCCAACAATAACATTAACGATGACAGCAACGATCTCAACCACGAGCTTCGCCGGGCCCCCCCCCGCAGGCAGGGTCGCCGCAATGAAGCTCGTCGCAACGAAGATCGTCGCAACGAAGATCTTCACAATGAAGATCGTAGTCAACAGAATCCGAGTACAGACTCTCCCGCGTTGCCCGATTCCGCGACCCAGGCTCACACGGCCAATCCTCCCGCCAGCCGCTACCGCCAAAAATATCCTGCAGGAACCCCCGATCAGCCCGCCGATGAGTCGTCCGCCCAGGTCCCCTGGGGCAAGCTGGCGATGGCTTTATTGCTGGTAACGTTGACTCTGGCCTTTTGGAATTTTCGCCCTCACGCCCAGCACAAGGCAGAATCGCACCTCGTAGCTTCTTCCGATCAATCGTCAGCCCCACTCTCCACGCCGGCGTCAACGAGAACACAGCCCTCCGGATCCTCCAGTTCGCAAACGGCCGGACCAGCGGCGTCCTCTACGGCATCCGCCAGCCAACCTGACGCCAACCCGCCAGCCACTCACAGGACTGCCCCGAAGCCGCCCCGTACCTTCACTCTGCTGATCCGCGCCGATGAGACCACCTGGGTCTCCCTGACGGCTGACGGCAACCCTGTCGTCGCCAACGAAACGCTGATCGCGCCCGCGCATACCTCCGTCCGCGCCAGCCGCGAGATCGTCGTGAAAGCGGGAAACGCCGCCGGCGTCAGCTTCCTGCTAAACGGCAAAACCATCCCCGCTCAGGGCAACGAAGGCGAAACGAGAACGTATGTCTTCGACGCCACCGGCCTGCTGACAACACCGCAACCGCAACCCCCCAGCGTAGATCGCTAGCAACGACCGCTAGCGGCGGGTCTGGGTGCCGATCGTGCTGCAGGCAGGCTAGCCGAGGACCGTCCGCTCTACGCCCCACCATACGACTGCAATTAATTGCAGATTGACAGGGCAACAGCTGCAGAACATAATGCTTCGGACGTTTTGGGCACATTCACCATTCCTTTGCTGCCCGGAACCTTCTTTCCGTCCCGGCTTTTACTTGAATAAGCGGATACTGTGGCCCGGGATCGAGCTAACAGAGCCGACTGGCCCGGCCCTGACACACCCTCAGATACCAAGGAGGAAGCATGTGGCGCACTCGTGAAGCTCTCTCGGTTTTGATTTTCTTCTCACTCGTCTGTGCGGGTTCGGCGCGAGCCCAGGATGTCAGCCTGTTGCCGACGAGTCTGACTTTTTCGAACGAAGTTGTCGGCAGCAAGAGCACAGCCCAGACGGTAACGCTGACGAATACGGATGAAGAGAACGCCCTAACCATTTCCAGCATTGTGGCCAGTGGCGACTTCACCCAGACCAATACTTGCGGTTCCAGCGTCGCGGCCGGGGAAAGCTGCGCCATCAGCGTCAAGTTCGCGCCCAAGGCGACCGGCGCGATTGACGGCAGCATCACCATTTCCGATAACGCTCCGCGCAGCCCTCAAGTGTTCGCGCTCTCCGGCACAAGCATCGCCCAGGAAACTCTTTCTACACCCAGTTTCGATTTCGGACAGGTGACCGTCGGCCAGACCAGCGAGGTCGAAACCATCACCTTGACGAATCATACCGCTGCCGCCATCACAATCAGCAGCATTAAGGCGAGTGCCGACTTCGTGGCGACTCCAGCCGCTACCGGAGGTTGCGGAACGACTCTGGCGGCCAATTCGAGTTGCAGCGTAACTGTCGTTTTCGTTCCCACCGAGCCCGCCGTCATTTCCGGTTCGCTCATTTTCAGCGATGCAGGCACGCAACAGTATGTACTGCTCGACGGGGAGGGCGAGGGCACTGCAGATTCACCGATCACCCTGACGCCTGCAACCCTGACTTTCGCCAATCAGACCGAAGGCACCACCAGCGCGGCCCAGAGCGTGACCATCAAGAACACAGGCACCACCAGTCTCGCCCTCACCTTCGCCGCCAGCGGAAGCTTTTCGAAAAGCAACCCAACCTCTGGAGCGTGCGGCGGTACTCTTGCCGGCGGGGCAAGTTGCGCCATTGACGTGAAGTTTACGCCAGCGGTTCTCGGCTACATCAATGGCGGCATCAGCGTCACCTATTCCGGCGCCAACAGCCCTCAAGTCGTTAGCCTCACCGGCATCGGGATCGGCCAGGTGACGGTTTCACCGTCCAGCCTCCCATTTCCGGCGCAGCAGGTGGGTTCTACCAGTGCCGCCAAGACAGTGACGGTAACCAATAATTCCGCTGCCGCAATCAGCGTAACCAGCATCGTCAAGAGCGCCGATTTTACCCAGACCAATACCTGCGGCTCGAGCATCGCCGCCGGGAAAACCTGCACGGTCAGCATCTCGTTCGCTCCCACCGGGGGCGGTTCTGTCCTCGGTTCCGTTATTCTCACCGACAGCGCCACCAACAGCCCTCAGGTCGTCGACCTTTCCGGCATAGCGTTTCTCAACTCCCGCTTTGCCTACGTTGCCAATCCCGGCAGCGGCACGGTTTCGATTTACACCGTAAACGTAGAGACCGGGCAGTTGCGCAATAACGGATACGTCCTGGCAGGGTCGTCTCCGATGTCCGTGACCGTGGACCCCTTAGGCAGATTCGCCTACGTGCCGAATTTCAATTCCAATAACGTTTTCGCGTTTACCATTAATGCCACCACAGGCGATCTCACGCCGGTAACCGGCTCGCCCTTCGCCGCGGAGGATGGCCCCCAATCCGTCACCGTGGACCCCTCGGGCAAATTTGTCTACGTAGCGCATCAGACTTCCAACAATATCTCGGCCTATACCATCGACGGCGCCACGGGTGCCCTTACTCCCGTGTCCGGCTCGCCATTCCTTGCAGGGTCTGATCCCAATTCGATGGCGATCGATCCCTCCGGCAAGTTTCTATATGTCGGAAATCAGAACGACAGTCCAGGCGGGGATGTATCGGGCTACACGATCAACGCCGCCACTGGAGCCTTGACTGCCATGGCCGGCTCGCCTTTTCTTTCCGGGTCCGGCGCTTTCACCCTGGCCTTCGCTCCTTCCGGCGAGTTTGGCTACGTGACCGCCTTTGGCAGTCTCATTACAGCTTTCAGCATTAATCCCACCTCGGGCATTCCCAGCCCAATCAACGGCTCACCGTTCAATTTTCCGGGAGGAAACTCGATGGCCATCGCTCCTTCCGGAAATTTTATCTACGTGGCGGACGAAGAAAACACGCTTGAGATCGTGACCGTCGACACCGCGACCGGTGCGCTTACAGCGGAGACCGGGGTCGATACCGGATCAAATCCTTCCTCCGTCACCGTCGATCCCTCAGGCTCTCTTGTCTATGTGACCAACCAGGGTCCGGCTCTCGATGGGAACGGATACTTTAATGATGTCTGGATCTACTCCATAGGCAGCAACGGTCTTCCGACCAGTTCGACGATAGCCAGCACCCAGCAGGAGCCCGCTTCCCTGGCGTTAGCCGGCGGCACCAGCAGCATCACCTACACTCCGAAATTTGCCTACGTGGCCAATCAGGGTTCCAGCACGGTTGCCAGCACCGTTTCGGCGTACAAAATCAATGCCAGCACCGGCAAGCTGACTGCGGTCAGCGGCTCACCTTTCGCAGATGGAGGCGCATCAACGTTTGCCCTCGCCAGTTCAGTCGCGGTAGACCCATCGGGCAGGTTTGTCTACGTGGCGAATACTGCCGGTTCAGTGGCGGAGTATAAGATCGATTCCAGCTCTGGAGCTCTGACCGCAATCGCCGGCTCACCAATCGCGGACACAGATCTCCCAGTTTCCGTGGCTGTGGATCCTTCGGGCAGATTTGTCTATGCGGCGAACACGCCTGCACCGACTATTTCTGAATACACAATCGGTGCCAGTACTGGGGCCCTCACTGCCATCAGTGGCTCGCCCTTGAGCACGGGAGCAAATTCGAATCTAAAGATGATGGCGGTAGACCCTACTGGACAATTCCTGTACGCGACGGTCGCGGCCAACGGCGAGACCTTTGGGGAAATATTGGCCTTCGCTATCGACTCTTCCAGCGGTGCCTTGAGCGCCGTCACCGGATCGCCGCTCATGACGAACGTGGAATATCCTTCTGCCCTGGCGGTGGATCCCTCGGGCCAGTTTTTATACGTGACCGGTAATGCCACTGGAGACGACATCTATGTTTACGACATTAATCCTGCGACCGGAGCCCCGAGTTATTCCAATGAGTTTTCCGCCGGGCCGTTCTCTGCGTCCGTGGCGGTGAATCCGTTGGACAATTACGTGTATGTGCCGAGCCTTACTGGCAATTACGTTGAGACATACTCCCTTGCGAACGGCGATTTAAAGCTGCTCACCGATTCGCCATTCGGTGCCGGTGCGAATCCCATATCCGTGGCGGTGGATCCTTCGGGCAAGTTTGTCTATGTGGCGAATAACGGAGACAATGACGTCACCGCCTACAAAATTAACGCTAAGACCGGCGACCTGATTGAAATCACTGGCCAGTCCGCCGTTCCGGCAGGTACGAGTCCGATATCGGTGGTCACCACGGGAACAATTCACTAGTACGAAGAGGGGTCCCCGGTTCTGCCGGGGAGACCGGGCGCCCACCCTTCGTTTCTTGAAGGAGCCTGCCCTGAGCGAAGCCGAAGGGTAGGATTCCACGGTCGTTTCCCGCTCGCCGCCGCTGGACGCCCGAATCGTTCCGTCCAGCCTGCCAATTCCACTGTTGAATTCATCATCAGGCACCTGGGGCTAAAACTCATTGCACCACCGCCAGCGCTCTGGTAGCATTTTGATTGAATAGACGAGTGTGCGTTCCTTATTATGTGTTCGTTGCGACCGCCTGCAGCACCCCCCGGCATCGCCACAAGTAAAGTCCAAAGCAGCTTTCTAAGGAGAACAAATTTTGCCCTCAAAGAATCGAATTTTATTTACCTCCGAATCCGTAACCGAAGGCCATCCCGATAAAATCGCGGACCAGATTTCCGACGCCATCCTCGACGCCTGCCTCGCCGAAGACCCCTCCAGCCGCGTGGCCTGCGAAACCCTTACCGCCACCGGCCTCGTTGTCATCGCCGGAGAAATCACCACCAAAGCCTACGTCGATTTCCAAAACGTAGTCCGCGGCACCGTCCAGTCCATCGGCTACGACAACGCCGTCTATGGCTTCGACTGCAACACCTGCGCCGTGATCTCCAGCATCAACAAACAGTCCGGCGACATAGCCATGGGCGTAGACACCGGCGGCGCCGGCGACCAGGGAATGATGTTTGGCTATGCTTGCGGGGAGAATGAGGAATTGATGCCTACTCCCATCTCGTTGGCGCACAAGCTGACGATGCGGCTCTCGCAGATGCGCAAGAATGGAACCCTTCCCTTCCTTCGTCCCGATGGAAAATCCCAGGTTACAGTGGAATATGACGCCAAGGGCAAGGTGCTGCGCGTGGACGCGGTTGTGATTTCCACGCAGCATGCCGAGACCGTCAGCAATGAGGAGTTGCGCGCGGGCATTCTGAAGCACGTGATCCAGGCGGTGATTCCGGCGCACCTGCTGGATGAAGACACCAAGTACCACATCAATCCCACGGGGCGATTCGTGATTGGCGGACCGATGGGAGACACCGGGCTGACCGGGCGCAAGATCATCGTCGACACTTACGGCGGCATGGGGCGACACGGTGGAGGAGCGTTCAGCGGCAAGGATCCGACTAAAGTGGATCGTTCGGCGGCTTACATGGCGCGGCACATTGCGAAGAACATTGTAGCGGCGAAATTGGCGGACCGTTGCGAAGTGCAACTGGCATACGCCATCGGCGTGGCCGATCCGGTGAGCGTGCGGGTGGATACGTTTGGCACGGAGAAAGTGGATCCGACGGTAATTCCGGATTTAATTCGGGCGCACTTCAAGCTGACACCGCGCGGGATTATCGACTCGCTGAAGTTGCGGCGGCCGATCTACAAAAAGACGGCGGCGTACGGGCACTTCGGGCGCAACGACCCCGACTTCACGTGGGAAGCGACCGACAAGGCAGCCTCGCTGGCTAGCGACGCGGGAGTGCGTGAGCCGGTGACGCACGCCGTGCGCAAGTAGACAAGCAGGGACTAACCAAGGTTCAACTCCGGAGATGGACCGAAAGTGCCACTCCCTTAAGAGCCGGTTGGGTATGCTGAACTTTCCCCCGATTCGTGTATTCTGACGGAGCTAGGCAATCAAACTAATCTCTCAAATCAAGTAAGGTAAACAGGAAACCAATCTAAATTTTCAGCATGAAAGCGCCATAGGAGGCGTATGTCAACAGCAGCACAGAACAGCGATATCAAGAGCCTGGAACTGGCCGAACTGGGCAAGAAGCGCATCGAGTGGGCGAACCAGTCCATGAAGGTGTTGCAGATTATCCGCAAAGAGTTCATCAAGAACCAGCCGCTGAAGGGGATCCGCATATCGGCCTGCCTGCACGTCACGGCGGAGACGGCGAACCTGGCGATCTGCCTGCGCGACGGCGGAGCCGACGTGGTCTTGTGCGCTTCGAATCCACTCTCGACCCAAGACGATGTTTCCGCCAGCCTGGTGCGCGATCAGGGCATTTCGGTCTTCGCCATCAAAGGCGAGGATAACGACACGTATTACAACCACATCCTGGCGGCGATCGATCACAAACCGCATGTCACGATGGACGATGGCGCCGATCTGGTCACGATTCTGCACACTAAGAGAACGGACGCTCTCGAAGGCGTGATCGGCGGCACTGAAGAGACCACGACGGGCGTGATCCGGCTGCGGGCGATGGCGAAGGAAGGCGTGTTGAAATTTCCCATCGTGGCGGTGAATGACGCCGACACCAAGCATCTTTTTGATAACCGCTACGGCACAGGGCAGTCGACCATTGACGGTATCGTCCGGGCGACCAACTTTCTACTGGCCGGGTCAAAGTTTGTGGTGGCCGGCTACGGCTGGTGCGGCCGCGGACTGGCGAGCCGGGCGCGCGGCAATGGCGCGGAAGTGATCATCACCGAGGTCGATCCCACCAAGGCGCTCGAAGCCGTGATGGATGGCTTCCGCGTGATGTCGATGACCGAAGCGGCCAGGCTGGGCGACGTGTTCTGCACGGTCACGGGCAACAAGAGCGTGCTGACCAAGGAACACTTCGAGTTGATGAAAGACGGCGCGATCATTTCGAACTCCGGGCACTTCAACGTGGAGATCGATATTCCGGCACTTGAGAAGATGTCGTCGTCGAAGCGCACCACGCGCACTTTCGTCGACGAGTACTCGTTGAAAGACGGGCGCAAAATCAATCTGCTGGGCGAGGGACGCCTGATCAATCTGGCGGCGGCCGAGGGACATCCCGCGTCGGTGATGGACATGAGCTTTGCCGACCAGGCGCTTTCGGTCGAGTACATGGTGAAGCATTTCAAGACGCTGGAGAAAACGGTCTACCGCGTTCCCGACGAACTCGACAAGCGCGTGGCCAAGCTGAAGCTGGAGTCGATGGGAATCAAGATCGACCGGCTGACTCCGGAGCAGGAGGAGTATTTGGCGGGGTGGTCGGAAGGAACTTAGGGCAGTGGTCAGTGGTCGGTGGCCAGTGGTCAGTGTTTCGGCGGGGCGGCGCAGGCCGCCCCGTTTTGTTTTTCCCGCCCGCCGCCGGCGGGAATAAATACTCAGGCCCCGCTCAGCCGAGGTCAATGAGTGCAATGGCGATATTACGCCAACTATCTCTTTCAGCCACCCACCAACCCCCGCTTACGACTGCAATTACTTACACATCGACAAGGCGGCAGCCACAGAACATAATCCTGCGCACGTTTGGGGCACACCCACTCTTCACTCCATTGCCAGGAACCTAATTTCCGTACCGGCCGTCTTGCTTAAAGCATTCGGTCCCAAAGGAGAGCACCAATGACACGGAAAATGAAGCGTCAACCAATAGCTGGGTTCGTAACACTGCGTTTTGCGGTTCTGCTTTTTTGCGCCGCGATGGCCGTCGCCGCGCAAGCGCAAACCTTCACCTTGCTATTGAGCTTCGACGGGACTAACGGGGCTAACCCCCGTTATATGTCCCTCGTCCAGGGCAGCGACGGAAACCTCTACGGGACAACCGAATTTGGCGGAGCCAACGCCGAGGGAACGGTCTTCAAAATCACGTTCGGGGCACGCTGACCACGGTTTACAGCTTTTGCGCTCAAACGAACTGCACTGACGGTGCCCAGCCTACCGCAGCGCTGGTTCAGGACCTCAACGGGAACTTCTACGGAACCACACTTTACGGCGGAACTAATAACGCTGGCACGGTCTTCGAACTTACCTCCGCGGAAATCACCTCCGGGAGCGCGCCGACGACGCTGTACAGCTTTTGTGCCCAAACTAACTGCACGGACGGCGAACTACCGTGGGCAGGGCTGGTGCAAGCCACCAACGGGAACTTCTACGGAACAACCGAGCTTGGCGGCGTTGGCTATGGCACGGTCTTCGAGATCATCTCCTCCAGTAAAGGGTTCACGTTCAAGCCGCTCCATAGCTTCGACGCTGCGACCGACGGCGGCTACCCTTTCGGCACGCTGGTGCAAGCCACCAACGGGGACCTCTACGGGACAGCCTCGGTTGGCGGAACCAGCGGCGCGGGGACGGTCTTCAAGATCACACCGGGGGGAGTGTTCGAAGTGTTCGGGAACCTCGATTACACTGACGGCGCCGACCCTATCGGCGGTCTGGTGCAAGCCGCGGACGGGAATTTCTACGGGACAGCATCTGGAGGGGGCGGCGAGAACGTGGGGACAGTCTTCGAAATCACCTCCGGGGGCACGCTGACCATGCTTTACAGCTTTTGCAGTGTAACCAACTGCACTGACGGCAATGGCCCTCACGCAGGACTGGTGCAAGCCACCGACGGGAACTTCTACGGAACAACTTACGCGGGCGGGACCCCCGGCGAGGGCACCGTCTTCAGTCTGTCTAAAGGGCTGGGTCCTTTTGTGGAAACACATCCCACCTCCGGCAAGGTAGGAGCGAAGGTCAGGATTCTTGGGACCGACCTGACCGGCGCGACCAGTGTCACCTTTAACGGCACAGCGGCGACGTTCACTGTCGTCTCAAAGTCCGAAATCACCACCACGGTTCCGACGGGCGCGACCACGGGCAAGGTCAAGGTGGTAACGCCCAGCCGCACGCTTTCGAGCAACGTGCCCTTCCGGGTAACAAAGTGATGATCTAACCCGTTCCGGAATCAAGAATACAGGCCGCCTTTTCACCGGCGGCTTTTCTTTTGCATCACGCGGAAGGTGGGAGGGTCAATTGGCGCCATCAGGGCGTTAGCACTCATTGACCTGTCCAGCGGCCGGGTGCCCCATCCTTCGTCCTTGAAAGGGTGGGATTCCATGGTCGTGTCCCGCTTGGAGTTTCCGACGGCTCCCGCTGACCGGCGATTCCCGGGGAAACTCCCTGAGACGGCTGAGGCACGAGCCGCAGCGTAGGGATCCCTTCGGCTTCGCTCAGGGCAGGCTCTTCGACTGCGCATGCGGATTCGTAGGGCGAATCCGCATGCTTCGCTCAGGATGGCAACGCGGTTTGGGTTGCCTCGGCGGCTGAAGCCGCGTTCCTATCTTTTTCGTTTTACGCGGCGCTGAAGCGCCGCTCTTCCACGTATTGCACAGGTCCGTGCGTTTGGCCTGCAAGATCAAATCAAGATCAAGGTCAAAGATCAAGGTCAAAGGTCAAGGTCAAAGGTCAAACGTCAAGGTCAAAGGCAGCGGACGAGGGCGTCCGCTCTACACGAGCATGTCTACTAAAGTAGACTCTACTTTCGTGGGCTTTACGTTCTCCGGAGAGCATGGGAAAGTGGAATAAGTTCCGAGAATTGCGCGGCCACTGGTGGCCGCGTTTTTCGTTGGGGCGTGAAGCGAAAAGCAGGTCCCTCGACGGCGCCGTCGCTGTCGCTCCGGCTGGCTCGGGATGACAAGGGTTTATGAGTCGCTGTCGCTTCGGCTTGCCCGGGATGACAAGGAATTTATGGAGGAGAGTATGAGAAAAAATCGATTGTTGGGGATGACGATCATCAAGAATTGCAAGAAACGCGGGGAGTGGGTGGAGTTGGTGTTTGCGGTGCGCGGGCTGGAGTTGAGGCTGCGGCTGGGCCGGCCTTGGGGAGAGTCGTCGGGATATGACTTTACGGTGGATCAGGGCTGGCGGATTGTGCGGGTGCAGGTGAAGTCCACGATATTCAAGGAAAGTGCGGAGGGATATTCGTGCACGCTGAAAGACAGCAAAGGTCCTTACAAGAAGAACTCGTTTGATTTTGTGGCGGCTTACGTGATTCCGGAGGATGTTTGGTACATCCTGCCGGAGAAGCTGGTGCGGGGGATGTGGAGCGTGTCGCTTAATCCGAAGCTGGAGAGTTCGAAATATAACGAGTACAAGGAAGCGTGGCATTTGCTGACCGGAGGGAAGCCCGGGTTCGTTGCGCGGATTGAGGCTTGCGCGGAGGAATATTTAGGGGAGCGAGCCTCGCTGACGTAGGGATCTTTCGACTGCGCATGCCGATTCGCTTCGCTCATCGGCATGCTCCGCTCAAGATGACAGCGGCGGCTGGATTGCCGCGGGTGCGGACGGCGCGACAGCGGATGGCTCGAGGGCGCCGCCGCAGTAGGGGCAGAACTTGTCGCCCAGGTCTACTGCGCGTTGGCAGTGTGGGCAGACTGGCTGCAGGCGGTTGCGGCAGCGGGGACAGAAGCTGAAGCCCGGTGCGACTTCGGCAGCGCATTGCGGACAGTGGGCGGTGCGCGGTTTGCGCAGGATGAAATAGAGGACGATCCCCAACCCGTTGGGGACAAACATTGCAAGGAGTGTCCACCACAGGCGGCTCATACCGCGCCGGCCCGCGTCCCGGTTGATGTAGCCGATCAGAATGACGTAGCAGGCGAGCAGCGTTCCCGCGATGGCTCCCAGCAGGCACCGAACTGCAAACGGAGGGGCTTTGGGATCCTTGCCTATGAAGACCACAAACAGCACGGGAATCGCCACGAATACCAGAGCGGCCAAGGCGTAGGCCCACGGCGAAAGAATGCGGAGCTCGTCTTTGAATCGCGAGGAAGTTTGATTGCTCGTTGTCATATTAGTCTCCTGACTCTGTACTTCGTTCCAGCAAGAATCTTGTTCCTGCTGCGATTAAGGCTCGTTCGATTAGCCCTGGTAAGAACCGGTGTGATCCGGCAAGTGCGTATCCTTGGCCAGCAGCAGTATTGCCGCCACCAGAGCTGGCATCACGCAGAAGACCAGGAAAGCTACTTGCCACACCGATGAGGCCAAGTGCGCTCGCGCGCCTAACCATTCAAAGCCGCGCCACAGAGCGACTGTGCTGAGCAGCGCGCATAGGGTCACGGCTGTACAACTAACCGAAACCATCCACAGGCGTTCTCGATGGCGCTGCAATTCCAGGGCGCGGCGGCGCACCCTCATCTGCGTCGTCGAGACGAGGCTGCGCTCGGCGGCGATCGGGATCGAGCGCAACCCGCGAATCGTCTCGGCGGCGTTCTCGGCGAAGGCGCGGCATGAGGCACAGGCTTCCAGGTGCGCTGCCAACCACGCATTCGACGGTTGATCCTCACGCCGATCGGCCGCGGAAAGCGCTTCGGGACCGGATAATGCAATCAGTTGCCGTGCCCGTTCATGCGCGTTGTTCTTCGCGTTAATCTTCACAGCTGGGCTCCTTTTAGCCACGGTTCGAGCGCGCTCAGGCCGCGGTAGATTCTGGATTTCACAGTTCCCAAGGGCACGCGCGCCAGACTCGCGATCTCTTCGAGAGACATGCCTTCCTGAAATCGAAGCATGAGCGCTTCACGGTATTCCGCGGGGAGATGTTGCATGCCGGCCGCAATGTGCTCGCCTTGCTCACGCTGCAGAGTCAGATCGAAAGCCGAGGGCCGTCCGGTCGCCGGCACATCGAAGGGTGCGGCATCGTTATTGTCATTGTCTTTGCCATTCATCAAACCATCGAGGCTGGCGGGCTGTTTGCGGCGCAGGTGATCGATGGCCAGGTTGCGCGCAACTGAGAAGAGCCATGTGCTGAATGCGTATTTGTCGTTGAACTGGTGCCCGCGTTCGAGCACGCGGATCCACGTTTCCTGGAACAGGTCTTCCGCCAATTCGCGGCGGCCGGTCAAGTACACGAGGTAGCGAAGAAGGCGATGCTGGTATTGGTCGATGAGCCGGTCGAGCAAGTCGGGATCTCGACGTCGAAGTCCACGAGCGATCTCGGTGCTCTCCTGCGTCATCGAGCTCTCGAAATAGAAGGCAGTCGCGTTCATACTACTGTGAATACGTGGGTGGGGGGAGAAAAGACGCATGCGGTCGGGAAGAAGGCCGCAACCGCTGTAAGCCATTGAAACGAAATGGGCCCCGGGCTGGTATCATCCCCAGGATGGCGCGGCGCGGAAAATTTATTACGTTCGAAGGACTGGATGGGACCGGCAAGAGCACGCAGTTGCGCAAGGCCGCGGCCGTGCTGCGCGCGGCTGGCCACAAGGTTGTGGAAACGCGGGAGCCGGGGGGAACGGCTACCGGGGAGAAGATTCGGCGGTTTTTGCTGGACTCGTCGACCGAGGGGCTGTCGCCTTTGGCGGAAATGGCTTTGATGTTCGCTTCGCGAGCGCAGCACATTGCGGAGGTGATCCAGCCGGCGCTGGATCACGGGCAGATTGTGCTTTGCGATCGCTTCACCGATTCTACCGAGGCTTACCAGGGCAGCGGGCGGAAGCTGGGCAGCGAGGTGGTAATCGAGCTTCATCGTCTGCTGTGTGGAGATTTGCAGCCCGATTTGACGATCCTGCTGGACTCGGACCCGGCGATGAGCGTGGGGCGGGCGCGGCGGCGAAACCGGCGGGCGTCGCATGGGGCGAGTCATGTTTCGAATAAGGGTGCGGGGAAACATCCTGACGAGAACCGCTTCGAGCAGCAGAGCCGCGGGTTCTTTACTCGCGTGCGGGAAGGCTACATCGCGATTGCCGCGCGAGAGCCGTCGCGCGTTGTTGCGGTGGATGCCAGCGGGACGCCGGGGCAGACGCATCGGCGGATTATGGAGATTATCGGGCCAAGGCTGAGGCTGGCGGCGAGGAACAGATGATTCTCCTATATCTGGTTACTTGTCATTTCTTAGCATTTGACATGTTTCAATAAAT
>Ga0302324_100014671_pt1 | contig 15775 bp, 13 predicted proteins | sample Palsa_T0_1_FD_201949 | JGI IMG/M metagenome (GOLD analysis project Ga0302324, IMG submission 201949) | Peat permafrost microbial communities from Stordalen Mire near Abisko, Sweden - Palsa_T0_1 | ecosystem: Environmental > Terrestrial > Soil > Palsa > Peat permafrost | place: Sweden: Abisko...
TGGACAACAACAAGCCGAACATCTTCAGAGGTAACGAAACAGGGTGGGCTGGATCTCGAGAAAGAACCTCGATCCTCCGGTCGAGGCGGAGCTTTTTTCTTGACATCCCTTTTTATAGAACTCATTGGCCATCGACCCTCTTACTGCCCAAAATCCCCCTCGCCGGCAGCCTTGCAAGTGGTGAATCTACGAAGTCGCAGGTTGGGTGTGATGGCTGCCCGAAAACAGAGGATTGTCGGCAAACCGGAAACTATCCAGAAACGGGCTTAGAGGAAATCGATTCATGATCTCCTCGAAGCCGACTTCCGGCCCCGCAAGGCCATGATTGGGTGCAGCCTGGACATGTGGCGCAATCGCCAGCGTGGAAGTTCCGGGCTCAGAGTTAGATGGCTCGGAACAGGCAGTTTGCCTCGCGTTAGGCTACAATGTCCGCAAAGTTCAGAAAAGTTCAGATCAAGGTGTCGGCTATATGGAAAACCGAAACCTCTACCGGACAAATCAAATGCTGCGTGCCCGGGCCGGGCTGCCGATCGTCCTTCTTATCGTGCTCGGCACCGGCGGCGCGGTTTGGGGCCAAACTCAAAGCGCAGGCGCGGGCGAGAGCCTGGCGGCCTGGGGAAAAATTGTTACCGTACTTCAGCATCCGCGCTGTCTGAATTGTCACCAGCTGAATTCTCCGCTGCAGGAAGATAGCCGCAGAATGCACATTCCGCATGTAGTTCGTGGCGCTGACAGCCACGGCGTTGGCCCTATGCGTTGCGGCAATTGCCACAACGATGGCAATAACCTCACTTCGCGGACTCCCGGGGCGCCGGAGTGGTCGCTGGCGCCGGTTTCCATGCTTTGGCAGGGGCTTTCCTCGGGAGATCTGTGCCGCATGCTGAACGATTCGGCGCGCAACGGAAAGCGCTCGCCCGAAGCTCTGGTGGAGCACATGAGCTCGCCTCTGGTTCTTTGGGGATGGAATCCTGGGCCGGGCCTTGAGCCGGTTCCAATTCCCCACGCAGAATTTATCAATCTCATGAAGGTTTGGGTGGCGGGCGGCACGGCGTGCCCAAAGTAGGCGCCAAAGGCCGCGGAGAAATTAGGAGAGGGGCATGATCACTCTGAACGTGAATGGCGAATCACACCAGCTGGACGTAAGTCCGGAGATGCCATTGCTCTGGGCGATCCGCGACAAACTTAATCTGACCGGAACCAAATTCGGCTGCGGACACGCCATGTGCGGTGCCTGCGTGGTGCACCTCGACGGAGAAGCCGCGCGGTCCTGCTCGATCATGGTCGGCGAAGCCGCAGGGAAAAGGATTACCACCATCGAGGGCGTTTCGGGCCCTGTCGCGGAAGCAGTAACCCGCGCCTGGCAAAGCCTCGACGTGGTGCAGTGCGGCTACTGTCAATCGGGGCAGATTATGTCGGCCATCGTGCTGCTGAATGAAAACAAGAATCCGACGGATGAGGACATCAATGTGGGCATGGAAGGCAACATCTGCCGCTGCGGCACTTACGTGCGCATCCGGCGCGCTATTCACCAAGCTGCCAAGGCGTTGGCCTAGGAGATTGCTGCCATGCGAGTGAATCTTGCCACTCTTCCGTTCTTCGATTTTAGCCGGCGGGAATTTCTGAAAGGCGCGGCGGCAACAGCCGGCGCATTCGTGCTGGGCGCCTACATCCCGTTTTCACGCGAGGCCTTCGCCCAGGAGCAGGGCCCGGCCAAAGGCCCTTACGATCCCAATCTTTTCCTGAAGATCGAAACCGACAACTCAGTAACCCTGATCAGCAAGCATTTGGAAATGGGCCAGGGCGTGACCACCGGGCTGGCGACGCTCGTAGCGGAAGAGCTCGATGCGGATTGGTCTGCCATGCGCTTTGCATTCGCGCCCAATAACCCCGCCGTTTACAACAACCTGGTCTTCGGCCCGGTGATGGGGACAGGGGGAAGCACCTCCATGGCAGAATCCTGGGAGCAGGCGCGCAAGGTGGGAGCGGCGGCGCGCATGATGTTCTTGGGGGCGGCGGCGGCGAAATGGAATGTGCCGGCGTCGGGAATCAAGATCGAAAAGGGCGTGATCACTAATGGCTCTGGACATCGGGCAACGTTCGGGGAACTGGCCGCCGATGCGATGAAGACGGCGGTGCCCACAGAAATTGTGCTGAAGCGGCCGCAACAATGGCAGCTCATCGGTACGCGAGTTCCCAGGTTGGATTCAAAGGGCAAAACCACGGGGACGGCGGTGTTTGCGGGAGATATTCGTCGTCCGGGGATGCTGACTGCCGTAGTAAGGCGTCCCGAGCAATTTGGAGCCAAGCCCGTATCGTTCGACGCTAGTGAGGCGAAGAAAATTGCAGGAGTGGTGGATGTGGTGCAGATTTCGCGAGGAGTGGCGGTGCTGGGCACCGATACCTGGGCGGCGATGCGCGGTTGCGATGCGCTCAAGGTCACTTGGGACGCCAGTGCGGCCGAGAAGCGCTCGACGCCTGAAATTCTGGCAGAGTATCGCCAGCTGGCGGGGCAACCAGGACTCGTGGCGCCGGGTAGGGGCGACGCGGCGGCGGGCATGGCGCGCGCGGCAAAGACGCTTGAAGCGGAGTTCACACTACCCTATCTGGCGCACGCTCCCATGGAACCGTTGAATTGCACTCTCGAAATTCACGGGGACGATGCGGAGCTGTGGTCGGGATGCCAGTTGCAGAGCATCGATCAGCTCGTGGCGGCGCAGGTGCTTGGCCTGAAACCCGGGCAGATCAAGATCCACACGCTGCTCGGCGGCGGCAGCTTCGGCCGCCGCGGCAATCCCATGGCGGATTGGGTGGTCGAGGTCTCCGAGATCGCAAAAGCTATCAAAGGCCGCGCTCCGGTTCACCTGGTGTGGACTCGCGACGATGACATCAAGGGCGGCTTCTATCGGCCTATGGTGTTGCACCGCGTCAAGGTGGGGCTCGCGGCTAACGGCACGATCACTGCCTGGCAACACCGCGTCGTAGGTCAGTCCATCTTTATGGGTACGCCGTTCGAAAGAATGGCGGTCAAGAACGGGGTTGACGCCAGCACGATCGAGGGCGTGATTGACACTCCCTACGATCTCATGGATTTTGCGGTGGATGTGCACAATGCCAAATCGCCGGTGCCGGTGCTGTGGTGGCGGTCGGTAGGGCACAGCCATACCGGATACGTCATGGAGACGGTGATCGATGAGATCGCACAAGCCACCGGCAAAGACCCGGTGGCGCTGCGGCTGGAGCTTCTGGCCAAGCAGCCGCGCGATGGCGCCGTGGTACGGCTTGCGGCTGAAAAGGCCGGATGGAACCGACCCTTCCCCACGGGAAAGGGTCGCGGCCGGGGCTTCGCCTACCACCAGTCTTTCGGCACGCGGGTTGGCATGGTGGCCGAGGTTTCGCTCACGCCGGAAACCGTCAAGATCGAGCGCATCGTGGCTGCCGTGGATTGCGGCGTAGCCATCAATCCGGATGTGGTTACCGCCCAGATCGAAGGCGCGATCGGTTTTGCCCTCTCAATGGCGCTGCGCAACCAGGTGACCTTGCGCGAAGGAGTGGTGGAGCAGCGCAACTTCGACGACTACGAGCCCACCCGCATGCGCGAGATGCCGGAAGTTGAAGTACATATTGTCGGCTCGCAGGAATGGCCGTCAGGTATTGGCGAGCCCGGCGTGCCGCCGCTGGCGCCGGCCATTGGCAACGCCATCTTCGCGGCCACCGGAAAGCGGTTCCGCTCGTTGCCAATGGGGCTTAAGACGTTGGCTTGACTCGGAACGCCAGAGGTTAGACGATGCGCTTCTTGCCAGTTCCCACTGTAGATGTCGCGCACTTTGCGAAATTTAGGGAGGGATCTCCCAGGAACGCTCACGCTTTGCTCTTGCGCTCGATGAGTATTTGTGGCCTGCCCAGTGAACCGCTGCCCATCACGGCATTTCTGTACTGCAACATTTGAGGATTCGTGGATCTCGGCTCCGGCAGGAGAGTGGGCTAGAGAAATGAGGGCGCGATCCGGTTAAAAAAAGCAAAAGTTACGATCGTCTCCAGCAGGCGGAATTGTAATTGACTCGTTCCTGTGCTGTCAGCTCACCGGAAGTTATCCACAACGGGCTTCGAGGAAGTTGGCCGGCTCAGTAACGACGAGTCGGCATAGCGCCACAATTCCAAGATCAGCTAGAGGAGATGCGTCGCTCGATGCGCGTTCTACGGTACTAACCCAACGGGCGAGCTGATAACTTCCGGACTGCCCGTCACTCGCCCTATGGAAAGCTGAAAAAGATACGGGAGACGCGGCATCTCTCAGCTTCCCTACAACCTGTTTCACGGCTGATTGGAGATTCGCGAGTGAATCCGATTCAGTAGGAATTTCAGCGCGACTACTTCAGGTTATCGCTGCGATAGAGTTGTCCGAGTTGCGTGCTGTAAGCAACCGCGATCCACCGGCCATCGGGCGTGACCGCCACTGGACCGACCATCGGTCGCAATCCCACTTGGTCTTTCGGTTTGATAGCTTGCCACAATTCCCGCTGGCCCGTGTCCAAATCGACCTTGTAAATGTTGAGGCCGGTGGCGCTGAGGGCTCTCGTGAATACATGCTTGGCATCCGCAGCCCAGGTAAGCGGGAACTCCCCAGGCTGTATGCCAGCAACTGGCTTGGTGCTTTTTTCTTCGGTCGATTGGATTACCCAGGTCCCGTTGTGAAGCACCAAAAGAGAATGCCCATCAGACGCGACCCCCGCCAAGGCAACTGTGTCAGGCGTGGCTAGCTTCGGTGCCGAGCCGTTCTCATCTGTGATGTACAAACCCTGGCTGGTTCTTATCAGAATGTGTTCTCCATCGGGAAACCAATCTGCCCATAGCGGCACGACACCGTCCCAATGAAAGTTGCGAGCCTGACCCGGCCCTACTGGTACGATCTGAAAGCGTCCAGCCGCGTCCCCCGGAAGCGAAACCAGCGCCCATTTTCCGTCCGGACTGAGATCCGTGCCGAAACCGCCTCCTCCAATTCGCACGGCGGGAGAGCCGTCGCTCTTCCGCACATACACCGCGTAGTCGTGTCCCCCGTGTCCGGATTGATCGGTGAACAACAATTCGCTGCCATCCCGTGACAGTCTGGGACCGTAAGGATTATCCAGCCAACTCAAATCGCGCTCCTCGGTTGAGCCGTGTTCTAACAGGGCTATGGTCGCACGGTGTTCTTCCGTGGAAAGTAGGGCACGGCCCGATGATGCGATATCGTGAATGCGCGTCGGGGCCGTCCCGCAATATACCGTCCGCACCTTGCCCGACAAGCTGACAGCACGCGCACAATACTGCTCTCCCGATTCCGCAGATGAGAACCAGACTTCCTTCCCGGATGGCGCCCATGCCAACCCCTCCAGCGATTCCCATCCAGTCGAAAGCGCGCGCGCCTGTCCGGAGCGATCAACCAGCATGACGTCGCCCCGGTCATCCACATTCGGCGGGTGTCGAAAGAACGCAACCAGCTTCCCGTCGGGAGACACCCTGGCATCACTCATCCAGTTATCTCCTTCGATCAAAACCTTGCCCACCGGATATTGCAAACGCCATTTGCGCTGAATGCGGTCAACGATTGCCAGGTCGTTGCCATCGGGCGACCAGTCCGCCTCAAAAACATTCTCGAGCAATTCGCGCGCCCCGCTGCCACCCATGGGAGCGATCGCCAGAGTGCCACCCCATTGATAGTGCGCCCAGTATTGGGGCCGGACCAGAACCGCCATCTGTCCCTGCTGTGAGAGGGCAAGTAACATGGCTCCGCGCGGGCCCGTCTGAACTGCTTCCGGATAATCATCGCGAATGACGTAAGTCTCGGGAGCCCCGCCGTTGAGCTTCGCACTATAGACGATCGCCTTCCCATCAGGCGCCAGGCGAGCCCGAATCACTTCACCGCGATCGAACGACACTCGCGTAAATGCCGGTGCCGGCGCTTCGCGGGGATGCAAGTACCACGCAATCGCGGCTCCCAATGCCACACCGAGCGCAGCTGCGATTGCGACCATAATCCAGTTGGCCGTTTTCGGCCTACGCTCGATCACAGCGTGCGCTCCGGTTTTCGAGGTCACGCCACTCAAAGCTTCCAGAGCGAACGCCAGATCTTTCGCCGATTGAAACCGCTGTTCAGGTTGCTTCTCCAGGCAGCGGCGCACAATGCGCTCCAGCCCCGGCGAGATCGGACGCTCCATCTCACTGAGGTCCGGCGGATCTTCCTTCAAGATCGCCGTCATGGTCTCAGCCGCAGTCTCGCGACGGAATGCCCGCCGTCCAGAAACCATCTCGTACAACACTGTGCCAAAAGCAAAAATGTCCGCGCGCGAATCGACCGGCAGGCCGCGCACCTGCTCCGGCGCCATATAGCCAGCCGTCCCCATGACCACACCAACCTCCGTCGGCGAACTCGTCAGGGTCAATCCCGCCAATTCCGCATTCGTCCCAATGGCATTCGGCGCGAGCTTGGCCAGGCCGAAATCCAGAATCTTGACCCGGCCGTCTTTGGTGACAAAAATGTTCTCCGGCTTCAAATCGCGATGGATGATGTTCTTGTCGTGCGCGGCCGACAATCCTTGCGCGATCTGCACCGCATATTCCGTCGCCTTGCGCGCCGATAGCGCCCCGGTTTCTAGCTCCACCCGCAAGCTGCAGCCTTCCAGCAGCTCCGAAACGATGAACGGTGAGCCACCGTGTTCACCAATATCGTGAATCGCAAGAATGTTGGGATGATTCAGCGCCGCGACCGCACGTGCTTCTTGCTCGAACCGCCGCAGCCGCTCCGCGTCGCGCGCAAAAGATTCCGGAAGCACCTTCAGCGCGACTTCACGTCCCAGTCGCGTATCGCGGGCACGGTACACCTCGCCCATGCCACCTGCGCCGAGCGGCGATTGAATTTCGTAGGGGCCAAGTTTCGTGCCAGAGGTAAGAGACATGCGTGCGCGCAATTATAGTCCTGCGTAGCACGTTGGGGCGGACAGCCCATTCCGGGTGGTTGGTCGGCAACCCTTCCCTTGGGATTACTTCCCACTTGCCCGTCATCCGCCCGCAATCGCGGATTTGGCCCGGCCATTCTACGGCAAATACAAGGGAACATTCAGAACAATCCTGCGCCTCCCGCAGTCATATCCGGTCTATACGGTTGTGTCTTCTCGGCTGGGTTCAGACAACCGTCAGCGGCTGTCGCTTCCGACAAAAGTGGACCACGGGCTGTCTCACATCGGCAACGTTCGCAGCGCCATCTCGACTACGCGCTGTAATTTACTTCGGCTTGCGCCGCCCGCTGCCTCAACCGCCATTCCGTAGATGACCGTCGCGATGTAGCGAGCAAGATCAGCAGGGTTCACATTGGCCGGTACATCACCTTCTGATTTCGCACGCTCGAAACGCCGGCGCATCGCAGCTTCACCGGCGACGCGGCAGGCGGTCAGTTCCTGCCGGATGGAATCGGCCGCCTCGCCACACGCAAGCGCACCTTGCACCATGAGGCACCCACCGGGATTGCGCCGGGCTGTGTTCAAATCGGCTGCACCCAGCAACAAGCGTTCCACGACTGCACGGGCGGTCGGCTCCCTCAATGCCTCTTGGGTGTAGGCCGCCGGCCCCTTCAAGTACCGGTCGAGCGCCTTGCGGAACAGCGCTTCTTTGTCGCCAAAGGCGGCATACAGACTCGGACGATTGACGCCCACAGCTTTGGTCAGATCCGACAGAGACGCGCCCTCATATCCCTTTCGCCAGAACACCAGCAGCGCGCGCTCCAACGCTCGGTCGATATCGAAGGAGCGGGGACGTCCCATTCGTTTTGGGGATTTGTTCCGTGCCATACATATCTTTGATGCCTCTTCCATACCTATCGGTACAAATATTGCATCTGTTCAGTCACCCGTGACACCTGTACTAGCCGGTACGGAAATATGCGTGAGAAATAGGAAATCAAAACAGGAGAAAGCCCATGAGTAAGCTGGAAGGAAAAGTAGCAGTCATCACCCTTTCATGTTCGTTCGCGTTGCTCAAAGTTGGCTGCGTTTTCACGGCCAGCTGGCTACTAGGCCTCCAAATCCTTTTCAGCACTTAGCTGAAGAATTCGCTGGGGCAAAGCGGATTCAAGGGCTATCCTCTGTCACTGTTGACACTCTCCGCGATAGGGTACTGACGTTCCTGAGGTGGTTTGGCGATCAACATCAGGATCTCAATTCGGTTTTGTTGCGCCATGTTGATGAGTTCTTAGCGATTAAACGGCGCGAGGGATGGACAGTCCGTACTATCGCATCGAGCTCCGGGACATTGCGAAGTTTCTTCAACTATGCGGAGCTTCGAGGGTGGTGTGCTCCGGGAATAGCACTCGGTATTCAACATCCGGCAAGTCGTGGAGCTCACAACCGTCCGAAAGGGCCAAAGTGGACGGAGGTAAGAAGACTCATAGCATCTGCCAGCGGATCTTCTCCTAGCGACCTGCGCGCCAAAGCTGTTCTCCTTCTATTCGCGATTTACGGTTTACGAAGCAGTGAGGTGGCGCAGCTCCAATTTAGTGATTTCGACTGGGACAGTGAAACGTTCACAGTACATCGCGCAAAGCGCGGTGGAATTCAGCAGTTTCCAATCCAATATGAAGTTGGAGAAGCGATCATCCGTTACCTACAACACGGTCGACCCCGCTCGGCAACAAATTACGTTTTCGTTGCCGCGCAACTCCCGCACGGACGAATTCGTCCAGCTCCAATGCACCAGCTTGTCAGCACGCGAATGTTAGCGTTGGGGATCAAACCGGAGCAACTCGGTCCTCACTCTCTCCGTCATGCTTGCGCAACCCGTTTGCTAAGGAAAGGAACATCACTTCGAGAGATTGCCGATTTTCTCGGTCATCGAAACCTGAAGACAGTGAGTATTTACGCAAGATTAGACACCAGGGCTCTCCGGAAAGTCGCTTCGTTCAGCATGGCTGGTGTCCTATGAGATTGCACGAAGGGGTCGACGCCTATGTTGAGGGAAGAAGAACGTATGGGGCCGTTTACCCGAACGGCATTCAAACACTGAGCGCTTTCTGTCGCTACGCTGGGAATGTGCCGCTGGATACGATAAGGGAGCGTCAGGTCGCAGCATTTCTCGATGGGCTGGCGATATCGGAAGCCACATGGCAGATCAAATACAAACAGCTGCGGAATTTCTTCCTCTTTTGGCTGGCGCGGAATGCAATCTCCGCTGTACCACTGCCATTACGGAGGCCTTCCGTCCCTTACACCCGAAACCGCAGTCACGCTCACCGCGTTCGTCGAGTCCGTTTACTTTCCTCACTCGGAGCAACGGACGCGACCGTCGACGTATGGCGGTTACAAAGTGCTATGGAGGGAGATCAAGCCATTCTGTGAGGGGCTCTGGACGCGCGACGTTCGGACCCGCCACGTGCAGGCGATCTTAGAAGCCATGGCGAAAACTGATCGCTTCAATGTCAATTCTCTGAAGCACATCAAGAGCTTCCTCTCCGGAATCTTCCGGCTTGCCGCTCAGCAAGGCTATTACGAGGGCGCAAATCCCGTTCGCGAAACATCCTTGCCCCAGGTTTGACAAGCGGACGAGACACACGCTTATTCCCTCGAAGAGGTTCTCACGATGATCGACGCAGTCCCAGAGCCTGCGTCCACGCTCATTGCTGCTGCGGCTTTCACCGGTGCACGTCGAGGCGAACTCCGCGGGATGTTCTGGGAAAATTATAGTGAGGGCGAGTTGCTAATCGCGCGCTCGATCTGGAATGGGATCACAACCGACCCAAAGAACCGTAAGAGCAAGGCACCAATCCCAATCATTCCAAAACTCGCCGCCAAGCTCGAGGCCCAGCGCGCATCTCTCGGAAAGCCGAAGGTGGGGCCGATCTTTTCCAACGGAGCCGGCAACGCGATTGATCCCGACAGTCTTTTACGCAGGGCCATTCTCCCGGCGCTTGATGTCTGCGAAATCTGTAGTAAGCCAGAATCCGAGCACGGGAGAGCCATACACGAATACGAACGCAACAAGGTACTGCCGGCGTGGCGCGGATGGCATGCTTTCCGCCGCGGGCTAGCGACCAACCTTAATCGCCTGGGCGTGGATGATTTAGTGATCCAGCGAATCCTGCGGCACAGCAATGTTGCCGTCACCCAAGCCTGCTACATCAAGACGGTCAGCGAAGACGCCAAAGCCGCAATGCAGAGACTCGAAACGGCCTTAAATGACACCTACGTGACACCCAGGCCGCCCAGGCCGGGCACGAAGGGGATCATGTAATGACGAGCCCGATGCTTTGCAACTCTCTTTGCTGGATGGAACTTAGAAGTAATCTGGCGGAGAGGGAGGGATTCGAACCCTCGGTACAGGTGTTAGCCCGTACAACGGTTTAGCAAACCGCCGCATTCGGCCACTCTGCCACCTCTCCGGCGTGCGGAGCTTCATTTTACCATGTCTGGTCGGCCTGACCGTTTGGTAGGCCCGCTTAGTATGTCCGTGAAGATTGGTCTTGCCGTTCAAATCAGGTCGCGAGCATTTGCTCGTTACTGCATTGTCGAGTACGTGGCTAAGTGGTTGGCAGCAGCATCCCCTTTTCGAGATGTCTTGTCGTGTGGGCGTACGAGGCGGCATGCGGATCGTGGGTCACCATCACGATGGTCTTATGGAAGTCTTCGTTCAGGCGCTTTAGTATCTCGAGCACTTCGGTTGCGGAATGACTGTCCAGGTCGCCAGTGGGCTCGTCGGCGAGGAGAAGCGTTGGATCGCTGACAATGGCGCGCGCGATGGCGACTCGCTGCTCCTGTCCGCCCGAAAGCTGCTTGGGCAGATGGTTCACGCGGTCCTCGAGCCCCACGAGTTTCAGAGATGTCATTACATGCTCGCGGCGCTGCTGGGGATTGAGCTTGGTGAGCAATAACGGCAATTCCACGTTTTCGAAGGCCGTGAGAACCGGAATCAGATTGAAAGTCTGAAACACGTAGCCAATGTGTTCGTTGCGCCAGCGGGCAATTTGCGAGTCGTTGAACCGGAAAATGTCCTGGCCCTGCACCAGCAATTCGCCGGAGGTAGGATGGTCGATGGCCGCGATCATGTTCAGCAGCGTGGTCTTGCCGGAGCCGGAGGGTCCCATGAGCGCGAGAAATTCCCCAGTCGCAATGTCAATGGAGACGTCGTCAAGAGCCCTTACCTCGAAGGTTTCGCGTTTGAAAATCTTGCTGACATTACGCGCCTGAACAACTTTGGTTCCTGTGGCAACGTTGGGTGCGACCACTGTGCTCATGCTTGCCCCTTGATTTTAATTTTGTCTCCATCTTTCAAAGTCGGCGGAGCGTTGGTAATCACGTTCTCTCCGCCAACCAGCCCGTCGACCAAAGCTCCGTCGCTCCGCTGACCCAAAATGTGGACGGGCCGCGCGAGAGCCTTTCCGTCGAACGCGATTAGCACAACTTTCTTGCCGTCGATGTCGCGAATTCCGGCGGAGGGAACGAACACTCCGGTGGGCTGGGTTGCGCCTTTGGCGGGCTCGTTGGCGATGAACTTTACCGTCGCGTTCATTTCGGGCCGCAGTTGAACGTTGGGATATTTGCTCGGGTTCAAGACCTGGACCTTGACCTGTACCGTGGCTTTCTGCCGATTAGCTTCCGGGGAAATCTGCGCGATGACGCCATCATATTGCTTGTCGGGATAGGCGTCCGTGGTGACAATCCCCTTCTGGTTCGGACTAAGACGCGCGAAGTCGGCTTGCGCAATGTCGAGTTCGACCTGTAGATCGTTCAAGTCGGCGAGAGAAACTACCGATCCCTGCGGACCGCCGGCCGCGGCGCTGGCGAATTGCGCGGTGATCAGTTCTCCTTTTTCGGCGGTGCGGTCGAGAATTGTGCCCGTAACGGGGGCACGGATTACGGTAGCATCAAGCTGCGACTTGGCGTAATCCAGTTGGCCTTGCGCTTGCGCCAACGCACCCTGGGCGCGTGCAATTTCCTCCTGTCTTGGCCCGATTTTCATCAGCTGAAAGGCTCGTTCCAGAGAATTCGCGCGCTGCTGATCGGCTTCAAATTTGGCCGTGGCATCATCCAGGGACTGGCGGGAAACTACTCCTGCGCCGGCGAGCTGTTTGGTGCGGTCGAGAGTCAACTTGTCATCGGCCAGCGTGGCGCGGGCCTCATCCAGGTTGTGCTGCGCCTCCTGGATTTCCTCAGGCCTCGATCCATGCTGCAGTTCTTCAAAATAGGCGCGAGCATTGTCCAGCGCACCTTTGGCTTGCTCATAGGACGCGCGAAATTCCTGGTCTTCGAGCCGCACCAGAACCTGGCCTTCATTCACTTTGTCGCCCTTTTCCACGCCAATCCAGGCCAGGCGTCCGGTTACCTTGGAATTCACGTTGATGGTGTGATGGGCCACGATGTAGCCGGTGGCCGACAGCACGGTTGAGCCGCTGTCGCTGTTCTGCGCTGATGCGCGAACTACTTCAACTTCCGGAACGTTCGCGGAAAGCGCACGGTAGACAAGAGCGGTCAGGCTGAGCAGAACGACAATCGCGATTCCGCTCAGGATGTAACGGCGCGCCCACGAGGGCGGCTCTCCGCTCGAATCCGCGCGCTGCGTGCGGTCGATACGCAGGCTCTGCAGGTCTTCGTGTTTGGCGTCAATTGGCATAACAACAAGTACGAACAGCGTCCCGAACTAGTTCGTCCAGTTTAGTTCACAATCGCGGCTAGAGACGGTCGCAGCGTCATACTTCGTTCAGCGCCTGACCCAAAGCGAAACCTCAGCGGCTGAAGCCCGAATTCCGTGACGACTGGACGGCACGGCTGAAGCCGTGCCCTTCCCGAAACCTCGTCAGCCGCGCAGCGCACTAAGAATATTCTGTCGCGCCGCATGCCAGGCGGGAGCGAACCCGCCCACGAGCCCCATAATTAAGGCGAATACAATTGCAGCGCCCGCGACCTCCGGCGTGATACGCAGGGCGAACACCACTTCGCTGAACGTCACTGCGTTGGACGTGCCAGTTTCCATTCCGTTGAACGGCAGCATCAGCAGAATTCCCGCGGCCGCGCCCAGCAACGCCAGCAGCAGAGATTCCAGCACGAACGACGTTAAGATCGCCGGCCGCGAAAAGCCTATCACGCGCAGGGTTGCGATCTCGCGCCCCCGATATGCTACGGCCGCGTACATCGTATTCATGGCTGCGAAGCTCGATCCGATTGCCATGATGATGGCAACAACGATCCCGATGTATTTTATAGGCGCTCCGGAACTTGTCTGCTTGGCGTAGTAAGCGGTTTCGAGCACGCCTTCGAGCTTGAGCCGCTGATCGTCGCTGACCCGGTTGGTGAGCGCTTCAGCCGCGGCGGGATCGGTGGCGCGCAAGTATGCCGAGGAGTAACCTCCCTGGCGATCGAAGTCGGAGGCCATCTGGTTCACGTCTCCCCAAACTTCCGATTCGTAGGCCGAGCCTCCCGCGTCAAAAACACCCACCACTTTCCACGAACCTTTGCCGAACTCCATGGTGTCGCCGATGCTGGCGTGAGAAAAGCGGTCGCGAATGGACTTGCTCACCACCACTTCACGCTGCCCGGTCCGGAACCAGCGCCCTTCGACCAGTTTCGCGCTGGGCCGCATTTCCAGGCCGTCGGGCATCATGCCGCGCACGGTGACGTTGACCTCGCCCGTGCCATCCTTCCGGGGAAGAATGATCACCACCACTAACTCACCGGAAGCCATGGGCAGGCCGTGGCTGTCTTTGGCGATTCCAGGAAGCGTCGTGAGAGTCGGAAAGAGCGAAGCATCGAAACCGCCAGAGAGTTCCGCTTCCGATCCCTTGCGCAGCACCAGCACGTTATTCGGATTGCCGCTGCTCACAAACGCGCGCTGCAGTCCGGCCAGCAGAGCCATCAGAAAAATCGCGGTCGTGACCGTGAGCGCAATGCCCAACGCGGTCATGATGGTGAGCCCTTTGCGCAGCTTCAGGTTGCGGATGTTGTAGCTGATCGGTATCGCCATAAATGATCTCTAAATCGAACTCTCTACCACTCACCCAATGTGCCGCAGGCCATCCACAATGTTCATGCGCGAAGCATTGAAAGCCGGCAGGTAGCCGCTCACCAATCCCAGAGTCAGCGCGACCAGCAATGACAACCCTGCAGTTTGATAATTCACTTTCATGGCGAGTGGAACTCCCAGCGCAATGAAACTGCGCGTCAGCCACCAGATCACCGGGATCGCCACCAGAATCCCGAGCAAGCCACCTGCGACGGACAAAGCTACAGATTCGCTGACAAAAATCGACAGCACACGCTGGCGGGTGAAACCGAGAGTTTTCAGCAAGGCCACTTCGCGCGTCCGGCTTCGCACCGACATCGCCATGGTGTTAGCGGAAACCAGCATGATGGTAAACACCACCGCGCCGCAAATGCCCAGGATGAACGCCTTCACGTTCCCCAGAGAAGCGACAAAGCCGAGCTGAAACGCCTTTTCGCTTTCGGTTTTCGTCTGCAGCGGCGAGTTGCGGAACATATCGTCGATTTCCGCTGAAACCCGCGCTACATCGCCCGATGAACCGATCTGGGTGGAATACCAGCCCGCCTGCCCCTTGAACCAGGGCACCGCTTCTTCCAGATACTTGGCGTTAAAATATAACGCGTTCTGGGGCGGATCGCGGTGATAGATGGCGCGAATCGTCAATTCCGGGTTGACTTCGAAAATCGTTCCCTGCAACGTGATGTGGTCGCCAATTTTCCATCCGTATTTCTTCGCCAGCGTCACATCGACCAACGCCCCGGCCCGATCTTGTTGCCAGGCTTTCAATTGATCCGGCGGGACGATCTTGTCCGACGCCACCTTCAGATATTCGTCCGGATCGGTGGCCAGCTGCGCGAAGAAGTGCACCGGCCGGTCATCGATGTACCGGCCTCCGAACCAAGTGAGCGGCGCAACCGCAACCACCCCGGGGATGCTGCGAATCTTCTCGCGATAATATGCGGGCAGAAAAAACGCGAGCGAGACGCGGTCGCGAATGATTAAGCGCCGCGCCGCTTCCGGCGCGACTTGATCCACATAGAAAGAGCGCCAGATGGAAATCATGAGCGTAAGCAGCAGCAGTGAGAAGCTGATGCTGATCAAGGTCAGCACACTGCGCCGCTTGTTGCGGAAGGTGTTGCGCACGATGAAACCGCTCAGGGTCATGAATACTTCATCCGATGTGGCGTAGTCCGTCTACGATGTTCACTTGCGAAGCATGATAGGAAGGCAGCGCGGCGCTGATCAGCCCCACCAGTCCCGCGACCAGCACGGCCGCAACTCCAATGCCCGGCGTTACCTGCAAGGGGAAGAAGCTTACGAACTGCGGCGAATGGGTTATGCCAAAAACCAGAAGCCAACCCAGGCCAACCCCAATCAGTCCTCCGCCCAGCGACAGCGCCACTGCCTCGCTCACGAACAAGCCCAGGACGCCGCGCTTGGTGAAGCCCAGCGTTTTCAGCACAGCCACTTCCCGCGTTCGCTCGCGAATCGACATCGCCATGGTATTGGCCGAAACCAGCAACGTGGCAAACAGCACAGCCGAGCAGATGCTCAGGATGAATGCCTTCACATTGCCCATCATGGCTACGAATTCGAGGCCGAACGCTTGCTCGCTCTCGGCCTTCGTAGGTTGAGGAGAGTTGCGGAACATGTCATCTACTTCGCTGGCAACTTTGCTTACGTCCGCGGGAGTCGCCGCGAGAATCGTGAAAGTGCCTGCCTGTCCTTTGAACGTCGGCACCGCTTCTTCAACATACTTGGTATTGAAATAGACCGCCTT
>Ga0302324_100014672_pt1 | contig 15774 bp, 14 predicted proteins | sample Palsa_T0_1_FD_201949 | JGI IMG/M metagenome (GOLD analysis project Ga0302324, IMG submission 201949) | Peat permafrost microbial communities from Stordalen Mire near Abisko, Sweden - Palsa_T0_1 | ecosystem: Environmental > Terrestrial > Soil > Palsa > Peat permafrost | place: Sweden: Abisko...
ATCCGACTGAATACCGCGCTCGGCAAAGCCGCCGCGGAAAATATCGTGATCGATGAAGTACTACCCGAGATCAAGCGCCGCAGGTAAAAATCCGCCCCGACAAGGGGCCTCCCAGACACGCTTACGTATATAGGGAGGTGGTCTCAAGCCTATTGCCCGCGGGCAATATGAGAGTACCGTGCGCTATCTCGGGATTGAGGTCGATGACGCCCTGGAAATGGCGGAACAGACTGAAGTCTAATCAGTCCGTGCCGGTCGGCGGCAAAAGGTCGCTGACCGGCCATTATGCACAGTCCCCACTTATGCACAGTAGCGCATCGGTGGCCCTGCAAACAGGCCACCGATTGCACTGCGGCTGCACATAATTTTACAGCCCCTTCAAGAACTCCAGCAGCGAGTCGGGAGCCCGATACCGGCCCCGTTTTGTCTTGGGATCCTGCAGCCTGGCAAGCGCCCGATCCTTCATGGCCAGGTCGGCTTCGACGTAGTGGTGAGTGGTCGTCGGGCTTTCATGGCCAAGCCAAAGAGCGATGACGCTGACGTCCACGCCGGACTGAAGCAGATGCATCGCCGTCGTGTGGCCGTTATGAAAAGCTCTCCATAACGGCCATCACCGGCCGGTTACCAGTGATCTACAGATTTCCGGATAGCGGCCATCCGTCGCGCATGACCAGCTGGCTGGCCAGACAGCGATGCGCCTTAGTCCGCCTTCACGAGCTCAATCACAAGGGCGCTGGTTACTCCGGTCATCGGCTCGATTACGCCCGGTGACTTCATCGTCAGCTTATTGCCCTCGACCTTCATGAAATAAACCCGGTCCGTGCCGGGGAGTGCCGGACTCGATGCAGTGTCGACGCGGGCCGTCGCCTTGAGGCCGTCCGGGCTCTGTCCCCCGATCGTGTATTGGCCCGTCCAGGCAACGCTCGTTTTGATTGCAGCGATGGCTTCAGCATCGGTCAGCGCCGCCGAGGCTGGGGCGGCTCGCCTCGAATCAACGAATAGCAGCCACATCCGGGTCGGCGTGACGGTCACGTAGCCCTGCGGCTGCTCCCCGAGCGGATACTTGACCAAACCCGCGGTTAGGCCCTTCAGCGAAACAACCTTCCACGTTCCGATGATCTGATCCTTGGTTGTCACCTGCTGGGCGTATAACGGCGCCGATACAGCGAGCAGTGCGCTGATGGCAATCGCGTTTAGTATTCTGTTCATGGCAAACCTCCCTGAGAACCCGACACTCGCAGCTGAAACGTCGCGGATGGCTGCTGTGATGCGTATCCTACACTCGCACAGCGAAGTCTCCACCCATTGCTCGGTGTTGCGGCGACAGCGAGGTGCAATAACGGCCGAATCCAATGACCGCTCCGCTGTTCTTGAGCGACCGGTATGGAGCAAGTCGAAGGACTGGAGAGGGTCGACTGGAGACCGTTGAAAGTTCGGGCGGACTCCCCGAAAAGAGCCTCAAGGCAAAGGTGTACCCAAGGGTGTACCTAAGCCGAAATCTCAACACGCGTAAGTAATTGGTCGGGGCGACAAGATTCGAACTTGCGACCCCTTGCACCCCATGCAAGTGCGCTACCAGGCTGCGCCACGCCCCGACCGTGGGCCGAATCATAGCCGAAAAGGACTTAAGGAACTTGGCTGCCGCTCGCTTAGCGGCGGAGAATCTTGATCAGCTCTTCGAGTTCGAGCCGCATTTGATGGATCAGCTGCTGGCTTTGATTGAGGTCCACCTGCGCGTCATCGCCGGTGAGCCGGTTGCGGGCTCCGCCAATGGTAAAGCCCTGTTCATACAGCAGGCTGCGGATTTGCCGGATGATCAAAACGTCCTGGCGCTGGTAGTAGCGGCGGTTGCCGCGCCGCTTGACCGGTTTGAGCTGGGGAAATTCCTGCTCCCAATAGCGCAGCACATGGGGTTTGACGCCGCACAGATCGCTGACTTCTCCGATGGTGAAGTACCGCTTTCCCGGGATCGGCGGCAGTTCGCTATTGTTGCTTGGTTCCAGCATACGCCTCGACGCGGGCCTTCAATTTCTGGCCGGGCCTGAAAGTAACGACACGGCGCGCGCTGATGGGAATCTCCTCGCCGGTTTTCGGGTTGCGCCCGGGCCGCCGGTTCTTGTCGCGCAGGTCGAAATTGCCGAACCCCGACAATTTCACCTGTTCGCCGGAGGACAGCGCAGCTCGGATTTCCTCGAAAAAAAGATCGACGAGTTCGCGCGCCTCGCGCTTATTGAGTCCCAGTTGATCGAACAGGGCCTCGGCCATTTCTGCCTTCGTCAGGGCTGCCATGCTTATTGATCTCTTATTGTGGCGCTCAATACATCCCGTAACCGTGCAACCACTGCGGCTACGACGGCATCTGCCTCAACGTCGGTAAGAGTGCGGGAAGAGTCCTGTAAAATCAAGCCTAAAGCGATACTTTTTCGTCCATTTTCTACACCCGGCCCCCGATAGACATCGAAGACCCGCAGCTCGCTTAATAAGCCTGATGCGCTAACAGTAACATTTTCTTGCAAAACTGCGAGAGGCACACTCTCGTCGACCACGACGGCCAAATCCCGCCGAACGCTCGGAAACCGAGATATCGCTTTATATTGCAATGCTTTACTCATGAATGCTGATTCTATTTCTAACTCAAATAAAAACATTGCATTGGTTAAATTCAGCGCCTTAGTCAGGTGCGGATGCAGCTCGCCCAACCAGCCAATCGGTGTGGCGTCGCGAAATATTCGCGCGGCGCGTCCCGGACGCAGGCATGGCAACGACGCCGCCTCGAAGCGCACCGCCGCTGCTTCGCCGCCGAGTGCCAACACACTCTGCACATCCGCCTTCACGTCGTAGAAGTCGAGCGCTTCGCGCGCACTCCCCCACTGCTCCGGCCAGCGTGCGCCGGTGGACACGCCGCACAGCGTTTCGATTTCGCGCAAGCCTAGATTTCCTAAATCGAATTTACTGCCGATCTCGAACAGGCGCACGCGCGTCTGTTGCCGGCGCATATTTTCACGGCACGCCGGAATGAGACCGCTCCACAGCGATACGCGCATCTCGCCGAGCTCCGCGGAAATGGGGTTGCTCAAGGCGAGGCTCGGCGAGTCGGGGAACAGCTGCCGCTGCAGCGAAGGATCCACGAAGCTGTAGGTAATCACTTCGCGATAGCCGCGATCGACCATGGCGTTCAACAAGCGCTCATTGGAGACGTGCGACTCGGTGGCGTAGCCCGCGATTTGCGAGGCAATCGCGTGCCTCTCGGCGATGCTGTCGAAGCCGCGCAAGCGCGCCACTTCCTCGATCAAATCGGCCTCGATCCGTATGTCGAAGCGATGCGGCGGCCGCTGCACGCGCCAGCCGTCGGCTGTCGCTTCGACGCGCTCCGCGATGGCCCCCATCAACGCTTGGACCTCGCTGTCCGGCACGGTTGCGCCCAGCAGTTTGCTCAAGCGGCTGCGGCGCAAGTGTACCCACAGCGGCGGCGCATCGGCATCGGTGCGTCGGGTCTCTTGCGACGGCCCGGCCTCGCCGCCGGCGATTTTCTGCAGCAGCGCCGTGGCGCGCTCGAGTGCGAGCAAAGGCAAACTCGGATCGACTCCGCGCTCGAAGCGCTGCGCGGCGTCGGTGAACAGTCCCAACTTGCGCGCCCGTCCGGCGACCGCGTCAGGCGGAAAATGCGCGGCCTCCAGCAGCACGTCGGTGGTGGCATCGCCGATGGAGGTGGCCTTGCCGCCCATGATCCCGGCGAGGCCGATTGCGCCGTTCGCGTCCGCGATCACCATGAACTCCGGATCGAGCACGTACTCCTTGCCGTCGAGCAGCGTCAGGCGCTCGTTGGGCTTGGCGGCGCGCACGCTGATCCCTGCGGCGAGCCGATTCAAATCGTACGCGTGCAACGGCTGACCAAATTCGGTCATCACATAGTTGGTGACGTCGACGGCCGGAGAAATACTGTTGAGGCCGACGCGGCGCAGGCGCTCGCGCAGCCACAGCGGCGATTTTGCGCGCGGGTTCACGCCGCGGATCACCCGCGAGGCGAAGATTGGGCAACCGGCCCCCGCCTCGAGCGCGACCGGAAACACCGAGCTATGGGCAGCGGGGACCGGGGTCACGTTGGCCTTGAGATAGCGCCGTGCCTGCGCGGCGCTGTAATCGCGCGCGATGCCGAACACGCTCATGCAATCGCCGCGGTTTGGCGTCGCGTTCACTTCGAGCACCGTGTCGTTAAGATCGAGCGCCTCACGCACATCGCGATTCAGCGGCAGCGATTCTGAGAGCTCCAGGATCCCTTCGTGCTCCTCGCCCAATCCCAGCTCGCGCGCCGAACAGAGCATGCCGTTCGATTCCAGGCCGCGCAGGTTCGCGCGCTTGATCGCGACATTGCCCGGCAATTGCGCGCCGACCATGGCCACCGCAACTTTGAGCCCGGCGCGGACATTGGCAGCGCCGCAAATGATCTGCAGCCGATTGGCGCCGTCGGTGGTGACCTGGCACACCGATAGCTTCTCAGCGTTCGGATGGCGGCTCGATTCGATCACCTCTCCCACCAACACGCCCGAGAACGGCGCGGCCACCGGCGTCGCCGATTCGACTTCGAGGCCGGCGAGCGTCAGTTGCTCGGCGAGCTTTGCCGGCGTCACCGCGAGCGGCGTGAATTCTTGCATCCAGGCGAAAGTGATTTTCACGGGAACTGCTTCAGAAACTGCACATCGTTTTCGAAGAACAGCCGCAAGTCATCCACGCCATAACGCAGCATCGCGACCCGGTCGATGCCCATGCCGAACGCATATCCCTGCCACTGCTCGCTGTCGATGCCGGCCGCGCCGAGCACATTGGGATGGATCATTCCGCAGCCCAAGATCTCGAGCCAACCACTCTGTTTGCACACCCGGCAGCCGGCGCCGAGGCAGAGCACGCATTGGATGTCCACCTCCGCCGAGGGCTCGGTGAATGGAAAATAGGAAGGCCGCAGCCGCATGCCGAGCGGCCGCTCGAAGAAATGCTCGACGAAGGTGTGCAGCATCGCTTTTAGGTTGGCGAAGCTGACGTTCTCGCCGACCACGATTCCCTCCACTTGATGGAACATGGGCGTGTGGGTGGTATCCGAATCCTTGCGATAAACACGCCCCGGCGCGATTAAGGAAAACGGCGGCTTGCCTGCGCGCATGGCGCGAATTTGCACCGGCGAGGTATGCGTGCGCAGCAGCCGGCCGTCGGGAAAATAGAAGGTGTCGTGCATGGCGCGCGCCGGATGATTGGGCGGAATATTGAGCGCCTCGAAATTATGAAAATCATCCTCGACTTCCGGTCCGGTGGCGATCTGAAAGCCCGCCTGCGTGAAGATTTGCTCGATGCGCAAACGCGTGCGCGTGACCGGATGCAAACTGCCGGGCTCAGGGCCGCGCCCCGGCAAGGTCACATCCAGGGTGCCCCCGGCAAGCGCAGCGCTGAGCGCTTCGCGCTCGAGATGCGAGCGGCGCTCCTCCAAGGCTGCTTGAACGGCCGCCTTGGCTTCGTTGATTTTTTGTCCCGCGGCGGGGCGCTCCGCCGCCGGCAACCTGCCGAGGCCCTTCAGCTGCTCGGTGAGCAGACCCTTCTTGCCCAAGAGGCGCACGCGCACCTCGTCCAACGCGGACAAATCGCGGGACCCTCCCACTTCGGCGAGGGCTTGCTCAATGAGCGAGCTTAAGGTCTCTGCAGCGGCCATTGACGGTTCCTGAAGGCTCAAGCAGGGATCGGCCGCCTTACGGTCAATCCCGCTCGAGTCCTCGATGGTCTCAAGCCGCGAGGCTGGCCTTGGCTTTCTCGGCGATTGCCGTAAATGCCGGCATGTCGTGAACCGCGAGGTCGGCGAGCACCTTGCGGTCGATGGCCAAACCCGACTTGTTCAGACCGTCGATCATCGTGCTGTAGGTCAGCCCGCACAAACGCGCGGCCGCGTTGATGCGTGTGATCCACAATGCGCGAAACTCGCGCTTCTTCTCGCGCCGTCCGCGATAGGCGTACTGACCCGCCTTGATGACGGCCTGCTTCGCCGTGCGGAACACCTTGCGTCGGGCGTTGAAATAGCCTTTCGCTTTCTTGAGAATCTTCTTGTGCCGTCGACCCGCGACGACACCGCGTTTAACTCGTGCCATATTCTATAACTCCAAAACTTAAGCGTACGGAAGCAGTTGCTTGACCCGATTCACATCGGTCTCGTTCACCTGCATTTCGCGGCGCAGCTGACGCTTACGCTTGCTGGGTTTCTTCGTCAGGATATGACGACGGTGGGACTGACCGCGTTTGAAGCCATTCGCCGTTTTGCGAAAACGCTTCGACGCAGCCCGCTTGGTTTTCATCTTGGGCATGCTCGACTCCTAATTTTTAGCCTAGGTTCACAAGCGCCACCTCAAGAATCTCGCGATTCTTTAGGGTGTGCCGCTCACCGGCGGGGTGACAAACTTTTTAAGGTCTGCCGCTCACTTCTTTTTGGGCCCGAACACCATGATCATCTGCTTGCCCTCCATCAGCGGATTCTGCTCGACCACCGAATAGGGGGCGAGATCCTCAGAAATCCGCGTCAAGAGCCGCCGGCCGATGTCTTGATGCACGAGCTCACGGCCACGGTAACGCAAGGTCACCTTGGCCTTATCGCCCTCGGTCAGGAAGCGGACGATGCTACGCAGTTTTACCTGGTAGTCCGCCTCTTCCGTCCCGGGACGAAACTTCACTTCTTTTACCTGAATCTGCTTCTGCTTACGCTTGGCGGCATGCGCTTTCTTGTTCTGTTCGAACAAGAACTTACCGAAATCCATCACTCGAACGACAGGGGGCTCCGCCATCGGCGAGACCTCTACGAGGTCCAGTGCTTGCGAGCTTGCCATTTGTAGCGCTTCTGCGCGCGTCATGACCCCTGCTTGGCTTCCATCCGCTGCGATCACACGCACCGATGGTGCGGAGATCTCCTCATTGCGCCTTACGCGCTTCGACGTTGCGATACGCGATCCTCCAAAACAAGACGGCCGCGGCTCGCGACTTCGTCGCAAAGCAAGGCGGTGAGCTCCTTGAGCTCCAAAGTGCCTAGATCTTTGCCACCGCGCGTGCGTACGGCCAGGGTATGTCCCTCGACTTCCCGGTCTCCGGCGACCAAGAGGAAAGGAACACGCTTTAGTGTGTGCTCACGGATTTTAAAGCCTACCTTCTCATACCTCAAGTCCGTTTCTACCCGAAGCCCCTGATTTTTCAGGTTTTCCGCAACTTCCGTGCAATATTTGTCCTGCCTGTCGGTAATTCCCATCACAACTGCCTGTACGGGCGCGAGCCAGGTGGGCAGCCGGCCGGCGTGATGTTCGATCAAAATGCCGATAAAGCGCTCCAACGAGCCGAACATCGCCCGATGCAGCATCACCGGCGTATGACGCTGGCTATCCTCGCCGATGTAGGTCGCGCCGAGGCGCCCGGGGAGATTGAAGTCCACCTGCAAGGTGCCGCACTGCCAGTCCCGGCCAATGGCGTCTCGCAGCGCGAACTCGAGCTTGGGCCCGTAAAACGCCCCTTCCCCGGGATTTAAAGTGGTTTCGATGCCGGCGGCCGCGGCCGCGTGCGACAGCGCCGCCTCAGCCTTGTCCCAAATCTCATCCGACCCCACGCGCTTGGGAGGCCGGTCCGAGAACTTGATCCGCACATCGTCGAAGCCGAAATCGCGGTAAATGCTCAAGATCAGCTCGGTGACCTTGACCGCTTCGACGGTGATCTGGTCCGGCGTGCAAAAGATGTGCGCGTCGTCCTGGGTAAAGGCGCGCACCCGCATCAGCCCGTGCAAGGCGCCCGAGGGCTCATAGCGATGCACCTTGCCGAACTCGGCAATGCGCAGCGGCAGCTCTCGGTAGCTGCGCAGCCCGTGCTTGAATACCTGGACATGACCCGGACAATTCATCGGCTTGATCGCATAAACGCGCTCATCCGGCGTCTGGGTCATGTACATATTTTCGCCGAAGGTCTCGATGTGCCCGGACTTCACCCACAGCTCCCGGTCCATGATCTCCGGCGTGTTGACTTCCAGGTAGCCCGCCTCTGTTTGGCGCTCGCGCATGTAGGCGATCAGCTGCTGGAATAGCGCCCAACCCTTCGGATGCCAGAACACCGCTCCCGGCGCTTCCTCCTGCAGATGGAACAAATCCAATTCCTTGCCGATGCGCCGGTGATCGCGTTTTTCAGCCTCCTCCAAGCGCGTCAGGTACTCCTTGAGCTGCCTCTCATTGGCCCAGGCGGTACCGTAAATTCTCTGCAGCATCTCGTTGCGCGAATCGCCGCGCCAGTAAGCGCCGGCGACTTTCATGAGCTTGAAGGCCTTCAACTTACCGGTGCTCGGCACGTGCGGCCCGCGGCACAGATCCTCCCAATCCCCCTGGCCATAGAGGCTGATGGGTTCATTCGATGGGATCGCGGCAATGATCTCGGCCTTGTAATGTTCGCCGAGCTTTTTGAAGTGACTGACGGCGGCGTCGCGCGGCAGAACGCGCCGATGCACCGGCAGATCTTTTGCAGCGATCTCCGCCATGCGCTTTTCAATGGCTGCCAAGTCATCGGTCCCGAAGGGTCTCTTATAGGCGAAATCGTAGTAGAAGCCATCCTCGATGACGGGGCCAATGGTGACCTGTGCGTCAGGAAAGAGCTCCTGAACGGCGTTCGCCAAAAGGTGCGCAGTCGAGTGGCGGATGATGTCGAGACCCTCCGGGTCCCGATCCGTCACGATGCTGACCGCGGCATCGTGATCGACCACCGCCGAGGTATCGACCAACGAACCGTCGACCTTGCCGGCCAGCGCCGCCTTGGCGAGCCCCGGACCGATGCCGGCCGCGATCTCGGCGACGGACACGGCGTGCTCGAAGTGCTTGCGGCTGCCATCGGGAAGTGTAATTACGGGCATAGAACCATCTTAGCAAACGCTGCGCGACGCGAATCCCGAGAGATTGCCGGCCGCCATTGACCGGCACTCCCCAAGAGGAAGTGGTGCGCGCTAGTGGGATCGAACCACTGACCCCCACCATGTCAAGGTGATGCTCTACCGCTGAGCTAAGCGCGCTCGAAGGGCGCGAAAGATACCGGATTCGGCGCCTCCGATAAAGGGCAAGCCGCTGAATTGCCCCAAATTCGTCGGCCCGCAGGGGCGGTCGCCTCAGCCAGCGGTTGTCTCAGCCGCCGGCGGGCCCCGGCCCAGCCGGCCCCGACTCGGTGGGTTCCGGCTCCGGCGCATGCGGGTTGGCGCCGGCCCGCGGGCCGGCGGCATGCCCCTCGGGCGCGTCCGGCACGGGCCGTGCGGGGGGTTTGAGGCCAACCCGGAACTGCACGTCGCCGATGGTCACAAGGTCGCCGTTGTTCAACAACTGCCGGGTAACCTTGCGGCCGTTGACCACCACGCCGTTGGTGCTGTTCAGATCCTCGATGATGAGATCGCGCGTCCCCTTGAGCAGCAAGGCGTGATGCCGGCTCACCGAGGTCGAATCGATGTGCAGCTCGCAGCCCGCGGCGCGCCCGATGCGGGTGCGGCGTACCAAGGGATACGTGGTGTTGTGCTCGCCGTCGATCCTGACGAGTTCGGCCGAGCATTCCGGCGCTGACACAGGCACCGCGGGCGGTGCCGGCGTGCTGCCGAGTCTCTCGATACTCGTCTGAATCCGCCCGAGTACGTTCGCATTGTTGCTCTCGCTGCGCTCCAGGCGCCGAATCAGGAACTCGCGCTCCTCGAGCGCGCCGCGCGTACGCTCCAATGCAGCGCGCAGGGTGCGGTTGTCTTCGGTGAGCTGCTCGATGCTGAGATTCTTCAGGGCCAATTCGTCGCTCAAGCGTTTGACGTCCGCCTGAATCGATTGGATGGGACGCCGCGCCTCGGTCAAATGCGCCATGAGCACCGCCATCTCCTGCTCATGAGTTTCCGCATCGGCTTCCAGCTGCACGATCTGCTCGACTTGCGTGTGCGTCTCTGCCAGCGCCTGCTCGCGCGAAGAGATATCGTTGCGCAAGCGTTCGCGATCGCTCTCCAGTCCGACGATCCGTGCGGTCAGTTCGGTACGCGCGCGCCGCGCCTCCTCCAATTCCTGCGCCTTCTTGGCGAGCGTCGCCGCATCGGCTTGAGCGGCGTTTTGCATTTGAGCGATGACCGCATCTTGCTCGGCGAGCTTGCGGCTCAACGCAGCGGAGGCCTGTTCGAGCCGATCGCGTTCCACCTGCACGGCACCCTGGCCGGCTTGCGCCGCATCGATCTTCTGGTCCCACTCGCGCAGTAGATTCTGATCGAAGCCGCGGCGCCAATCGCGCGTGCGCAGGGTCTCCAGGTAAGACTCGGCCAGTCTCGTCGAGGAAGCCAATTCCCGGCGCGCGGCAGTCAACTCGGAATCGCCGCGGGTGCGCTGCGCCGAGAGCGTGGCGACCGCCTGCTGCGCAGTCTGCAACTCGAGAGTAATCGCCTGCGCGTGGCTGCGAACCGACTGAAGTTCCGCTTCCAGTTGCGCGCTCGCTTGCGAACGCGCCTCGAGCACCGGAACGGTCTGTGCATGTTCACGCTGCAGCGCGTTCAGCTGCGCGTCGCGTTCGCCGAGAGAATGCAGCGTTTGCGTGAGCGCGGCTTCGCGCGCCGCCAGCGAATCGCGCAGCATCCGCGCCTCGCTTTGATGGCGCTCGGACTCGCGCAGCGCCTGCTCGGCGCGGGTACGCGCGGCTTCCACGGCCGCATGATTTTCCTGCAAGGTGCGATCCGTTTCGCGCGAGCGATGCTGCTCGACCGCGAGGGTGGTTTGCACCGCCGCGAGTTCGGAGGTCAGCGCATTGGTGCGGGCCATGGCGGCCAACTCGGAATCACGCGACTTCTCGTACAGCCGGCTGAGCGCCTCGTACTCGGCGTTTTGCCGCGCGATGCGTTCCTCCACCGAGCGCACGCTTTCGGCGAGCGAGGGCAGGTCGACTCCCGGCGGGCGGGAGAAATCCGCCTGAGAACTCTGCCCGGCCGTGGCGGCCCCAGTCGGCAACACCGAGGTCGCGTCCATGCGGACGGCATCGTCCTCCACGTCGTCCTCGATGATCACGCCCTGGAGAATCGGCAGCTTATCGGTCCGGTCGAGGTCCGATTCCTTGGATTGGCTGTTGTCTTGCGCCATGTCTCCCCCCTGAGCCCTAGCCTGCCAAGCTGTTCGGCACGCCGAACGCTTGCTGCCGCAGCTTTTGAATTTCATCGCGCAAGCGCGCCGCCTGTTCGAACTCGAGATTTCTCGCCAGCTTCATCATTTCGGCTTCCAGTTTCTTGATGCGCTTCACGGCCTGCTCAGGCGGGAGCAAGGCGTAGTCCGTGCTCGAATCGCCCGCTTGGCTTTCCCTCACGGAGCGCGCGCCTTCCATGACATCGCTCACGGCTTTGACGATGGTGCGCGGCGTGATGCCATGCTCGGTGTTGAACTCGATTTGCCGGTTGCGGCGCCGGTCGGTCTCCGCGATCGCCCGTTCGATCGACCCGGTGCGAAGGTCAGCGTACAGAATGGCCTTGCCCTGGACATTGCGCGCCGCGCGGCCGATCGTCTGGATCAGCGAGCCCTCCGAGCGCAGGAAGCCCTCTTTGTCGGCATCGAGGATCGCGACCAGCGACACCTCCGGCATGTCGAGCCCCTCGCGCAGCAGGTTGATGCCGACGATCACGTCGAACTTCCCGAGGCGCAGATCGCGGATGATTTCCGAGCGCTCCACGGTCTCGATATCCGAATGCAGGTAGCGGACCTTGACGCCGTGTTCGCTCAAATATTCCGTCAGATCCTCCGCCATTCGCTTGGTTAGCGTAGTGACCAATACGCGTTCATTCGCCTGGGCGCGCAGCCGAATCTCCGACAAGAGATCGTCCACCTGCGCCCGCACCGGGCGAACCTCCACCTCTGGATCGATCAACCCCGTGGGACGCACCACTTGCTCGACCGTCTGGCCGGAAATGCGCTTCTCATGGGATCCTGGCGTCGCCGAGACATAGATGGTTTGCGGCGCCAGGAGCTCGAATTCCTCGAAGCGCAAGGGCCGGTTATCGAGCGCCGACGGCAAACGAAAGCCGTACTCGACGAGTGTTTCCTTGCGCGACCGATCGCCCTTATACATGGCGCCGAGCTGCGGAACCGTCTGATGGCTCTCATCGATGACGAGCAGCGCATTCTTCGGCAGATAATCGAACAGGCAGGGCGGCGGTTCACCCGCCTCGCGGCCGGACAGGTAACGGGAATAGTTCTCGATGCCGGCGCAATAGCCGACTTCACCCATCATTTCGAGATCGAATAGGGTGCGCTGCTGCAGGCGCTGCGCTTCGACGAGCTTGCTCGCCCCGTGTAGCTCGAGAAGCCGCGTGCGCAATTCATTGCGAATCTCATCGACCGCCTTGTGCACGCGCTCGCGCGGCGTCACGTAATGGGTCGACGGATAGACGGTGAGGCGCGGCACCTTGCGCAGCACTTCACCCGTGAGCGGGTCGAAGAAACTCAAGCTGTCGATCCTGTCATCGAACAGTTCCACACGCACGGCCTCGCGCTCCGATTCGGCCGGAAAGATGTCGATGACATCGCCGCGCACCCGGTAGGTGCCCTGCTGCAGATCGATTTCATTGCGGGTGTACTGCATGTCCGCCAGCCGCCGCAGGAGCTTGCGCTGCTCGAGGATGTCGCCGCGCGACATGTGCAGCACCATGCTCAAGTAGGCCTGAGGATCACCCAAGCCATAGATCGCCGACACGGTGGCGACGATGATGGAATCCGGCCGCTCGAGCAGCGCCTTGGTCGCGGATAAGCGCATCTGTTCGATGTGCTCGTTGATGGAGGCGTCCTTTTCGATGAAGGTATCGGACGCCGGCACATAGGCCTCGGGCTGGTAGTAGTCGTAGTACGACACAAAGTACTCGACGGCATTCTTGGGAAAGAACACCTTGAACTCGCCGTACAGCTGGGCCGCCAGGGTCTTGTTGTGAGCCAGCACCAGCGTCGGCCGCTGCAGCTGCTGGATCACATTAGCAATCGTGAAGGTTTTCCCCGACCCCGTGACTCCCAGCAAGGTCTGCTGGGCGAGTCCACTGGTCAGGCCGTCCACCAATTTTTCAATGGCTTGCGGCTGGTCGCCCGCAGGAACGTAATCCGCATACAACTCGAAACGCATAGCTCTATTCTCTCACGTTGGAAGTGACCGGGCATCGCGCCCTGGCGCCTGCCGGCCGTTTTTCGTAAACTCTCGCCGCCGTTTTACTTAAGGACCCGTCCCTTGGCCGTCAAACTTTCCAAGCGCGTTCAAAAGGTTAAGCCCTCCCCCACCCTGGCGGTGACCGCCCGGGCCATCAGGCTCAAGGCCGAGGGCAAAGACATCATTGGCCTCGGGGCCGGCGAGCCGGACTTCGATACGCCTTTACATATTGCGGATGCGGGTGTCGAGGCGATACGCACCGGGGTGACGCGCTATACGGCGGTGGACGGCACCGCCGAACTCAAGGACGCCATCATCGCCAAGTTCAAGCGCGAGAATGGCCTCACCTATGAACGCAGCCAGATCCTGGTGTCCTCAGGCGCCAAGCAAACCTGCTTCAACCTCTGCGCCGCGCTGTTGGACCCGGGCGACGAGTGCGTCATCCCGGCGCCCTACTGGGTGTCCTATCCCGACATGGTGCTGCTGGCCGACGGCGTCCCCGTCAGCGTCTATGGGGGCGCCGAGCAAGGCTACAAGATCACACCGGCACAGCTGGCCGCCGCGATCACGCCGCGCACGAAACTGTTCATTCTGAACAGCCCGAGCAACCCCACCGGCGCCGCCTATACCGGCGCGGAGCTCAAGGCGCTCGGCGAGGTGCTCGACCAGCATCCGCAAGTGGTGGTCGCCACCGACGAGATGTACGAACACATTTATTGGGCCGCGGAACCCTTCGTGAGTTTCGCTCAGGCGAACCCACAGCTTTACGCCCGCACGGTCACGATCAACGGTGTTTCAAAAGCGTACGCAATGACCGGTTGGCGCATCGGCTATTGCGGCGGTCCGAAGGAAATTGTCGCCGCGATGAGCACCATCCAGGGTCAGTCCACTTCGAACGCCTCGAGCATTTCGCAACGGGCGGCGACGGTGGCGTTGAACGGCAGTCAAACCTGCGTCATCGAAATGAACAAGGCCTTCAAGCAGCGGCATGACTTCGTGGTGGCCGGCTTGAACGCAATTCCCGGCATCTCTTGCAGGCCCGGTGCCGGTACCTTCTACGCGTTTGCCGACGTCACGGGCGCGATGCACGCGCTCGGCCTGAAAGACGACAATGCCTTCGCCGAGTACCTCCTGGTGGAGGCCGGCGTCGCGGTCGTGCCCGGATCCGGATTCGGGGCGCCCGGACATATGCGGTTGTCATTTGCGTGCAGCATGAAGACGCTCGAGGACGCACTGCAGAGGATCGAGCGCGTTCTCGCAGTCGCCGAAGCCAAGCGCGCCTGAGCGAGCGCGGTCTGAGCACTCGGGGCGCCGCCGCAGAGGTGCCGGCGTTGTGGGGTGTCCCGCGTGCTCTTTTGTGACGTTCCCGCGGAAACTTTTCTATACTCAGCTTTATAAATCATTTGTAACTTACTGTATTTACTGATCGTTCAATTTGACGACGGCGATCTGATGGAGCCCACGCAATGCTCGTGTGTTGCAGCGGTTAAGATCTCGGCATGAATTACAGGAATTTTGGAAACACGGGCCTCAAGGTGTCGCCGCTGTGCGTGGGGTGCATGAGTTTTGGCGTGCCCGACCGCGGCGATCATCCTTGGAGCTTGCCCGAGAATCAAAGCCGACCGCTGATCCGCAAGGCCATTGACGCGGGAATCAATTTCTTCGACACCGCCAACGCCTACTCCGATGGAACCTCCGAAGAAATCGTCGGCCAGGCGCTAAAGGATTATGCGCGGCGAGATGAGGTGGTGATCGCCACGAAGGTCTTCTTCCCGATGAGTAAGGGCCCGAACGGCGGCGGCCTGTCGCGCAAGGCGATCTTTACGGCGATCGATGCCAGCCTGCGGCGGCTCGGTACCGACTATGTGGACCTGTACCAAATTCATCGCCTCGACCGAAGCACGCCGATCGAGGAGACGCTCGAAGCGCTACACGACGTGGTCAAGGCCGGCAAGGCGCGCTACCTCGGCGCATCGTCCATGTACGCGTGGCAGTTCAGCAAGGCGCTGCACCTGGCGCGGCAGAACGGCTGGACGCCCTTCGTCAGCATGCAGAATTACTACAACCTGCTGTACCGCGAAGAAGAGCGCGAAATGTTGCCGCTATGCGCCGATGCGCGGGTCGCGGTACTGCCATGGAGTCCGCTCGCACGGGGACGCCTGACCCGGCCCTGGAATACCGAAACAGCGCGCACTCAAACCGACCCCTTCGGCAAAAGCCTGTATGCCACCACGGAAGCCTCTGATCGAAAGATCGTCGACCAGGTTGCGGCAATCGCCCTCGCGCGCGGCGTGCCGCAGGCACAGGTCGCCCTCGCTTGGTTGCTGCACAAATCGGTCGTGACCGCGCCCATCGTCGGCGCGACGAAGGCTCAACATCTTGACGATGCCGTGGCTGCGCTCGAGCTTAATCTGAGTGAAACCGAGATCGCGCAACTCGAAGCATCGTACGTCCCGCACGCCGTGGTCGGTCACGTATAGAGGCGCGTTTTCTTGACTTACGCGTCTGGCTTCCCGACAATCCGCGCCTCCTCCGCATTCCCCGGTAGCTCAGTGGTAGAGCGACGGACTGTTAATCCGTTGGTCGGCGGTTCGAATCCGTCCCGGGGAGCCA
>Ga0302324_100014674_pt1 | contig 15774 bp, 16 predicted proteins | sample Palsa_T0_1_FD_201949 | JGI IMG/M metagenome (GOLD analysis project Ga0302324, IMG submission 201949) | Peat permafrost microbial communities from Stordalen Mire near Abisko, Sweden - Palsa_T0_1 | ecosystem: Environmental > Terrestrial > Soil > Palsa > Peat permafrost | place: Sweden: Abisko...
CCCGGTCCACTATGGTCACCTTCTCCCAAAAGAAGACGGAGAGTGCCCTGGAACGCACAGAGTTACGGCAGCGTGTGGAACAGCATCCGTTCTGGTACCACACCATCGACATCGCTCCCGGAGTGTCCACCCCGGGCTGGTTCGATCTGCGCCCCATCGTCGACCAGATGCCCTGGCCCGACGTGCAGGGAAAGCGTTGCCTGGACATCGGCACCTTCGACGGCTACCTGGCCTTCGAACTGGAGAAGCGCGGGGCGGCCGAGGTCATGGCCGTTGACGTGGAAGACCACCTGCTCTGGGACTGGCCGCCGGACTACCGGGAGAAGGACCTGCCCCGCGACCCCGGGTTCAGCGGCCCGCCCAAGGGCGACGGCTTCCGCCTGGCCAAGGAGCTGATGGGCTCGAAGGTCGACTGGCGACCCATCAACATCTACGACCTCGACCCTGAGGAGATCGGGACCTTCGACGTGGTGGTGCTGGGCAGCCTGCTGCTGCACCTGCGCGATCCGATCCGGGCGCTGGAAGCGGTGCGCCGGGTGGTCAAACCCGGTGGCTACTTCCTCTCGGCCGACCAGATTGAGCTGGAGCTCACCCTGATGAGCCGCAAGAAGCCGCTGTATACCCTCAACGGCTCGGGTGCGGACTGCCAGTGGTTCAACTTCAACGCCAAGGGGCACCAGCGCATGGTCTATGCGGCGGGATTCGGCATTGAGAAGCGGACCAAGCCCTACATCATTGAGTTCAACGTCCACCCGAGCAAGATCCCCTTCTCGCCGAAGCAGGCGGCCCGCAAGGTGGCGCTGCGCTACCTGACGGGGACCAACAAGGTGGGGATTCTGCACCAGGCCCTCCTCTCCAAGCCGCGTATATGAGCTGGGAACCGGATCCGGGCTTCTGGCGCTACCGCAAGGTGGTCGTGACCGGCGGCACAGGCTTCCTGGGCTCGCACCTGGTGGCCGCGCTGTGCGATGTGGGGGCCGATGTGGTGGTTGTGGTGCGCGACGACGTACCAGTCGGGCCCATCCACGAGCGCTGGTGGTCGAAGGTCACCCGGGTCAGGGGTGACGTGACCGATCAGGAGCTGATGGAGCGGGTGCTGGTGGAGTCCGAAGCACAAACGGTGCTCCACCTCGCAGCACAGACCCAGGTCGGCGTGGCCAACCACAACCCGATCTCCTCGTTCGACTCCAACATCCGCGGCACCTGGGCCCTGCTCGAAGCGGTGCGGCGGGCCCCCCTGGTCAAGCAGACGGTGGTGGCCAGCAGCGACAAGGCCTACGGGACCCAGCCGGTGCTCCCCTACACCGAGGCCATGCCCCTGTCGGCCCTGCACCCCTACGACGTCTCCAAGGCGGCGGGCGACATGATCGCGGCGTCGTACGCCCACTCCTTCGACGTCAACGTGGCCATCACCCGCTGCGGCAACTTCTACGGGCCGGGCGACACCAACTGGGAACGCCTGTTCCCCGGCACCATCCGGTTGCTCCTCGAAGGCCAGCGCCCGATCATCCGCTCCGACGGCACGTTGACCCGGGACTACCTCTACGTCGAGGACGGGGCCAGCAGTTACCTGCGCTTGGCCGAGGAAATGGGCGGACGGACCGATCTGGCTGGTGAAGCATTTAACTTCTCGGCCGAACGCCCGCTCACCGTGCTCGAAGTGGTGGCGCAGATGCAGGCCGCCGCCGGCACGACCTTCGAGCCCGACATCCGGGCCACGGCCACCGGTGAGATCCCCCACCAGTACCTTTCAGCCGAAAAGGCCCTCAAGGTGTTGGGGTGGACCCCCAAGTACACCTTCGAGGAGGGCATGGCGCTGACCGTCGAGTGGTACAAGGCGACACTCGGCAAGTGACCACGGTCCTCGTGACCGGGGCGGGCGGCTACATAGGGCAGCGGGTCGTGCAGAAGTTGGCTGCGGACGGCATGGCCGTGCGGGCGTTGGTGCGGCGGCCGGTGCCCTGGGGTGACGTTGGCGGTGGGGTTGGCGGTGGGGTTGGCGGTGTTGTTGGCGGCAGTGTCGCCGAGGTCGTCGGGGACCTGGTGGTCGATCCGGACCTGGCGGCGCGGGCGGCCGACGGTGTCGATGCGGTCATCCACCTGGCCGGAGCGAACGAGGTGGCGGTGGGCACCGATCCGGGAGCCGTGGCCGCCACCACCCTGGCCGCCGAGCGGGTGGCGCTCTCGGGGGTGGCCCGGGTGATCTATCTCTCCACCGTCCACGTCTACGGCGAGGCCCTGGTGGCCGGCGCGGTGGTGAGTGAGTCAACCCCGACGGTGCCGATGCATCCCTATGCGCAAGCCCGGTTGGCGTGCGAAGAAGTCTTCAGTTCCAGCGGCGTGCCGACCATGGCGTTCCGCCTGACCAACAGCGTCGGCGCCCCGGCCCGGACCGACGTGCAGCGTTGGAGCCTGGTGGCCAACGAGCTGTGCCGGGAGGGCGCGGTCTCCGGTTCCCTCACGTTGCGGTCATCGGGGGTGCAGTGGAGGGACTTCATCGCGTTGAGTGATGTCGTCGGATGGTTGAGCGCGCTGGTTAGAGGGGTTGGGGTTGGGGTTCCGTCGTTCGTGCCCGGCATCTACAACATGGGTTCCGGGCAGTCGGTCACCGGGGGGGGTCTGCCCACCCTGGTGCAGCACAGCTTTGGGGGGGGGGGCCGGGCCCGGCCCGAGCTGATCGCCCCGCCGGCGCCGGCGGACCCTCCGGGGCCGTACACGGTTGACGTGACCCGTCTGGGCCAGCTGGGGATTGTCCCGAAAATGTCGCTGCGCCAGGCTGTGGACGAGACCGTGGCGTTCTGTCTGGCCCACCGGGCGAACTTGGCCTGAGAAATTGTCAACTACGATCTGCGACTTGGCTACCGATCGATTGATCGACGAACCGGAGCGGACGGCGCCGATACCGGTAATGGAATTGCATCCTGAACCCACGCGGCTTCAGCCGTGGCTGCGCGAGATTTGGGGCTACCGCGACGTCATCTCCATCCTGGTGCGCAAGGACTTCCAGACCCGCTACAAGCGCGCTTCCCTCGGGATTTTGTGGGCCGTCTTCCTGCCGCTGATTCAGGCCCTGGTCTTCGTGGCCATCTTCAGCCGGGTCGGTCACTTCCAACACCTGAAGTACTCCTATCCCATCTATGTGTTGTCCGGCACATTGGCCTGGTCGTACTACAGCACCGCCGCTTCGGTGTCCTCGACCGCCATTGTCGATGGCGCCACGCTCACCGACAAGGTGTGGTTCCCCCGCTGCTCGCTGGTCATCGTCCCGGTCTTCTCCAACCTCTTCGGCCTCTTCACCTCCATGGTGCTCCTCCTGGCGGCCATGCCCCTTTTCCACGCCCACTACACGCTGCGCCTCTTCCTGCTCATCCCGGCCATGGTGTGGTGCATCCTCTTCGCCTTCGGCTTCGGGTTGTGCACGTCAGCTCTGCATGTCTATTTCCGCGACGTGCGCTTCATTGTGCAGGCCGCCGTTCTGATCTGGTTCTATGTGACACCGATCGTCTACCCGGCGTCGGCCCTGAAGTCCATCGGCCCGTACTTCGCCTACAACCCGATGACCGGCATCATCAACCTCTTCCAGTACGCCGCCGCCGGACGCTTCGGTCCGATGGGCAAGGGATTCCTCGTCTCGGCCGTCGCCACTGTGCTGCTCTTGGTCATTGGGTTGCACGCGCACAGACGACGCGACCGCCTCTTCGTCGACCTGTTGTGATCAGTCCGTCTGTTGTGAGTCCCCCATACATCGTGAGGTATCCATGACTGAATACGCCGTAGAGGTCAACCACGTCTCAAAGCGGTATATGCAATTGCAGGACACGGCGATGCTGTTGAAGTCGATCATGCCGTTCAACCGGCCCAAGCGGGACATCTTCATGGCCGTCAAGGACGTGAATTTCACCGTTGAGCCCGGCGAGACGGTCGGCATCCTCGGTCGCAACGGGGCCGGCAAAAGCACGCTGATGCGCATGGTGGCCGGGGTCAGCGCACCCACCGAGGGCATGATCCGGGTGCGGGGACGCATCGCTCCCCTGCTCAGCGTGGGCGTGGGCTTCCACCGTGAGATGTCGGGCCGGGAGAACATCTACGTCAACGGCATGCTGCTCGGTCTCAGCCAGGAAGAGGTGGCGGAACGATTCGACGCCATTGTGGACTTCTCAGAAGTCGGGGACTTCATTGAGACACCGGTGAAGTTCTACTCAACCGGCATGTTCATGCGCCTCGGCTTCGCCGTGGCCGTCCACGTGTCCCCGCAGATCCTCCTGCTGGACGAGGTGCTGGCTGTCGGTGACGTGGCCTTCCAGCTCAAGTGCTTCGACCGCATGCGCGAACTGCAGAACCGGGGCACCACCGTGGTCATGGTGAGCCACTCCATGCACGCCATCCGCTTGCTGTGCCCCCGGGTCCTCCTCTTCCGCAAGGGCGTCCTGGAATTCGACGGTGATGCCGAAGCCGCCATCAGTGCCCATCACCACTTCCTCAACCTGGACAGTGCCGAGGACCACTTCGGCCATACCGGGATGCCGGCCATCGTCGCCGGCCGCACCGTGCAGCGCAATGGAGTGGACACGTCGGCCGCCGAGCATGATGACGAGGTCGAGGTGACGTGGACCATCCGCTTCGACATTCCCGTCCAGAGCCCGCAGGCCGTCTTCCGCGTGCTGGCCGAGGACGGCACTCTGGCCTACTCCATGCACACCCGGTTCGGCACCGAATGGCGGGACTTCGCCGCCGGGGACACCGCCGAATTCCGGGTCAAGTTCCAACCGCGCTTCGGTGGTGGAGGGACCTTCCGCCTGCTGCTCGACGTCACCGACACCAAGGGCCACGTTGTGATCGGGACCGACACCCACGGCCCCAACCTCTACGTGCCGCCGCGCATGGGGACGGCGGGTCTGGGCGATGCGCTGGCCGAGGTCTTCATTGCCGATCGGATCATGTCCGACCATCCGGAACTGACCATGATCGACGCCCGCACGGCCCCGGTGAGCGAACCACAGACGTGACGCGTCGACTTCGGGTCGACGTGCCGGCGCCACTCTTCGGTGGCCCGCAGATGACCGGGCGTGGGCGGATGTGGCATGAAACGCTCCGGGGCCTGGCCGATCTGTGCGATGTGCGCTCGGTCAACGAACACAGCTCGAAACGTTTCTCTTCGCTGCGGGGCGGTCGCCCCGACGCCTGGCTGTACGACGGCCACCAGGGACCGCGGGCCGTGCGCGAGCCCCAGGTCATCCACCTGCTCGAAGCTCCCTGGAACGAGCCGGACACCATGGACACCCTGGAGCCTTCGTTCATTGAGCAGGTGGTCGAGCCTTCCCGACGGGCGGCTGCCGCGGCGGCGGCCATCATCTGCCCTTCCGAATCAGCCAAGCGGCAGATCATCGACGACTGCGGTGTCCCAGCCGAAGAGGTGTTCGTGGCCCACCTGGGCGTCGATCACGCCGTGTTCCGCCCGGGGCGTGAGGGTGGTGCCGCACTGGTGGCCGAGCATGGTGGGAACGGTGACCGCCCCTACGTGTTGACCGTGGCCAGCGTGCACCCGCGCAAGAACCTGGGAGCCCTGCGCGATGCGGTGGCCGAGCTGGTGGCCGATGACTTCCCCCACCAGCTGGTCGTGGTGGGGGGCCCGGCGCATGGCCGGGCCGATGCCGAAGCACTGGCGGCGGCCACCATGGCCGAGCTGCCCGGGGCACCCGATCGCATTGTGTCGCTCCCCTTCGGCATCAGCGATGACGCCCTGGCCACCCTCATGTGCGGTGCCGATGTCTTCTGCCTGCCCAGCCTGTCCGAGGGCTTCGGCCTGCCGGCCGCCGAGGCCATGGCCTGCGGAACGCCGGCCGTGCTGTCGGCCCGGGGGTCGCTGGTAGAGGTGGGGGCCGACGCCGCCGTCATGGTGGAGCCGAACTCGAGCGATATCGCCCGGGGCATCCGCTCACTGCTGACGGACCCGGAACGGGCTCGGTCGGTGGGCGCGGCCGGTGCGGCGCGGGCGATGGCGTTCGACTGGGACGATTCTGCCGCGGTGTGGTTCGAGGCCATTTCTTCCGCGGTGTCGGCCGGGGCGCGCTCGCGCTGACCGGCATGGTGGCCTCCGGAATGAACCGATGACCGGCGGCGCGCCTCTGCACAAGCCGGTGCCGCTGACGGCCTGCCCGGCCTGTCACAGCCGTTCGGCCTCACCGGTGAAACTGGGGAACTACCCCCTGCGCAAGTGCACCGACTGCCACCTGGTCTACGCCGAGGCCTACGCCGATCCCGACGAGATCTACGTGGAGGGTTATTTCGCCGGCCAGGTGGGCGACTTCGGGGTCGATACCAGTGATCCCGCCTGGGAGGCCTTCTTCGAACACGTGGCGCGGGGCCGCATGGACATTGTGGAGGGTGTCGTGCCGATGCCGGGCCGAATCCTCGATGTGGGGTGCGGGCCCGGTCACACCCTGGCCGAAGCCAAACGGCGGGGCTGGGAGGGGGTGGGGGTGGATCTGGTGTCCGATGCGGTGGAGCAGGCGGTGAGCCAGTTCGGGCTCGATGTGCGCCTCACCTTGCTGGAGGACTCCGGCCTCCCCGAGCGGTCCTTCGACGTGGTGGCCACCACCCAGGTCCTCGAGCACCAGCAGGACGGGACCGCCTTCTTGACCTCCATCGCCCGCTGGGTCAAGCCGGGTGGCCATCTCTTCGTGGAGGTGCCCAACTGGCAGAGCGCCAACCGGTGGGCCAGCAAGGAGAATTGGGTCTTGCTCAAGCCCCTGGAGCATCTTGGTCATTACTCGCCGCGCACCCTGCCGGCCACCCTGCGGCGTATCGGCCTCACGCCGGTGGCCGTCAGCACCCCCAGCTACCGGATGATCGACCAACAGACCGTGGGCGACTCGGTAGCCGGACTCGGTCTGACTTGGTTGGCTCCGTGGATGCGGCGCGACCTGTTCTCCGAACCGGTGACGCGGGCAGGCGGGGTGGGTGAGGTGGTGCGGATACCCAAACCGATGACCCGACGCGCCCTAAAGGGGGTTGATGCCGTTCAGGCGGCGGCCAAGGTGGGCACCATGGTGGCGGTGGTGGCCCGGGTGCCCTGAGGCACTCAGTCGAGTGGCGATTGGACCGCTGGAGTGAGCAGTGCAATCAGCTGAGCAATGTCGTCGAGAGTGTCGAGGTTGAGGACGGCTTCTTCGATGGCGGCACCCCGCTCAGCAGAAATGGCGCGATGAGTCAGCTTGGTGAACTTGTCGCGGATGTCTGAATTCGTAAGGTTCGAGTCGCCGGTGCCGCGTGGGTGTGCGACTTTGGCGGTGTGAGTGCTCCCGTCATTGAGGGTCAGGCGCACCCGGGTGGTGAGTCGATCATCGACCGGGAGGTTGTCGTAGGCGCGTTCGTGGTGAGTCAGTGTTCGGTCGATCAGGGCCCAGACGTCGTCGCGGTTGATCCGGTCCACGGAAAACTGGTCGACCAGCACGTCGCCGTCAAGGAGGGCAACCGCGACGGCGTAGGCGACGTTCATCTGAGCTCCGATCACCTCGAGCGGGCGCTCGGCCTTCCACCCGCCATGCGCGTAGGCGGCTTCGGCCATGTCGATGTCGATCCGCTGAATCTGGCTGACATCGACCTCTTGGCGGAGTTGGAGAGCAGCGTCGATCCCGGCGTGCAGCAGTCCCATGGCCGCGTACGCCTTGACAGCGATCCTCTCTGTCTCCCACAGGTGTCCGAGGCCCGCGTAGATCTCTTCGGGGTACGTCCGGTGCCCCTCACCGAAGGCCGCCAGCCAACCGCCGTACTGGCGTTCGAAGACGCGCTTGATGCCGACGTAGCCCGATGCGGCCAGCGCGGCGGCGGTCAGGCCGTTGCGCGAGGCGAAGCCGTGCTGCATGCGCTTGACCATCGACTCGAACATCGCCGACATGAGCCCGCAAGATTGGGTCGCCCCAATCCCAAAGGCGTCCTCGAACCCGGCGGCATCGAGTCCATAGAGCGTGCCCGCCGCAGCCGCAGCCGCCATCGGGCCGAAGACAACGCCCGAATGCCACCCTCGAGAAAGCATGTCAAGGCCGCCCAGCGCTTGGCCGACTCGGGGACCGGTCTCATAGCCGAGGATGGCCCCGAGAAGGAACTGTTCGCCTGAGACGTGGCCCACACGCTGAGCAGCGGCGAGCATCGCCGGAAGGATGATCGAGTTGGAGTGGAGGGGGGCCAGTGGGTGGTAGTCGTCGAGCTCGAACCCCTGGATGAAGCTCGAGTTCACCATGGCCGCCGAGGTGGCGCTGGTCGCCCGGCCGCCCCAGCCGATGAGCGGCACATCCCCGACGCTGTCGAGCGCCATCACACCCTCGACACCGATGCGGGAGACAGGGAGCTGCGCGCCCACGATGGCACACGCGATGCCATCAAGGATCAGGTGCTTGGCTCGGTCGCGGACAGAGGAGGGAACGTCCTGCAGCGTCGTCTCAGCGACCCAGGTGGCCAGCCGGCCGGTAGGGCCTTGAGGGTCCGTGGCGGGACGGCCCGGCTTGTCCGTGGTCTTGAGAACGTCGTGCTTTTCGGTGGTTGCCGCCATTGGAATCTCCTTGGGTGAGATAGCCGTAAAAGTAGAGGACGCCAGATGCCGCCGGCGGCGCCGGGAACTCGATGCCAGATCGAGTTGGTCTGAGTAAGCGGGCACTCGGAGTGAGCGGCCGACTGAGTTCAGGCTGCTGACACGGCGTCCATTGTGCCGGCGTGAAGCACATCGGGCGCCAGGTCCGCCCCGTTTGGCCACACTAGCGTGCCGGTCTCGAAATCGACGGTTGCCAGAGCGAAGATGGCCACGTCGCGTAGCGGCTCGAAGACCGGGCCGACGGTTCCGGACAAAGTGGCATGGAAATGGGGCGGTCGGATGGCTGCCGTAAGTGCGGCGATGGATGCTGCTTCGTCTGCACCGGAATGCTCGCTCCGCGGGCACTGCTCCGACGAGAGGCGAGAAACGGATCTCGCTCACACCGCCCAGCGAAGCTCTGACCAGCCACTGTCCATCACAACGGGGCGTGGACCTACGTTGCGAGTCGGTCCTCCGACACGACTCACTGGGTTCGGGCCCAAGAATTGGTGCCCCAAGTGAAATATGGCGGGTTTGGGACTCCGACGCCACTTCAACACACCGGCGCAGCGACCCCGAAGGTCGTGCCGAGAGCGGCCATGGCGCTCCTGCGGGGGATCGGTTCAGAGGCTGAGGCGACGCCGTGGCGGCACTGGATCGTCGCCCTTGAGCAGATCGGGCGGGTCAGCCTTCCGCCGGGAGCCCGGCAAATCCTCTGTGTTCGGATGCGGGTTCGAGCTGTCAGTCGGGATCGCATGCTGGTGCTGCATCTTGGTGGTACGGGGGCTAGCTTGCCGATCGACGGCAGGGGTCGAATCGTCCTTCCGGCATGGTTCCGGGGGTCGGTCCAATCATCACGCTCAGTCTTGGTCGCGGCCCGGTCGCTGGCACCGGCGATAGTCGTGCTGGCCCCGATCGGCCTCCTGGACTCCCTGGTGTCCCACATTGCCGACGAGGTCGAGTAGTTGGACCGTCTCGTGCGGGCCAGGGTTCTGTTGGCCGAGGCAGCCGCTCTCGGTGTCACCATCGAAGATCTGGTGGCGGAGGCCTCCAGCACAACAAAGATCCCATCATCGGGGCCGACTCTGGCCGAGTACGTGGAAACAGTGGCCCCGAGCTTCTCGGAAGGAACGCGGGACACCTACAAGACGTACTGGCGTCTGGCGATCGCCCGGATGGGAGACAGGCCGATTGGTTCCATCGGCGTTGATGACTGCGAGGACGTCGTCAGAGACGCCATGGAGCGGGCCTTGCGCAATCGACCAGGGTCCGACGGCCGATCGTCGCGGGAGAGCTGCATCGGAGCGCTACGAGCTCTCTTCGCCCGGGCCGAGCGTGCCGGCCTGGTGGTCCGGAACCCGGCCGCCGACCTGGAGAAGCCCGGTCGTCTCCCTAATCGGCGTCGTGCTCTTGGTGACGACGAACTGAGGGAGGTTATTGAAGCCGTGCGGACGACGAGCCGGGATCCCGACCTCGACCTGCTGCTGATCCGGTTCCACCTCGAATCCGGCGCCCGTCGCGAAGGTGGGCTCAATCTGAGTCTGCGCGACCTTGATCGGCGTCGGTCAACTTTGTGGCTCCGGGAGAAGTTCGGCATCGAACGTGAGCAACCAGTATCGCCGTCCCTCCTCGGACTGCTTGAGGCGCACAGCGCAGAACGTGGCGCGATGGCGCCTGATGACACCGTTCTGCGGTCCCGGCGGGGAATGGCGATCACCCGTCGGCGCTACAACACGGTGTTCGACCGCGCCCGGCCCTGCCTACCGTGGGCAGATAGGACGCCGGTTTCGGCCCACATCCTGCGCCATACGGCCATCACCACCGTCGAACGGCATGCCGGCTACGCCGTGGCCCAGGCCTTTGCCGGCCACCGCGCCGCTTCGGTCACCGGGACGTACACCCGGGCCCGGATCGCGGAAGTGGCGGCGGCGGTCGCTGCGCTGACCGGTGAAGCTCATCCGCTCGCCGAGGGTTGATTCAGCCTCCGGCTCAACGAAGTCGACCGGTCGGCCCTCCGCTTACACTCATCCCTGAGATGTCGAACCCGCAGCCCCCACCCTCGGCAGAAGAAAGCCTCGAACTGCCGGTGGATGTACTGCTTAGGCGCGCGGGGCCCTTGCCTCCGCACGACGAGATGGTGATTGAGGATCTCACGCCTGACGAGGGCGCAGAGTTCCTCGCCGCGCTTCACGCGTAACGGTTCAGGCATTCCGCGGTCCCATCGTCATCGGTCCCGTCCGCGTGTCCTGAAGCCCTCAGTCGAGGTTGCAGTGCACGATCAAGCCCGCCAGACCGAACTCTACGAACGCGGCCTCTGTCAGGGAATCGACGACGGCTTGCAGATTGTCGGCGAACAGGGACAGCAAGGCGACGTTGGTGATATTGCCGGTGGACACGATGAGCAGCCGACGAGGAGAGCGGCGGAGAAGGTGCCCATCCCTGAAGTCCCGGTCCTTTGTCACGACCACCCGGTCCTCGCTGTCGGCAAGAGCGACGAGCGCCGCGTCGGTCGACCGGTTCCCTTCAGGTAGCTGCGAGGTATGGACGCAGTCATGTCCAGCTTCCCTCAACAGCTGGGCGAGCTTCATCGGAAGCTGCGCGTCAACCAGGAACCTCATGCAGCGCCGAGCGGCACCACCCGGCGCTGGCCAGACGCCAATGCCCCGAACTCCAACGCAGCGAGGAGATCATCACGCTCAAGGTCGGGGTGGTCGGCGATGACCTCCTCAATGGTCATGCCGGAGGCCAACATCTCGAGGAGGTTCTCAACCGGGTAGCGCAGCCCTCGAACCGTCGGTTGACCATGACAGATCGATGGATCGGTGGTAATCCGCTCAAGCCTCGACATGCAAGCAATTGTACCGCGCCGGTCCCTCCAATCGGCCCCTCTCTGATCCCAACCCTCCAGCCCTAACTACCGAACCAGCACCAGCAACCTCACCAGCCCAACCCTCACCAAACACCCCCAAACACCGAGCGATCACCCTCCACCGCGTCATCCCCGCCATGTGCGCGCGAAAGGCATCAGAGGGGGAAGGTGGGCCATCTGTGGTTCGCCTCCGGGCGTAGGGACATGGGTCCGCCGTGATCCCATCGGCCGGCAACGCCATCGTCCAGGCCTTGGTCGTCTACGGCCTCGGTCGCGAGCAGTTTCACCCGTGCGCGGATCGCTGAAGTGGCGGCAATCCGCGTTGTCCGGTGAGGCACATCCACTGGCCACGGACTGATTCAGCCTTCCGGCTCAACGAAATCCACCGGTTGGCCACCGGTGGGCATCGCTCGACGGAAGAGCTTGGGTGCCACCCCTGGGTCCTCGGCTTGCCCAGTGTGATCAAAGAACAGCCGGGCGTGGGCGATTCGTAGTTCCTCGGGTGAGACCTTGGTGTACGTCCCGGTGACGCCGAAGGTGCCGTCGGAATGTCCGGCATAGGTCGCCGCCACTCGCATACCGGCGATTCGCTCAATATCGGTGATCGTCGTGTGACGGAGCCAGTGGGCGCTGACCCCGAGTTCGGCCGCCCAAGACAGGTTTTGAATGCGCTGGGCAAAGCCCTCGAACCACTTGTCGTTGAGGTGACCCCCGTCCACCCGATGCAGGACGAACCCGCAGCCGTCGTGGCGACGGGTGGAATGCGCGAGGAGGCGGTCCATCAGGTTGGCCGAGACCGGCATCCACCTCTGCTTGGCATACTTCTCAACGAGGCGCACTGTTCTTGTCGCCGGGGCCAGGTCGTCCCGCCTGAGACGGACGGCACCCTGTCGGCGGCATCCCGTCTCCCTCAGGAACCCGAAAACGAGGACGTCGAGTTCGGGATCCCGTGAATGGGCCAGCAGAGCCAGGTGGGCTCCCTCAAGCTGCCCAGCGGACAGTGCGGTTCGGCGCGTGGGCGGGCGATCGGGAAGGGGGCACCCGAGGGCAGGGTTGTAACGGAGCAGGCCGCTGCTTATTGCGCTGGCGAAGGCGGCCCGAGTGGCCAGCACCATGGCCTCTTGGGCACCGACGCCGTGACGTGCCCGGGGGTCTGCCTGGGCTTCGGTGCCGGCCCGGTGTGCCCAACCTCTCACATCGTCCGTACACACTTTCGCGGCGTCGTCATCACCCGCCCAGTTGAGCAAACGGTCCAGCGATTTGGCGTAGCGGTGGTGGCGGGGGAGAACCGCGAGTAGGGCTTCGGCCACTTGTCGGACGGTGACCATTCGTTGACCTGCCTCGAGGACAGAATCCAGACAGCGAAGGTCATCTGGCGAAAAGTCCAGGGCCTCAATAACTGCTCGTTGTTGGTCGGTGTAGCTCATGGGTTAAGGACAAAGGCCGACACGACCTTCGGTACTGACAGGGCGGCCACAACCCCCTCAACCGGCACCGCCAGAACCATGACCCGGATGCCGGACCTCCATCCACCGTGGACGCGAATCCCGTAGGGGAGCAGCACCCGGAAGCGGCTGTCCAAGGTGACTCCGACCGTGAAATCGGTCGGGGCTTGGTGGGCCCGAGCGGAGAGCCGAATTCCCCCGTCCCGAATATTCAGTGCCAGATCCTGGCCCGGCACCCACCCCATCGTCAGGGCCGGTTCCCGAAGGGCCAAGCGACCCTGATCGTCCACCGTCGAAACATGAAGGTCCGCGGGTCGAGTGTTTGTGGTGGCCGGATGGACCCGGTCGACCCTCCGTGCTGTCGGCGAAATGGCTCGTCCCATCCGGGCAGTGTGCGCCATCCACATCCCTACCGGGTTCCCTACGAAGGCATGTTCGCTTGAAAAACAACGTCAAATAACCGTGAGGACTTCCCCACGAAGTTCATAGGCGTTCATCCTGGACCAGAGACGCGATGATGGTGTTTGGAGAGTGAGCCACCGTAAAAGGAGGAAAAAAAGCGGCATCCACGTCATAGACTGGTTCTATGAGCGAGCCCACCGACGTTGAGTTCGTGTTCGAGCCTCAAGATGAGGGTGGTTACAGCGTCTACGCCCCCGATCTGCCTGGTTTGCACACCGAAGGTGACACTCTCGAAGAAGCGGTCGCCAACGCCGAAGAAGCGCTGACGCTCTACGTCGAAGGTCTCCGAGAAGATGGTCTTTCGGTCGGAACAGGGATTGTTCGACGGAGGTTCTCGATTCCGGCGTGAGTGACCGCTTGCCGGTCGTTTCCGGCGGCCAGCTCATTCAAGCTCTAGAACAGGTGGGGTGGGAGTCCGTGCGCCAGCGGGGAGCCATGTTCAGCTCAAACATCCCGATCGTTCGATCCCTCTCGTCATTCCATTGCCTCATTGAGCAAAATGTGAGCGGCGGGAATCTCGCAATTGGCGGCTCGCCGATGAGATTTTCGACTGGCCGTAGGTTGCGCCCGCGCAACCTACAAGGGTGTCTCTCATCCATCCGTAAGTGTGCCCAGGGCGGGTGCTGGAGGGTTGGTTGAGGTTGGGTCGATGCCATTGACCGCATAGATGGCTCCCTTGGAACCATTTCTTTTGGGGTTGAGGAGGTGGTTCTCGTGGAAGACATCAATGGTGGGTGTTCTGATCTGATGGGTGGACGGGAAGGGTCTGCTGAACTTCTGGCGCTCCGCCCACCGAGTCGAATGTCGAAGTCGGCACGTTGTCAGCCGCTAGAGGCCCGAAGGATGTCTAATGGACTCTAAAGAATCTAAAACTCTCTAAAAACCCTGTACGCTAGGTACGTGCGTAATCCTTTCCACCCGAGTTTCGGCGTCAGCCCGCCGCTTCTCGTGGGTCGGGACGGAACCTGTCAAGCGAAATGAGACACGGTCTGTTCATGAGTTCTGAGCAACCACCTCTCTCGCTGGCTCGTTGATCCAGGCGGCTTCGGGGATCTGCGGTGCCACCGGCGGACGGTGCCGGAATCGGATCGGGTTGTCGTTGAAGGCGGCTGACAATGTGGCTTGGCGTTGTTCTCGGATCTCGGCTGCGGTGCCGTAGTGGACAGACGCCGGGGTGTGGAGTCCAATGCCCCAATAGCCGGTAAATGGGCACACGTGGGGCCGGCTATGGCTGCGGGCGACGCCCAGGTCGATGAGCAACTGGGACACCGGCTTGGAGCGCATTGACGATCCCCGGTCGGCGTGGATGGTGAGGGTGCCACGATCCACCCCTTGGCTGCGCACGGCGTCTTCGAGGAAGTCCTTGGCCAACTCTGCCGACTCAGCTTCGGCCACCAGCCATTGGGGCACGTAGCGGCTGAAGATGTCGATGATGCAGTAGAGGTCGTAGTAGATCCCCTTGGTCGGGCCCTTGAGTTTGGAAATGTCCCACGTCCAAATTTCATTGGGCTTGGTGGCCATGAGCTCGGGTTTCTTCTTGGCCGGGTGGGTCCGCTGGCGGCGTCGTTCCCCTGACTCCCCGTTGGCCCGCAGCAGCCGGTGCATGGTCGACTGCGAGCACAAATAGGTGCCGTCGTCGAGGGTGCGGCTCCAAACCTGGGCCACGGCCAGGTCGGCGTGCTCGGGGCGGTGCAACAGGTCCAAGACACCTTGGCGCTCGGTCTCGCTCAATGCATTGGGCGGGCTGGGCCGGACGGCCGGCGCCGTTGTCCGTGCTGGCTGACAGCGCCGGTAATGGGTGGCCCGTGCTCGACCAAGGAGGCGACAGGCCTTCTTGGTCCCAACCATCTTGGCCAGCTCAGCGTGGTGGTGGTCGATGACCACCTCTACCTCTCCTCGGTGTCCGCGCTCTCGGAGAGCATCTCCAAGAGCGCGTGTGCTTTTCCCACGATGTCGAGCGCCGTTCGTGTCTTTTTCAGCTCGGCTTCGAGACGTTCGTTCTTCTTGCGCAGCCGGTCCGCCTCCTTGGCGTCCGCGCTGCGCACACCGCGGGGTTTAGCGCCCAGCGCAGCCAGCCCTCCGGTCTCCCGGGCCCTCTTCCACTCGGTGATCTGGGAGCTGTAGATCCCCTCACGGCGCAGCAGCGCCCCTTTGGCGCCTGGCTCGGTCGCCTCGTCATAGGCGCTCAAGATGGCCAGCTTCTGGTCGGGACTAAATGTTCGCCTGGTCGGCGGTGCTGCCGGGTCGATGTCGTCGGTCACCTCCCCATTTTGGGCGCGGGCCGTCACGGGTGCTGCATTGGTCAAAGTCATGATTCTCCGGTTTCCTTCTCGCCCTGGGAGTGATGAATGGCTACTGCAGGTGTCTCACTTCAGCCTGACAGACAGGGCCAAGACAAGGGCATCGATGCGACCCCTGAGTCGGCTGGACGG
>Ga0302324_100014675_pt1 | contig 15774 bp, 12 predicted proteins | sample Palsa_T0_1_FD_201949 | JGI IMG/M metagenome (GOLD analysis project Ga0302324, IMG submission 201949) | Peat permafrost microbial communities from Stordalen Mire near Abisko, Sweden - Palsa_T0_1 | ecosystem: Environmental > Terrestrial > Soil > Palsa > Peat permafrost | place: Sweden: Abisko...
TATGGTGAAATATCCGGAATTTCGAGACGCGGTTTTGGCGTCCGAAATTCCGGATGCTCGACCACGGATACGGGGGATACGGGGGATACGGGGGATACGGGGGATACGGGGGATACGGGGGGCTGCTCAGGGTTCCACCTGGGGCTCGTCCCGGTCGGGGAGGCTGTATCGGGCGCGCATCATGTTCTCGATGCGGTCCTGGAGGATAAGCGCGCACGTGGTCCAGTTGGTGGAGTCAGGAAAAATCACGTTGCACGTGGTCCCGGAAGCGGCAACATCGGTTTGACCGGCGCGTTCGCCGTAGCTAGCCACAACGGCATCTCCACGGTCAGCATGACCACTCCGACGCGGGACATTACCAGTGTCGCACCGGACGTGATCGACGAGAACATGAGCTTGTTCAGCGCGATCTTGGGCGCGTCCCTGCCTGTTGTCCCCTCGCTAGAATTCCTGGCGGCTCAGGAGGAGACATGGAAGGAACGATCATGAACTGGCGCAAGTCCACGTTCTCAGAGAACGGCGGGGTGAGCTGTGTAGAGGTAGCAGACGACTCCGGCACCGTGATGGTGCGCGACACCACCAACCGCGACGGAGGCTCGCTGGAGTTCAGCGTGGTGGCGTGGTCCAGGTTCATCAAGGGCCTGTAGGCAGGGCAAAGCACGAGAGGCTAGATGAGCTCGGGGTGCCATGTGCGGTCGGTGGCACCCCGGGAACTTGAGATGCGGGTGACGGATGAGAGTGGGCGGCGCTCGTTCGGGATTATGACCTTTTGTCGGTTTAATCGGTCGGAAAAGCCGGTGAAACAAAGTGTCGGTGGGTCGTGGTTGGCTTTAAGCATGGCTGAGGCTCTTACTCTTATGGCGGTTCACGCCCATCCCGACGATGAGGCGTCCGGCGGCGGCATTCTCGCCGCCTACGCCGACCAGGGCGTCCGGGTGGTCGTTGTCACGTGCACCAACGGCGAGTTCGGCGACGCGCCGGGCGGGATCAAGCCGGGCCAGGACGGGCACCAGCCCGATCAGGTGGCCCGGCTGCGACTGGCCGAGCTTGACGAGTCCGCGCGGATATTGCAGGTCAGCGCGCTCGAAACGCTCGGGTACCACGACTCGGGGATGGTGGAATGGGAGTACAAGGCCAGCCCGGACGCGTTCTGCAACGTGCCGCTTGACACCGTGGCGGGGCGGATCGGCGAACTGATCACCAAGTACCGGCCGCAGGTCCTCGTCACCTACGACGACGCGGGCGCCTACCAGCACCCGGATCACGTGCACGCCAGCCGGGCCGCCCAGGCCGCTGCGGCCGCGACGGAGATCCCGTCGAAGGTGTACCTGTCCACGATGCGCGGTTCCAGCTGGCGAAAGATCTGGGACGCGCTGCGCGCGGCCGGCGAGCAGGTGCCTGACTGGACCGAGGATCAGTCGCCGGAGGCTATGGAGCGTTACCAGCGAGGGCTTGAGTCGGAGGCGCGCATCACCACCACGGTTGACATCCGGCCCGTCCTTGAGCGCAAGCGGGCGGCGCTGTTCGCCCACGGCAGCCAGATCAATGACTCGTGGTTCAGCAAGCTGCCCGCCGACGTCGCCGAGGAGGCCTTCGGCTACGAGAGCTTCATCAGGACGGTCGACACCACCGGCACTCCGCTGCCGGAGAATGACCTGTTCGCGGGGCTGCGAACCGGGGCATAACCGGCCATGTGCCGGACGATCGGGATTGGCTAGCCGCCGCCATCGAGGAGTTGTACGGTGGCGCCCCCGAGGCGTTCACCGGGCGCCGCGGTGAGCTCGTGTCCGCCGCGCGGGAGGCAGGGGACCGGGCCGCCGCGAAGGCGATCGGCGAACTGCGGCGGCCTACCCGCGCGGCGTGGGTGGTCAACCAGCTTTCGCGGGCGGATCCGAGCGCGCCGCGCAAGCTTGCGGAGCTTTCCGCCGCGCTCAGCGCGGCGCAGCGGGCCGGGCACGGGCCGCGGCTGCGGGAGCTGTCGGCCGCGCGCGGTGCGCTGGTGGACGCGCTGACCGCGCAGGCGCTGAGCCTGGCACGGGTGACCGACGCGCCTTCTTCGTTGCGGGAGGAGGTGTCGGGGACGCTGACCGCTGTCGTGGCTGATCCGGGGGTGGCGGCGGAGTTCGCGGCGGGGACGCTGACCCGGGCGGCGCAGTGGTCGGGGTTCGGCGTGCTGCCGCCGGTGGCCGAGGCGGGCGGGGTTGCGGAGACGAGTGCCGTGGAGACGAGGGAGGCGGCGGCGGTGGCCGAGCGGTCCCCGGGGGCCGGCGCCGTGCGCCGGGTTCCGGCGGAGCGGGCGCCGCGGGCTGGCGCGCGGGCGCGGGGCCCGCTGCGGGCGGTGGTGCGGGAGCCGGGCGCGGCGGAAGCCGCCGCGCGGCGGCAGGCAGAGGCTGAGGAGCGGCTGGCGCGGGAGGCGGCGGAGCGCGCGGCCCGGCGGCGCGCGCAGTACGAGGATGCGGAACGGGCGGTGGCTTTGGCCTCGGCGGCCGCTACTGAGGCGGTGGCGGCGGAGGACGGGCTTGAGGCGGAGGTGCGCCGGCTTGAGCAGCGGCTTACCGGGGCGCGGTCGGAGCTGGCGGCGGCGCGGATGCGGGCGCGGCACGCGGAGGCCGCCGAGCGGCGGGCGCGACAGTCTTTTGACCGCCTTTCCAGCGGGCAGGATGCTTGACTGCGCGAAACGCAGCGGGTGAGATCTATGCATGGGGAGTTTTACGAGGGTTCGTTGCTGTGTGTTTCTTTTTCGGGGTGATGCGTTCCTGTGAACGCATTTGTACGTTCGGCGGATGGCCGCCGATTGGTCGCTGTACATCAAACGGGGCATCCGACGGGGCACGCGGTATTCCTGTTGCACGGGACGCCGGGGAGCAGGCTTGGGCCACTCCCCCGTTCGCAAGTGCTCTACGAGCTTGGAGTTCGGCTGATCAGCTTTGACCGGCCCGGCTACGGGTGGTCAGACCGGCTGGAATCCAGGATGGTCGCCGACGTCGTGCCCGACGTGCGGGCGATTGCCGACGAAATGGAAATCGAGAGGTTTGCCGTGCTCGGCCGGTCCGGCGGGAGCCCGCACGCGCTTGCCTGTGCGGCCCTGCTCGCCGAGCGGGTCACCCGGGCGGCGGTGCTGGTGAGCCTGGCACCGCCGGACGCCGAGGGCCTTGACTGGTTCGCCGGGATGGCCGACTCGAACGTGCGCGAGTACACCAGCGCGGCGACCGATCCCGAGGCGATGAGGGCCCGGCTGACCCAGGCCGCCGCCCGGATCAGGGCCGACCCGGTCAGCCATGTCAGCACGCTGGCACCGGAAATGCCGGAAGCGGACCGCCGGGTGATGGCCGACGTGGGCATCAGAACCCTCATCATGCAGGCGCACGCCGAGGCGCTGCGCGATGAGTCAAACGCGGGGTGGATCGACGACGTGCTCGCGTTCCGCTCGCCGTGGGGGTTCGACCTGGCGGACATCGTCGTGCCGGTGCTGCTCTGGCACGGGCAGGACGACGTGTTCTCGCCGGTGGCGCACACCCTCTGGCTGGCGAAGCAGATCCCGACCGCGATCCTCTCGATCCGCCCGGATACGGCACACTTCGGCGCGATCGAGGCGATACCCGACGTGCTGTCGTGGCTGACCAGGGTGGGCTGACCGGGGTGGCGGCTAGGTGGGCTGCGCTTCGAGGTCGCGGTTCTGCAGCTTCCAGCTGCGCAGCGCCACCACGTTCGGGTGGTCGGTGTTCAGCAGGTCGCTCAGGGCCGCGATCACCCGCAGCTGCAGCGCCTCGGCCTCCTCCGAGCGACCCTGTGCCCGCAGCACCACCGCGAGGTTCGCCTCGCAGATCAGCGTGTCCGGGTGGCTCTCGCGGAGGGTCTTCTTGATCCGCTCGGCCGTCTCCCGCTGCAGGGACTCCGCCTCGGCCAGCCTGCGCAGGTCGTACAGGCAGTTCGCCTTGTTGATCTCGCAGGAGAGCGTGAACGGGTGATCCTCGCCGAGCCGGGTCCGCATCCGGCTCAGCGTCTGGTCCGCGAGCTCGAGCGCCTCGCCTGGCGAGCCGATGCCGCGCAGGTAAATGGAGATGTTGTTCTCCGCCACCAGCGTGAAGGGGTGCAGCTCGCCGATGGTCTGCTGGTAGACCCGCAGCACCTGGCGGGCGACCGCCAGTGCCTCCCGCTTCTCCTCGCGGGCGGACAGGTCGCAGGCGAGGTTCAGCCGGCAGGCCAGCGAGTCCGGGTAGTCGCCGCCGTAGACGCGCTGGTACCGCTCGTCCAGGCTCTTGGTCAGCGCGAAGGCCTCGTCAATGCGGCCCATCTTGCGCAGCGACACCGCCAGGCTCTTGCCGGTGCGCAGCGCGTCGGCGAAGTCCTCGTCGAGAACGGTGAGGTAACGCTGGTAGGTCTCCTGAAGCAGTTCGACAGAGCCCTCGTAGTCCCCCGCCTCCCGCAGGTCGCGGGCGAGCATCGAGTTGGAGTGCAGCGTGTACGGATGGTCGGCGCCGAGCACCACGTGCCGGTAGTTCAGCGTCTCCCGGTCAAGGTCCCTGGCCCGGAAGGGCTCGCCCACCAGCCGCAGGTCCACCGCGAGGTTGTTCGCGCTCGACAGGGTGTTGGGATCATCGGGGCCGAGAAGCTCGCTGGTGCGGCCGTAGGTCTGCTCGTCCATCTCGAGCGCCTCGCGGAACCGGCCAAGCCCGCGCAGGTCACCGCCGATGCTGCCCGCGGTCTGGAGGGTAGACGGGTGATCGTCGTGCAGCAGCTCCCGCTGCTTCGCGAAGATCTCGCTGTCCAGGTTGTAGGCCTCCTGGAACTTGCCCTGGGAGCGGAGCACGTTCGCGATGTGGAAGCGCAGGGACAGCAGCTGCTCGTCGTCCGGCCCCATCTTTTCCACCCACTGCGCCTCAAGGCGGTGCGCCACCTCGAGCGCGAACTCGTAGTCGCCGCGCTTCCACAGGTAGCGGACGCGGTCGATGAGCAGCTGGCGAGCTTCCTCGTCGTCGCAGTTCCATACCTCGGACTGGTTCAGGTGCGGCCAGATCAGGTCGTAACGCGGCCAGTTGATGGGGTCGTCGGTCTCCCCCTGCCTGGGCCGCGCCCCCGCGAGGATCTTGTGTACCTCGTGCTTCGACTCCTCGCGGTAGGTGTCCGACGGCATCTGGTCGCGGATGGCGGCCTGAATGAGCCGGTGCACCTGGATCGAGTTGCTGCCCACCTCCCGGTCCACCTTGGCCAGCGAGAACCGGGTGATGTCGGTGATCAGCAGCCCGAGGACGCTGCGGGCCGCCCGCAGCCGCCGGTCAAAGGGAATCAGCGACTTGACCATCTCGTCGCTGTTCAGCAGCGTCAGCGAAATGGGGTCAGGCGCGAAGCAGGCGCACAGCTCGAGCAACCTGGCCGCCGCGGGCGACTGCCGCTGCAGCTGCTCGAACGACACGCGGTAGGTGACCGCAACCGACCTCGGGTAATTGACCGGCTGGATGAGCTCCATCGTCTCGGCGAACCTGGCCCGCAGGTCGGCCACGTAGTCGGCGACCGCCATCCCGGTCGCCGCCAGCCAGGCACCCGCCTGCTCGATGGCGAGGGGCAGGTCACCGAGCTCCTCGGAGACGAGGGTGGCGTCCGCCTCGGTGAGGGACGGGACGCGGCGCTGCAGGTAGGCGACCGACTCGACCGGGGAGAACACGTCGATCGCCAGCGGCTCGGCCACCTGCGACCACGCGGGGTTCCGGGACGTGACGATGACGTGGCCGGGACCGCCGGGGAAGAAGTCCTTGATGTCCTGCGGCTCGTCGGCGTTGTCGAAGATCAGCAGCCAGCGCTCGTACGGGCGGCCTCTGCGCAGCGCCTCCCTGACCAGGTCAGAGGTCTCCGTCGTGGAGTCGGCGGGCCGGATGCCGAGCTGCTGCGCCAGCTCGGCGAGGTTGGGGTTGATCAGGTCGCGCTGCTCCGACGGTACCCACCAGACCAGGTCGTAGTCGGCCATGAAACGGTGCGCGTACTCCTGGGCGACCTGCGTCTTGCCGACGCCGCCGAGGCCGTGCAGCGCGACCGGCAGCACCACCGCCGTGCTGGCGCCGATCAGCTGGTCGTGCAGCCGCTCAAGGACCTCGTTGCGGCCGGTGAAGGACGCGTTCCTGGTCGGGACGCGCCACACCGGCGGGATGGTCCGCGGAAAACGGGGCTCGGGGGTGTTGAGGTGCTCGGCCTGCTTGGGCGGATTGCCAAGTGCCTTGAGCAGTTCCTCGGTCGACGTCGCCTGGTCGCGGCGGGTCAGGTCGACGACAATGCGCTCCGAGAACTGCTGGTCCGCCCGGGTCTCGCCGACCCGGACCGGGATCAGCCGCCTGGTGGTGCCGACGGGATCGGCGGCCCCCATCGCGTCCCAGACTCCCTGGGCCTGAGGCGACTGCAGGTAGGCGGCGGACAGCAGGGCGATCGTCCGGCTGGCGGCGGCCGCGCTGCGTTCCGCGTCCTCCCGGGTGCTGCCGCCCGCGATCCCGGCGTTGACCGAGCGCTGCACCTGGATACCGCGCGGCGCGAGCACGGCGGCGATCCAGTCCGCCCACATCCGGTCCTCAGGCACGTAGCTGAGGTAGATGTCACCGGGCGGTGGCTGCCTGGGCCTGAGGAACGCGGCCTTGTACAGCAGCCGCGTCTCCTCGGGGATCTCGGCGAGCGCCTGGACCTGGCCGTTGGTGATCGCGTGGGTCAGCCGCTCGTACGCGCCGAGCAGGGACAGCGGCGCCCGGGGCGGGTCACCGAACACGGCCAGCGTCTCCTCGAACGCGTAGAACGGCTTGTAGGGGATGGAAACCGCGTTCCAGTAGTCGTCGTCGCCGTACTTCCCGGTCCTCCTCGGCTCGTTGCCGACAAACCGGGACTTCGCCATCGCCAGGCCGACGTCCGCCTTGTCCTTCTCCGCCTCGTCGATGCGCATCGGGACCGGCAGCACGCCGATGTTGCGGTAGTGATAGCGCTGCTTGACCCGCCTGGCGATATCGACCGCTCCGTCGATGGACTGCTCGTTCAGCGTGAAGCAGTCAACGAGGGTGTCCGGCAGGTGCACGGTGCAGATATCGGAGATGTCGGACAGGCCGGTCCGGCTGTCGATCAGCGTGTAGTCGTAGTGCTGCTTCATGTCCGCGCGGAGCGCGTCGAAGAACTGGCCGCCGCCAAGCCGCTCGTAGAAGGTGTCCCAGTCGAACGCGGTCACCGCCGCCGAGTAGTCGCGGTTCTGCCGCCCGGCGGACACGAAGTCCAGCATCCCGCCCTCGGCGAATTCCCAGGACAGGGAGACCGCGTGCGGGATGATCTGAGCTCGCTTGCGCACCCATCCTGACGACCGCTCGGTGGCCTGCGTGGCCTCCCAGGCGTAATCGGTGATCAGCTCGATGATGCCGGGCGTGGCGGCCACCTTCGCCGAGGTGAGGAACGGATGGTAGTACTTGTGCAGGCCCGGTGAGTCCAGGTCCCAGTCCACCACGAGCACCCGCAGCCCGTTGCTCGCGAGGATCCACGCGACGTTGGCCAGCGCCATGGTCCGGCCGGTGCCGCCCTTGAAGGAGTAGAAGGTGACGACCTTGCCGGTGCCTTCGCTGGTCTCGTCGGCAGCGTGTACGTCATCGGCCATGATGAGGCTCCAGGGGTGTCGGAGTGGCCGCCGTGATTCCGCGATCGCGTGTCATCGCCCCGCCTCGCCTTTTAGGTGCTGACCGGGCGGGGGCTGGTGGGGTCCTGGCAGCGAGCTGGACGCCCTTCTGAGGTAATGCCTGCCCGCCTCGGCGATCACCGGCGGCAGCACCATGCCGAACTCCCGCAGGGACGGGACGCCGCGGACCGCGAGCGCCGATATCGCCCGGCCTTCCCGCAGCTTGCGGGGAAGCGCGGCGTTGAGGCCGGCCATGATGCGCTCCGCTTCGCGCTCCATCTGCTGGTCCTGCCGGTTCCAGACCACCAGCACCTGCACCCAGGGATTGTCCATCGAGTCGACCTGCCGGAGTATGTCGTGGAACTCGGGCAGCAGGGTCGCCCACGGGTCGATAAGCAGCACCTCAGGCCCGGACCATGGTTCCCGGCCGACAAGCCCGGCCTCGTGCCTGAACAGGTCACCGACCTCCGGGGTATACGACAGGCTCCTGGCCAGTTCCGCCGCATGGTCCGCCAGCGGCCTGACCGACGCCTGACCGTAGGGGTTCCACGCCCTGATGTCCTTGCCGTAAGACGAGTTTTCCCGCCCAGCGGGCAAGTTGTCCCTGCTCGGTGCGACGACGGTGACCCGGATCGGCTTGTCGCCGGGGCCCGCCTTGCCCTCGCCGCCGAACGCCGAGGGCAGCATTTCGTAGGGTGCGTCCTCGGCAGGCTCGGCCGGCGACTCGGCCGCGAACGCCGCCTCGGCCGCCTGGACTATCTCCTTGGCGAGGAGGTACACGGCCTCCTCATAGGCCTCTCGCCAGCGACTTACCTTGATGATTCCGTAGAACCCGTGCTCCGCGTAGAGTTCGCTGAAGTGGGAGCCGCTAAATTGCACGGAGGTGGCGGCCTCTGGCAGCATCTCGGCAGGCAGCGGAATCCACACGGCGGGGACTATGGTCTCTACCGGGATGCCGCTCTGCGCCCTGAGGTTAAGCCGGCGCCGGTTGAAGGCGAACCACTCTTTGCCGCAATGCTCGCTCTTGAAGTACCGCCGCGAATAGAGCGGGACGAAGACGCGGCAGGTCGCCAGGGCCCTGCTCAGCCGGTCGGGCCACTCGTTACCGGGCCGTAGCTCCTGGTCCATGAACCCGGCCCGGGCTCCGGCGGGCAACTCGGCTATGTGCCTTACGTGCTCACACAGGTCGTGGTAAAGCTTACCGATCCACGGGTCGGGGACCTGGACGCCCCGCTCGTCCTTCGGCGGATGCGCATAGCTGAGGAAGAAGAACGGGCCACCAGCGACGTCCAGCGTTGGATACGCGCCACTTTCGTCGTCAGTGGATCGGGGCCCACTCACTCCGTGCACTCGCCCCCTCTCCAGCCAGACGGCATGCATTGCCGACATTGGATAGGAGTAATCACTATATGGGACGCTAACGGCGCTGCCTAGGTCACAACCCCGTGCCAATACGGGTTCAGATCCGGTGCCTGCGCATCCATTCGGCAGCGAACTCGACAGCGGGGTGGAGAGGAACTAGCCGGCACTGCACGTCGCCGACCAGGCCGCGATTTACCGCAAGTTCCATTTCCATGGACTTGCCTATATCCTCGAATTCGTTATCGTCGAGCACCACGTCGTCATATGTCATCCAGCACCGGCCGCCGCCCGCCGCCCGCACAACGCACGAGTAACTTCGCAGCGGCGGATTCGACGTGTACGTGTACTCGGCCAGGTGGAAACCGGTAAACGACCAGTAGCCGACCCCGAGCATGAGCGCCTGGGCGTTCATCTTGTCGAGCTTGCCGAGCGGAGAGTCCGGCCCCAGGTGACAGTCGATGCGATGGTCGGCCATGAGGAGGTCGGCCTGCGGGCCGATGGCGGCGAACGAGCTCTGCGGGTGCGCGCTGCGGACCGCCCCGCTGGCGGTTCGCAGCGCCTCGCTGATCGCCCCCATGCCGCTCGGCATGCTGGCAGGGTCGAAGGCGGGCATCGTATCCCGGTAGGCGAGGGCCTGCTCAGGCGTCAGCCTCGCGATGCGCGCCCGGTGAGCTCGCGAGGTCGTGGAGTTCTCCTCGGTGCCGGTCGGCGCCACCAGGTGCCCCTCGGGCCCCACCACCTGGCGCAGCGCGCGCACCACGGCGGACGCGCCGCCCGCGACGGCGCCGAGCGCACTGAGCGAAGCGTGCACGAGCAGGGTCTGCGCGGGCTTAACACCGAGCAAGCGCAGGTCGCGGACGATCTGCTCGCTCGTCACCGGCCGCTGAGCGGGCCTGTCGGCCGGGGCGGAGTGCCCGCGCATGGCTGACGCCCCCATCCGGCGCTACCAGGCCTGCCGGCGCTCGGCCGCCCACCGCCCGGCGGCCGCCGCGGCCGCCGCGGGCACCTGCTCACCGAGCCACGGTTCGACGGTGACGCGCAGGCCGTCAACGAAGCCGGCGCCGGATGGCGTCAGCGCGCCCGAGGACGCCAGCGCCTCGATGGCCTCCGCGGTCCCCACCCGCCAGCAGGCGAACTGCTCCGCCGCCCGGTCCGCATCGGTGCCGGTTACCAGGTGGCGGCGCTGCCGCCAGTAGTCGGTGACCGCGACGTGAGCGTAGGTGCCCTGGAGCGTGGGGCCGAGCGGGCGCGCGTCCGGCCGCCAGAGAACGTGGAACAGCCGCGGGTCCAGCCGGTCGTACAGGTCGTACAGGTCGTACAGGGCACCTAGCTTGACGTGCTGGAACTCGTGGATGATGAGCAGCGCGAGGTCGGCCGCGGCGGGCGGCAGCGCGACCGCTATCGCGCCGAACGCCGGCCTCGCGGCGGCGCTCCGCTCCTCCCCCGCCGGGTCAGCGGCCAGCGGCACCAGCGTGGACAGGCCCGCGGCGATGCCGGGCGCGTAGCGGGGATAGGACCGCTCGATCAGCTGCCAGGCCTCGTCGAAGCTGGCCTGCCAGGCGGCGGCCTCGGCGTCAGAAAGCCGGGCGGTCACCGGCCACTGATGGCAGGTCCGGTACGGGTCGGTGTCCTCGAGGCGCACGCTGAACGTCCCCGAGCGCAGCTCGCGTACCGGCTCCCAGTCCGCGCCCGGTTCGGCGGCGCCCAGCCTGACGTGCCACTTGCCGTTGGGGGCGCGCACCTCGAAGGCGCCGGCGCCGCGGGCCGCGACGATCGCGGTCGCGCTGTCGCCGACGCGGAGCCGCCCGAGCGTCGGCAGGTGCACGTGCCCGTCGGCGACCGGGACCTCAAGCTCGGCGAGCGTGCCCGACCTGATGGCCGCCGCGGCGGCGATGGAGGCCAGGTGACCCGCGTCGGTGACCGGGCCGCCGGGGGCGCGCAGGCAGTGCTCTGCCCAGGCGCGCACGTACGGATGGGCAAGCACCTCGTCGACGACGTCGCGCGACGACGCGTCCAGGTGGGTAAGCAGGTCCCACCCGGCGCTGAAGGTGCCGCTGGCGTCGGCGGCCGCGCGCGCCTGCAGTGACCGCAGCAGCCTGCGCCTGATGCTTCCCTGTGACCTGCTCAGCGGGGCGATCGAGGCGGCGTCGCCGTACCCGGTGGCGAGCGCGTCGAAGTGTGCCTGGGACATCGAGTGCCCCGACGGCCGCCTGGCGGCCTCGTCCGCCCGCACGTGAGTGATGATCTTCTCCAGGTCGGCGCAGTAGACGGAGGGGTTCTGGAAGCCGCTCCCGGTGCGGTAGCGGTGCGCGAACAGGCCGCCGCCGCAGCTGGTGACGACCGGGCACCGGCGGCAGGTGTCGGCCAGCCCGGCGATGCCCGCCTGCCGCGCCCGGATGGCCGGGTGCGCCGCGGCGGCGTCGAATGGGTGGCGGAAGATGTCGAGGCCGGTGGCGGGGGCTCCGTCGTAGGCGACCTTGATGGAGTCGGCCTGCTCGATCGTGCCGTCGGTCTCGATTACCACCACGTCGCTTGGCGCCAGGCCGAGGGACTCGGTGCCCGAGGCGCCGCCGTACGAGGTCTTGATGATCGAGTCGAACATGCGGACAGGGACCAGGCGGCCGTCGCGCGCCCACTCGCCGAACACCGCCAGCAGCCAGTCGGCGTAGCTGGTCGCTTCCGGCCGCCCGGCTCCGGGCGGCGGGCTGTCCCAGGTGCCGTGCGGGAGCAGGAAGTCGAGGTTGGGCGGGTCGAGGGCGGCGAGCGCACGGTAGGCGGCGACCGGGTCGCTGCGGATGTCGATGGTGGCGAGCAGCCCGGCGTAGACGGGCCGGTAGCGCTCCTCGCGGAGCAGCGCCACGGCCCGGAGCACCTGGTCGTAGCTGCTGCGCCCGTTGGCGTAGCGGCGGTGCAGGTCATTGGCCGCCTGGTCGCCGTCAAGCGAGATGCCGACCTTGACCCCCTCGGCCAGGAACAGCTCGCACAGCTCGGTGTCGAGGCGGACCCCGTTCGTGTGGATGCGCAGGTCCAGTGCGCAGACGGGCTCGACCGCCCGGCGCAGCTCCCCGATGATCGAGGCGAGCCCGCTCGCGCCGGCCAGCAGCGGCTCGCCGCCGTGCAGGATGACGCTTACCTGCGGCAGGCGGTGGTCCCTCGCGTGCTCCGCGATGCGCATCCCGGCCTTGGCGACCGTCTCCGGGGAGATCACCCTCGGACGGCCGCGCCAGCTCTGGTCAACATGCTCATAGACATAACAATGATCACAGGCCAGGTCACACCGGCTGTGGATCTTGAGGACGTACTGCCTGAACGGGAGTACGGCCCCGGAGACGGCCAAGGGTCAGATCGAGGAATTGAAGCGGGAGACAGACGTTCCCTGCTCACCGTCAACGAGACCGATCCGGCCCATTATGCGGTCATATTCTGCATCATCGATGCTAACGTCCGCGCCGAGCGGCAGGTCATCAACTGGCAGGTCAGAGGCGAGTTCGCCCGCGTACATCGTCGACATGTGAATCGGCTCCCTATAGGACAGTACCGACGATCAGCCTCGTCGGCACGATCGCTTTCGTTGGAAACTGCTTGAGGTACTACAGAGCCCTGCGGTTATGCCCGGAAGCTTACCGCTCTATCGCTCCGCCCAGCCAAACTACCTGGCATTGTGTAAGAGCATTACTGCTGGTGAGCGATGGTCTTGGTGCTGCTAGGGTGACACGGGCAAATAAATTTCATCTAATTGAAACAATATGCCATTGTTTACCGTTTGCGACTGATCACGACCGGTTACCTGCACGTTGGCAGTACCTGCCAGCCCGGCTACCGCGGGCGTCATTTCCGCAGGTCGGCCGGGGCGAGCAGCCGGATACGGCCCGGGCGGCTCCTCGGGGACACGGCCAAGACCGAAGCCGCCAGACGGCGGCTCCTGCCGCCGGATGTAGGAGTTCATGCACCGCAGGCGCACCTCTTCGGGCAGGACCGGCAGCCGGCTGACCTCGCCTTCGGTGATCACCGACGTGAGCTGCTCGAAGGCGGCGAGCAGGGATGTCTTCCCGCCCGGTGGGTCACCGAAGACGGCCGGGATCTCCTCGTAGGTATAGAACGGCCGGTACGGGATCTCCACCAGGCGCCAGTACCGCGCCGCGTCCGCCGCCGTCAGGCCGGCGGGAAAGCGCGCGAACTTCGCCCGCGCCACCGCCCGGCCGGTCTCCAGCATGCCGCTCTCGGCGCCGTCCACCCGCATCGGAACGGGCAGCACCCTGATCTTCCTTAGGCGGTTGCCCTCGCCGACGTTCCTGGCGACGGCCGCCGCTCCTTCGATGGACTGGCTGCTGAGGGTGAAGCAGTCCACCACCGTGTCCGGGAGATGGACCGTGCAGATATCGGCGCTGTCGCTCAGCCCGGTCCGGCTGTCGACCAGCGTGTAGTCGTAATGCTCCTTCATGTTCGCGCGGAGCGCGTCGAAGAACTGCCCGCCGCCGAGGCGCTCATAGAAGTTATCCCAGTCGATCGAGGCGACGGCGGCCGAGTAATCGCGGTTCTGCCGCCCGGCCGACAGGAAGTCGAGGGTGCCGCCCTCGGGGAAGGCCGCCCAGTTCAGCGAGATGGCATCGCGCTGCACGTGCGCGTAGCGCCGCTGCCAGGCACCGATGTGCCCCTCCGGCCGGGTGGCCGCCCAGCAGAAATCGTTGACCAGGTCGATGACGCCAGGGGTGGCGGTGATCTTCGCCTGGCCGAGAAACGGGTGAAAGTACTTGTGCAGTCCTGGCGAGTCGAGATTCCAGTCCACCACCAGGACCTTCCGTCCGTTGCTGGCCAGGATCCACGCGACGTTCGCCAGCGCCATGGTGCGCCCGACGCCGCCTCGGTACGAGTAGAACGTGACAACTTTCCCCGCGGTCATGGCGGCGCTTCCCCTCGCACCTAGAGATTCATCATCGCCACGCCGAGGCGCGGTCGTTCCACCGAGTCTCCGGCGGGCGGGTAGGCAGGCGCGTACCTGAGGTACTGCCTGGCGGCCTTGGCGGTAACGACGGGCAGCACCTGGTCGAAGTCCGCCAGGGTGGAGACGCCGCGGACGGCGAGGGCCGAAGTGGAAAGGCCCTGCGCGAGCTTGCGGCCGAGCGCCCCCTCAAGCGCCGCGCGGAGCTGCCCCTCGGCGGCCTCGCTCTCCTTGTCCTGCCAGCTCCAGGGGACGATCACCTGGACCCAGGGCGTGTCCGTCACGTCAAGGCGAACCAGCTGCTCAAGGTACTTGTCCTGGAGGGCCGCCCAGGGGTCGACGATGAGGATCTCCGGCGTCAGCGGGCCGCCGCCGCCGGCCGCCGCCTCGCGGTCGTCGAAGTCACCGAGGACGGGCCAGTAGCCGAGGGCGCGGACGGTGTCCGCGACGTACTCGGCGAACGGACGCACCGACTCCGACTGGTAAGGATGCCAGTCAAGGGCGGAGTCGCCGTAGCGGTCGGTGCCCCTGTTGTCCGGCAGCTCATCGAGGCGCGGCGCCACGATGGTGACGCGCAGCGGGCGGCCGGCCGGCGCCTGGCGGGAACTCGCGCCGAACGCGCTGGGCACCGTCGTGTGGTCCAGTTCGAAGGCGGCCGGGCCCGGCGGGTTCTCGGCCGCCGCGACGATCCGCCTGGCGAGACTGTCCACCGCCCGCTGGTAGTCGTCCCGGTACCTGGAAAGCTTGATGATCTGGTAGAAGCCGCCGTCCCTGTACGACTGGAGGCCGGCGTCGTCGACCGGGACTGACCGCGCCGGGGCCGGCAGCAGCTCATCGGGCACCGGGACCCAGACCGCCGGAACGATCGCCGCCGAGCTCGCCGCGCCGCGACCACCGCGCCGGCCGCTGAACACCGACCACTCCCGGCCGCACTGCCCGCTCTCGAAGTAGCGGCGCGAGTACAGCGGCACGAAGACCCGGCAGGTGGCAAGCGCCCTGGTGAATTCATCGGGCCAGTCGTGACCTGGCGTCAGGTCGCACTCCAGGAAGCCCGCCTGCCAGCCCGGCGGCATGGCGGTGAGCGCAGCGACCCGGTCGCGCAGGTCAAGGAACAGCTTCGTCACCCAGTAGTCCGGCTCGGGAAGGGCACCGTTGCCGTTCCCCGGGGCAGGCGCGTGGCTGAGAAAGAAGTACGGGGCCGCGGCCGCGCCGACGTGCCCGTGATCCTCGCTCACTCAGTCCCTCCTTCCGCGTGGCTAGCGGACGCGCTGAGACGCGAGCAGGCGCTGGGGGCCGCGTTGGCTGAGGACCGTCGCGTGGCCAGCTTGCTCACGGTTCATCATCGGCGAAGGAGCGGGGGACTGGTCCCGCAGATCTGCGGGTGCACAGCTGCGGCTACGGGTGCGCGGTTTCGATTCCGCGGGACTTGAGGAAGCTGGTATTGCGTGCGTCAAGCTCCTGGTAGGCGGCGTTCTCGTCGGCCGCGTACTCGACCGGGGACGCCTGGTCGCCCGTCGGCGTGACGTCTGCCAGGTAGACGACGGTCGCGTTGCCCTCGAGGGCCGGGAGCCAGGCGCCGTCATGGACCTGGATCGAGGCGGCGGCGACGCCGCCGGCGTTGCGCACCACTAGGCGGGCGGCCGGGTCGAGGCCGGTCAGCCTTGAGTAGGCGGCGCGGGAGGCGACGACGCCCGAGCCGCAGGACGGGGTCAGGCCCGCGCCGCGCTCGAAGGTGCGGACGAAGACCTCGGCGGCCCCCGTCGCCTCATCGCCGGCACCGGGCAGCGGCTGGAGGAACGAGACGTTCGCGCCCGCCTTGAACACCTGGTCGGCCCGCGTGCCGAGC
>Ga0302324_100014676_pt1 | contig 15772 bp, 12 predicted proteins | sample Palsa_T0_1_FD_201949 | JGI IMG/M metagenome (GOLD analysis project Ga0302324, IMG submission 201949) | Peat permafrost microbial communities from Stordalen Mire near Abisko, Sweden - Palsa_T0_1 | ecosystem: Environmental > Terrestrial > Soil > Palsa > Peat permafrost | place: Sweden: Abisko...
CGAAGGCGGGGCGTGTGAGTATCTTCGACAACCGCAGGTCATTGCGAGCCATCTGAACGATCAATCGGCCGCTTTCATGCGCGATCCGGCGGCGCCGCGCGTCAACCGCCGGAGCGGTAGCGTTGTAGGGAAGCGCGATGCCCATCGCTTCCATCAGGCAAGCCATGGTTGAGGCGCTGCCCATGGTCATGCACGTACCGGGAGTGCGCGACATGCCCGACTCGGCAGCCATGAAATCGTCGAGCGACATTTTGCCGGCGCGCACTGCTTCGCTGAATTTCCATACATCGGTGCCTGATCCAATGTCGCAGCCGCGAAACTTTCCGTTCAGCATCGGGCCGCTCGAGACGACGATGGTGGGCAAGTCGACGCTGGCCGCGCCCATCAACTGTCCTGGAGTGGTCTTGTCGCAGCCGCCCAGCAGGACCACTGCATCGATCGGGTTGCCGCGAATGGATTCCTCGACCTCCATGGCCAACAGATTGCGAAACAGCATGGCGGTGGGGCGCATCTGCGTTTCACCCAGCGACATGGCGGGGAACTCGAGCGGCAGACCGCCTGCCTCCCACACGCCGCGTTTGACGTGCTCAGCAAGGTCGCGCAGTCCAGCATTGCAGGGCGTGAGTTCCGACCAGGTATTGCAGATTCCAATCACCGGCCGGCCGTCGAACACGTCCGGGGGCAGGCCTTGGCTCTTCATCCAGCTACGGTGAATGAAGCCGTCCTTGTCCTTGGGGCCGTAGCTGCGGCTGCTTCGCAGCGGCTTTTTTTCTGTCGTCATGGCGCTTAGATGTCCGTGATCCGCGAGGCCGCGACCGGCCGCTCACAGCCCCTGATTTTATATGATCAATATAACACGGGAGCGCTGACAGGCGCGAACACAGCTGCAGGCATCGCCGGCAACGCTGCGGTCAGAATCGTAGCGTTGTGCACTTGCGGTACAGCAGTGGACGTTCTTGACCGTTTCAAAGTGAATATTATAATATAAATGCGATATAATCCACTGGTGGCCGCCCCGGGGCTACACGGGCGGGGGGCCTCAGCATGGTTCAAATCGGGGATCTGCGGGACAAGGCGGTGCTGGTTACCGGGGCAAGCACCGGCATCGGGGCCGCCGTCAGCCGTGCCTTCGCTCAGCAGGGCGCCCGAGTCGCCGTGCACTGGAACTCCAATGAGAGCGCTGCCCGGGGGCTTGCTCAGGAGATTCGAGATGCCGGAGGCACGGCGCAGCTGGTGCAGGGCGATCTCTCTCGTGCCGGAGTGCCCAGGCGCGTGGTCGAGGAGAGTTCGAAGGCGCTGGACGGTTTGGACATTCTGATCAACAACGCCGGCTCGCTCATCAGCCGGCGGCCGTTTCTCGAAGCGGACGATGCCTGGATCGATTCGGTGTTCAACCTCAATGCCAGAGCGGTAATCGGCACCTGTCAGGCGGCTGTTCCGTTGATGGACACACGGGGCGGTGGCGCAATCATCAATGTCGGATCCATCGCCGGGCTCGATGGCGGTGGCAGCGGGGCGGGTATTTACGGTTCGGCCAAGGCATTTGTTCACAACCTAACGCGACATCTGGCGCGAGAATTCGCGGCGCGAAACATCCGTGTCAATACAGTCTCCCCCGGGGTCGTCAAGACGCCGTTTCATGCGACCACTCCTCCGGAGCGGATGGAAGCCATGCGCAAGTCAGTGTATCTGGGCCGGCTCGCTAGCCCTGAGGATTGCATCGGCGCGTTTCTGTTCCTCGCCTCACGCGAGCTCAGCGGCTATATCACCGGCCAGACCATACATGTGAATGGTGGCCAGGTGATGCCATGACGCCATCGGCGTGGATGCTGGCCTTGGCCGCGACTGGCATGCTGATTGCGGGCCCGGTGCTCGGCTCGACCCGCACGGATCTGGATCAGGGATGGCAGTTTCGGGTCGACCCGGATCAGTTTGGCGAGGAATTCGGCTGGAACGCAACCACGCCGTCCGACACCGAAGCCATCGATGTTCCTCATAGCTGGAACATCGGCCGACTGCACGATTATCTCGGGGTGGCGTGGTACTTTCGCCGCATAGATATACCGCCCCACGGGCCGGGCACGCACGTCGAATTACATTTTGGCGCGACCTTTTACCAGTCCCGCGTCTGGCTCAATGGCATCGAGCTCGGCAGTCATGAAGGCGGGTTCACGGCCTATTCCTTTGACATTACCGCGCACCTGCACGATAGCAATCTTCTGGCCGTGCGAATTGATAACCGGCCGGGCGCCGCAACCATACCGGGATTTGGTGCGCGCGGTGCGCCCGAAGCCTGGTATGACTGGTGGACGTATGGCGGCATCGTCCGCGATGTCTGGTTGACCACCAGCGGACCGGCCTGGGTTGCTCGCCAGAATATTCGCACCGAAAAGAGCGGCAATGCTGCCGTGGTTCACGACCACATTTATCTGCGCAGTGACCTGGCTGGCGGCACCGCGGTGCAATTGCGCGTGACCGCGTACGGTCCGGACAATCGCGCGGAAGGCCGGCAAACCCAGTCGTTGCTGCTCGGCCAAGGCGGCGCCGACATCGCGCTGTCGCTCAAGCTCGCGAACCCCAAATTATGGGGTGTCGATCACCCCAACATGTATCGCATGAGCGTGGAACTGACGGATCGAAGCGGCAAGCCTCTGGACGAACACAACGATAGTTTCGGCGTGCGCACGCTCGAAATAAAGGATCGTCATCTGCTGCTCAATGCCGAGCGCGTGCGCCTGACCGGGCTTGCACGTCACGAGGACTCTCCAGCCCAGGGGCTGGCGGAAACACCGGAGACAATGCAGCGCGACTACGACGACTTGAAGTCCTTGCACACCACTTTGTCGCGCCCGGTGCACTATCCGCAGAACCCCTACATACTCGACTACGCCGATCGCCACGGCATTTTGCTGATTCCGGAGATTCCGGTCTGGCAGTTCAGCGAGGCGCAACTGTCGGATCCGAAGGTGCTCGCGCTGGCCCAGCAGCAGATGCGGGAGATGATCGAACAGGCCGGCAACCATCCCAGCATTTTTGCCTGGAGCGTTGCCAACGAAAGTGCTACCGGCACACCCGGCGGTATCGCCTACTTTCGCGCCATGCGCGAGCTGATTCGCACCATCGATCCCGGCCGGCCGGTCAGCTTCGCCGATGATAATCTTGCAAAGCTCGACCGCGCAGAACAGTCCGCAGCCAACGACGCGGATTTCCTGATGATGAACCAGTATTTTGGAACCTGGCACGGGCCCGCGTCGGCACTGGTACCGGCGCTGGATAAGGTCAATCGGCTGTTTCCGGACAAGATGGTGATCATTTCGGAATTCGGCTATCCGGGCCCGTTTGCAAAGACCCCGCTCGAAGCCGATCAGGCGCGAGTTCGAACGATTCAGCAGCAATTGCCGCTGCTTGCAGAGCGGGATTGGATCGCCGGCGCCATCCTGTGGTGCTATCAGGACTACAAGTCGCGCCGCAATCTCTGGCCGGGGCAGGTCGAGGGATTCGTCGAGCATGGCGTGGTCGATGAAGCGCGCCAGCGCAAACCCTCATATGAGGTGTGGAGGCAGTTAAACGCCCCGGCAGATATCGAAGCGCACTGGGTCGACGCAACCGGTTCGGCTTCGGCGGGTTTCAGCGCGACTGTGACCGCCAAGTCCGAGCGGCAGCTGCCGTCCTATCCGCTTCGCAACTATCAACTGAGCTGGACAGTCATCGATGAGAGCGGCAAAGCCATCGCCGGCGGGCAGCGCCAACTCGGACAGTGGCTTGGCCCCGAACACATAGCTGGCTCTGTGCCAGCCGATGCCGGCGGTCATAGCTTGCGGCTCATCGTAACGGTGCGAGATCCCACCGGTCTGGTGGCCGCCGAGCGTACGCTTGAATCGTCGATGGCTGGCCAGGCCGGTATTCCGTGAGCTCGAGCGTGCGTTACGGTGCGCTTGCGGCGTTCGGCCTGATGCTGCCGCTGTCTGCTCTGTGCCACGCCGGCAATGAACCGCAGAGTGTGGTTCTGTGGCCAGCGGGCGCACCTGGTTCCGAGGGCCGCACCGGCGAAGCGGAAAAGGTGCAGCTGACTGCACTCGGCGAGCACCTGATCTCGAACGTTCATAGGCCGTCGATTACGGTCTACTTGCCAGCAGGTGCAAGCGCAGCACGCACGGCGGTGATCGTGGTCCCGGGGGGAGGGCACAAGGAATTGTGGATGGATCATGAGGGCTATGGCGTTGCCGAATACCTGGCCCAACATGGGATCGCGGCATTTGTATTGAAGTACCGACTCGCAGATGAGGCTGGTTCGACCTACACCGTCGAGGGCCACGCACTCGCGGATGTGCAACGCGCGATCCGAGTTGTCCGCAGTCGAGCGGCAACATGGCAGCTTGATCCCGAACACATCGGTGTCCTGGGTTTCTCCGCAGGCGGGGAGTTGGCGGCGCTCGCCGGCACGCGCTACGACTCCGGCGCGCCAATGTCGAAAGATCCGGTCGAGCGACTGAGCTCACGGCCGGATTTCCAGGCGCTGCTGTACCCATCGATCCCGAAGGACATGAAGTTCGCTTCGGACACGCCGCCGGCGTTTCTGCTGTGCGGGGCCGCGGATGAACCGAAGGTTTCACAGGGCCTGGCGGAACTTTATCTGGCGCTTCGGCGCGCAGGGGCGCACGCGGAGCTGCACATCTATGAGGGCATCGGTCATGGATTCGGGATCCGCCCGAGCAATTTACCGCCGGCGGCCGATTGGCCCCAGGTTTTTCTGGCGTGGCTGTCCCAGCGAGGGCTGGCAAAGCCGCGGTGATCGCGGCAGTAACGGGGATCATGAGGGCTCGGCGTGTAATCGTTTTGCTCTGCCTCGCCGGCGGCGCAGCCGTAACGGGGCCGGCTTGCTTGGCCGCTGTACACGGCACGACCGGATTTGACGTCCCGCGCCGTGTGGCCTTTGACGATGGCTGGCGGTTTCTGCGTGGCGACATCCCGAAGGCCGAGCAACCTGAATTTCGCGACAGCGATTGGTCACAGGTGCGATTGCCGCACGACTGGGCGATTGCCGGGCCTTTTGATTCGACGCTCAATCCGCATACCGGTGCGTTACCGATCTCCGGGATCGCGTGGTATCGCAAGTCGTTCAGTCTTCCAGCCGATGCCGGCCGACGCTATTACTCTGTTGAGTTCGACGGCGTGATGTCGAACGCCCGGGTCTGGCTCAATGGGCATGAGCTGGGCGGGCGCCCCTACGGTTACATCGGCTTTGGCTTCGATCTGACGCCCTATCTGCATTTCGGCGGCCAGCCCAATGTACTGGCGGTGCGGCTCGCACCCGAAGCCGACTCTTCTCGCTGGTATCCGGGCGCAGGCATTTATCGCAATGTGTGGCTCGACACAACCGGGCCCGTGCATGTCGCACGCTGGGGAACCTATGTGACGACCCCGGTCGTGTCAGATGAGTCAGCGAGCGTCGCGGTACGGACCGATTTGCGCAATCGGCTCGGCAGCGTGGCCCGGGTCACGGTCCGCTCCACCATCGTCGACGCGGCCGGACATCGGGTGGCACAGAGCGAGACGCAGGCCGACATCCAGGCCGCAGGCAGCCACACGGCGACGACGCAATTGACGCTTCATGGCCCGCATCGCTGGGACCTCGAGCGGCCGTACCAGTATAGCCTGATTACCACGCTGCTCGATGGCGCCACCGTGCTGGATCGCTATGTCACCCCGTTTGGCGTACGCACGATCGCCTTCGATCGACAGCAAGGTTTCCTATTGAACGGGCGGCAAGTGAAACTGCATGGTGTCTGCCTGCACCACGATCTGGGAGCGCTTGGAACCGCGGTCAATCGCCGTGCTACCGAAAGGCAGCTGCAGATCATGAAGGCGGCGGGCGTCAATGCCATACGCACCAGCCACAATCCGCCGTCGCCTGAGCTTCTGGAGTACGCCGATCGACTGGGATTGCTGGTCATCGACGAGGCTTTCGATATGTGGCGCATTGCCAAAGTACCCAATGGCTACAGCAAGTACTTCGATGAATGGTCGGAGCGGGACTTACGCGACATGGTGCACCGTGACCGCAACCATCCGAGCATCATCATGTGGAGCATCGGCAACGAGATTCCAGAGCAGAAGGATCCGGAGGGCTGGAAGGAGGCGCGGCGTCTGACCGGATTTTTCCATGAAGAGGATGGCACGCGTCCCACCACATCGGCATTCAACAATCCGGATGACGCGATCCGCAACAAGCTCGCGGACGAGGTGGACATACCGGGATTCAACTACAAGCCGAATCGCTACCAGGGGATACTCAGCGAACATCCGAACTGGATCATCTACGGTTCCGAGACCGCTTCCTGTGTCAGTTCTCGTGGAACCTACCAGTTGCCTCTGGAGAAATACGATAAGCATCCATCCCTGCAGATCTCCAGCTACGACATCATCGCTCCCCCGTGGGCGTATTGCCCCGACGTCGAGTTCGCAGCACAGGAGGCAAATCCAGCACTGCTGGGCGAGTTTGTGTGGACTGGATTCGATTACCTTGGCGAGCCGACGCCATACTTCGGCTTCAACGAAGATGACAGCCGCGATTGGCCGGCGCGGAGTTCCTACTTCGGCATGGTCGATCTGGCCGGATTTCCCAAGGACCGCTATTACCTCTATCAGAGCGTGTGGACCAGCAAACCCATGGTGCACCTGCTGCCGCACTGGAATTGGCCAGCTCACGAAGGCGAGGACATACCGGTGATGGTGTACTCCAATGCTGAGGAGGTGGAGCTGTCGCTCAATGGTGCATCGCTGGGCCGAAAAAAAACCTTCTCCGAGCCCATCGAGTTACCGGTTGGTGCAGACGTCAGCGATACGGGTCAGTTTCACAGCAAATACCGCCTGCTGTGGAATGTGCCGTACCAGCCGGGCGTGCTGACGGCGGTTGCCTTCAGAGTCGGCAAAGAAGTGGCGCGGGATGTCATGCGCACTGCCGGTGCGCCTGCGCGCGTGCACCTTGTGGCGGATCGCCGCACTATCATGGCGGATGGCGATGATCTTTCCTTTATCACCGTTCGCGTGGAGGACAGGGATGGCAACCTGTGTCCAACGGCCGATGACCGGGTGGAATTTCACGTGACCGGGGCAGGGCGGATCGCCGCCGTCGACAATGGCAATGCGGCAACAGTCGAATCATTTCAAGCCGACTACCGCAGGGCATTCAATGGACTGGCACTGCTAATCGTGCGCGCAGATAGCGGCCATTCGGGAAAGATCGAGATCGTCGCGTCCGGGCAGAATCTCGCCGACGCGCATCTGGAGCTGCTCGCTCGGGCAACAAAGCCGGCAGCGTCGCACGGCTCCTCTACAAGCCACGTCAACGGCCAGCAAAGCCCGGGGGTTCAGTAATCATGTTCACTTCGTTACGGCCTATCAGCATCGTGCTGGTGGCGATCATTGGCTTGTGCAGCGCCTTCAACGCTCCGGTGTCTGCTCAAAATACCCCGGGCACCCATCAGGACAACGGCGGCATGAATGGATCTCTATCTAATGAGGACCTGCAGAAGCTCGGCGGCGAGAAGCCAAAGGACTCAAGCCCCGGCGCCTCCCGGGACGCCGCTCAAGCGCGTGCCAAAGCCGAGACGGAGAGCGCAGAACTGGTCAAGGCCCTGGAACTGTCCTGCCATATCACCGATGCCCAACTGGTGGTGGCGGGCACACGCAAGGCTGCGTCGGGGGGCAAGGACGTTGACACTCGCGTCTATGAGGTCGCGTGCGGTGGCGCCTTGGGTTATCTACTGGAGACTCAAGGTACCGACAAACCCATCGCCATCTCGTGTCTGACGGCCGAGGAGGCGCGCGCCGCCGACGTGGCGAAGGGCAAGCCGCCGGGCTTCTTCTGCAAGCTGCCGGAGAACAAGGACGTGTTTGCGATCGTGGCGTCGATGATCACAGCGGGCACGAGCATGGCCTGTACGGTACGCGATCTGCAACCATTCGGGCGCAGCGAATCGACGCAATCGGACTACTCCGAAGTCTCCTGTCAGGACGGCAAGGGATTCCTGCTGCGCACACCGCTGCCAGGCTCGCAAGCACAAACTCTCGTCATGAGCTGTAACGACGCGGCCAAGCAGGGTATCAAGTGCCGGTTAACCGACGCCGGACCTGTCCAGACTCCTGTGTCGATGGATGTATTCAAGACTGCACTGGCTCAGCACGGTGTGTCGTGCAGCGTCGACCAGATCCGCCTGATCGGACAGGAAGACAACCGCAAGCGCTATGTCGTCGAATACCGGTGCGCGAATCAACCGCAGTCAACGGTGGCATTCGTGCCTTTGGAGGGCAACAACAATCCGTACGAATCATTGGACTGTGCCGCCGCCTTACTGCGCAGCGTGGTGTGCAAATACAACGCGACCCATTGAGCATGCGCGCAATCGGGAAGAGCCTGCGGCGAGGCGGGCTCTTCCGAGGCGCGGGTCTTACATTTCAGCCGCGACCTGCAGCACGATCTTGCCGCGATTGTGTTTGGCTTCGAGCCGCCGCTGCGCTGCTCCGGCATCGGTTAACCTGAACACGGCTTCGATGTGCGGACGAACCGTTCCGGCATCGATCAGTGCGCCGATCTCGCGCAGCTCTCCGGCATCGGGTTGGGCCATATAGTGTTCCGCACGCGCCGCCCTCGCTTTGGCTTTTTGCTCTGATGGTTGCGACAGCGTCGACACCATCGTGCCGCCCTGCTTGAGCACGGCCCAGGAGCGCTCCTGGGTGTCGCCATCGACCAGGTCGAATACCAGATCGACGTCCGTGACGCTCTTTTCAAACGGCTTGTCCTTGTCGATCACCTGATCGGCGCCGAGAGAGCGGACGAACTCCAGATCCTCCTTGGATGCCGTAGTCGAAACGCGCGCCCCTCTAGCCTTGGCGCACTGCACCGCCATATGCCCGACGCCGCCGGCGCCGCCGTGGATTAATACATGTTGCCCCGACCGCAGACCCCCATGATCGAACAGCCCTTGCCACGCCGTGACAGCGGCCAGCGGCACCGCGGCAGCTTCGATGAAATTCAAATTTTCCGGCTTGGCGGCCAGGTCCTGTTCTTTCACGATCACATACTCGGCGTAACCGCCGTGTTCGCGATCGAGCATGGCATACACTTCGGTGCCCTTCTTGAACTTTGATACCGCCGAACCGCACTGTTCGACAACGCCGGATATGTCCCGACCCAGCACCAGCGGCAGCTGTTCCTGTTTGACCGCCGGATACTTACCCGAGCGCGTCTTGTAGTCCACTGGATTGACGCTAGCGGCGTTGACTCTAACCAGCACTTCATCTGCCTTCGGCACCGGCATGGGCAGTTCTTCGAGCTTGAGTACGTCCGCAGACCCGAATGCATGAATCACGATAGCTTTCATAGTTGACTCCACGGTGTGAAGCGCTCGCCGCGGCGCGGCTGTTAGCGCGTGAGGATCATCAGGTAGACGTGCATTTCATGTGCCACCGCCCGAGGCGCCAAACTGCACATCGCGCGCTCTGATTCCTGTAAAACTTATCGGCAGCGGGCAAACACTACACAGCTGCCCGCCTCGCGCCGCGCCGCAACGCAGCTCTTGCGGTAGACTGGTCCTGGGTCTGGCTTAGGTTGCAATGAAATTCGTCAGTTACCTTGATAAGGGTCAGCCCGCTGCGGGGCTCATGCTGCCGGATGGCGTCCTGCCGCTGCGCGACGCTGCGCAGGCGGCTGGCGAGAGCGTGGATCTGTCCTCGGTGCTATCCGTGATTCGTGGCGGTGCGGCAGCGCTTGCTGCCTGTCAGCGATTGGCCAATCGAGGGACACAAGCCGGGATGGCGCTGATTCCGCGGCAGCAGGCGCTGCTGATGGCGCCGCTGCCGGCGCCGACGCGCAATATCTTTTGCGTCGGCCGCAACTATGTCGACCACGTCAAAGAGGGTGCGGCGACGCTGAAGGCCGACCTCAAACTTCCGGAAGCGCCTCAGTTCTTTACCAAAGCAACCCACACCGTTGTTGGCACTGGAGCCGACGTGCGGCTGGATTCGAAGATCACGCGGCGACTGGACTATGAGGTCGAGTTGGCGGTAGTGATCGGTCGCGCCGGCCGCGACATCGGGCGCGCGGCTGCGTACGACTATGTGTTCGGCTATACCATTGCCAACGACGTGACCGCACGCGATCTGCAGCGCCGGCACGATCAGTGGTTCAAGGGCAAATCGCTGGACACCACGCTGCCCATGGGCCCGTGGATAGTCGATCGCGAAGAGCTCGGCGATCCCACATCGCTTGAATTGTCGCTGGCGGTCAATGGTCAGGAGCGCCAGCGCGCGCGGGTCAATCAGATGATCTTCGACATTCCGTACATCATCGAATCTCTATCTGCCGGCCTCACACTCGAGCCGGGAGATGTCATCGCCACCGGCACACCCGCAGGCGTGGGATTTGCGATGACGCCACCCCAATATCTGCGCGGCGGCGATGAGATGACAGCTTGCATCGATCGCATCGGGGAGTTACGCAATCGCGTGGTTGAGGTGTGATGCGCTAGAATTCCCCGAGTGTTCGTGCTGCGACCTCAGATCAGCACCTGCGTGCCAAATTTCGCCCCCGTAGCTCAGTGGATAGAGCGACCGCCTCCTAAGCGGTAGGTCGTCGGTTCAACTCCGGCCGGGGGCGCCAAAAAATCAAGCAGTTGCAGCGGTCTTAGTTTGTACTTCGATCTGATTCTCTGACGGCCGTCTAACGTCGGGCGATTTTCCACCCTCGATCACACGCAGCTTGGGCTCGATACCCAATGCTCGCGCTGTCACGCGTTCTGCGACGCCTGCCATGCCTGCCTGCAGTGAATGTGCGTAGACCTGATCGACGACAAACACGCGACCCAGCCGAACAGCGGCGCCGGCCTGCACGGCAACATGGTACCCGGTAGCACTCGTTCGGATAGCGCTGCGCAGTTGGGTGATGGCGGCAGCATTCGCCGCGAGATCAGCGCGGACTCGCCCTAAATGTACAGCGGCCTGGTTCAAACCTTGGTGCCCTGTACTTTCGGCGGCCGCCGCTACACACAGGTCTGCAGCGGAGGAGCGCATGTGCAGGTTGGGGCAAGTCGCCGCGCCTTGGGCAGGCGCGGAAGGTTTTGGGATACCCAACGAATCGGTTAAGGATGATAATGACCTTCGCGCCGTCTGTAGTGCCAGGGAGAGGCCATGCATCTGTTCACGCGATTCGTCATGCGCCCGCCGGGTGCTGCAGTGCTCGTACTCTCAGCGGCAGCAGCCCTATTCTCGACCGCGGCATCAGCCCAGGACGTCACCTTCCGCGCCATCGGCACCATCAATCCACCTTCGACGCTCGCTGGTGAAACGATGACCGTGTTCTATACCTTCGACTCGGGAACCCCGCTGTACGGTCTTGCACCCTGCGGCTCGTCGGCGCCGGGATTTATTCCGCCGGACGGCGCGTTGTATCCGGGACCCATCAAGTCCGTCACCTACAGCATCAACGGCGCACCGGCTGTCACGCTGGGAAGCATCGATGATATGTCCGGTCCAAACTCGATCTGCCTGGCCAGTGATGCAGCGACCACGATCAGCGGCCAGGACGGCTATGCCAATGTCTACGATGCCACCGCCGCGAGTGCCACAGGCTACTCCTTTGAGATCGAACTCATCGCCGAGAGCTCCCAGCGGATCGTGATCGTTCCCGGCACCGAGCTCATCACCGACCGGCCGAATCTGACCACGTTCGAGCGCGACCTCAACGATGGAAAGATATCGGGATCGGAGCTCATCTATGTTCTCTACGACAACGGCCAAGTGGTCACGGCGGTCGGAGGTGCTCCGGCGACCTTGACCAGTCTCGTGCAGGTGGAGGGCTTATCGGTACCCAGCGTGGTGCCGAGCGTGACCGGTACGCAAGGCACAAATGGCTGGTATGTGACTCTTCCGACGACGCTGAGTTGGGCGGTGAGCGGCAAGCCCGTGCCGGTGAAGAGCGGCTGCAACAAGGTGACGGTGCCCGAGACGGTCGGGACTAGCTTCACCTGCTCGGCCACCAATGAGATTGGCGACGCCAGCGACACAGTGCTCATCAAGAAAGACAGTGTTGCGCCGGCAGTGCAGTTCAAGAAGCCGGCCAACGGCGCGAGCTACGCCCAAAACCAGACCGTGGCCGCAGCCTACACCTGCACCGATGTCACCTCGGGTGTTGCCTCCTGCGTCGGCACCGTGGCCGTCGGGGCGAGCATTGCGACCTCGACGCTCGGCAGCCAGAGCTTCTCGGTCACCGCCACGGACAAGGCCGGCAACACGGTCACCAAGACGGTGTCGTATTCGGTCGATCCACCGGCCGTCATGCCGGTGTTCTCGCTCAAGTCCGGCACGTACACAGGGGCGCAGTCGGTGAAGATTACGGACGCGACGGCAGACAACACCATCTACTACACGCTGGACGGCTCGGTGCCGACGACCTCCTCGGCAACCTACGTGACTCCGATCTCGATCAGCGTCACCGAGACGCTGAAGGCCATTGCGGAAGCGCCGGGATTCGCGCGCTCGGCGGTGCGCAGCGCGGCGTACACGATCGACTAAGGCAGCGGCCCACTCAACGCGGGCGTGTGGCGCGCGCGGACTCTACTCACGTTCCGGACTAAACTCGGGTTTCAGGTCGTCGGGACTTCCGCGGCATTTCGATCCCTCCACCGAAGTCTATACAGCTTGTTGCACTGCGGACTACTGTATGGACACGCCGGGGCCGCGCTCGCTACCGTTCGCGCATGGCACGCCGACACGTATTCGATCCCCTGGAGCCGACCAAGGAGCCGCGCTGGTATGAGGTGCGCAACATGCACGGGGCGCTGTTAGAGGCACATCCTCTGCCGGTTGGAAGCGATCTGAAGCGCGCGTTCGTCGCCTCCATGCTCGCCTGGATCGACGCCGGATGGCAGCTCAGCGAGTTCAGTTCAAGGACTGGCGTCTTTTTCTGCACACGTGGTGTCGAGCGGCGCATGGTCAATATCACGCCAACTAATCCCGGGGTGGCTCAGTTCTACGATTCCGCGCCCGGGCCACGGTGCGCGAGTTGTGAGGATTGAGGTAGCGACTGTCCGGTCGGGGTCGGAGACGTGGTTTGAGCACAAGATAGACAGGGGAAAAAGGGATATCTTTAGCATCAAATTGCGACTGCTCCCCAATTGGAGATCCACATGAAAAAAATGCACGGCTCTACGGATTTTAATCGTAGGGATATGCTCAAGCTTACCGGTGTGGCAGCGGCCCTCAGCGTCCTGCCGATCACAGCACGCATTGTCAATGCAGCCGACAGCCAGAAACTGAAGATCGGCATCATCGGGTCCGGGCATGTCGGAAGCGCGCTTGGCGGCGTTTGGGCCAAGGCTGGAAATGAGGTGATGTTCTCCTCGCGCAATCTGGACAACGACAAGCAGCTCGCTGCCGAGGTCGGAGCAAATGCGCGCGCGGGTACGCCGCAAGAGGCCGCTGCGTTCGGGCAGGTAATCCTGTTCGCGGTTCCCTACAGCGCTTTTCCCGAGCTCGTAAAGAGTCTCGGCGATTCACTCAAAGGAAAAGTCGTCATCAATGCGAGCAATCCTTTCCCGCAACGCGACGGTGAGATCGCCGATCAAGCGCGCGAACAGGGGGCAGGACTCTTCGACGCGCACCTGCTGCCAGGCGCACTCGTCGTTCGCGCATTCAACGCCGTAGCCGCAGCACGCATGGCCAGCGCACACGAAGATCCGGGGAAGATCGGCATGCCGATCGCAGGTGATAAGAAGGCGATCGAATTCGCTTCGCGGCTTGTCCGACAGGCAGGGTTCGAACCTATCGTCGTCGGCGGCCTCGACATGGCCAAATATTTAATGCCAGGAACGCCGCTGGCGGGCGAGCACACGCCGGACGAAATACGCAGCATCGCAGCAACACTGAAGCCCTGACGCGAACTCGGCTGTTACGCATAGAGAGGCCCTTGCTGGTCGGTGGGTGACGCGCCGTGGAGCAGCCATTGACGAGCTTCCGCTTCGGGTCCACGAAGCGACCATCGCCGGGTGAGTCTGGGCGAAGGTCGCTGACCGGCCCAATACCCGACGTTCGATAGCCAAATATAGCCGCCAGAAAGCAGACCTTCGCGGCTGGCGCGGCTACCTCAACTCATAGGATTGGTCTTCACGTATTCCACCAGCTGTTCAAGTACTTTGCCCCAGCCCTGCGTGAAGCCCATCTTCTCGTGCGCGGCGGCGTGCTCTTTGGTGGCATGGATAGCCGTAGCCGTGTACTTACAGCCTCCATTGCCGTGCGGTTCGAACGTCAGCACTGCGGTAAAGAACCGCGGAGCGGAGGCAGGGTCGTGCGGGCGGTAACCGGGCCCCAGTGCAGAGGTCCAGACGAGCTTGCGGTTTGGCACAATCTCCAAGTAGCAGCCCGGCATCGCCGGCAGCTTGTTGCCATCGGCGTCCGCCATTTGCGCAAAAAATTTGCCGCCAGGCCTCAAGTCGATTTCGCACTCGATGGTGCGGTAGGGTTTGGGGCAGAACCACTGCATCAAATGTTTCGGTGTAGTCCAGGCTTTGAACACCAGCTCCGGTGATACGCCCACAACGCGTTCCAACACTAAGTCCAACTCATCATTCATTGTCGTTCTCCTTCATCTCAAGCACATAGGCGTCCAACTGGTCCAGGCGACGGTCCCAGAGTTTCCGTCGATGGAGGATCCAGTCTTCCGCCTCCTGCAGGCGTTTTGGGGCGAGTTGGTACGTCCGAACGCGACCATATTTCTTGGATTTCACCAACCCGAACTTCTCAAGCATGCTTAGGTGCTGCGTGAAAGAAGGCAGTGCCATGTCAAAAGGCCTTGCCAGCTCGAGCGTCGAGGCGGCCCCACCGCTTAGGCGCTGCAGCACGGCCCGGCGTGTTGGATCCGCCAACGCCTGAAAGACTTGATCCAGTTTCACCGCATTGTTAGGCATATACCTTAATATATCGGCTGAGAACACTTAGGGCAAGAGCTAAGTGTTGGTATGCAGCACTTCGGAGCCAGTGCGCGGAGTGGACATCCAAGGACGCAAAGGACAGGTCTGTCGCGGCACCGAAGCCGATGAACTTCCTTCGATATAAAAGGCGCTGCGCCGTTGTCAGCTAAAATAAAGGCTAGACGCATACACCGCAGCCACTACCGCTGGCCCGATTTTCAGCTTGAATCAGCTGGCGCCATGAACGCGGGCACTGGCCGCGCGGCCGCATGCAACCACTTTGCCATGGCGCTGACTACAGACATTACGGCCGGGCGCCGCGTCACGCGATCTCGCCATTCCAGAAGCTTTGGGGTCGCAGCGGTGATTGGGGCGCCTTGACGCTCTCCAAAGAGCGACGCCATATAGAAGGCGATGTCGGCGAATGAATAGCCGTCCGCCAGCCACGCGGTGGTGGTCAGCAACTTTTCCATTTCAGCGTAGTAGGCGGCGGCCGCTGCGACACTTGATATAGCAGGAGCGTCGTCGAGATTATTCTGCAATCCCATGAGGCGAATGATATGCGGAAAATACACTTCATCCGATTCGTGCTCCAGCCGGCGCGCGCGCGCACGAGCGCGAACGTCCTGTGGCCATAGAGCCGGCGTCGGCTGGAGATCTTCCAGATATTCGAAGATTTGTGTCGAATCGTAAATTTCGAGGTTGCCGTGCACCAACACAGGCACTTGCCCTTTTGGATTGATGCGCAACACTTCACTGTGCTTGGGGCTATAGCCCCTATGAGAGTCATACGGCACCATGATCAAGTC
>Ga0302324_100014677_pt1 | contig 15770 bp, 16 predicted proteins | sample Palsa_T0_1_FD_201949 | JGI IMG/M metagenome (GOLD analysis project Ga0302324, IMG submission 201949) | Peat permafrost microbial communities from Stordalen Mire near Abisko, Sweden - Palsa_T0_1 | ecosystem: Environmental > Terrestrial > Soil > Palsa > Peat permafrost | place: Sweden: Abisko...
TGGTGCTCGTCTTGACGTTTCGATTCGTTCCCGAGAGCCGCAACGACTCCTCGCCGAAGAGCATCGACGGGTGGGGAGCGGCGCTCGCTGCACTGGCATTGGGCGGTATCGTGTACGCCCTCATCGGGGCGCAAACCGCCGGCTGGACCGATCGGCGCGTGCTTGCCGCGCTGCTGATCGGCACGGCGGCGCTACCGGTGTTTCTGACGGTTGAATCGCGCCAGGCGGCGCCGCTGGTGCCGCTCGTGTTATTTCGCTCGCGGGATTTTGCCGCGACCAACTTGTTGACTCTGCTGCTCTATGCCGCACTCGCAGGGAGTCTGTTCTTCTTGCCGCTGAATCTCATCCAAGTGCAGGGCTATCCTGCGACCGCAGCGGGCGCGGCTCTGCTGCCAATGGTGTTGCTGATGTTCGTATTGTCGCGTTGGGCGGGAGGCCTCGTCGATCGTTACGGCGCCCGATTGCCGCTGGTGATCGGGCCGACGATTGCGGCCGCCGGATTTGCATTGTTCACCGTTCCGCACCTTGGGGGTAGCTACTGGACGACCTTCTTCCCCGCGGCCTTGGTACTTGGCTTCGGGATGACGCTGACGGTTGCGCCGCTCACGACCACGGTCATGCAGGCAGTGAATCCGGAAGCGGTGGGAGTCGCGTCGGGGGTCAACAACGCGGTGGCGAGCGTGGCCGGATTGCTCGCCATCGCGGGCCTCGGCATGGTCATGTCAGGGACATTCAACTCGCAGCTCAGGCGCGGGCTCGACGCTGCGAACCTCCCGCCGGCGGTCGTCGATGCCGTGATCGCGCGACGCGCGCAGCTCGCGGCCATCGAGCCGCCCGCGGACGCGGGCGTGGATGTGCAACAGGCCGTGCGTCAGGCGGTCGATGAGGCTTTCCTGGCGGGATTTCGCCACGTGATGTGGATTGCAGCCGTGCTCGCTCTGCTGAGCGCAGTCACCGGCTGGGCGATGATCGGGGTCGGGGCAAAGCCCGCACCGCGGAGCCCGTGATCTTGTATGAGCGATTACCGGCTTTCTGGGATAATCGCGTGATCAGCGCGAAAGCGCTCTCAACTCTCACCCTTGGGGAGCCTTGTATGTCCCGCGACACCATCAATCTGACTGGCGAGTTGACTGCCTACATCCGCCGCGTCGGCGTGCGCGAGGATGCGGACCTCGCCGCGCTTCGGGAGGAGACCGGGCACCATCGTATGGCGACGATGCAAATCGGACCGGAGCAGGGGGCGTTCATGGCATTGCTCGTGCGCTTGCTCGGCGCCCGCAAGACGCTGGAGGTCGGAGTATTCACCGGCTACAGCTCGATGGTGGTCGCCAAGGCGATGGGTCCGGAGGGCAGGGTGCTGGCGCTCGATGTCAGCGAGGAATTCACGGCCGTGGCCCGGCGTCATTGGGCGAAAGCCGGTGTCGCCGATCGCATCGAGCTGCGGCTTCGCCCCGCGGCCGAAAGCTTGAAGGAGCTGGTGGCGGCGGGCGAGACCGAAGCATTCGACTTCGCGTTCATCGACGCTGACAAGTCGAATTACGACACCTATTACGAGTACGCGTTGAAGCTGGTACGTCGGGGCGGCCTGATCGCCATCGATAATGTGCTGTGGGATGGCAAAGTCGTTGATGCGTTGGACAAAACGGCCGACACGGCGGCCATCCGCGCCCTCAATGAAAAGGTGCACGGCGACAAACGCGTGGATGCCGTGCTGGTTCCCATCGGTGACGGGCTGACATTGGCAGTGAAGCGCTGAGCAGCCGCGCGGCTGGAGAGCAGGGGCTAAGGGCGGCGGGCGATTCCAGTGTTAGTCCCGCCACAGCCGCTGCCATCCTGAGTGTCCCAATGCGCGCAGCGTGCGAATATTTCGGCGGTATATCTCTTCCGTGTCGCCCGTCGCGGCAATGGCTTGCTCCACGCTTGCTTCGCGCAGCAGATGCAACATCGGGTAGGGAGAGCGGTTGGTGAAATTCTCTATGTCGTCGGGCTGCGTGTCCGCAAACTGGTACTGAGGGTGAAAGCTCGCCACCTGCAGCTCGCCTTCCAGCCCTAATTCGTCGACCGTCGCCTCGCAGACTTCGAGGAAATCGTTGTACTCCAGGAAGTCGGTCAATACCCAAGGATGAATCAACAGCGTGGTCTCGCGCCGCAGCGGATCGGCTGCTTGCAAATTGACCAACTCGGACCGCAATTCCTCGAGCAGGCCGGACGCCGTCCGCTGCTCGCTGACGAAAAAGTGAACGCGATCATCGCGGTAGGGTCCTGCCGCGAACGGGCACAGATTGAGGCCGATCACGGATTTCTCCAGCCAGCGACGGGTCATGGCGATGATTTCGTCGCCGGTCATTGGCCTACGTTACTTGATGTTGGCAGAACAATGTTGACAAACCGAGGAGGGCGGGCGAGTCCGCCATGTCTCGGGACTCAATGTGCGTCACCGCACAGAACAACGGGAGGAATTGGCTCAACCTGCCAGAGTGCTGCACGAGTTCCTTACGACCAACCGAGATGCACTCGTCGAACGGTGTCGGCTCAAAGTCGCCAAGCGGCTGGCGCCCAAGGTTACCGATGCGGAGCTCATGCACGGAATACCTGCTTTCCTGGATCAGCTGATCAAGACGCTCCTGGTCGAGCAAACCTCCGAGCCTTTGAGCAGCCGCAAGGTCTCGGGGCCGTCGGACGGCGGGCCGGCCGTGTCCGAGATAGGTACGACTGCGACATTGCACGGGCGAGAGTTGTCGCTGCAGGGGTTTACGGTTGATCAGGTCGTTCACGACTACGGTGATCTCTGTCAAGCCATAACCGATCTCGCAGTTGAACGCGGCGCTCCGATCGAGATAGACGAGTTTCGAACTCTCAACCGCTGTCTCGACAATGGTATCGCGGATGCGGTGACCGAATATGCGTTTCAGCGCAACTCTCTGGTCGAGAACCTTGGCGTAAAGGCTTTGAACGAACGGCTTGGATTTCTCGCGCACGAGCTGAGAAACCATCTTCACGTCGCGACTCTTGCCGTTACAGCCATCAAAGCGGGCAACGTCGGAGTGAGCGGCGCAACGGGAGCCGTACTGGACCGTTCCCTGATTGGGATGCGAAGTCTCATAGATCGCTCTCTGGCCGATGTGCGCGTAGCAGCGGGAATGCTTCCTCGACGTCAGCTGGTGTCCCTCGCCGATTTTGTTGCCGATGTAAAAATATCCGCCTCGCTCGAGGCGCACTCGCGAGGGTGCATCTTTACGGTCGGTGAGGTTGACTCGAAACTTGCGCTCGATGTCGACCGGGAAATGCTTCTCTCCGCAGTTGGCAACCTGCTGCAAAACGGGTTTAAATTCACAAGACGCAATACCGAAGTCCTATTGCGGGCTTACGCCGCCGGGGATCGAGTCCTGATCGAGATCGAGGATCATTGTGGCGGCTTTCCGCTGGAGGCGGACGATCTGTTCCAGCCGTTCAAGCAGCGCGGCGAGGACAGGTCCGGGTTGGGACTTGGACTGTCGATCTGTCGGCGCAGCGTCGAGGCGAACAATGGAGTGCTCAGAGTGCGGGACATCGCCGGCTCTGGCTGTGTATTCACGATCGACCTGCCTCGACAAACACTCCAGTAATGGTCTCAGGCCGCAGTTGGCCGTTAGGCCGGGAGAATTCTTCGCTCATCGGGATCACGCGCGACTCGGCGTGCTCTGCGTTTTCCATTTTGCAGCGTCCACCCCAAGGATCAAAAGCCACAGCGCCAGTGATGCCTCGGCGAGCAGGCTGGGCAGGTAACTATAGGGAAACAAATCCGGAAGGATACCCGGTGGTGTGAAATAGACGACGCTATTGAAGAGGTAGCACACTCCGCCGATGCCCAGGAGCACACCCAGTGCCCGCGGTAAGAACTTCGAGGTATATATCAAGTACCCGGTAGCGAGGCAGTCGAGCGAAAAGAGTCCGAGATTCATGCTGAACGCGAATTGGTAGAGTCGAATCGACAAGAGCGCGAGCGATTGCAGTTGCGCCGGCGGGAAGGTCTGCAGATAGCTTGCGCCGCCCAAAATGTGCAACGGGGCATAGCAGAATATCGACGCGGCCAGGGACACCGTGTTCGAGACCAGGGCAAAAGCGAGGGCGACGCGAGCGATGGGACGGCTCACGATTCGCAGTAGATCGTAGAAAATGATGCCTATCAGAATGCCGGTCGTAAACGAGACGAGGTCGGCGAGAAATCCCCAGCGGTACAACGACGGCGATGCAAGGATGTTCGCGGCGGTGCGCGAGGCGTCGCCATAATCGACCAATTTGTCGCGCACGAAGAATTCGGCGCAGAAGCCCGATGCGATACAGATGACGTAAAGCAAGCCCGCGAGCCGGGCCTTGATTTTGGGCGACACTACTGCAACCTGCACCCTGTTGAGTCTAAGTATCTGAAATGCTTCGAAAGCACGATACACTATTGACTGTAGCAGCGCAGGAGTCGCCGATTGATGCTCGGCGAGCGAGGCCATGATCATCGGCACGGCGGGGCACATCGATCACGGCAAGACGAGCCTCGTGCGCTCACTCACGGGTATCGATACCGATCGGCTCAAGGAGGAGCGGGCACGCGGCATTTCCATCGAGCTCGGCTATGCCTACACGCCGCTCGTCGGCGGCGATGTGCTCGGATACGTGGATGTGCCCGGCCACGAGCGCCTGATTCACACCATGGTAGCGGGTGCCGGCGGAATCGATTTCGCGCTCCTGGTTATTGCCGCGGACGACGGGATCATGCCGCAGACGCGCGAGCACCTCGCCATTATCGAACTCCTCGGCGTGACGCAGGGGGCGATCGCGCTCACGAAAATCGATCGGGTGGCGGAGGCGCGCGTACGGACCGTCGGTGAGCAGATTGCGAACCTGCTCTCCGGAGGGCCGCTGGCTGGCGCGCGGCAGTTTCCGCTGGTTGCGACGGATGCAGACGATCCGGGCGTCGTTGCCCTGCGAACTCATTTGCATGCGGCGGCCGCCGCGTCCCGCACCCGATATCCGGAAGACCGGCTGTTTCGACTGGCGATCGATCGCGTGTTCACTCTTCCCGGGCGCGGCACGGTCGTGGCCGGCATGGTGCGCGCGGGCCGCGTCGAGGTGGACGATTGGCTCAGCGTGATGCCCCGAGCGATGGCGGTGCGAGTGCGCAGCATCCACGCACAGAATCGCGAGACCTCCGTGGGACGCGCGGGGCAGCGCTGCGCTTTGCTGCTAGCCGGTGTCGAGAAATCCGAGGTGGCGCGCGGCGACTGGCTGGCGCATCCGCAGGCCCTCATCGCCACGAAGCGCATCGACGTCCGATTGCGGCTCCTTGCGGCAGGCGAAGGAATTGCGAATCGTGCCTCGGTGCACGTTTATCTGGGTACCGCTCACCGAGTGGCGCGCGCCGCCATGCTGGAAGGCGACGACTTGGCTCCGGGAGCCTCTGCCCGAGTCCAGCTGACGTTCGACGGACCCCTGTGCGCCGCGCCGGGCGACTCCCTGATCCTGCGCGACGCCCAGGCGGCGCACACGCTCGGCGGCGGCACCGTGCTCGACTCGCACGCGCCCGCGCGCCGCCGCCGCAGTCCCCAGCGCCTCGCGTATCTGGCGGCGATCGAGCGGCTGCTCGCCGGAGAGGGCCTCGAGCCGCTGTTGCGCGAGGCGCCCGAGGGTATCGCCCTGCAGCAGCTCGCGGGGCTGTGCGGATGTGAGCCGGAGCGCGTCTCCCTTCCGGGTGATGCGCGCATCGTCGATGCAGGCGCCGGCGCCCGCCTGGTCATTCTCGATACACACTGGCATGCGCTCGGTGAGCGGGCCGCCGCGGCCGTGCGCGCGTTTCACGCCGAACAGCCGCACGACTCGGGAATCGATCGCGGGCGGCTGCGCCGCATGACGGCGCCTGGCATGCCGGATGGCGCCTGGCGAGTGCTTATCGAGGAGCTGCTTGCACGCAAGGTCATTGAGAAGACCCATCACGCGTTGCATTTGCCGGGTCATCGCATTAGCTTAAGCCCGGCGGAGCAGGGCCTCGCGGAGACCCTGTGCAGGGCGATCGCTGCGGGAGGCTTCGATCCACCCTGGGTCCGGGATCTCGCGCTGCGCACTCATGCGGGCGAGGAGGAAGTGAGGCGGGTGTTGCGCAGTTGTGCGATACAAGGACAGGTTTTACAGGTCGTGCGCGATCTTTTTTACCACCGCGATCGCATGCGGGAACTGGCCGTGATCCTGCGGCGTCTGGTGACGGAACATCGCTTGGTCGAGACGGCTCGGTACCGGGATGCCATCCAGGTGGGCCGCAAACGGGCCATCCAGATCCTGGAGTTCTTCGATCGCGTCGGATACACGCGCCGCATTCTCGATGCGCGCATTCTCAGAACCGACAGTGCTTGGCAGGAAGACACGGAGCAGTAAACAATGATCTCGGAGGGCATGCGCATCCGGTGGTGCGGCCGGGCTTCAAACCCGGTGGGGGACGTCAACCGTTTCCCGGTAGGTTCGACTCCTGCTGCCTTCCGCTCAAGCCGACGGCGCGCACGCCGATCATGACCGAGCCTGCGACTCCGCAGTCCGAGCCTCGGCTCACGTCGCTGTCGCATGGCGGCGGGTGTGGCTGCAAGATTGCACCGAACGTGCTCGCCGAGCTCCTGAAAGATAGACCGGCCGGCGACACCTACCGTGATCTTTTGGTCGGCAGCGAGACCTCGGACGACGCCGCCGTGTATCGCTTGAACGAGTCTCAAGCGATCGTCTCGACGACCGATTTCTTCATGCCCATCGTCGACGACCCGTTCGATTTTGGCCGGATCGCGGCAACCAACGCGCTTTCCGATATCTATGCGATGGGCGGGCATCCGCTGCTGGCCTTGGCCATCCTCGGGATGCCCGTCAAGACCCTATCGAGGCAGACGATCCGGGGGATTTTGCGCGGCGGGGAAACGGTGTGCCGGCAGGCCGGCATTCCGGTGGCCGGGGGTCACAGCATCGATTCGGTCGAGCCGATCTACGGCCTCGCGGTCACAGGCGTCGTGGATCCCCTGCTGGTCAAGCGCAACAGCGCAGCGCGAGCCGGCGATGTCCTCATCCTCGGCAAGCCCTTGGGCGTCGGAATCTTTTCGGCGGCGCTTAAAAAAGGGCTCCTCAATGAGGCCGGCTATCGAGCGATGATCGAGGTGACCACGCAATTGAATGTTCCGGGGGAGGCGCTTGCGCGCTTGCCCGGGGTACACGCGATGACCGATGTCACGGGGTTCGGATTGCTCGGTCATTTGCTCGAGATGTGCCGGGGAAGCTCGCTCGGCGCGCGGATCGAGGCCGAGAGATTGCCGCTGTTGCCCGGAGTGCTCGAATTGGCCCACGCGGGGATTGCGACCGGCGCCTCGACTCGCAACTGGGAAGCCTGCGGCGACGAAGTCCGATTGGCGTCGCACATCGAAAGCGCCACGCGGGCGATCCTCACCGATCCTCAGACATCCGGCGGGCTGCTCGTCGCCTGCGCGCCGGATGAGGCATCGCGAGTGCTCGATCTGTTCAAGGAGCTGCGTTTCGAGCGCGCCACGGTGATCGGCCGGTTCGCGGGCGGAGATGTGCGCATCGACGTTGACTGAGCGCGCACCGGAGCCCCCCGGCGGGGGGCCGCTCGCCGGGTTGCACACAGCATATAATGCGGTTGGCGCATCTCATGGGGAGGATGCGGTCCCCTTGAAGGAACTCAATTGAACGATACATGGAGTCACGCTGGAGCCCGCGTTCTCGTTCGGCCGCTCGTGGGAACTTGGGTAAGACCCAACCACATCACGTTCGTCCGTCTGGCGACGGGCGTCGTGGCTTGCGTGCTGCTGGCGCGAGGCGGCCACAGCGCGGAGTTATGGTCGGGCATCCTCTGGCTGATCTCGGCATTCCTGGATCGCGCGGACGGCGAATTGGCCCGCATCGGGAACCTGCAGAGCCGCCACGGACATCTGTTCGATTACTACACGGACGTCCTATTGAATTCGGGATTTTTTCTCGCCGCTGGGATCAATCTGCGGCACGGATGGCTCGGCCATTTCGCGCTTCCTCTTGGGGTTATTGCGTTCGCATCCCTGCTCGCCTGTTGTTTACTGGCGGAAGCCTATGAGAACGCCGTGGCGACCGGCGCGCGGGTCTGGGAGGGCGGCTGGGGGTTTCAGCCCGACGATGCGCTTTACCTGCTGCCGCTTTTCGTGTGGCTGCACTGGCTGGCGCCGATGCTGATTGCCGCTGCCATCGTCAGCACCGTCATCGCACTCGTGATTCTCACCCGATATATTCTCTTGATGCGGCGGCACGCGACGAGAACCCAGCACGAGGGGAGAGCGGGATCCTGAGGCTTGGCTCCCGCGGTGCAATTAACGGCATTTTTGTTCAAGAGAGTTCAGCCGGCGAGGGCTAGTCTCATGCGGGCCATGAGACACGTTGAGCATGCTTGGTGAAGCACCACGAACCGGATGGATCGGGCTGGTGCATCGTCGTTGCGGATGATCACCGGGCGGACCGCGCCATCGGACCGGGCCGGCGTCCCATGCCGGTGCAATACTGTCGTCTCGGCGAAGGCGCCACGCTCCTGCAACGTGCGCTGCACCGAGCGGCAGAGTTAGTACCCGGCTCGCAAGTGCTGGTCTCGACTTTCGAGGAAAATCGAGATCTTTGGGAGCCGGCGGTTTGGTTCATCCGGCCCGAGAAGCGGTTTGTCACCGTCAGTCCTCAGGCATCACAGCTGTCCGTGGCGGCGGCCATTCTATCGGTGGCGGCCCGCTCGACGTCGGATGTCATCACCATTTTGCCGGCGCGATGCTATGTGGCCCATGAAGGCATTTTGCGCCGCGCAATTAATCATGCGCTGAGGGAATTGCCCTCGATCCCCGAGGGCGCGGTCACGCTCGGAATGCTCGACCTGGAGGAGGGCGTCGATGAGGATTATCTCCTGGTTCGTCGTGCTCGGACGGGACGCAGCCTGCGAGTCGACGGATTCGCGCGTCAACCCGTGCCGTGGGTCGCACGACGGTTGCGGCAGCATGGGGCCTTGGTGGCCTCGGGGATCCTGATGGGATACGCGGGCGTATTCGCCGCCCATATTTCCAAGCACTGGCCGGGCGTGTCGAAAAAGCTGACGCAGCTGATGGCGGCTGCGGCGGCTCGCGGCGAGGAGTGCAAGATCCCGTCCGCGGTGAACAAGGGTGACCCTCTCGCGCTGCCGCATTCCCTGCGCTGGCGACCGTCCGCCTTTCAACAGCGTGTAATCGGCGTGTGTCATAGTGGTTGGAGCGGGCTAAAGTCGCCGCAATCGGTCGCTCGCATGGTCGAATTCCTTGCCAACCGGGCCGAAGCGGAAATGCACGACCGGATGAGTGCGGATGAGGTCGATCATGCGGCGGCCGACATCGATGTAACGAGTTACCGGACGGGCGAAGCCCTTTCGGACATGGGTCTTTGACCCGTCCAGGAGATAGACATGATTCGCAAAGCAAAAGCCGTCTGGCGCGGCAATGGACGTTCGGGGAATGGCGACCTGACTACGGACTCCGGGGTACTTTCGAAGACTCCCTATTCCTTCAAAACTCGCTTCGAAAATGAGAAGGGCACGAACCCAGAGGAACTCATCGCAGCTGCCCATGCGGGCTGCTTCACCATGGCGCTGGCGTTCCAACTGCAGAAGGCCGGCTACACGCCGACCGAGCTCAGTACCGAGGCGGCGATCTCCCTCGATCCCGAGGGCGAGGGCTTTCGCATCACCCGCTCGGCCCTGACGCTGCGCGCCCAGGTGCCGAATCTCACGGAAGCCTTATTCGCTCAGCTGGCCAAGGAGGCGGAGACGAATTGCCCGGTATCGAAGGTTTTGAAGGCCGAGATCACGCTGGATGCGAAGCTGACGCCCTGACCGGAAGTTTCCATTCGGGCCGAATGAAATGACAGGTGTAGCCGTCGGGATACCGCTCCAGGTAATCCTGATGCTCGGGTTCGGCTTCCCAAAAATCGGAAGCTGGAACAACTTCCGTCACCACCTTGCCCGGCCAAATACCCGACGCGTCGGCATCGGCAATCGTGTCCTCGGCGATCTGTCTCTGTTCCTCGGTCGTGTAGAAGATGGCGGAGCGGTAACTCAGTCCGCGATCGTTGCCTTGCCGATTCTTGGTGGTCGGATCGTGGATCTGGAAAAAGAACTCGAGCAGCTTGCGATAGCTGATCAGGCGGGGATCGAAGACGATCTCGATCGCCTCGGCATGCGTACCGTGATTTCGGTAAGTCGCGTTCGGTACATCGCCGCCGGTGTAGCCCACCCGCGTTGACACGACACCGCGATAGCGGCGCAGAAGATCCTGCATTCCCCAAAAACAGCCGCCTGCCAGAATTGCGCGCTCGGTTACCGCCGTCATTGCCTTGCCTCCCGTTGGAATCGCTTCAGGTGACTTTACCTTGGGTCATGGGGATCTGTTTCAATGCCATGCGCCCCCAGTTTATCGCGTATTCCGACCGGCGGGGGTAGGATGAATTGCCCACTGCCGCAACGAGGGGAACGACAATGCCATTGAATCCACCAGAAAACACACCCCGCATCACTCCTTACCTCTTGTACGAGAACGTGGCCGCTGCAATCGATTGGCTCGGAGCGGCGTTTGGCTTTCGGGAGAGGATGCGAATTCCAGGTCCCGGCGGCAAGGTGGCGCATGCGGAAATGGTGCTCGCGGACGGCCTGGTTATGATGGGATGCCCGGGACCGGAGTACCGAAATCCGGCGCGATTGGGTCAGGTCACTCAGCATCTGTACGTATACGTGGACGGTGTCGATGCCCACTTTGAACGCGCCAAGAAGGCCGGCGCAAAAATTGTGGAGGAGCCCAAAGATCAGTTTTATGGGGATCGGCGTTACGGTGCCGAGGATCTCGAGGGACATTGCTGGTATTTCGCGGAGCACGTTCGCGACGTATCTCCCGAGGAGATGAAGGCCGCGGCTCAGAGTTGAGCGTTCAGCAATCGGGATACGGCAGCAAACGCCGGCATCGTGATCGTGTCGTTGGCGGCGCTCGATGCAATCGGATGAGAGCTGAAACGCGCGACCACCACCTCTGCGGCAGGGGCTATGTAGAGTCTTTGGCCGTGAATGCCGCGGCCCTCGAAGGCCCCCAGGGGGTCGTGTGAGACCCACCACATGTTCCGGTAGGAATAGCCGGCGAGCTGCTCGTAGCCTGCCATTGTGAATTTGGCGGGATCGGAGCCGTGGCGAATGTCGGCGATGACGGCGGCGGGAAGCAGCTGGCGTCCCTGCGCGGCACCCTCACAACGCATCAATTCGCCGAAACGCGCCATGTCCCGCAGACTCGCGCTCATACCGCCGCCGGCCATTGCGACACCGATCGAGTCGACCGTGAGGTAGGCATCCTGTTCGCAGCCGATGCGCGACCAGATACGATCGCTGAGCAGGATCTCGAGTCGGGAGCCCGTGACGCGCGTCATCACCCAGCTCAGCACCTCTGTGTTGACGGTTTTGTAAGTGAACGCTTGGCCGTGTTCGCCTTCCTTGCGCAGGGTGAGCAGCGACTCGTAGAAATTCCCCGGACCCGAATAATCGGGCGGGCGGGAGCGTAAGCCGCCGGCCCGGGCGTAGTTCCAGACCTCCGCGCGCGGATCGGTGTATTCCTCGGAATAGGCGACACCGATCTGCATGTCGAGCACATCCCGCAAGGTCGCGTCGCCATAAGCGGTAGGCGCCATCTCAGGCACGTAGTGGCTCACGAGCTGCGCATCATCGAGCACGCCCTCGTGAATCAGAGTGGCGGCGATGGTGGCTACATAGGATTTCGTGATGGAGAAGCACGCATGCGGAATGTGGGGCTGCAAGGCGCCGAAGTAGCGTTCATACACCCGCCGCCCTCGATGCAATATCACGATACCGTCGGTGTAGAGATCGTGGTGCGATGTGCCGAATGTCCGGATGCGCCCCGCTGCGTCTTCGAATCGGACCGCATCGATAGCGGCGGCGGTCGTCGGGTCGATGGGCCCGAGATCGGGGGCGCCCCCCGGGCCGCGCCAGACGTTCGTCGTCGGGCAGAGTTCGCGCATGTGCGACAGGGTCCAGCGAATCTGCGGGAAGTCCAGGAAGCGATCGTCCTGAAAGCGAATGCGCCGATCCGCCGGCGGCGGCGAACCTTCCATCAAACCCAACAACTTGGGGTCCGAGGACTCGCCGTCCAGGTATTGCCGGCCGTCGAACTCGAGCATTCCCGCCATTCGTTTGTCCTCGTGGATCAGTGCCCGCGTAAACATGTAGAGTCCTTATAGTCTACCTTGATGGGGCCAACGGATCAGGAGTCAGACGATGCAATCGACCTCATTGGCTGAATTACCCATGAGCAAGCTCACGGAGCTCATTTGCGGCAACTCCGTCACGCCGGGCGCCGGCGCAGCAGGGGCGCTGACGCTCGCGCTCGCCGCCGCTTGCGGCGGTAAGGCAGTGTCGATCAGCTTGAAGCATTCCGAGGATGCCCACCTGCACTTGGCTCTCAATCGATTCCAAGAGCTTTGCCGCTGTGCGTTACAGGAGGCCGACGACGATGCGGAGGCATTTGGTACGTGGGTGCGGGACAGAGGCGCCCATGCGACGGACGAGTTGATCGAGTCCGAGGAGAAGATGGCCCGGCTGATCAATGCATTGTTGGTTACGATCAGCGAAGTCGAGCCCTTCATCAGGCCGAACATGGTCGGCGACTTGATTGCCGCGAAGTCCCTGGCGAGCGCGGCAAAGACGATCCAAATGACCAATGAGGCCGAAGCGAAGGGGGAGCGCAGCCGTCAATGAAGAATGCTACCCACTGCGATTGGAGTTAGGACGATGACAGATGCTTGCGAGTTCCCACCCGACGCCTTCGAGAAATCGGATGTAGGCGATGATTCCGACTTCTATGCGCAGCCGCGCTTCGTCACTCATATTGACGACACGGCGATTGCCGCCCTGACCTCGTTTTACCGGGAAAAATTGCCCGCCGGCGGCATCCTCCTCGACCTCATGAGCAGTTGGGTGAGCCACCTTCCGGATGACGTCTCCTACGCCTCGGTCATTGGGCATGGCATGAACGCCGACGAACTTGCCAAAAATCCGCGCCTTGATCGCCGTTTCGTTTTGGACTTGAACCGCAATCCGCGGCTGCCTCTGTGCGACTCGTCGGTGGACGCGGTAATGATATGCGTGTCGATCCAGTATCTGCAGCAGCCTGTCGCCGTGCTGCGGGAGGTCGCGCGTACCCTGAAACCGGGCCAGCCTCTTTTCATCAGCTTCTCGAACCGCTGCTTTCCGACGAAGGCTGTGGCCATCTGGCGCGCGCTCGATGATGCGGGGCATGCGCAACTGGTCTCATTGTATTTGCGGAGCGCCGGCTTCGCGGACATTGAGACGAAAGACCTTTGCGATGGCCATGAGAGTGATCCCTTGACCGTCGTCATCGGCCGTGGAACCTACTCGCCCTGAGCCGTCAGCCTGGCGTGAATGTGCGTGCGAGCGGCGCTTCGCCAGCCTGTAAGCGGGCAACGTCGATAATCTTGCTCTCGTTGGTTCGCGCTTGATCGAGCGCGCAGAGCTCACGAAACATTTCGCCGGCGAGTCTTCCGAAAGGACTTCCGATCGAAAACTTGCGGGCCAGTGCCAAACCGTAATCGACATCTTTGAGCCGCAGTTGCGGCGTGAACACGATATCGCGGTCATGGTGCCCGTCGGCGATCCGGCGCGTGTTGCGCACCACTTGCGGGCTCGCAGCCTGGCCGGTAGCGAGTGCGTCAGCGACCATGCCGAGATCGAGCCCGACCTTCTCCGCAATCGCCATGGTCTCTGCGGCAGAGGCGATTTGCACAGCGCCGAGCATGTTCACGAGCAGCTTATAGGCGGCGCCGGTACCGACGCGCCCGAAGTGCAGGATGCTCTTCGAGAAGGCGGCCAGCACGGGCCGCGCTGCGCCCAGGTCCTCGAGGCTCGCACCGAGTAGCAAGGTGAGTTCGCCCGCGGCTGCGGCGTCGGGCAGACCCGTGACGGGCGCGTCGATATACCGCAGTCCGTGCCGGGTTGCTGCGGCACTCAGCTCGAGAACCCAATCATAGGATAGGGTCGAGCATTCGATAGCCAAGGCGCCAGGCGCAAAGTGCGCCGCGAGTGCGCCGGTGGTGCCGTACCAGATCGCCCGGGAAGCCTGATCGTCCGTCACCATCGACACAACTGCATCAACACCCTCGCAGGCTTCGCGCGGCGTGGCGCATTGCACAGCTCCCCGCCTGACGAGTTCATCGGCGCGAGCCGCGGTCCTATTGAACACTCGCAGCTGATAACCGGAATCCAGGACACGTCCGGCCATTCCCGAACCCATCCTGCCCAACCCCAGGAATGTCACTATGCCCATACAATCCCTCGCTCCACCCCTGATTCGCTGTAGCCTAATGGTGCCCAATTTGCGCGATACTATGGTACGGATGACTTCGGCAGTATGCGATGTAGACTGAGGAATTCCCAACCGCTCGAGACGCACGCCATGACGCAAGAAACCTTCCCGATCGATCTAAGCAAACTCAAGCCGCTCAAGCTCGATCCTGCGGTCTCGTCGCTCTCCGAGGACGCCAAGGCGACGCTCCGGCACAACATCCAGTTGTGCCGGGACGCCATCGTTTTCTTCACCGCATTAGCCGGGGCCAAGGGACTTTCGGGACATTCCGGCGGTCCGTACGACACGGTCCCCGAAATCATGATCGTTCGTGCCTTTATCGCCCAGGGCGCGCCCATCGTGCCGGTTTTCTACGATGAAGCGGGGCACCGTGTGGCCACGCAATATCTTCTGAGCGTATTGAACGGCGCGATGCCGGCCGAGCGGCTGCTGCACTACCGCGAATATAACAGTGGGCTGCCGGGGCATCCGGAAAAGGGCCTGACGCCGGGGGTCGAGTTCAGTTCGGGTCGCCTCGGGCATCTGTGGGCATTCTGCAACGGCGTTGCCCTGGCGAATCCCGGCAGGGCGGTGGTCCTGCTCGGGTCCGACGGCAGCCAAATGGAAGGCGATGATGCCGAAGCTGCGCGCCTTGCGGTGGGCAAAGGGCTCAACATCAAGGTGCTCATCGATGACAACAACGTGACCATCGCCGGCCATCCGCAGGAATACATGCCCGGCTACGACTTGACGCGGACGCTGTCAGGTTATGGACTTACGACCGAGACGACCATGGGCGAGGATCTCGACGCCCTGTACGTCGACTTGTGCCGCGTCTTCAACAATCAGCTGCCGCACGCACTCATCATCAAGCGTCCGATGGCGCCCGGTATCAGCGGCGCCGAGGGCAGCCCACACGCGCACGACGTGCTCAAGACCGAGGTCGCTATCGCTTACCTGGAAAAGCGCGGCGGCTACGATCAGGCCGTCGCGTTGCTCAAGGCAGCCAAGCCGGAGAAGAGCCCGCTGACCTATCGCGGCTCCTCCGGCGTCGGCAAGAACCGCGACGATTTCGGCAAGCTGATCAACGAAATGCTCGATGGCATGGACGAGGCCCAGCGCATGGCGAGCGTGCGCGTGTTCGACAATGATCTCGAGGGCTCCTGCGGATTGCATCACATCCGCAAGAAGTACCCGCAAGTGTTCGTGCGCGGCGGCATCATGGAACGCGGCAACTTCTCCGCTGCGGCGGGTTTCGGCTCCTCACGCGGCAAACAAGGCATATATGCCACGTTCAGCGCGTTCCTCGAGATGTGCATTAGCGAAATCACCATGGCGCGCCTCAACTTCTCCAACGTGCTGGCGCAC
>Ga0302324_100014678_pt1 | contig 15770 bp, 8 predicted proteins | sample Palsa_T0_1_FD_201949 | JGI IMG/M metagenome (GOLD analysis project Ga0302324, IMG submission 201949) | Peat permafrost microbial communities from Stordalen Mire near Abisko, Sweden - Palsa_T0_1 | ecosystem: Environmental > Terrestrial > Soil > Palsa > Peat permafrost | place: Sweden: Abisko...
CGGGGTTGTACACCGGCACGCGCGGCACTGTAGCCTGAAAGGGCGATGAGCAGCCCGACATCCAGTTCGCCGGCCTCCAAAGTGTCCGCCGGCGGCATCGGTCAATTCCCTGCTGAGAAGCGGCGCGTGGCGCTGCGTTCGATGCTGGCCGCGGGCGCAATGACGGTGCTGAAGCTGGCGGCGGGGCTGTTCTCAGGCTCGCTGGGCGTGCTGTCGGACGCGGCGCACTCGGCGCTCGACCTGGCCGGCTCGGCGCTGACCTTCTTCTCTGTGCAGGTATCGGACAAGCCCGCCGATGACGACCACACCTACGGCCACGGCAAGATAGAAAATCTCTCGGCATTTGGCGAGGCCGGCCTGATGGCCGTCTCCTGCGCGTGGATCATCTGGGAAGCGATGCAGCGGATGATTCGCCACACGGTAGAGATTCGCCATTCGCTGTGGCCGGTGCTGGTGCTGCTCACTTCGATCGCAGTGGACTATTGGCGCAGCCGCGAACTACGCGCGGTGGCCGAGCGCACCGGATCGGCGGCGCTGGCCACCGATGCGTTTCACTTTGCCTCGGACATCTGGTCGACGCTGGCGGTGCTCGCGGGACTGGGTGCTACCTGGATCGGTTCGCATTTCGACATCGGCTGGCTGCGTTATGCCGACCCATGCGCGGCGGTGCTGGTGTCGCTCATGATCCTGCGCCTGACGCTGCGCGTAAGCCGCGAAACGGTAGCAGTACTGATGGACGAGGTACCGTCCGAGACGCGCAGCCGCATTCTGCGCGAGGTGGAGCAGGTGGCGGGCGTGCTGGATGTGGAGCAGGCGCGTGTGCGGCGCGCCGGCGCTGCGTACTTTGCCGACCTGACCGTGGCGCTGCCGCGGCGGTACACATTTGAGCACACCGGCGAACTGGTGCACGAAGTCACCGAGGCGGTGCATCGCGCGCTGCCCGGCGCCGATGTCGTGGTGCACACGGTGCCGCGCCATGAGAGGACTGAAAGTATCTTTGACCGCGTGCGCGCCGTGGCTGCGCGCAACAACGTAAGCGTGCATGAACTCAGCGTGCAGTCCCATCGTGGGAGGCTGCGCGTGGAGCAGCACTTGGAACTCGATGAGACGCTGCCGCTCAGTTCCGCGCACAGCTTTGTCACCGCAATGGAGGCGGAGATCCTTCGTGAGGCGCCGGAAATCGATAGCGTGCTAACCCACATCGAGAGCGAGCCGGCCACCATCGAGCAGCCCGATGTGATGGTGGAGGCGGACCGCAGGATCGAGCAGGCGCTGCGCGCGGCGGCTGCGCATTTTCCTGAGATTACGGACGTGCACGAGATCACCGTGGGCCGGTCCGGTGAACACATTCATCTGTCGTGCCACTGCACACTGCCCGACGACCTGCCCATGCGCCGCGTACACGAGGTGATTACTGGACTTGAAGATCGATTCAAGCTGGCGTGCCCTGAGGTGTACCGGGTCACGATTCATCCTGAGCCGGTTACCGATAACTTGCGCTAGGTCTGCGACCGATTGAATTTGTGCGTTTCTATTGGGTTCCGTGGTATCCCAGGTCCCAAAATCGGGACCTGGGGCACCCAGCATTGGTACGACGTCATGCGGTCAGGGACCTAGGTCTGCGACCGATTCAATTTGTGTGTTTCTATTGGGTTTTGTGGTATCCAAGGTCCCAAAATCGGGTGGGCGCCCTCTGGGCAAGGCACCCAGCATTGGTACAACGTCATGCGGTCAGAGACCTAGTTTGGCAAGAGCGGCATAACCGATTCCTGATTTTCTGCGTCAATTCCTATATGCAGGCTGGAGGCCGCGCCCATGTTGACAGAGGAAGCGATCACACATAAAACCACTTACGATTTATCGAATGCATTGTTCGTACTCGCTGCGCTGGCCATGTGCCTGTGTGAAATATACGTGATCCGAGGAGCCTCATTCAGGCACGCCGTGGTTAACGGCCGGATACGCGGCAAGGAACTCCCCTACCTTATCTGGATCCCCGCGTTCGCCGGCTTCATGATGCGCCTGTCCATCGGGAAGAAATTACGGAGGGCAGAAATCCGGCCATCTCTCGCCGCATTTTTCAGCAGTTCGGTCGGCGCAGTGCTGCTGATCTCGTATTTGATCATCGCACGGCTGGCCGAGATTATTTACGGCTAGGCTTCCCTGCCCGCTCCATGATGTGTGCCACAGTTCCGCATCGGAAGCGCGCCCGCCATCATCGTATACTCGTGAACGATGAAGAGTGCGAGAGGGCGCCTGCATGATTGCTCACAGCGAGTGGAAGCACGATGATGTTTTCGAAGGAATCGCGGAGAATGGGAACACAGTTCTGTTCGACGCGGATTCCGCGCACACGCACGGGCCCAGCCCCATGGAGACCGTGCTGATGGCGCTGTGCGGCTGCACCAGCGTCGACGTGGTTTCGATTCTCAAGAAAAAGCGGCAGGAACTGACCGGGCTGCGCGTAAGCGCGGTTGCGGAGCAGAGTGAGACGCCTCCGCGGGTGTTTACGCGCATCCGGCTCACATATGCGGTGAGCGGCACGCTGAGCCGCAAGGCCGTCGAAGATGCGGTGCGGCTCTCCAAAGAGAAATATTGTTCCGTGTCGATTATGCTGGAGAAGGCCGCCGCGATCGAATACGAGATCGTGTATCCCGGCGGTCCGCCCGGGGAGTAACGATTCCCCGGACGATGCCTCGATGAATCATGCCCGGAAAACATGCATAGACCTGTCCTCAACTTCATTCAGATCGCGCTGCTGGTCATGCTGCTGGTGGCTGCGGGCCTGGGTGCGGCCATCGTGACCATGCATTTCGCCATTCACGGCGCGGAGGTGCAGGTGCCTGCGCTGAAAGGCATGACCGTTGTGGAAGCGCGCAGCCAGACATCTGGCCTCGGGCTTGACCTGGATGTGGACAACCGCTACTACTCGGCCGACGTGGCCGCGGGGCATATTCTGTCGCAGTCGCCCGCGCCGGGCACGGTGGTGCGGCGGGAGTGGCGTGTGCGCGTGGCCGAAAGCCTGGGGCCGCAAAAAGTGGAAGTGCCGGATACGGTGGGGAGCCAGCAGCGCGTGGCGGCGCTCCGCCTGAGGCGGGTTGGCCTTGAGGTAGGGGTAGTGGCGCAGCTGCCCTATGCCAGGGCGGCGGAGGGCACAGTGATTGCGCAGGACCCACCCGCCCATGCGCAGGGCATCGAACGGCCCGCGGTGAATCTGCTGGTGGCCGCGCCGCCTGACGATGCGCCCGACGGCTTTGTGATGCCGGACCTGGTGGGCCTCCCCATTGTGAGCGCCCAGGCGGCGCTCACCAAAGTCGGCATTCAAGCGCAGCCGGCGACGTTTGTTGACATTGCCGTGAGCCCAGTAGGCACAGGCACGGCGCCGCCGCGCGTTCCAATACCGCCCGGTTCCGTGACAGCTCAGGAGCCGGCGGCGGGCTCGCGCGTGGACCAGAGCGCGATGGTGAAGCTGACAGTAGCCAAGTAACGAGCCAGGAATGCGACATCAAGTAACGCCTTACCGGCGATTGCATTCCCCGTTCCACCATATTTTCAAGGCTTCGAAGTCTAATTTGGAAGAGCCCGCCAAACTCGAGAACCGCGACTTCTCGCACGCGTGGCGCGCGCTGCGGCACAGGAATTTCCGCCTCTTCTTTGGCGGGCAAAGCATTTCACTGATCGGCACGTGGATGACGCGCGTGGCCACGTCGTGGCTTGTCTACAGGCTGACCAAATCGCCGTTGCTGCTGGGCACGGTGGGCTTCGCCGGCCAGATTCCCACGTTTCTGCTGGCGCCGTTGGCGGGCGTAGTAGTGGACCGCATTGACCGGCGAACGCTGCTGGTGTGGACGCAGGCGCTGGCCATGGCGCAGTCGCTGGCGCTGGCGTGGCTCACGCTCACTCACCGCATCACCATCTCCGAAATCCTTGTGCTGAGCGTGATGCAGGGGCTCATCAATGCATTCGACATGCCGGGGCGGCAATCGTTCATGGTGACGATGGTGGAGGATCGCGGGGACCTCTCGAACGCCATCGCCATCAATTCATCCATGGTGAATGTGGCGCGCCTCATCGGCCCATCGCTCGCGGGCATTTTGATCGCTGTGAGCAATGAGGGTTGGTGCTTCACCGTTGACGGCATCAGCTACATCGCGGTCATCGTCTCGCTGCTGACGATGCGCATCCGGCCCAGCAATGAAATGCGCGCGACAACCACCATGCTGGAACAACTGCGCGAGGGTTGGGCCTATGTGGCGGACTTCGCTCCCATTCGCACCATCCTGCTGCTGTTTGCTCTCATCAGCCTGATGGGTTGGCCGTTCATGGTGCTGATGCCGGTGTTTGCCGCGCAGACCCTTCATGGCGGCCCGCACACGCTTGGATTCCTGATGGGCGCGGTGGGCGTGGGCTCGCTTGCGTCGGCGCTGGCGCTGGTGGTTCGCCGCTCGGTGCGTGGCCTCACCAAGATGATCCCCATCGCATCGTCGATCTTTGGCGTGGGCCTGATCGCATTCGGACTTTCGCGCGCCATGTGGTTTTCGATGCTGACCATGCTGGTGACGGGGTTCGGCATGATGCAGGCGGTGACGGCCAGCAACACCATCCTGCAGACGCTTGTGGATGAGAAGATGCGCGGCCGTGTGATGAGCTATTACACCATGGCGTTTGTGGGCATGGCCCCGTTTGGCAGCCTGCTGGCGGGCGCGCTGGCACACGCCATTGGAGCGCCGCACACCGTGATCGTGAGCGGCATCTCATGCATGCTCGGGGCGTTGTGGTTCTGGTCGCGGCTCAAGGCGATCCGCAAAGAGATGCGGCCTATTTATGAGCGGCTCGGCATTGTGCCGCAGGCCAATCTGATTGCAGAAGAAAGCGCAGAAGGTTAGCGCGTCTTCTAATTAAGTGCTAACGACACTTTGGGTGCCCCATCCTTTGCGCGTCTTTTTGCGCGAACGGTGGGAACCACTGAAGCCAATGCTGGACTGTAAGTGCTTGAACTGAAATCGCAGTAGTTGGAGGGTGAGATGGGACTGAATGAAGACCTGCAGCGGATTTCCGAGCAGGAGCGCGAATTGCAACTGCCGCGGCTGGATGCGCAGGCCGCGTGGGGGCTCGGCAGCCGCGTGAGGGCGATTGCGGAGAGCCGCGGCCTCGCTGTGGTGGTCGATGTGCGACGCTTTGGGCAGCCGCTTTTTTACACGGCGCTCGACGGCACCACCCCCGATCACACGGAGTGGGTGCGGCGCAAGGGCAACGTGGTGGCGCGCTTTCATCGCAGCTCTTATTCGGTAGGGCTGCGGCTCGCTGCACAGAACGAGACACTGCTCAGCAAGTACGATCTGCCCGTTGCCGACTACGCTTCGCATGGAGGGTCTTTCCCACTGGCCGTGGCGGGAGCGGGCGTGGTGGGCAGCATCACCGTCTCCGGAGTTCCGCAGCGCGCCGATCATGAACTGGCTGTCGAGGGGCTGTGCGCGTTCCTGGATCGCAATTACGCCGAGTTGAAGCTGGATGCGGAGTAAAGCGGCGCCTATGTTCCGCCCGATATGGCAGTGACCGTCGTTTTCGCTTGCTCACGGATTTCGCGGTCGTTTGGACCCTGTTGACCACCGCGCGCAGAATCCGTGCTAAGCTGTATCCGCTTAGCCATGGTCGTCTTCGGCGAAGCGGGAGTTCGAGCCCGCAATGGAATCCCCGCCCCTCTTCGGTGGACCCGGAAAGTCGAAACGCCTCCCGTTGCTGGCAATTCCCGTCGCCCTCTTGCTGACGATTGCTCTGACCGTTGTTTTCAGCGCGCGCCGGGCTCTCAATCACGCAACCCAAACCGCCGCCAGGGAGGGCCAACTCGCCTTCAGCTTGCGCGCTCTGGACGCATCGTCCAACCTTGCTCGAAGCCTCGGGTCTGAGGCCGTTGCCTCGAGCCCCAGTTACACCACAGGGACGCTTTTCGTTCGCGACCTTTACCTTGGCGGGCGGTATGGCCTCACCGTCCTGCATGGCGATGGCTCCCAGAGCCTCAATCTTCGCGCCGGTTTCGAACTCCCTGTCGCTCCCATCAACGCCATTGCAGTTGGCCGGCTCCGTGGGGCCAGCCAGCCGCAAATCCTGCTTGCCACCGGCGGAGCAGGCCTGCTGCTGCTTGAGCCCGGTTCCAGCGCGCCCCCGACGATCCACCAACTGCTGCCCACCGACGCCGACGCACGCGATCTGACCGCGCTGCTCCCCTTGCCAACTGGGGACGTCCTGCTCGGCACGCGTCATCGCGGCGTTCTCATTTACAACGGCGCCACGCTTCTGCCTCTTCGGTTTGCTCTGCCTGGAGTGAATCCCGCATCGCTGCAGATCACGGCGCTCGCAGCCATCGACTCGGCGTCATTGCTCATCGGTACGCGGGACTCCGGCGTCTTCTACCTCCATGCGGGCACAGTCGAGCGCGCCAACTCCGCCTCCGGCCTTCCTGACGACCAGGTCGAATCCATCGCCGTATCTGCGACCCGCGCCTTCGTCGGTACGCCTGTCGGCACCGCCGAGTTCGATCTGTCCGCGCCGTCGTTCCGGCCGGTCCGCACCCTCGCGCAGGGGATCTTCAGCCATACTCTCGCTCTGAACGAACATCAACTCACCATCGGAACTCTCGACCAGGGCATCCTGCAGGTCCCGCTGCAGGATGGTCCTCACTTACGCCGCGCTTCCATCACCGCCGGCCCCGCTGCCACGTCGCAGCAGAGGGTCGATGCCTTCCTGAACGCTCCCGACGCGCTCTACGCCCTTGCAGACGGATCTCTCTTGCGGCGAGATGGCGCAGCTTGGACGCCGGTGCTCCCGCGTGAATCCGCGACCCTTACGGACGCCAACATCTCCGCCCTGGCGTTTGCGCCCGACGGCACGCTCTATGTCGGTTTCTTTGACCACGGGATCGACCTGCTCAGCCCTGAAGGCGTCATCCACCACCTCGAGAACGATCACCTCTTCTGCATCAACCGCCTGATGCTCGACCCCGAGCGCCACACCATGGCCGCTGCTACCGCCAACGGCTTCGTGCTCTTCGATGCAGAGGGCAAACCGCGCCAGACTCTGACCATTCGCGATGGTCTCATCTCCGACCACGTCACCGACGTGACTTTCACCCGCGAAGGCACCGCGTTGGCCACGCCGGCCGGGATCACGTTCCTCGGCCCATCCGGCGCGGAAAGCCTTTACGCTTTTCAGGGCCTCGTGAACAATCACGTCTATGCGCTCGCTTCCCTTGGCGGGTCAGGCCGACTGCTGGCTGGAACGCTTGGCGGGATCTCCATCCTCAAGTCGAACGCGGTTGAGCGCAATCTCACCGTCACCAACTCAACCCTCAGGCACAACTGGATTACCGCCTTGCTGCCCATGCCGGATGACAACATGCTGGTCGGCACATACGGCGCGGGCCTCGAGATCCTCGATAGCCGTGGCCGCTTCACACCCATTGAATTGCCGGCCGGGACACCGCGCGATCTGGTCATCAATCCCAACGCCCTCTACGCAACCTCCTCACACATCTACGCCGGGACGCTCGGCAACGGGATGCTGATTTACTCCGTCGCTTCAGGCCGATGGTCCGCGGTCACCGGCGGCCTGCCTTCTCTCAACGTTACTGCCTTCGCTGCCCGCGCCGGCGAGGTCTACATCGGCACTGAAAACGGCCTCGTCCGCATTCCCGAGGCAAATCTCCCATGAAGACAGTTCTACAGCTGCTGCTGCTTCTCGCTTGCTGCCCGGTCCCGGTCAGGCCCGACTCCGGCACACTCACGCCCCGCGACAAACAGGTCCCCGATCCCTCCGTGCTCTCGCTGGACGAGATGCGCGTCGACATTGTCATCGACAACGGCGACGCCCACGTGTCAATCGTGCAGATCTTCACGAACCATACTTCCAACATCGAAGAGGGCACCTACCGCTTCGCTCTTCCCGGCGGCGCCACTGTCTCCGACTTTGCCGTGTGGGACGGAGCGGTGCGCATCCCCGCCGTCATCCTCGAACGCAAACGTGCCGAACAAGTTTACGATCAGGGCCGCCTCCAAGCCGTTGACCCTGGACTGCTCGAAGCCGGCGAGCGCGATGACAAGTCCCCGCGGACGACTTCTCTGTTCACGGCGAAGATCGTTCCCATTCCCGCCTACGGCACCAAGCGCCTCGAGATCGAATATCACCAACGCCTCGCCATCTCCGATTTCAAGCAATACTTCGCCCTCTCGCTCAAGCCCGACGCCGGCCAGCAACAAGCCGTTGGCAGCTTTACTCTCCACTTCCTCCTTCGCTCGGCTCACCCCATTGAAGGCTTTACCGCGCCGTCGACGCGCTATCCCCTCACGCTCACCAGCAACGACGCGCACACGCTGGAGGGAACGATTCATGCCGACAATCTCTCCCTCGCGGAAGATTTCACGGCCAACTGGATCCTTTCGCGGACAGATGCCGACAAGCTCGCCATCATAACGCATCGCGATCCGCACACGCCGCTGCCCAGCGCAGGAGAACCGGTGGGAACGTCGCATTCCGCCGCACCTGAACCCGGCTTCTTCGAAGCGCAGGTCCTGTTCGACGATCCAAGTGGCGTCAATGAGAGCAAGAGCCAGCCCGGTGCGGCTACCCCGCCGCGCACAGTCATCCTGCTCTTCGACAACTCGCTTTCCATGCAGTGGGAGAAGCTTGAACGCAGCTATGCGGCTCTTGAGGCCACCCTCCATTCGCTGCAAACGGCGGACCGCTTCAACGTGCTGCTCTTCAACCAGAACGTAACCGCCTTCCAGCCCCAGCCCGTCGCCGCCAGCACCGAGTCGATCCAGAAGGCGCTGGATTTCGTGCGCTCCAGCAAGCTGCGCGGCGGCACCGACCTGCTCAGGGCGCTCACCGCGGCGATGGCTCAGAGCACTCAGGCAAACACTTCGATTGCGATCTATTCGGACGGCGGCTCCGACCGCGGAGAGACGGTGCTCGGCGGCAAAATCGCCGGCCGCTATGCCGCACTGTGGAAGCAGTCTCCGCATCCGCCGCAGACCGATGTATTTGCCGTAGGCGACGATGCAAACATCCCACTGCTGCGCAGACTCGCCCAGAACGGCGGCTTCCTGGAGCCGGTGCTCTCCACCGAGCCAGTTGAATTCCATCTTCAGTCGTGGATTTCAAAGCTCACGCGCGGCCCAATCGCGGCCACGACCCTTACACCATCGAAAACCGCGCAGACCTCGTTGATTTACCCGCTCGACGACGCGGTCTACCCAGGGTCCATCGCGCAGTGGATCGGCCAGTATCAACCCTCCAAGAAGTCTCTGACCCTCACCGTGCACGCGACCCGCGATGGAACCCCTCTCAGCGTCACCGCGCAAACCCCGCTGCCGGCGAGCGATCTGACGCATCCGCAGCTACCGCGCATCTGGGCCCAGGCGCGCGTCAATGCGCTACTGGCGCAGATCGATAGCGAGGGCGAGACGGAAGCCGCCATCGATGAGATCATCCGGCTCTCGCGCCGCTACAAGTTCGTCACGCCGTATACGAGTTTTCTTGCTGTGCCGCGCTCTCTGCTGCGGCCGCGGGTGATTCGCCCCGGCGATCCGGTTCTCCGTGTGCGCACCGATCCCGGCATCACCTCCGTCATCGCGCTGTTCCCTTTCGGGCTCACCAAGCCGCTGCGGCACCTGGCCAGCGAAGACTTGCAGGCGCCCGGAGATGAGGCCAATCGCCTCTGGGAGACGCGCTTCCTCGCTCCGCCGGAGATGAAAGACGGCACCTACAGCGTGCGCCTCATCCTTCGCGATACTCAGGGCAACACCTACCGCGAAGCGAAGACCTTCGTCATTGCCAGCACTTCGCCCGCGGTCAAAGTGCAGCTCCAGCGGACCAGCGCGCGCCGTGGAGAGACGTTCGAAATTCACGCGGCCGCTTCAGCCTCTACGCGCACCCTCACAGCCCGCATCGACGGAGCTGCCCCGGCCACGCTGCGATGGAACCCAGCGGCCCAGTCCAACACCGGCTTCATCACCATCCCCAGCGACCTTCCCATCGGCCGTTACACCCTCACGGTCACCGCTGAAGACATCGCCCACAATCTGGGCAGCCAGGAGGTTCAAATCGATGTCGTCCCGTGAAGCAGCGCGCGGATTCTGGCTGGGCTCGCGAAAGATGGACTGGCGAATCATCTGCGCCTTCATCTTGGTGGGCGCAATTGCGGTGCCTGTAACGGCCGACGCCACGCTTCCCGCATGGCTGCAGCACATCGTCGGCGCCTCCACGGTCGAGTCCGCCTTGTACCGCGCTATGCAGTTGCCTGCGGTTCAGGCTCTCTATCCGCGCCCGCCAAAGGAGGCTGCCACTGAACTGTCACGGCTCATCGCCACCAACCCCGCAAATGCGGAGCTCTACCAGCTTCGCGCGCAGGCTGACGAGCAAGCCCTCGATGAGGCGGCCGCGGAATCCGATTGGAAGCTTTACGTTGCACACGCCCCCGATCCCATCGCTGCCAGGTTAGATCTCGCCGGCTTCTATCAGCGGCGCCTCATGGTCCCGCAGGAGATTGCGATCCTGAGCGAGGCGGCCGCGGCCGAGCCGATTCCTTCGGAAGCTTACATCGACCCCACCAAACAAAGATCATGGCTGGCCTTTGAGCGCATTCTCGGCGCGGCCTACCAGCAGGGCCTGCCGGCCTCGCAAACGGCGTCCACATTCAGCGCTTTCATCAATCGTTATCCCGACCAGCCTGTCCTCTATGCAGCCTTTCTGCAATTTGCCCTCGAACAGCAGGACTGGAAGGCCGCCCAATCTGTCGTTGAGCGATACCAGAGACAGTTTCCCAGGGAAGATATCTTTCCCATCCGCGCGCAGGCCCGCCTTGAGTTTCGCCGCGGCAACATCGATGCGGCCCTCGCGGAATACAACCACGCCTTTCAGCCGCTCTGGCCTGCTGAGCTGATTCAGTCTTACTTTGCCCTGCTCGACCAGACGCACCGCCAGCGCGCCTTTGTGGCCGCGGCCCGCGAACAACTCGCCGCGCACCCCGATGGCCCAGGAGCCCTGAACGCGCTCGCTCGCACCTTCTACTACGACCAGCAAGCGGGACGTACCAACTCAGCGCAGCAGACCCTCGACGCCTTCCGGATTGCCCGCGATGCCCGCAACGGCGCATGGACGCCCATCGATCTTCACACACTGGCGTCCCTCAACCTCGCCATCCATTCTTATGCAGAGGCGGCCCGCTACGATTACGCGCTGGCGTCTTCAGACGGGACCGTTCCCAACGGCGAGCCCGCCGCCCAGGCCGGTCTGGCGGGCCTCGTGGACATCCTTCTCGAAGCCCCCGAGCAGCCGCTGGAGATCGGCGCCCAGAACCTCACGCTGTATCGCGACATCGCTACCCTTGACCAGGGTCCCGGCTACTGGAATGGCATTCTATCGCTGTGGCTCAACGGAGAGCGCGCCGAGTCCGAGTATCAGTCGGAAAACGCCAAGGCGCAGAGTTACTTTCATCGCTCCAAGGCCGCGGAGCTGCTGGCCGAACTCGATCGGCGATTCCCCACCGCACCTGAGCGGCCCGCACTTCATGCGCGCCTGATCCGCGCGCTCTCGCAATACGGCGAGCCGGCAACCGTCATCACCGCCGGCAAGCAGTTCATGGAGTCGTTCCCCGCTGCCTCCGAACGTCTCGATGTCGCCAGCCTCATGGCTGACGCCTACGCTCGCCAGAACGACACCGCCGACGAGTTCGCTCTCTACGAATCGCAACTCAATGAACTCGCCGCCAAGACCGCAGGCCTTCCGCTGACTTCGGCTGCAACCGCGCCTCAGCCCGCTCCCGCGCCTGGCACCGTCTATTTCGACGTCCGCGTGCAGGACCCCGACTCCGTCGACAGTGACGCCGCTGCTGCCGAAACGCTGAAGTCACAGCCTCTCGCCTCACTGCCCACGCGCAAATCGCTGCCCGAGGGCACTGCCTACGCAAGCATCCTGGACCGCTATCTCGGCCGGCTTACGGCCGCCGGTCAGCTGCCACGCGCGCTCACTGTGCTACGCACGCAGCTGGACCGCAATCCCAACGACCCGCTCCTTTATGAGCGCCTGGCAATGTTCTTTGAGCAAAACAATCTCTCCGCTCAGCAGGAACAGGTCTACATGCAGGCGCTGGCGAAGTTCCAGGAACCCTCGTACTACGACAAGCTGGCTCGCCTCTATCTGCGCGAGAAGAGGCGTGAAGCATTCGGCGAGCTCACGCGCAAGGTTACGGACATCTTTTCCGGAACCGACCTCGACAAGTATTTTGCAAATGTCAACGCCAACCAGGCCATCGGTCCGCAACTTGCGCTGCAGTTGAACCTCTACGCCGCCAAACGCTTCCCCCACGACCTGGTCTTCACGCGCAATCTTCTCAATGCCTATCAGGCGCCAGAGACGCGCGACACCGCCGCTTACGAGGCGCTGCTTCGCTGCCAATGGTGGGAGTCCGACGAGCTCCGCGATGAGTTCCTCACATACCTCAGCCGCACTGGCAAGCTCGAGTCCGAACTCGCCCAGCTCGAGGCCCTGAACAACCAGCCGACCGCGCCTCAGCCAGTCTCAATTCCCGCCGCTCTCCGCGAACAAGCCGAGATCGACATCTTCACATCGCACTTTGAGCAGGCTGCTCCGCTCCTCGGCTCCGTCGTCGATCTCTACCCAGCAGACCCCGGCACCGGCGACCGCGCCGTCTCGCTCTATCGCTCGCTCGCTTACCTTGACCCCCAGCCGGCTTCCACTCTTCGCGCCGTGGCTCTCGAGAAGAATCTTCTCGCCGCGGCGCCCGACAGTCCCGACCGCCTGGCCACACTTGGCGACCTTTACGCCGAAGCCACGAGCAGCGGGGGCGAAGATCTTATCTCCGCTGCCCCGTTCTGGCGTCGCATTCCCGAGTTGCACCCCGGCTCCACGCAGGGCTTTCTCACGAGCGCCACCATCTTCTGGGATTACTTCCAGTTCGACGACGCCCTCGCCCAGGTCACCGCCGCTCGCAGCCGCTTTCATTCGCCTGCACTCTTCGGATACGAAGCCGGCGCGATCGAAGAGAATCGCCACAACCTCTCCGCAGCCGTGGCCGAATACACCAACTCCGTCATTCATCCGATAGAGATTCCGCGCCACTTCGACTCCGCGCTGGGCGTCATCGATGCATGGCTCAAGCCGCCTTCCGACGCCGGCGACAGCAACTTCCGCTCTACCGCGCAAAACTTCTTCGGCTCAGAGGAGTCCGACGCGCGCCTCATTCAACTCGCGACCCGTCCTGCCACTAAGGAGATTGTCGACACTGCGACCGCGAAGGCCGTGGCTGCCAATCCCGCCGACACCGCGGCGCTGACGCTCCGCGCCGACGTCCTCGCCGCGCAGCATCATGCGCCCGAACTGGCCCCGCTGTTGACCGCGCTCTTCAGCCAGGCTCTCGACCGCACATCGACGCCCGATGAGGCAGCCGCCGTGGGCGCGCTTGCGCAGGCCCGCAGTCTTACGCCGGTATATGAGCGCGCCCTGGCAAAACAAGCCGCGCTCACCCTGGATCCGGTCGAGAAGATCGAGCTGCAATACTCACTTGCCCGTTCGCTCGAATCTCATGACGACATTCCAGGCGCAACCCGGATCATCGAATCCGTACACGCCGCCAACCCGCTCATCCTCGGAGTGGTCCGCGCCACGACCGATTTCTACGTGCGGACCAACCGCCCGGCGCTCGCCATCTCTACGCTGCTCGATGCCGCCAGGGCCGCCACCCCAGCGCTGGCCCGCGACTTTACTCTCGAAGCGGCCGGCCGCGCCAACGACGCCAACGATACCGCAAGGTCGCGCACGCTGGCCCTTGCCTTGCTCAAAGACACCCCCTTTGACGCACGCGTCCTCGACATCATTGCCACCAGCTACGCCCGCACCCAAGACGACGCCGGCCTCAAGCAGTTCTACCTGGCGCAACTCGATGCAGCACGCGGCGCTCCCGGCCTCACTGCCGACACGCGCAAGCAGGACATCGCACTCCTGCGCCGCGGCCTCATTCCTGCGCTCACCCGGCTCAACGATTTCACCGGCGCAACCGGCCAATACATCGCGCTGCTCTCAGCATTTCCTGAAGACGCGAGCCTCAGCCAGGAAGCCGTGCTCTTTACGCTCAAACACAGCCGCCAGCCGCAGCTCCTCGACTTCCTGCGCACCACAGTGAAGCAATCCCCACGCGACTCCCGGTTCATGATCCTGCTGGCCAGCGCCGAGACTGCATTCGGAGACTTGCCCGCAGCGGAATCCGCGTACTCGCAGGCCATCAATATCCGCAAGGACCGCGTGGACCTGTACACCGCGCGCGCCGACATCGAAATGCGGCTCAGCCAGTCCGATCCTGCGCAATCGGAACTGGCTGCCGCCGACTTTGAGCGGCTCTACCTGCTCAGCTACCACGACCCATCGTGGATGGTCCGCCTTGCCGAGTTACGCGCACGCCAGCGCCGCCCCGCTGACGCCGTCAAGGCGCTGCAGGCGGCGTATATCGACGGCCACGCCAAAGCGGCTGGCGACTTCTTTACCGTGGCCGCGCAACTGGAACGCTGGAACCTGCTCGCAGAAGCCCACACCTTTGCCGAACAAGGCCTCGCCCTCGCGGGATCCGATTTGCTCACGCCGGCATCAGTCAACACCTACCCGGAGCCGGAGAGCGGGGCCGTGGTTTACGCGCGCATCCTGGCGCACGCCGGACAGGCCGAACACGCCCTCGGAATTCTGGTGGCCGCGCGGCAGGCGGCCGACGTCGCAGCAACATCGCCCTCCGTTCTGGCGGCCGAACTCGCCCGCGAAAACATCGGCGGCGACGAAGCTGCGGGCTTCCGCCAGAACTTTGCCACGCAGCGCCGCCAGCTCGCTGACCAGACCATCAAAGCCGCCATTGACGCCCTCGGAAAAGCGGTACAAACCCACTACACGCCGGAACAGAAACAAGCGCTGGCGCTGACCCTGGACAAACTGCACGACTCCGCGCAGCCCAATTCCAACCCAGGGATTGCCCTCCAGGTTGCAACCGCCGCCGGCCTCGCCGACCGCGAAGCCGACTGGCGCAAACGAAGCCTGCTCACCGGCAAGAGCGATGATGCGGAGGTTGGCCTCTATGTGTCGCTTCAGCAGCGCCGTCTTCAGTTTGCTTCCCTTGCACACGATCTCGAAGCGCATGCAGCGGGCCTGCCAGTGAATGGCCGCAAGCCCATCCTGACCCAGGCCGCGCAGGCCTTCCGCGACGCCGGCAGCACTGCCGAAGAAATCCGGCTCACGCAGAGCCTGGTGCTCGGAGGTGAAACACAGCTCCAGGGCCGCTTGTTCGACTTGCTGTTGCGCCACGATCCGGCCGCTTTCACCGAACTCGCAGCGAACCGCAACGGCAACCTTGCCGATGCCGCGCTCAATTACACCGTCGCTCACGGGTCTGAGACCCAAGCGCTGGCCGCCGTCGCCAATCGCGGCCAATCGCTCCATCCGGTTTGGCGCCCGGCCTCGGCATCGCTTGTCCAAACTTATTTCGGAGGCCCAGCATCGAGACCCATCGATCCGGCAGATTTCAATCAATCGCTGGCAGCCGACGCGACCATCGCGGCCCAACTCGCTTCGCCCGCCGACCCCGCGCGCCAACTCACCGGCGATACCTGGTTCTATTACGCCAGCCGCTTTGGCATCTTCCTCACCACAGTCCCGCACAGCGGCGATGCAGCCAAATCCCTGCCCGACGCTGAAGACTTCCTCCCGGCTGAGCTCGAAGG
>Ga0302324_100014680_pt1 | contig 15768 bp, 16 predicted proteins | sample Palsa_T0_1_FD_201949 | JGI IMG/M metagenome (GOLD analysis project Ga0302324, IMG submission 201949) | Peat permafrost microbial communities from Stordalen Mire near Abisko, Sweden - Palsa_T0_1 | ecosystem: Environmental > Terrestrial > Soil > Palsa > Peat permafrost | place: Sweden: Abisko...
ACGCCAGCCGAAGCTGCGGCGTGGCGATTCCCGCTTCGGCGAGAGCATCGCTGACGGCGCTGCCCAGGCCGCCGACGCGCGAGTGTTCCTCGACGGTAACGACCAGTCGGCACCGAGCTGCCGCCGCACAGACCGCGCGTTCGTCGAGCGGCTTGACGGTGTGGACGTGCACGACCGACGCGTCGACGCCGCCTTGCGCCAAGGTGTCGGCTGCGGCCAGCGCGCGGGCGGTCATAACGCCGGTTGATATCAGCACGACGTCGCTCCCCGGCCGCATCGTGATGGCCGTACCCAGCGCGAAGCCGTTGTGGGCTGACGATATGACCGGATCGCCGCCCTTCCCGAAGCGAATGTAAACGGGATTGGGATAATCGAGTGTCGCTTCGATGACGCGCGTCATCTCGGGAGCGTCGGCGGGACAGACCACGGTCATATTGGGAAGGGCCCGCATGATGGCGATGTCTTCGAGTGCCATATGGGTCGGACCGAGCGGTGCATAGACGGCGCCGCCGCCGCTCGCGAGCAGGCGGACGGGCAGTTCGTGCAGGCACAGGTCGACCGCGACCTGCTCGTAGCACCGGCGCGTCAGAAAGGTCGCGATCGTATTGACGTAGGGGATGTACCCGTCCATCGCCAGGCCCGCCGACATCCCGATGATCGCGGCCTCCGAGACGCCTTCCATGAAGAAACGATCGGGCATTTCGGTCTTGAATTTCTCGAGCACGCCGGCTCCCAAATCGGAGCCGATGAACAAAACGCGCCCGTCGCGCTTAGCGAGATCGTAGACGGCATTCAGCGCGCTCTGGCGCATCAGTTGGCCTTCAGCGCTTGGCGAAGTTCGTCGATCGTCGCCTGGTCGACCGACGACTTATGATGCCAGGCAGGGTTGAGCTCAGCGAAGCCGATGCCGCGACCCTTCAACGTATGCGCGATGACGGCACCCGGTTTTCCTTCGGTAAACGGCAGCGCGGCGAACGTGTCGCGAAGCGCGCTGACATCGTGTCCGTCGACTTCGCGCACGGCGAACCCGAAGGCTCGCCATTTGTCGGCTAGCGGTTCGAGGGGCAGGACTTCCTCGATCGTTCCGTAGGACTGCAGCTTGTTGTAGTCGATGACGATCGTCAAGCGGTCGAGCTTGTGCTTTGCGGCGGCCAACGCTGCTTCCCACACCGAACCCTCGTCGAGCTCGCCGTCTCCCATCACGACGAACGTGCGCGCGTCGCGGCCACGCAAGCGAGCCGCGATCGCCGAGCCGACGCCGATCGCAAGGCCGTGTCCGAGCGCGCCGGTGGAGGCTTCGATGCCGGGAATGTGCGCGTCGACATGGCCGCCCAAAAGTGCGCCCGGCTTGCAGAACCGCTGCAACTCGTCCTTGGGGAAAAAGCCGTGATCGGCGAGGATCGCGTAGAGTGCCAGACAACCGTGCCCCTTGCTCAAGAAGAAGCGATCGCGGTCCGCCCAAAGGGGGTCCTGCGGCCGAACCTCAAGGACGTCGTCGTAGAGCACGCGCAGGATTTCGACCAGGGAGAGCGATGAGCCGACGTGCCCGCGACCCGCGCTCAACCCATCGATGATCAAGGACCGAAGATACTTCGATCGACTGTCGAGGGAGCCGCCCGTCGCCGGCGCGAGATTCATGCGTGAAAGATTCCTTCCCGGTACGAACGCACGGCTGCCAGCATTGCGCGCGCCTTGTCGAGCTGGTCGGATTTCGCGACCTCCCAATCACCGCCCTTGCCCGCAAAGGAGCGGCGCGCCCAGAGCTGCGGCACGAATTCGTTGAGAATGATGAGTATCCAGCGAATGCCATAGACGGGGAAGCAGACGGCAAGCCGTGCCGTGAACGCATCATCGTGAGCGTATAAGCGCGTGACGCCGGCCAAGAATGCAGCGCGTTCCTCCTCGCTCAGCCGCATTGCCGGATGCCACAGAAAATCGGCGCACAACTTCACCGGATCGTCCCAACCGAAGTACTCGAAGTCGATGAAGGTCAGCGAACCGTCGGGCCCGCGCAGCGCATTGTGGAACCCAAAATCGGAGGGCGAAAGGGTAAGGCACGCCGCTGCCAGCCGAGTCCCGGTATCCGCGGCGCGAAGCGACGCCAGATGGCGTTCGGCTTCGGGCCGGAGTTCGGTCGCGAGAAAGGCGGCCAGGGCCGGCTCGGAGGGCCCCAGCGCCGAGAGCCGAGCCAGCCGGCCGTCGATTTGCTGTACCAAGTCGGACGGACCCAGGACGGCTTCGGTCGCGGCCGGCAGATCGGAAGCTCCCGCTGCCTCGCGGGCCTCATGCAGGCCGCTCAACAAATCGAGGACGGCGCCGATGTCGGCCACGCCGTGCTCCGTCGGCCGGGCGCCCTCGATCCATTCATAGAGCGCGCATCCTCCCGCCGTGTCGCAGGCGAGGGCAGCCGGCACCGCCTTGCCGACGCCGGAAGCTTTCAGAAACGACAGGCCCCCGAATTCATGACCCAACCGGTCTCGCTCGTCGAGTCCCGCGCCGTACACTTTCCCCGCCACGAGGCCCTCGCTGGTCAGAATCCGATACACCCGGTTGTTGCCCCCTCCGCTGCAGGGCTCGACGGCGCGCACGTCCCCCGCGAAGCGTTCGGCGAGCGTGATGAGGCGTTGCGGCACGCCGGCAGCCTCCTCAAGCGGTGCTGAAGGCACGAGCGATCTCATGGAACGAGGCGTAGGTTCGATAGGGGCGTGTCGGCGTAGCGTGATCCAACCCGAGCAGAAGGCGCTCGACGCCGGCGGGGAAAGCGGCGTCGTCGAAGACCTCCTCCAGATCGTCGATGAAGTGCGTGCAGCGCAAAGCAACGATGCGAGCGATCTTGCGCGCGCGCGTGTCCTCGAAGTAAATCGCGTCCTCCGCGATCCCCTGCGAGCCGATCAAGCCGCTGGTGCGCAGCCAGGCGCGTGCGGCTTCCCGCATGTTCACGTTCGTCGTGCCGATGTGAGCGAACGTGCTCTTGTGACTGACGATCGCCAACTCGGCTCCGCCTTCACGCGCCGCGCGCACGAAGTCACGGGCCCCTTCGGCTACCCGGGCGCCCCCGATTGCAGGTCCGTACACCTCCGCTTGAAGGCGCTGCCATTCGCGCTCGCCGTCGGGAAGACATCGAACGGCATCCCGGATCTCTCTCTTCGTACCGCTGAAATCGTTTGGGATGAAGCTGCGCTGCAGCGCAATCTCCCGGAACAGATGATCGTACATGATCAGCGTATTATCCAAGTCGATCCCGATTCGCACCCCCGCATACGGTCGCCGCACGGTCAGGCGGCCCTTAGTGCTTCGCCACGTACTCGTTCATCTTACGGAGGCGATCGGCGATGGTCTTCATCACTTCGGTCGCGAACGTCGGATGGTTGCGGATCAGGAATTCGAACTGCCGGCGGTCCACCGGCGCCATCGTCACCGCAGTCGCCGCCCGCACGTTCGCGGTGCGAACGTGATCGTCATCGACCAGCGCCATTTCACCCACGATCTCGCCCGCGCCCAGCGTCATGACTGCATGCTCCCCGACGAGCACGTCGACGGTCCCGTCCAGGATGCAGAACATCTCGTTACCCGGTTCCCCGAACGAGAAGATCGGGTCACCGGGTGCGAACGTGCGGACGTTGTCGGCATGGCGAAACATCTCGAGGCTGGGCATCGGGACTCTCCTTATCCTTTGGGTCAGCCCGACCAGGCGGGAAGGTCCGAGTAACGCTCTTCTTTCCAGGGATCGGCGTCGTTGCTGTAGCCGCGAACTTCCCAAAAGCCGCGCTGATCGGTGTCGCGGAACTCGATGCCGTGCAGCCACTTGGCGCTTTTCCAGAAGTACTTTTTCGGCACCAGCATCCGCACCGGCCCGCCGTGGATCGGCTCGATCGGCCGGCCATCAAACGCGTAGGCGATCAAAACGTCATCGCCGAGCATCGCGGCCAGCGGCAGGTTCGTCGTGTAGTCGTTGTCGGCATGCTGCACGACGAACGCCGCCGACGCCGCCGGCTGCGCACGTGCGACGATCGCGGAAAAGCGCACCCCGGTCCACCAGGTGTGTTTTTTCGACCAGCGGGTAACGCAATGGATGTCGCCGTGAAACTCGGAAGCCGGAAGTGCGTGCAGCTCGTCCCAGCTCAGCTCGAACGGTTCGGCGACGTTGCCGAACACGCGCAGCCGCCAGGTGGCGGTGTCGATCTTCGGGATGTCGCCGACGTGCAGCACCGGGAAGCCCGCGGTGACCGTCTGGCCGGGCGGGACGGTCGGATCCGTCTGTTTGAGGAACGGCATCCGCAGCGGCTTCGACGCCGCCCGGAAAAGTCTCGCCTTCCGAGATGGGGAAGGGCCCGGCGTGAAGATCCCGTTTCCGCGGCGCAAGGTCTCGCGCGCCGTCGCGCTCGAGGAACTCGCGATCCTCGAGCGCGCCTATCCCGATGCCGTAACGGCACTGGAATATACGACCCCCTTCGAACTGCTCATCGCGGTCATCCTCAGCGCGCAGTGCACCGACGCGCGCGTCAATCTGACGACCCCGGCGCTCTTCGTCCGTTATCCCGACGCCGCAGCGCTGGCGCGTGCCGATCCCGCCGAGGTCGAGCCGATCATCAAATCGTGCGGCTTTTTTCGGATGAAGGCGAAGAATATCGTCGCCGCCGCGCGCGCCCTCGTGGCCGAGCACGGCGGCCAGGTCCCCGCCCGCCGGGAGCCCCTCGAAGCGCTGCCCGGCGTCGGACGCAAGACGGCCAACGTCGTGCTGTCGGTCGCGTTCGCCGAGCCGGCGTTCGCGGTCGATACGCACGTCTTCCGGGTGTCGCATCGGCTCGGGCTGACGCTGGCGACCACGCCGCGCGGCGTCGAGGACGACGTGACCAAGCTCGTCCCGCCCGAACGCTGGCGCTACGCGCACCATTGGCTGATCCTCCACGGGCGCGCCGTCTGCAAGGCGCCGCTTCCGTTGTGTGAGCGCTGCCCGGTCGTGATGTGCCCCTCCCGGTCGCTGGTCGCGCGGGCGTTGGGCGCGCGGCTCAAAAACGCATCGGCCCGGGTTCGTCCAGGTGCGCGGGGCGCGGCAGCTGCGCCCCGTCGGAAATCGTCTTGAGCAGCTCCGAGCCGGTCACCGCGTCGCGATAACCTTCGTCCGTCGAGAACTTCGAGAGGTTCATCAGCGCGGGCGTCGGCCCGTCGATGAACTGGTACTCGCCCTCGAGTCCGGCGCCGCTGACGATCACCAGCTGGCGCGGAAGATCGAGATCGAGTGCGATGCGCCGGTCGCGAAAGCGCAGCCGGATCCGCGCCGGGTTCTCGAGCCGCACGAGCGTCACGCCGGTGCGCGCACCGAGGATCGCATTGAGCCGTTTCGTGCCGACCGCGAGCACCTCGCCCAGCGCGGCGAAGCGCGCAGCGGCGTCGTCGCCGGGCGGCGCCGCCGCATCGGAGGTCGCCGAATCGATGGCGGCACCCAGATCGCGGCGGGCGCGAATCTTTTCGGCCATCGCGACGATCGGGTTTTGCGGTTCGTCCATGCGCATCGATTCGGGACCGGGCGGCTCGCGACTGCCGGTCAGGGAAGAGAAAAAAAGATCTGCGCGCCCGTTGCCGGCCGCGCAGATCCGCTTATGAATAATGACAGTGAAATCGTGATCTCCGAAAAACGGAGAGGACTACTTCTTCTTCTTGGTGGGTTTCTTCTTCGCAGCTTTCTTCTTAGCAGCCATTTGTAATCACCCCCTTACTGTGAGGACTCGACCCGGGTTCCTAGGGGGAATCCGGTCTGCTGACCCAACGGAAGTTGGTACCGCCGAGTTCCCGTCCCCCGTGAAACTCCCCTCCCCCGAGCCGCGGCCGTTTCCCTGTCCCCTTCCCTCCGGATCGACCGGGCGGCGAGGGCGGAGCGCGCTCCCGCGGAAAAGCGAGCCAGATATGGCGATCATCGAGGCGGCGGACCTCAGGAAAGTTTTCCGCCGGATCGTCCGGCAGCCCGGGATCGCGGGCGCGATCGGGGCGCTTTTCTCGCGGGAGTACGAGGACAAGGTCGCGGTCGACGACGTCAGCTTCAGTCTGGCCGAGGGCGAGCTGGTCGGGTACCTGGGGCCCAACGGCGCCGGCAAGTCGACCACGATCAAGATGCTGACGGGGATCCTGGTGCCGACCTCGGGGCTGCTCCGCGTAGCCGGGATCGTACCTTCGGCCTACCGCCAAGCCAACGCCCAGAACATCGGCGTCGTGTTCGGGCAGCGCAGCCAGCTGTATTGGGATCTGCCGCTGCGCGAATCGTTCGAGCTGCTGCGCTCGATCTACGACGTGCCGCGCGACCGCTATCTCCAGAACATGCGCCACTTCGCCGAGATCCTCGATCTCGAAAGCTTCCTCGACACGCCGGTTCGCCAGCTTTCGCTCGGCGAGCGGATGCGCGGCGACTTCGCGGCGGCGATGCTGCACGATCCGAAAATCGTCTACCTGGACGAACCCACGATCGGGCTCGACGTCGTGGCCAAAGAGGCGATTCGGGTCTTCATCAGCCGGATCAACCGCGAACGGGGGACGACGGTCATTCTCACCACCCACGATCTGGCCGACGTCGAGCGGCTCACCCCGCGCATCATCCTGATCGACGAGGGCCGGGTTATCTACGACGGTGAGCTGGAACGCCTGCGCCGGGAGTACGGCACACACCGGATCCTGGTCGTCACGACCGTCGATCTGCCGCCCGAGGACTTCGCGGTCCCGGGCGCCGTTGTCGAAGGCCGCGAGAACAACGTCGTGCGGTTGGGCTTCGACCGCCGTTCGCTGACGGCCGAAGCGCTGATCCGCCGGGTGCTCGAGCGCTACGCCATCAGCGACGTTTCGATCATCGAACCCGACATCGACACCATCGTGCGCCGAATCTACCTCGAAGGCTACCAACGGGACGCCGTGGGAGCTCCGTCCTGACCGGCGCGGTTCCGCGCCGGCCGCGGTTTCGCATCGCGCCCTACATCGAGTTCGCGAAGAAAGCGATGGCGCGCGAAGCGACCTACCGCTTCGACGTGTTCACGACCGTCGGGTCGTTCGTGGTGCGCGTCTATCTGCTGCGGATGGTGTGGACGGCACTCTACGCGCACAACGCGGCCCCTAAAGACCTTTCCCGCCACGAGATCATCACCTACTCGACCGTCGCGCTGCTGATGGGGATCGTGATGGACATCGACCAGACGCGCGCGCTCCACGACAAGCTGCACGACGGTTCGATCGCGACCGACTTCATGAAGCCGATCATCGTGCCGTTGTACTTTTTTGCCGACGGCACCGGCGAGGTGCTCTTTCATGCCGCGCTGCTGGTCCCCTCAGTGCTGATCGCGCTCTTGATCTTTCACATCATCGTACCGGCGCCGGCGGTCCTGGCGGCCTTCCTGCTCAGCTTTTTACTGGGCTACCTGGTCGGGTTCTTCCTGAACTTCATCCTGAACCTGACGTCCTTTTGGACGCTCGAGATCAGCGCCGTCCAGCTGATCGTGACCTGGCTGACCGACTTGTTGGGCGGCGAGCTGATCCCGTTGATCCTGTTCCCAGCCGTGCTGCAGACGTTCATCTACGTGCTGCCGTTCGCGGCGATGTTTTCGACGCCGCTCTTGATCTACGTAGGCCAAATCCCACCCTCGCGGTACGCCGAGGTGATGGGCTTGCAGGTCGGGTGGATCGTCGTCCTAGGCTTGATTTCGACCGTGATGTGGCGGGCCGGGGCGCGACGCGTCGTCGTGCAGGGCGGCTGATGCAGACCCGCCGGATGGCCAACGTCTACAAGCAATATTGGCGCATCAACATTCTGACCACGCTCGAATACCGCGAGAATTTCCTGATCTGGTTCCTGTTCACGTTCATCTATCACGGCACGGCTATCGCGTCGCTGTGGATCGTGCTGGAACGTTTCCCGTCGATGAACGGCTGGAGCTTCCGCGATATGTTCTTCCTGTACGCGCTGTGGATGGTCGCGCACGCGCTGCACAACACGTTTTTCTCGACCGTCGGCGAGATCCCCGATCACATTCGGGACGGGGAGTTCGACCGGCTGCTGGTGCGGCCGCTCGACACGCTCTTCCAGGCCATCGCGACGCCCGGCCAGGTGTTTCCCGACGAGCTGGTGCTCGCGCTGATCACGTTTGTCGCCGCCACCCTGTACAGCGGCGTCCACGTCGACGCGATCTTCATCATCTTCGTGCCGCTGATCGTCATCGGGGGCGCGCTGATCGACCTGGGCCTCAACTTGATTATCTCGACGGCGGCGTTCTGGTTCGTGAAGGTCGACGCGCTGCGCTGGATCTTCATTCAGCTCGAACAGGAGTTCACGCGCTATCCGCTGAGCATCTACTCGCGCGGCGTCCGCCTGCTGCTGACCTTCGTGTTTCCGTTCGCCTTCATGAACTACTTCCCGGCCGCATACTTCTTGCACAAGAACGAGGTCGTCATGGGCGTGCCGCCCGCGGCCGGACTGCTTGCGCCGCTGATCGGCATCGTCTTCGTTGCCGCGGCGTACGCGTTTTGGCGTTTCGGTCTCAACCGGTACCAAGGGGTTGGGCACTGAGCGGAGGCGACGTGCCCCGGTAACGTGCGAGTTCGATCGCGTTGAGCGAGATCGAGCCGTGGGTCACCACCCGTACCAGAAGCTCGCGTTCCTCGGGATCGAGGTCCAGGCCGCTGACGTTGTGGCCGTACACGACGATGCCGCTGACGGTGCGGTCGAAGAACAGCGGGGCCGCGAACGTCAGCCGCTCGTGGGGGAACGACTTCTGGATCAGGCGCGTGTCGTTGCCGGAGAACGTGAGCGCGCCGCGGGTGCGCGTGATCGCGCGGGTCAGCTCGTCGCTGGGCCCCAATTTCACCACGCAGTCGTCGGGCCAGCCGACGCTCTCGGCCAGCTCGTAACCGCCGTCCGGCTGGCGCTCGAGGATGCCGCCGAAGGAGAGCTTGAGGGCGTGCGGCGCGTCCTGCAGCAGCGCCCGGTGGACGTCCTCGACGGTCTCCGCGTCGAGAATGTAGCCGGCGATGAACTCGAGCGCCTTACGCTGCTGGTGGCGATCCTGGAAGATGAAGCGGTCGACCAGATGATCGAGGCCTTCCTTGATCTTCCCGGTGAGCGATCCCACGCCGGTGCAGATCAGGATGATGAACGCGTACGAGAGGTCGGTGTTCATCGAGAAGATGTAGGTTCCGACCTCTTCGATGACGGCCAGGCTGCCCATGACGGCCGCCGTCAGCGCGACGTACACCACCGCCCGGCTGACGACGAAGTCGACGTTGAAGAAGCGGTGCCGCACGACCGCAATCCAGATGGCGACGATCGGCACGATCGTCATCGACACGAAGACGCTGTTGACCCACAGCGGGATGTGCCCGGGGAAGAGCGCGTCCGACGCCAGCCGCGCCAGTCCGGCGAACGCGAACGCCGCGACGATCCAGCCGATGCGGTGCCGGTCGTTGTGCTGCGCCCGGATGAACGCGACGACGAAGGCCACCGTCGTAAGGACGGTGATCGCGTACGACGCTTCCTTGAAGGCGACGTCGTAGCTTTCGGCGGGCAGCCCGGCGTAGTCGATGCGCCAGACGGAGTACGCGTGCAGGGTTCCCAGAACCACCGCCACCGCGCCGGCGACCCAGGCGAAGGCGCGCTCGCGCGGCGCGTCGGCGTCGCCGTCGATCAGGCAGAAAGCGAACACCAGCAGCGCCGGACGGACGGCGCCTTCGATCGTCAGATCGATCCACGGTAAGATCGGGCGCCACGGCTGCGGGATGATGCTGTCGAGATAGGTCGCCGGCGCCTCAACCCCGCCCAAGCAGAAGACGAAGAAGGCACCCGTCGCGATGCTCGGTTTGACCAGAAACAGGATGGCTCCCAAACCGATCGACACGATGTACAGCATGATCCGCAGCATGTCGAGGAAGCGCAGGGTGGGCGATTCGGCATGTCCGACCAGATGCAGGACCTGTTCTTTGCCGGCGCGTTCGATCGGGAGCCGGCGGTCCGGATTGTCGTAGGAATACCCTTCGCCGGTGATGCCCGGTTTACGGTCGTACGGTTTGATCCGGTCGACCCGCACGAGGTCGCCGACCTGCGGGGCATCGACCGGATCGCGGCTGTTGCTTTTCCGCGAGGCCGCGGCCGTCACCGAGAGGTGTTTGTTCACCTCGATGATGACGCCGTCACCGTTGGTGACGTAGCCGAAATAGTGGAGCGGGTACATCACACGCACGATGTCGGGAACGACCGGGGCCAGCGAGAGCGCGACGAAGACACCCACCACGATCATCCGGATCCGCTGGGCCCGATTCAGGGCTACCTGGGGAAGATCGGCCTCGGACGTCACGGTGGCGGTTTACCCCCCAAGGCTTACGATTTCGTGGGACTCCACTTGCCGACCATCGAGCGCGCGATCACGATGCGCTGGATCTGCTGGGTACCCTCGTAGATCTGCGTGATCTTCGCATCGCGCATCATGCGCTCGACCGGGTACTCGGTCGAATAGCCGTAACCGCCGAGCAGCTGAACGGCATCGGTCGTCACGCTCATCGCGACGTCGCCGCACTTGAGCTTGGCCATGGCCGCCCAGGCGGTCACGTCCGGCGCGCCCTGATCGCACTTGCGCGCCGCCTCGTAGAGCAAGAGGCGCGCCGCCTCGACCTCGGTCTTCATGTCGGCCAGCATGAATTGCAGACCTTGCTGCTGCGAGATCGGCTTGCCGAAGGCGACCCGCTGCTTCGTGTACTCGGTCGCATAGTCGAGTGCGCCCTGGGCGATCCCCAGCGCCTGCGCCGCGATGCCGGGCCGCGACTTATCGAGCACCTTCATCGCAATCTTGAAGCCCTCGCCTTCCTCGCCGAGCCGGTTCGCGACCGGGACCCGGCAGGCATCGAAGTTCAAGGCGACGGTCGGCGAACCGCGGATGCCCATCTTTTTCTCGAGCTTGCCGACCGTGAATCCGGGCGTGCCCTTCTCGACCACGAAGGCCGAAATGCCGTTCGGACCCTTGGTGGGATCGTTGACGGCGAACACCGTCACGACGTCGGCCACGCTGCCGTTGGTGATCCAGATCTTCGAGCCGTCGAGCACGTACGAATCGCCGTCGCGCCGCGCCTTGGTGCGCATCGAGCCGGCGGCGTCCGAGCCCGAGCCCGGCTCGGTCAAGGCGTAGGCGGCGATCGTCGCGCCGCTCGCGAGATCCGGTATCCAGCGCCGCTTCTGCTCGTCGCTGCCGCCGATCAGAATCGGCAGGGCGCCCAGCTCCTGCACCGCGATGATCAGCGACGAGGATGCGCACGCTTTCGCGACCTCCTCGACGACCTTGACGTAGGTGAGGAAGGAGCCTCCCAGCCCGCCGTACTCGGCCGGAAACGGGATGCCGAGCAAATCGTTGTCGGCGAAGAGCTGCTTGATGTCCCACGGGAATTCGGCGGCGGCATCGATCTCGGCGGCGCGCGGTTCGACGCGCTCGCGGACCAGCTGCCGGACGACGTCCAGGATCATCGCCTCTTCGTCGGAGGCTTCGGGGCGAACGGTGGCGATCGACATAGTACGGCGGGGTTCGACGCCCCGGCGTGGCCCCCCGGCCGGGACGGTTCGCTAGCTGCCGGCCGGAACGTGCATCACGGTGGGCGTCTGCGGGAGCGCGAGCGCCGCGCCGGTCGCCGCCCGGACGTCGTCGACCGAGATTCCGGGTGCGACCTCGCGCAGCACGAGACCCTCGGCGGTGACGTCGATCGCGGCCAGGTCGGTGATGATCTGGTGGACGACGCGCTTCCCGGTCAGCGGCAGCGTGCATTCCTCGAGGATCTTCAGCCCGCCGTCCTTGGCGGTGTGCTCCATCATCACGATCACGTGCTTCGCTCCGTGCACGAGGTCCATCGCCCCGCCCATCCCCTTGACCAGCTTGCCGGGGATCATCCAGTTCGCGAGGTCGCCGGCGGCTGAGACCTGCATCGCGCCCAGCACCGCGGCATCGATGTGTCCGCCGCGGATCATGCCGAAAGAGGTCGCGGAATCGAAGAACGAGGCGCCGGGGAGCAGCGTCACCGTCTCCTTGCCGGCGTTGATGAGATCGGGATCTTCCTCGCCCTCGTAGGGGTAGGGCCCCATGCCGAGGATCCCGTTCTCGCTCTGGAGCACGACGGTCACGCCGGCCGGAATGTAGTTCGGGATCAGCGTCGGCAAACCGATGCCGAGGTTGACGTACTGCCCATCGCGCAGTTCCTGCGCAACGCGCGCCGCCAGTTGAGTGCGTGTAAGCGGCATTTAACTCTCCCGTTTGCGGGTGGTCACGCGTTCGATCCGTTTGCCGGCGGTGCCGACGGCGACGACTCGCTGCACGAAGATGCCGGGCAGGTGCACGGCTTCGGGATCGATCTCCCCCGGCTCGACCAACTGCTCGACCTCGGCGATCGTGATGCGGCCGGCCATCGCGCAGAGCGGATTGAACTGCCGCGTCGCCTTGTGAAAGATGAGGTTGCCGTAGCGGTCGCCGATGCTCGCGCGCACCAGCGCAAAGTCGGTGACGATCCCGCGTTCGAGCACGTACTCGCGGCCGTCGAAGACGCGAACCTCTTTCTTCGGGGACGCAAGCGCGATCGAACCGTCGGCATGGTAGCGCCACGGCAGGCCGCCGTCGGCGACCTGCGTTCCGACGCCGGCCGGGGTGAAAAATGCGGGGATGCCGCAGCCGCCCGCGCGCAGACGTTCGGCCAGCGTGCCTTGCGGAACGAGCTCCACTTCCAGCTCGCCGCTCAAGTACTGGCGTTCGAACTCCTTGTTCTCACCGACGTACGAACCGGTGGTGCGGCGGATGCGTTTGGCATCCAGCAGCAGACCCAATCCCCAGCTGTCGACGCCGCAGTTGTTCGAAACCGTGACCAGGCCGGTCGCCCCCCCGGCGAGCAGCGCGTGCAGGAGGTTGTGCGGCACGCCGCTGAGGCCGAACCCGCCGACGGCGAGTGATGCGCCGCTCGGAATATCGCGAACGGCTTCTTCGGGCGAAGCGACGACTTTATCCATACGAGCGGAAGTAGTGCTACGGGCGGTTCGCGGCCTCCCGCGCCTTTAGGCCAGCGACAGCCGGTCGACGCGTCCGGCGAGCCGCCAGGCGGCGAACACGATCAGCACCGCGGCTTCGACGATCGCGGGCACGACGCCGATCAGCACGCCGGCGATGATCGAGCGCGTGAGGAACGCACTGACGACGGCGACGATCGAGACCGGAAACAGCAGCAGATACGACAGCATCAGGCGTAGGAACAGCGCCGGGCCACGCTGTTCGAGGGCGTTGGGCAGCATGGCGAAGATCGCAATCCCCGAGGCACGGCACAGCATCGCCACCGCGACGCCGGCAAAGAGCACGGTGAGGCCGACCGCGTACTCGCCGCTGACGACCGAAAATCCCAACGCCAGCAGCCCGACGAAGACCGCGTCGCGCCAAAGCGGAGCACAGCACCAGGCGGCCAGCCGCGCCCGCAGCGGAACACCGCCCAGCCAGAACAGCGGCCGCCGAAGATCCGTCGCCAGCTTGATCCCGCCGGTCGACGAAATCCCGATGTAGAGGTTCGGCAGCGCGCCGAACAGCGTTGTCGACGCCACGCCGTACTCCGGCGAACGGGCGATGAAGCCGATCGCGAAACCGCCCAGCAGCGCGCCGCTGATGATCAGCACCGTCATGAGCGGCGCGGCGCGGCGTGCCCACGTGATCGCGTCGAGCCAGACGATCGCAAACGCCCCCTTGAGCGGCGCCGGCGTGCTGGCCGTCGTTTTGGGAATTCCGGTCGACGACTCCGTCTCGCCGCCGCGCGCGCTGCGCCGCGCGATGATCCGCTCGCGGAGCTCGAGGTGCGCGAGCGAGAGCGCGTAGAGTTCGGGATACGCATCGCGCGAACTGACGAGGAAGGCCAGTGTCGCCGCCAGTGCGACGAAGAGCGTCACCAGCACCGGAAGACAATCGCCCCCGGCCATGGCGGTGACGGCGTTCCCGGGGTGCCATTCGGGAATCGCTGCCAAGAGCACCACGCCGAACGCCACGTTCTTGAACGCGAGCACGCCGTCGCGCACGAGCGGCAGCACCGCCAGAAAGACGATCGTACTGCCGACCGCGATGCAGCCGGCGCGCCACCACCCGCGGGCCAGCGCACGCGGCAGCGGCAGACAGGCGATCGCGGCGGTCACCGAACCGAGCAGCACCGCCTCGCGCAGCAGTCCCAGCGGCGTCGTGCGGCCCGGGAATGCGATCAGCAAAATGTACGCGAAGCGGCCGAACGTCTGCGCGAGCGTTGAGGCGACGGCCCGCGCCTGCAGATACGCGGCCACGGCCGACGGTGGAAGCGGCGAGCGAATCAGCATCAGCGCTTCCGCGCGCGAGTCGAAGAACCCGACGTAGCGCGACGTCCCCGCCGCCAGCATGATGCCGAAGACGATGATCGCGCCGCAGACCCAGGTGTCTTGAAGTGCGATTTGCCAGAAGGGGACCTCAGCCGCGCGCGGTCCGCGCGTCCGCAGCCAGGCAAACGTGCCGATCGTCCCCAGCCACAGGGCCCACAGCAGCGCGATCCAGGGACGGCGCCGCAGTCCCTTGAGCGCGTTGATCGTCGCGCGGCGGTCCGCGTAGGTCAGCGTCCAGAAGGCGTCGGTCATCGACCGGTGACGTCGAGGAAAACGCTCTCGAGCGAACCCGCGCCGCGGCCCCGCAACTCGTCGATCGTTCCGCTGGCGACCAGGCGGCCGCGATCGAGCACGATCATCCGGTCGCACATCGCCGCCGCGCTTTCCAAGAGATGCGTGCTGACCAAGATCGCATGCCCGTCGCCGCGCAGGTCGGCGACGATCGCGCGCAGTTCGCGCTGGCCCAGCGGATCCAAGCCGATCAGCGGCTCGTCGAGCAGCAGTACCGGGGCGCCCCCCAAAACGGTCGCGGCGATCAGGGTTTTTTGGCGCATCCCCTTCGAGAGCGCGTGGCCCAGCGTGTCGCGTTCACCGGCGATGCCCAGCCGCTCGAGCAGACGGTCGGCGCGCGTCTTCCATCCCTCGGGCTGTTTGGTCAATGCCGCGACGAAGGTCAGGTGCTCCGCCACCGTCAGCATCGGGTAGACTTCCGGTGTTTCCGGGATCAGCGCGATCGTGCGGCCGCGCTCGGCACCGAGCGGCTCGCCGTCGAAGGTGATCGTCCCCGCGTCCGAACGCACCAAACCCGCCAAGCACAGGAAGGTGGTCGATTTTCCGGCGCCGTTCGGCCCGACGACGGCGACGATCTCGCCGTGCGCGACGTCGAAGTCGAGCCGATCGACCGCGACGGTTCCGTCGTAGATTTTCGTGAGACCGCGGACCTCGAGGCTCAAGCGTTCACGTTCCCACCGCTTCGACAGCCGCACGGTCGCGGAACTGTTTCCAATACAGCCGGGCGTATGCGCCGTCGCTGCCGAGCAGTTCTTCGTGCCTGCCCGACTCGACGATCCGGCCGTCCTCGACGACGAAGATGACGTCCGCGTCGAGAATCGTCGAGAGCCGGTGCGCGATGACCAGGCTGGTGCGCCCTTCGGTCAGCGGGACGAGCGCGGCTTGGATCGCGGCTTCGTTGGCCGAGTCGAGGGCACTGGTCGCCTCATCGAGGATCAGGATGCGCGGGTTCTTGAGCAGGACCCGGGCGATCGCCAGCCGTTGACGCTCGCCGCCCGAAAGCTTGTGGCCGCGCTCGCCGACGACGGTCGCGTACCCGGCCGGCAGGCCGGAGATGAATTCGTGGATGTTGGCGGCGCGCGCTGCTGCGACGACCTCGGCCTGGT
>Ga0302324_100014682_pt1 | contig 15767 bp, 14 predicted proteins | sample Palsa_T0_1_FD_201949 | JGI IMG/M metagenome (GOLD analysis project Ga0302324, IMG submission 201949) | Peat permafrost microbial communities from Stordalen Mire near Abisko, Sweden - Palsa_T0_1 | ecosystem: Environmental > Terrestrial > Soil > Palsa > Peat permafrost | place: Sweden: Abisko...
GGGACCAAGGCTTGCATGTGCTGCTCCTGATGGACAGCGTGACCCGTTTCGCTATGGCACAACGTGAAGTCGGACTCTCGGCGGGCGAACCGCCGGCCACCAAGGGCTACACGCCCACGGTGTTCGCAGAGCTGCCACGCCTGCTGGAGCGCGCGGGCCCGGGCGTGCAAGGCACGACCGGTTCGATCACCGGTCTCTACACGGTTCTTGTGGAAGGCGACGATCACAATGAACCCATCGCGGACGCGGTGCGCGGCATTCTGGACGGACATATCGTACTCGAGCGTAGCATCGCCGAGCGTGGGCGCTTCCCGGCCATCAACATTCTCAAATCGGTGTCGCGCGCGATGCCGAAGTGTAATTCCGAAGCAGAGCAGACGATCGTTGCCCGCGCGCGCGTGCCTCTCGCAGTCTACGAAGACATGGCCGAGCTGATCCGTCTGGGTGCCTACAAGACCGGCACGAATGCGGACGTCGATGCCGCCATAAAAATCTATCCGCACATCGAGGCATTTCTGTCCCAGAAGAAGGACGAGTGCGTGAGTTTGGCCGAGGGTTATGCAGCGCTCGATCGCATATCGGGCGGCGTACAGGGAAGGGGTAATGCGTCATGAAACGGCGAGACACCTTGATGCGCCTGAAGCGATTTCGGGTCGACGACCTCAAGCGACGCATGACGACGCTTGACGGCATGCGGTCCGATCTCGAGCGCAAACTTGCCGATCTCGAAGACAGCGTGGCGCGCGAGCGCCAACGCGCCAACGATTCGGATATCGGTCGCCTCGCATTTCCGTCGTTCCTGCGTTCGATCGATGTCCGCCGCGAGAATCTGCGCGCCACATTGAAGGAAATCGACCGCGAACGCGCGCAGTGCCAGGGCGATCTCACCCACGCCTACCAGGATCTGAAAAGTCTCGAACTCGCAACCGAGCAGCAGGCGAAGCGCGTGGCAGACGTCGAAGCTCACCGGAGCCAGTCGCGTCTCGACGAGATGGCGATCGTGCGCCATCTGCGGAAACACGCGTTGAGGCAAGTCTAGGCGCGATCCGGCGTAGCGTGCAGCGGTTCGCCGCTAGGTTGCACGGCAATCAAGGAGTATCGAGCGTCGTCCGCCTATGGGATCGTGCTCAAGGGGTTTTCTGCGCGGCGTTGTTTCGCTACGATTCGCCGGTTGCGTCGCGGGGGGCCTCATGTCGCTTTCGGAAAGAATAGCGCCTTTGATCGGGCGGCTGGCGATCGCGTGGCTCTTCCTGGGCGAGGCATGGACCATGCTCAATTCCTGGGACGGCACCGTCACGCTCATGCAGATGAAGCATGTGCCGGCAGCGCCGCTGCTGCTTGTCATCGCGCTGACCGTGATGATCCTGGGCGGCGCCTCGATTGCGTTTGGCTATCATACTCGCCACGGCGCGCTGCTGCTGTTCGGGTTCATCGTGATCGTGTCCGTGACGATGCACGACTATTGGAAACTGAACGAAGCGGCCGATCGCCTGGCCGATTCAGAAATATTCATGCGCAACATGGCCATAGCAGGCGGACTACTGCTTCTCATGGGAATGGGAGCAGGTCCGTTCGCCATCGACAATACCGGTGGCGGCGGCAAGAGAGGCCGCTGACGAAAATCGGCTATGGCGCGCAAGGGGCCGTGATTTCGTCCTGACCACAACAGATCAGACGCACGCTCATGCACCCGGTCTGTGTGATTGCTATCCGATTTCCAATTCAGCGCAGGACGATCGAGCGGATGAAGCTCAGCACGCCGATCGCGATCGCGAACAGGATCGCATAGGCCAACAGGATCGGAACGGTCACGGAATGAAGCGCCGCCCAGTCCGCCTGCGGCATTCCCGACCAATTCGCGCCGCCTTTTGCCGTCGCAGCCGCGTAAATCGTGGTCGCAAGACCGAAAACCACAAGCGCGCCCACCGTGGCCGTCACCAGGGAACCCGCGCCCTCGATCATGAACGCAGCCCCGATTGCGATCACTGCCATAATGACAAGTGTGATCGCGCCCGACGTCGTGACGATCCCCACAATAGAATGCCAAAGATCCATTAGAACAGACATATTACCCCCTTAAGGTCCCAGCCCGAAGACGCGTGAAAAGCGGCCCAATGAACAGGGCCGAACAGCGCTCTTGTCTTCAAACGATACACGATCTCGTGCAGCTGTGGGAGATGGGTTCCGCCCTGCGCGGGGTCGCAGGCAAAACCTGCACAAATCCGGCAACGGCGTGGTTAACGCGCGCTAACCAACGCGGGATGCGGCGCGACACGTGCGTGCAGCCGGGTGGCGACCGCCTGGATGGCGCGCGACGCGGGTGCCTGCGGATACAGCTTCAACAAATGACATTGCTGCCGCAGCGCTTCGACAGCCCGTGGGTCGCGCGGCACGGCGCCCAGATATTCGAGCGTCGTCTTGAGAAAAGTCAGGCAGGTGGCTTGCAGCGCATCGGAGGTGCGGTGGGCCTCCGCATCGTTCGCGGACATGTTGACGACCACGAGAGGGGGTGCGGTGAACGCACGCATGAGGATTTTCACGAACGCATAGGCATCGGTCAAAGAGGCGGGATCTGGAGTCAGCACGACGATGGTTTCGTCGGATGCTGCTGCGAAATGCATCAGGCTGGAATCGACACCGGCTCCGAGATCGAGCAACACGCGGTCGTACTGGCGTTCGGCTTTGAGATTGGCGACGAGGCGCGCGGCGTCGGTTTCATCGAAATCGGCGAGGGAGCCCGAGCCCGCGGCAGCGGCCAGAAGATCGAAGCCTCCCCGTTCGGCGGCACCGCCCAGGACAGGAACGGTGGCGTCCCTCAAGACGCAGTCGTTTGCGAGCAGGCCCGGAAGATTGCCGCCGGATTCGAGACCCAGCTGCACCGACGTGTTCGAAAGCCCGAGATCGGCATCGCACAAAAGAACGCGCTCGCCCTGATGCGACAATGCGTAGGCTAGGCTCACGGCGATCAATGTCTTGCCGGTGCCGCCTTTGCCGGAACCGATCGCGGTCAGTCGGGGGGCGTGGCGAGTTTTCATTGGGCGCTCCCGCGGTCGGCGCTGCCGGCATTGGTTTCGATCAGGATGCGCGCCAGGGACAGCGGCGTGAGGGTCTCAAGTCCTCCGGCAACGAAGGGCGAGCGCGTGACATGGGCAAGGTCGGCACCTTGCGTGGCTGCGGCAAGCACGGCACCTGCACGTCGCGCGAGATCGAGCCCGGTGACGATCATGCGTTTCACGCCCAGCGTGACAAGCGCCGCCGAAACTTCGGAGATCTCCTCTGCATCATTTGCGGCTGCAACGACGCCGATCGCCTCGACGCCTTCGATGCGCGCAAGCGCGGCATAGGCGGTCCTTGATTTGGCGTTGCGTGGATCGAAGCCGGCCGTGTCGATGACGGAAAGAATGTTCTTGGCCGTGGACTCGTTGATTGCTTTTGCCAGCATGTCGGCTGTTTCGGCAAGGACGATCCTGGCGCCCACATGCTTTGCGAAGGTTTCGAGACGCGCGACGGCGCCGGCACCGACGACGTCGCCCGCGATCAGTTCGATTTCGCGTCCCGTGAGGCGGGCATGCGCGGCGATCTTCGCAGCCACAGCTGTTTTTCCGGCACCGGGAGGGCCGGCGAGCAAGAGTGCCTTGGCGTTTTCGATATCGAGCGGGTTTGTCCGCATACGCTTGTCGAGCGCGGAGGCCAGCGCCAGGGTCATGTCGGAGAGACCGCTCCTTTCCGCCGCTTCAGCCAACATAGGCACAAGTCCGTCTGGGGCACGATGGACGCGCAACAACATCAAAAGTTCCGCCCGATTGAAGCCGACGGCGTTCGGCGCGGCTGCGGAGCGTTCTCCGCGCAAACGGCGGATCAGTCCGTCGCGATAATTGGTTTCGAAGCCGGGCGGAGCGGGCCGTGGATTCAGCGCCGCCGCAAGCTCACGCGCCACCGTTTCGACACCCGCCTCGGTTTCTTCCGTGTCGAGTGCGACGCGCACCATGATGCCGCCGCCCTTGGCGCGCTCGCTCGCGACGATGACGGCCTCCGGGCCCATCTCGTTGCGCACATTGGCGAGCGCTTCGCGCATGTCTTTGGCGAGAAAGGTACGGAGTTGCATCGCGCTACACCTGGCCCAGGGTGCGCAGGCGCACGGTGGCGTGGATCTCGTTCTGCGACATCACCACGGTCTGAGCGCGGAAGCGTTCCACGATCGAGCGCACGAAGGGACGCACCTGGGGGCTCGTGAGCAGCACGGGAACCTCGCCCTTCTGGGCGGCCGCATCGAAACGTTCGCGCATGCTCTGGATGAATTGCTGGAGCTGCGAGGGTGCCATCGCGAGTTGGCGGTCTTCGCCCTGTCCCACGATGGATTCCGCGAAAGCCTGTTCCCAGGTGGGCGACAGCGCGATGAGCGGCAGATAACCGCCGGGCGCCATATGCTGATGGCAGATCTGGCGCGACAGGCGCGCGCGAACATGCTCGGTGATATAGAGCGCGTTTTTCGTGTGTCCGACCGCTTCGGCGATGCCTTCGAGGATCGCCGGCAGGTCGCGGATCGAGACCCGTTCCGCCAGCAGGGTTTGCAGCACGCGCTGCACGCCGGTGACGGAGATTTGCGACGGGATCAGCTCTTCTACCAGCTTCTTTTGTTCGGCCGGCAGATCATCGAGCAACTTCTTCGTTTCCGAATAGGAGAGCAGTTCCGACATATGGCTCTTCAGCACTTCAGTCAGGTGTGTTGTGAGCACCGTGCCCGGATCGACGACGGTGTAGCCGCGGAACGACGCTTCCTCGCGCAGGGTCTGCGCGACCCATGTGGCGGGCAGGCCGAAGGCGGGCTCGGTCGTGTGCGTACCCGGCAATTCGATGGTGGCGCCTTTGGGGTCCATGACCAGCAGGCTGCCCGGAAACAATTCGCCGCGGCCGGATTCGACCTCCTTGACGCGAATGCAATATTCGTTTGAGCCCAACTGCATGTTGTCGAGGATGCGTACCGACGGCATCACAAAGCCCATCTCCTGGGCCAGCTGCCGGCGCAGCGCCTTGATCTGATCGGTAATGCGATGGCCCTTGACGTCGTTGATGAGCGGTAGGAGCGCATAGCCCAATTCCACGCGCAGAAGATCCAGCGCGAGCGCGGTGGCGATCGGTTCTTCTTTGGGTGCGGCTTCGGCTTGCGATTTTGCTTCCTGTCTCTGGAGCGCGACGACAGCGTCCTCCTTTTTCTTATAGGCGAACCAGGCGAGCGCGCCGATGCCGATGGCAAGGCCGGCGAACACGAAATGCGGCATACCCGGCAGCACGGACACGACGCCCATCACAGTCGATGCCATCCCGAGTGCCTGGGGATAGAACGACAACTGATTCATCATCGCCTTGTCGGTCGAGCCTTCGACGCCGGCCTTCGAGACCATCAGGCCCGCGGCGGTTGAGACGATGAGAGCCGGCATCTGGGTGACGAGGCCGTCACCCACCGTGAGGAGGGTGAATGTCTGCGTGGCGTCGCTGAAGCTCATGCCCTTCTGGGCTACGGCGATGATAATGCCGCCGACGACATTGATCGCGACGATCATCAGGCCCGCGATCGCATCGCCGCGTACGAACTTCGAAGCGCCGTCCATGGCGCCGAAGAAATTCGATTCTTCTTCCAGCCGCTTGCGACGAAGGCGGGCTTCTTTTTCGTCGATGAGACCAGATGACAGATAGGCATCCACCGCCATCTGCTTGCCCGGCATGGCATCCAACGTGAAACGCGCGGCCACTTCGGCGATGCGGCCGGAACCTTTGGTGATGACGACGAAATTCACGATCACGAGGATCGCGAACACGATCAGACCGATCACGAAATTGCCCTGCATGATCAGCTTGCCGAAGGCCTGGATCACGAGGCCCGAGGCCGCCGTGCCCTCGTTGCCGTGGCCGAGAATGAGCCGCGTCGAGGCAAGGTTGAGCGCCAGCCGCATCATCGTAGTGACGAGCAAAATGGTCGGAAAGGCGCTGAACTCCAGGGGTTTGCGGATGAACACCGCCGTCATCAGGATGAGAATCGCGAACGACAGCGAGAACGCGAGACAGACATCGAGCAACCAGGGTGGCAGCGGCAGCAGCAAGACGACCAGGATCGCCATGATGCCGATGGCGAGCGCGAGGTCGCTGCGCTTCAGATAGGTTGCGATCTTGGACGGGTTGACGCCGTAATAGGTGCCGGTACCCGGCAATGCCGCAATGTCTGTGGCTTCGGCCATCTAGAGGCTCGTGCTTTCTGTTGTCGGCTTAACCGGCGAGACGCGTTTCGCCGTGCTGGGCGACTTGCAATCCAGCCTGTGTGTATTCGCGCAACTTGTTCCGAAGCGTTCGGATCGAGATGCCCAGGATATTGGCGGCATGCGTGCGATTGCCGAGGCAATGATCGAGCGTATCGAGGATCAGGTCGCGCTCGACATCGGCAACCGTGCGGCCGACAAGCCCGCGCGTTGCGGCCGCGGCGGTTTCGACAGCCGTCTTCACCGTGCCCGGCAGATCGGGAACGCGCGAGGTACCCACCAGCGTACCGTCCGGCAGGCGGATGGCTTCGGGCATGATCTCCGAACCCGACGACAGCAGGACGGCACGATGAACCGTGTTCTCGAGTTCGCGCACGTTGCCGCGCCAAGGATGGGAAATGAGCAGACGCTCGGTCTCGGGCGCGATGGGTCGGAAGGGAACGCCGTTCGCCTCTGCATATTTGTGCGCGAAATGGCGCGCCAGGGCGAGGATATCCCGCGGCCTCTCGCGCAGGGCCGGCAGGCGCAGATTGACGACATTCAGCCGGTAGAACAGGTCTTCGCGGAACGTGCCGCGCTTGGCCGCATCGGCCAGATCGCGGTTCGAGGTCGCGATGATTCGGATGTTGATCTTGACCGGCTTGGTGCCGCCCACGCGGTCGATCTCGCGCTCCTGAATGGCGCGCAGGAGTTTTGCCTGCAGCCGAACATCCATTTCGCTTATTTCGTCGAGCAGGAGAGTGCCGCCGTCGGCTTCCTCGAATTTGCCCACGCGTCGGGCAATGGCGCCGGTGAACGCACCTTTCTCATGGCCGAACAATTCGGATTCGAGGAGGTTGTCGGGGATCGCCGCGCAGTTGACGGAGATAAATGGTTTGTCGGCGCGCGCGGACTTTCTGTGAACGTAGCGTGCGAGGACTTCCTTACCGGTGCCGGACTCACCGGTGATCAGGATCGAGGCTTCGCTGCCCGCGACCTGGTCGGCGAGCGCGATGACCGCGCCCATCGCTTCGTCTTCGTAGATGAGCTGGTGGCTCTCATCGGCGACAGCGGCGAGGACGGCTGCGATCAGCTCGGGGTCAGGCGGAAGAGGCAGATATTCCTTGGCGCCCGCCCGGATCGCATCGACCGCACGCCGCGCGTCCGTGCCGACGCCGCAGGCCACGACGGGGGTGCAGATGCGCTCCGTGGCGAGTGCGCGAACCAGGCGCCCGATGTCGAGCGTGACGTCCGCCAGAACGAGATCCGCGCCGCGTCCGCTGCGCAATTCGGCGAGAGCCTGTTCGAGATCGCTCGCGTGGGTGACTTTCGCCCCGCGATCCATGGCAATCTTGGTGGCCGCGCCGATCTGGCCCTGCAAACTGCCGACGATGAGTAGACGCATGATTCTAATCCTTCAGGTAATGGCCGCCGCGTCCTACGATTGACCGGCTTTGATGATTTCCGTCATGGTCACACCGAGGCGTTCTTCGACCAGCACCACTTCGCCGCGCGCGACCAGACGATCGTTCACATAGATGTCGATTGCTTCGCCGACCTTGCGGTCGAGTTCGACGATGGTTCCGCGCCCGAGCTTCAAGAGCTGGCTTACTTCCATCGACGATTTGCCCAACACTGCGGACACCGTGACCGGCACGTCGAACACAGCTTCGAGATCGGAGGCGCTGCGCTTGACTTCGGCATCGGACGCCGCTTCGACTTGCAGCAATGCCGGCCCGCTGGCTCGATCGTGAGTCAGGTCCGGCAATTCGACTTCGTCGTTTCCGGCCATTGTCTATTCCTCCGTCGCCGGCCGCATTTCCGCATCGCGGAAATGGCGCGCCATCAAATCATCCAGGGCCGCGTCGATTGCAGCCTCGGCCCGTTCCGCGCCGCCGCCGCGCCACTCGACGCGGCAATCCGCGCCTTTGAGTGCGGAGTCCGACGAAATCTGTACACGGCCGTCATAACCTTCTTCATGCGCGATCTGCGCGATGTGCGGCGAAAGCGCCTCGGCGACCGCGGGCGCGGTGCGCAGCAATATCCTGGGTTCGCCGATCGCCTGATGCATCGCCTCGCGCAACGCAGCTTCGACTTCGCCGCTGGGAAAGGCGGCCACGGCCGTGCGTGCCACTTTGCGGGCAACCGCGAACGCCACTTCGGCGGACTGCGCACGAATGATTTCGACGTAACGCGTGGTCTTGGCGAGCGCATTGTCGATCGCAGCCGTGACGTCGCGCGCAGCCGCTTCGAGCGCCTCAAGCGCGCGAACTTCGCCCGCCTTCATGCCTTCGGCGCGGGCCTCCGCGCACAGCTTGTCGATTTCGCCTTCCGTCAGCGACCGGCGTTGACGGGCTTTTGCGGCATCGGACACGACATCGAGCCTGTCGGCAAAGACGGTGTCGAAGGTGAATTTCGTCGCGTTCATCGGGCCATCGCCATCAGTAGATGAGCTCATCTTCGCCCTGCTTGCTGGCGATCATGATTTCGCCCTTGTTGGCGAGGTCCTTGGCGACGTTGACCATGCGCATCTGCGCCTCGTCCACGTCCTTCAGACGCACAGGGCCCATCGCCTCCATGTCTTCGCGCAGGATTTTTCCGGCGCGCTCGGACATGTTAGAGAAGAAGACGTCGCGCAGCGTGTCGGTCGCACCCTTGAGCGCGAGGCCGAGTTTGTCCTTTTCGACATGTCGCAGAAGCGTCTGTATCGAGCCCGGATCGAGTTTGCCCAGATCCTCGAAAGTGAACATCAGCGCCTTGATGCGTTCGGCGGAATCGCGGCTGCGCTCTTCGAGCGCGGTGAGGAAACGGCTTTCCGTCTGGCGATCGAAATTGTTGAAGATTTCCGCCATGTGCTCGTGGGAATCACGTTTGGCCGTACGGGCAAGGTTCGACATGAATTCGACGCGCAACGTGCGCTCGACCTTGTCGAGAATGTCCTTCTGCACCGATTCCATCCGCAGCATCCGCTGCACCACTTCGAGCGCGAACTCCTCGGGCAGCGCGCCCAACACGCGCGCGGAGTGCTCGGGCTTGATCTTGGAAAGCACGACGGCGACGGTTTGCGGATATTCGTTCTTGAGATAGTTCGCGAGAACGGTCTCGTTCACATTGGCGAGCTTGTCCCACATCGTGCGTCCGGCGGGCCCGCGGATCTCTTCCATGATCTGCGAGACTTTATCGTCCGGCATAAAACGTGAAATCAGGCGCTCCGTGGATTCATAGGATCCCATTAGTGATCCGGTGGCCGACATTTGCGAAACGAAATCGACCAGCAGCTTTTCGACCAGGCTCGAACTGACGGTGCCCAGTGTCGACATGATCTGCGAGATTTCCTTGACCTCGTCTTCGTCGAGCATCTTCCACACTTGCAGCGCGTGTTCCTCGCCGAGCGCCAGCATCAGAACGGCGGAGCGTTCCGGGCCGGTCAGGGCGCGGATGTCTTCCTTGGCTTGAGTCTTGGCTGAGCGCGACATGATCTATACCGGCTGATGGAGCCAGGACCGAAGAATGGCGAGTGCCTCTTCGGGGTGCGCCTGCACCACTTCGCCCACTTTGCGGATGGAGGATTCCCGCACCTGCCCTTCGATGCGCGAGATATCGATCATGTTCTCGGGCGCGGGCAGGGCGCCGGCGGTCGTGGATTGAAGAGCGTTGCCGCCTGATTGCATCTGCACAGGGGCCGGGAGCTGGCCCGGAATCTGTTGCGGCGCGAGCATGAATTGCGCGTTGCCTGCGGGATTGGGCGCAAACATCCGTCCGATAAGCGGCCGCACGATGAAGAATCCGATCAAGAGTGCGGTGAGCGACAGGATCGCAACCTCGATGATCTTGAACCAGTCGGATGAGTCGAGGCCCAGAAACGGCGTCGCTGCCGGCGTCGAAGGTCCCAGGTCGACTTTTGCGAACGGCATGTTGACGACTTGCACCACGTCGCCGCGCGATTTGTCATAACCAATGGCGGATTTCACGAGCGAGTCGATCTGCTGCAATTCCTGCGCGGAGCGCGGCTTGTAATTGTCTTTGCCGCCGGCACTGGACGACGACACGCCGTCCACGGCGACCGCGACCGACAATTTTTTGACCTGACCGCCGTCCTGCGTGCTCGTGCGCACGGTCTTGGAGATTTCGTAGTTCGTGGTCTCTTCGGTGCGGGTGCTGTTTGACTTTGTGTTGTCGCTCCCGTTGCCTTGGCTGGCCTGCTGGCCACCCGGCAATGCGCTCGCGACGGACACCGCGCCGTTGGTGCCGCCCGCAGCATCCGTCGCATTCTGCTCGACGGTCTGGGTGGAGCGGACGACCTTGCTGTCCGGATCGTAGATTTCGGCTGTTTCACTGGTGTGGTTGTAGTTCATGTCGGCCGCGACCTGAACGCGAACATGGCCGGGTCCCACGACGCTCGCCACAATGGATTCGATGCGCTGGCGCAGCCGGTCCTCGAAATTCGTCGTCTGCGTTTCTTCGTTCGACGAGGTGGCTTCCGCGCCCGTCTTGTCCTCACCGCCTGCGAGGAGTTCGCCTTTGTCGTCGACGATGGCGACGCGCGCAGGCTCGAGGCCGGCGACCGCTGCCGCTACGAGATGCTGAATGGCCGCAACCTGACCACGGTCCAATGTACCGCGCGTCTTAAGCACCACCGAGGCGCTGGGGCTCTGGGAATCGTGCGAGAACAGCTGGCGTTCGGGAACGACGAGATGGATGCGTGCCGTGTCGATGCCGTCGATCGTCTGGATGGAGCGGGCCAATTCGCCCTCGAGCGCGCGCAGCTGGTTGATGTTCTGGACGAAAGCTGTCGTGCCGAATGAGTCCGATTTGTCGAAGATCTCGTAGCCGACACCCGCCGCCGGAAGATTTTCCGCAGCAAGTTCCATGCGCAGCTTTGTCACCTGATCCGCGGGCACGAGGATCGTGCCGCCGTCGCCCTTGGCTTCATAAGTCACATTCATGGCGTCGAGCTTGGCCGTTACCGACGCCGCCTCGCGCGCTTCGAGCCCGGCGTAGAGGATGCTCTTGGCCGGCTCCGTGACCACGCCCGCGACATAGAGAAAGAACGCTGTGAGGACAGCCGCAACGCCTGCCATCACGCCGAAGCGCGCTGCACCAACATTTCTGATGAAATCCGACAACCCACGCCTCCGCTTGAAGAACGCTGTCTGGATCGCGCGGATTTGTCCGCTGCCAGATCGCTCGCCCGTCGTGCTAGGCAAACATTGCCGGGATTAACGTAAAGGTCGCCTTAACGACGTTGAAAATCGCAAGGCAAAATCGAACTCGGGAAATTTACGTCTTGTTATCGATTTCGACCGGACTGCTCTTAATGGCGGTATTGCTGGACGCGCGTCGCGCGCAAGCCCGGCAGGCCGAAGCGATCGATCGCGCGCTGCCATGCGAGAAACTCTTCGACGGTCAAGGTATAGCGCCGGCAAGCCTCATCGAGGCTCAAGAGTCCGCCACGCACCGCAGCGACCACTTCGGCCTTGCGGCGGATGACCCAACGCTTCGTGTTCGGCGGCGGAAGGTCGGCCAACGTCAACGGGCTGCCATCCGGCCCGATCACGTAGCTAACGCGTCCTCTGCGGTCTTCGCCCATATTGGTTATGCTCCGCACTCCACTACCCGCACGCAACCTACGCGCTCCGCTTTAAGAAAGGCCGAAAGCGCACGGTAAAAGTTTGGCTAAAAAAGCACATTAACCTGTACTGATTTGGGATTGGGGCGCCTTCGCGGCAGAAAGCGCCCCATCACCTTAAGTTGACGGAAGCTGCTCAAGCGTTTGCAGCATGGTGTCCGCCGTTGTGACGATGCGCGATGCTGCCGAATAAGCGCGCTGCGTCGTGATCAGATTTGTGAACTCTGTGGCCAAATCGACCGTCGAGCTCTCCAGGGCCGAAGACTGGATTGTGCCCGTGCCGTTGGCGTTCGCGTCGTTGATCGTCGCGGTGCCCGAGTTCTGCGATGCCTGATATGCGTTTCCCGTGACCGCATTAAGGCCGTCAGGATTGGCGAAGGTCGCCAGCGGCAGTTGGTAGACGTTCTGCGAAAGACCGTTCGAATACTGCGCCGTAACGACGCCGCCGGTCCCGATTGTAACGCCTGTGAGGCTGCCATAGGGTGCTCCGTCTACGGAGGCATTCGTCAGGGTCGACGGGCTGTCATACTGCGTGATGCCGTTCGAACTGCCGACGGTCCCCATATTGAGTGAAATCGTCTGCGGGTTGAGCCCGGACGCGGCAGCGAACGGGATCGTGACGGAAACGATTCCGGTCGGCGGAGTGGCCGCCGAATTCGCGTTCGCCAGCGTGCCATCCGCGTTGAACGTCATGGTGCCGGTCGCAATCGGGTTTGTTGCTCCGCCGATATTGGCGGCAGAGCCCTGGTAGCTCACTTCGTAAGACCAGGTATTGGCGCCCGTCTTGATGAACGACACGTCCAGCGGCTGCGAACCGCCCTGGCTGTCATAGACATTCATGGTGCGCGTGAAGTCCGGCGTAACGACGCCGTTCGTCATGTCACCCGGCGTATACGTCGAATCGACGGTCGCGCTCGATTCGAGATTGGCCTGCAACGTCATTTCGGTCGACGGTTCTGCGGAACCTTCGAGGTTGCTCACATTGATCGGCTGCAGAGAGCTGCCGGTCGTGGAGGTCCCGCCCGCATTGGTGATGGGATAGCCGAGCAGATAGTAGCCGGCGCCGTTGACGAGATCGCCGCCCGAATCGGGCGTGAAGTCGCCCGCGCGCGTGTAGTAGAGATCGCTTGTCGAGGTGGGCGACTGGCTCGTCACGAAGAATCCGTTGCCCTGGATTCCCAGATCGGTCGTCGAAGTCGCCGCCTGCAGCACACCCTGCTGCGACACGTTCTGCTGCGAGTTCACCAGCACGCCGGCTTCGTCGACGTTGGAGCCGTAAGACGAGGTGAGGAACGTCAAGAACTCGGCCTCGCTATCCTTGTAGCCGACGGTGTTGACGTTCGCGATGTTGGACGATGTGATGCTCATCGCCTGGCTGTTGGCGTCGAGGGCTGCCACGCCCGTAAGCATTGCGGATGTAAGGCTCATTGGTTTTTTCCTTTCGGCCCCGCCCGCGCTTCGCGCTCGCGTGCCCGATGGGTTTCAGGGCGCCGATTCTCGGCAGCCGCCTCAATGTCAATTTGCCGAGTTCTGAACCGCCGTCACCTGCGAGAGGGGAACGGCCATCGACCCGATCATCAGTTCGGGAGTGCTTCCCGACATATTCACTTCGCTCACCACTCCCGTGCTGCTTACGCTCGATTGCACGGCGGAGCCGTCGCTTGCGGCCGCCGTCACGGCCAGGGTGTACACGCCGTCGGGGAGCTGATCGCCGTTATTGTCCTGTCCGTTCCAATCGAACGTGTTGCTGCCCGCAGTCGTCGAGCCCGCGCCGGTATAGACCGTCTGGCCGCTCGCATTGGTGATGGTGAGAGTCGTGGCCGCTGCAGCGGTGCCAAGCGTGTAGTTCCAGCTGGCCGCACCGTTGGTCAGTGGTGCGTTGCCGTTGGTGACGGTAACGGACTTGCCGAGATAGCTGACCGCGCTTGAAGCCGCGCCACCCTGCTGCAGCGAGATGAGAGTTTGCAGATTCGTGTTCGTGTTGATCTGCTGTTCGACCTGCGAATATTCGACGAGCTGCTGGGTGAACTGATCGGAGTCCATCGGGTTCATCGGATCCTGGTTCTGCAGCTGGGTCGTGAGCAGCTGCAGGAACGTGTCCATATTTCCCGTCAGCTGCTGGGTCGCGCTATCGGTTGCGCCGGCTGCGGCGCCGGCTGCGGGATTGACTGCGCTCGTGCTCATGACTCGAAACCTTTCTCAGACGCGAATGTCGATGCCGGCTTGCGAAAATGCGAGGCCGTAGCTGGAAGAAATCGGAAGGATGTTTTGCGCCGAGGTTACTGCCGAAAGTGCGAGCGGCTTGGCGCGGGATGCGCCTTGCTGTGCGCCGTCCCCTTGCCGTTCCTGGCCCTTGAGGGAAAACTGCAATCCGTTGTCGCCGAGCTGCACGCCGGACTCTTTCAGCGCGTGAGACAGCGTTCCCGAGTCGCGCTGCAGCATTTGAAGCGTTTCGGGCCGCTCGGCCACGAGATGCGCTTGCGCGTTCCCGGCGCTGTCGACAGTGAGGCGCACTTCGACTCTGCCGAGTTCGGTCGGTTCGAGGCTGATATCGAATTGTTTCGCGCCAGCCTGTGATTTGGCGGCGATGTTGATCGCGAGCGCGTTGATATCTGGCGGAGCGGCCTGCACATTTGCTTGCGATGCGGGCGCGACATGCAATATTGCGCTGCTTGTGCCCGAATTCTGAGTCGCGGCCGCTGCCGAAATTCCGCCCGTACTGTCCGCAGCAGGGTTTGCAATCGTGCCGCTGCTGGTAGCGGAAGAAGTTGGCGGCGCCATAGCCGCACTGTCGGGCGACTGTTGCGCGGCTTGCGAGGAACTGCCGTCGCTCGAATTGCGAGTTTGTTCGCCGTGGCTGTGACCGCCGCTGGAATTACCGCTGTCACTGCCCTGATTCTGCGCGCTTGCGGGCTGCGCGGCCTGATTTGCGCCGGACTGCGGTGGCGGTGTTTGCGCCAGGGCCGCAGGTGCCGATGTTTCACGGTGCGCAGAAGGCTGCAGCGACTGCATCAGCGCGTTCAGTTGCGTAGTGTTGGAAGTTTTGTCCGACGGCTGCGAAGTCGCAACATTCTTGGGCGTGGGGTCGGATGTCGGCGTCGGGGCGCCGGAAGCCAACGCGTCCAGCAACGCACCCTGCAATGCAGCCGGCGTCTCTGATGCAAGTTCCGGGTTGCTGCCGTTCCCGGTCGATGATTTCGAAGTCTGCGAGCCCGGCGGGTTCGGCGCGTCAACCACATTTTGGTTCGCGGCCTGGCCGGGATCTGGCAGGACGATCCCCGGTGAAGCGTCCGTCGCTCCTGCAGTGCCCTCATTCTGCGCCGGCATCGGATTGGTCGGTTCGTAAGAGATCGGTCCCGTCTGCATTCCGCGAATTAAAGGCGTGGACGTTGCGTTCTGCTTCTGCGGAGGTGCCGAGGAGGATTGTGCATTTATCGGAGGTGAAGCTTTTTTCGCGTTGACCGACGGAGGCCTTGCCTGGCTCGAATTTGTCGATTGCGCGATTGCCGCCGGTTTCGGATCGGTGATATCTGGCATCGTGCCGGAAATGCTTTGACCCGCCGACTTTGTCCCGGTGGCATTCGTTGAAGCGGACGAGTTCGTCGTAGCCGACGGTTTCGCCGATGCGGTGTGCGACCAGCCGAGCGGATCGCTCATGTACGGGGGCTTCGCATTGGCGGCGCTCGTCTGCGCAAGAACTGAGCTGAAGTCGGACTTATCTGCGATCATCGGTGACGTCGGTGCGCCGCGCGCAGTCGCAGAGATCGTCGCCGGTAGTGCGGCGGCGTTATTCGATGGAACTGCACTTGTCGCGACAGATGCCACGCGGATGCACCAAGGTTTGCCCGGAAGTCCGGTAGCAAGGGTCGGACCACATATCGGGCGGCCCTTTTTCCGCATTGGCAGCG
>Ga0302324_100014683_pt1 | contig 15767 bp, 9 predicted proteins | sample Palsa_T0_1_FD_201949 | JGI IMG/M metagenome (GOLD analysis project Ga0302324, IMG submission 201949) | Peat permafrost microbial communities from Stordalen Mire near Abisko, Sweden - Palsa_T0_1 | ecosystem: Environmental > Terrestrial > Soil > Palsa > Peat permafrost | place: Sweden: Abisko...
GCTATTGACCGAAAGCGTCCTGCTCTCCCTCGCCGGCGGTCTCCTCGGCCTGTTGTTTGCGTGGGCCTCGCTCGGGCCGCTTCTGAAAATCTCCGCCGGGACTGTGCCACAGGTTTTGACCGTCGGACTCGATCGCTCCGTGCTCGTCTTCACGATTCTGGTATCCGTGATCACCGGCCTCGTCTTTGGCATCGCTCCCGCTCTCCGCACCACCAAGATCGACCTTCGCGAAACGCTCAACGAAGGCTCGCGTGGTTCCACCGCCGGACCTGGCCATTACCGCCTGCGCGGCTCTCTCATTTCCATCGAAATCGCACTCGCCATGTCGCTTCTCGCCGGCTCCGGCCTGTTGTTGCGGAGTTTCTCGCGCATGCAGGAAGTCTCCCTCGGCTTCCAGGCCGATCATCTTCTCGTCGCCGATCTTCCGCTCGCGGAATCCGCATACGCCAAGCCCGAGCAACGCTACGGATTCTACGACCACCTCATCGAGCGCGCCCGAACGCTGCCAGGCGTCCGCGCCGTCGCCGCGGCCTCGTTTCTTCCAGTCAGCGGCGGCGGTGGACTCATCCACTTCAACATTACCGGCCACCCGCCGAAGACAGCCCACGACTATGTGGCGGCAGGTTATCGCGCGGTAACCGCAAACTATTTCGAAACGCTCGGTGTGCCACTCCTCCAGGGTCGACTCATCCGCTCCGCGGACAATGAGAAAAGCCCTTCCGTCGTGGTCATCAACGCCGCCATGGCTCACGTCTATTTCCCGAACGAAAATCCTCTCGGCAAGCGCATGCAAATTGGAGCTACGCCGGACAACCAGATCCCCGCGATGGAAATCGTCGGTGTCGTGGGTGATGTCACGCAGGGTCTGGGTCTTGAGCCCAAGGCCGAAATGTATATCCCGTACCGTCAGCTCGATCAGCTTCTTCCCATTTTCCAGATGTCCATCGTTCTTCGCACCGCCGGTGATCCCCACCTGCAAGCCGCCGCGCTCCGGTCCGCCCTAGCCGAAATCGATCCGAACCAGCCGCTCGTGAAAGCCCGCACCATGGAAGACAACATGGCTGCCACCGTCGCGCAGCCCCGCTTCCGAACCTGGCTGATCGGGATTTTTGCCGCGCTCGCGTTGACCCTGGCGGCCGTGGGCATCTATGGCGTAACGTCGTACTCCGTCGCGCAGCGCAGCAGCGAAATTGGTATCCGCGTGGCGCTCGGCGCCCAGCCGGCCGACGTTTTCCGAATCTTAGTAGGAGAAGGATTGCGATTCGCTCTAATCGGCGTAGCTGTTGGCCTTGTCGGCGCGCTGGTTTTGACCCGCCTCCTGGCCAGTTTCCTCTACGGCACCAGCGCGGCCGATCCGCTCATTTTCACGAGCGTAGTCCTCCTCATGATCGCGATCTCCGTAGTCGCCTCTTTCTTCCCGGCTCGCCGAGCCACCCGCGTAGACCCCATGGTTGCGCTCCGCCACGAATAGCACCGGTGCCACTCAATGTAGTGGCTGGTCTGTAGACCGGCCAACCCAGAGCCGCCGAACCCATAGCCACCGGAAGGGCAACGTGGCGCGCGCTAAAGGACGATTTCCGAATTCTTTCGCTCGCTCGCCCCTGCAATGGCCGGACCTTTTTCCGATCGGTTGAAGCCGCGCTATCGAAAAATGTTGCAACTGGTCTTCGAGGCGGCAAGCAACCGCGATATCGGCGCCCGGCTCAAGATCAATCTCCGCATCGTCGAATCCGAACTAGGCAAACTTCTCGCGATGTTGGGCCTGAATACCCGCCAGGATATTACCCACCAGCCGGACAGCTGCCAACGCAAATCTAGACGGCGAACGAAGCTGATCGAGAAACAATGATAAATCGCAAAATGTCGCGATGCGAACTTAGGCCACCGTAGGGCGCCCTAGGCGGTTTCGCGCGCGGAGGGGCCCGCGCCAAGGCAATCCCGGAAAGGGTGAGCTCCTAGCCCAGGCGTGGATTACTTAGAAACGGCATAGTGCAGATTGACCACGCCGTCTTTGAACTTCGTGGAGGAGATCAGTCTTAGCGGAATTGTGCGGCGTCCGGGCCCCATCAAGGGAATGCCTTCGCCGATAAAAGTTGGAATCACGTGAATCATGAACTCGTCGATCTCTCCTGCGTCGAGAAACGACGCGATGATGCCACTGCCGCCCATCATCCAGATGTCTTTCCCTTTTCTCCTGCCGCAGACGGGTTGCGAATGCTTTGATCGGTCTGTTCACGAACTCGACGCCTGCCGGCGCCGCCGAGCGCGGCTGACTGCGCGTGAAAACATAGTTCTTGACCGTTGTATCGAACGCCGCCCCGGGTATATCTTTCTTTTGAAAGTCGATCGCCATATCGCATGTCTTCCTACCCCACAGAATCGTGTCGATCGATTTATAGAACACACCCATGCCGTAGTCGTCCTTCGAACCCGGACGGTCGAGCCAGTCCACCGAGCCGTCGCGGCGGGCAATAAAGCCGTCGGCACTCACGGCGATGTAGACAATGATTTTTCGTTTCCGGGCCATAGAAATTTGTGATCCGAGCCTAGTACGCGATGCTTAAGATTTCAATAGGTGGGCAATCTGTTCGGCCACGCCGCGGCCAGGCCCATCGCACCACGGCCATTTTACCTAGGCGGTCGCCCACGAGTGGGTTAGTTTGGAATCAAGCGGGTTTGTTTCTGGTGTCGAACGGTTTCCACTACGGTACCGACCAACCCATACGTAGCAGCATTCACAAGAAGAACAAAATAGAAACTCATGGCGTGATGATGAGCCAGAGAAATGGGACACGTCACATAGGCTAGATTCCACGCAATTCCGAGGGGAGCGGGGGATGTCGCGGAGATGTACAGGCCCCATAAAACCGCAACGAGCGCGCCCGTACTTGTCCAAATCGCGATGCGGAGTTTCATGCCGGCTCCTCTTCAGTCGCTGCGATCATCCCCACCGAATCCCTCAAACTCCAAACCGACCCAGTAGAAAGGACCTGCTACTACGAGCCTCGCTCCTTGATCTTGATTCTGGGAGCGTTACTGGGTGCTGGGCTTTACGTCGCGCCACAGTACCTTCGCTTCGTCCAAGATTACAGGGCAACCCAAACGGGCGGTTTTATTTCGATATATACCACCGGTCTGGGCACCGGGCTTGTGCTCGCCGCGCGCGTGCTAAACCCGCAGCTGGGTGCAACGCGGACGATAGCCATCGGATTGGTGTCGTTGATCGCCACATATGTCACGATCATCTCTTCTCTAGTCGCGGCAGCAAAACCTGCTAACAAACCTGCTAACAAAACTATGCTACCGGGCCGATTTGACCCCACAATACCGACAGAAAGGCACGGGAAAATAAGCTACTTAACGTTTCGAATGGGTCTGCAAAACCTCCATTCGTGGGTTCGACTCCCACCCGCGCCTCCAACATTTCCCCCTTTAGTTTGTGCGATAAGCCGAGCCCCGTGAGGATCCGTTATTGAACGCTCGCATGGCTGTTCTTAGCGTTTGGGTTCGACGGCGTGTCCGCGTCCATCACGCACTTCATTTGCTTTGAAGTGGGCGACTTTATCCACACGCTTTGACGGCTCGGGCTTATCGCCAGGGTGGGGCACTGGGCCTTTGTAGCCGTGTTCGGGATGAAGACGGTTATTTACGTGGCCGTGGAAGTCGGCTGGACCATGAAACCACGGGCCAGCGCCAATGAAGACACCCCCGGAAAACCATTCCGGGCCGTAGTAGCCGTAGGGAGCACAACCATACGGAGCGACGTCATAGTAACCATAGGGACATGCCGGGGCGACGCCAACGCTGACTTCGACCTGAGCGCCTGTTTTGGGAACGGCGACTGTGAAGCAAATTCCAGCAACAGCAGCTAGCACAAGACATTTGATTCTGTTCATCGATTCTCCTCATTGACGTGAAGGGCCGTGGCCTGAGTTACTCTCTTCTAGCCATGAAAGCTCCTAGGCAACTTTATCCAAGCCGCAGCGCCATTGGCATCGGGTGAGTCCTGTAGTCATTCGAGGTAGTTACGGTATCGGCGTAGCAGGGGAATTGGCTGACGAACTTCTGCGGTAGATGTATTTAGGCGATGGGGGCGTCCGCGGCCCTGTAAATCGCTTCGATCGCAACCATGTCTTTGAGGCCTTCTTCGCCGGGCGACTCGGGTTCCTTGTTGTCGCGGATGCAATCGGCGAAATGTTCTGCTTCCAGCACGAACTGAAAGGGAAGTTTGCCGGTGCTTAGCTGTTCGATGGGCCGGTCGCCGGCCTCGCCGTGAAGGTGCAGGCCTTCGTAGACGTACGCCTGATCCATCGCGAGGTAGCCCTTTTCTCCATGGACGCTTAGATAGTTCGGGCCGCGCGAGCCATACGAGCACCCGCACGAGGCGAGGATGCCGGACGGAAATTTCATGGTCCACTCCATCGACTGCTCGACCTCGGCGAAGCGACCGCTCTTTTCGCGGGTGGATATCATAGCGGCGAAATCCGTGGGTTCTTCGCCGGTGATATGGCGGATGGTATTCAGCGGGTAGATGCCTAGGTCCATCAGCGCTCCGCCCCCGCCGAATTTTTTGGTGAGCCGCCACTCTCCGGCAGCCTCTTGACCATAGAATCCACCTTGGAATGATTCCAATTCACCAAGTTCGCCCGACTTAATCATCTGGAATGCTTGCCCCCACGTCGGGTCATAGTGCACGCGGTAGGCGATCATCAGCTTGACCTTGGCCTGGCGGCAAGCGTCGATCATTTTGCGGCACTCGGCGCTGGAGATGGCCATGGGCTTTTCGCACAATACGTGCTTGCCGGCCTGCGCGGCGCGCACGGTGTACTCGCAATGCATGCTGTTGGGCAGACCGACGTATACGGCGTCCACGTCCTTGTTGTCGAGGATGTGGTCGAACGTCTCATAGGTATAGATCGAGTCTTTCTGAACGCCGTACATCGCGGCGTACTTCACGCCTTTGGTGTCAGGGTGTCCGGTGACTAGAGCGGTGATTTTCGCGGTGTGTGATTGCGCGCACGCCTGCATGAAGATGTCGGAAATCCTGCCGAGACCAATGGCGGCGTAGCCTACCGGTTTCTGCGAGGAGCCCACATTTTGCGCATAGGACGGCAGGCACGTCCAAGCGAACCCGAGCGCGGAGAGCTTGCTGAAGTCGCGGCGGTTCATGGGCAACAATATATGCGGATGATTCTGGGAAGTCGAGTGCGGCATGTCTGATGCTGCTTGCATAACTGTAAAGGCGATCGAAGATGGGCTGGGCCATCGCTGCGAGTGACCATCCAAGCTGGTGAAATTCCTGCTGCCGGCTACTCGGGGAGCCGCTCCTCGCCGGTAATCGTGAACGCGGCGTCGGTCTGGGGAGCAACCGTTCCTGGCTGGCCCCCGCCCACGACGATGCGGTAGGCTCCCGCTGCTACTACGCGGTCTCCGTTTTCGTCGGAGGCGCTCAAGTCACGCGCATCGAGAGTGAAATGGACGTGCTGGGTTTCGCCGCTTGGCAAGTGCAGCCGGCTAATTCCACGGAGCGCGTGGATCGGGGCTCCCGGAACTTTCGGGAAACTCAAATATAATTCCACTACCTCGTCACCTTCGCGGCCGCTTACATTTTTTACATCCGCATCCACGCCGAGTGAGTCGCCTGCTTTCAGAGTGGACGCCGAGAGTTTCAGATCACTATAGGCGAATTTGGAGTAACTCAGCCCGAAGCCAAAGGGATACAGTGGCTGGCCATCAAAGTAGCGGTAAGTGCGGTTCGTCATGGAATAGTCTTCGAATGCCGGCAACTGTTCCACACCTTTGTAGAACGTAACCGGCAGCCGGCCGGCCGGGTTATTTGCGCCAGCCAGCGTTTGGGCAATGGCGGTTCCGCCTTCCTCGCCGGAGTACCACGCATCCAGGATCGCGTTGGCGTTCTGGTTGGCCCAATTTACGGAGAGTGCGCTTCCATTCATCAGTACGACGATCAGTGGCTTGCCGGTATTCTCCAACGCTTCGAGCAAGTCCTCTTCGTCTTTCGGCAGATCGAGACTGGTGCGGTCTCCGCCTTTGAAGCCCGGGACGTCGACTTGCATCTCTTCGCCTTCGAGCTGGGAAGTGATGCCAACAACCGCGACGACTACGTCGGCTAGCTTGGCGGATGCGACTGCCTCGGGAATCGGGTCGGACACCAGACGCAACCATACCAGCCTTATGCCGGTACCTCCTTCGCCGTACTCCAGTTTGATCGGGTAGGGATGCCCTTTCTCTAATTGAATGGTGGTTTTGTTCGGTTTGGGATCGTGCAGGACGAAGTCATCCACGATCAAGTTGCCGTCGAGCCAAAGGCGGCTCATCGAGCCGACGTCGCCAATTTGATAATGGCCCGATTCAGTGGGCGTCAAGAAACCGGTCCAGCGCACTGAAAAATCTCCTACGATGCCGGCCGGCGGCGCGATGGAGGACCGCTCGGGATGGAATCGTTGCAGATCGATGGCCTGGTCCGCGCGAACCGCCTGGGGCGCGCCTTGGAAGTCTTTCTTGGAAAAATATTCTCCAGTGAGACCGGGCTTGCCGTCCGGCGTGGAAAGAACGGAAGTTGGTATCAGCTCTTCTGGCCGCAGGAAGTTCATTCCCGGCGCGTAGGTTACCTGTGCGGAAGCGAATTGCTTCCGAATGCCGGCCAGGGCGGTGACGGCGTGGGAGGCGGTGCCACTGTAATTGCCGTGCAGCACACGAACCGACTCAGCGAGCGGCCCCACAACGGCAATCTTTTTAATGCTGTTAGTGAATGGCAACACACCGTCGTTTTTCAGCAGCACGATGGATTCCCGCGCCGCCTGCAGAGCGAGCGAGCGATGGGGCGCGCTGTCGATCTCCGATTCGGGCGTCTGTGCGTACGTCACCATTGCGGGAGGATCGAAGAGTCCCAGGCGAAAGCGTGCGGTGAACAGGCGTTTCAGCGAAATGTCGAGGTCCTTTTCCGTCAGCAGGCCTTGGTTCACGGCATCCACAAACTTCACATAGTCGGAGTTGTCCTTGGCCTTGGTGAAAAAATCGGCGCATTCGTTGTCCATTCCGCGCTTCAGGGAAACTGCGCCAGCTTCGGCGAGGGTCTGGGTAAAGTGGTGTCCGCGCTGAATGTCGGCGACCGCGTCGCAGTCGGACACCACGTACCCGCCAAACTTCCATGCTCCGCGCAGCTCGTCCTGCAGCAAAAAACTATTGGCGCACGCCGGCTCGGCATTCACGCGGTTGTAGGCGCACATCACCGATTCCGCTTTTCCTTCGGTGACCGCGGCGCGGAAGGCGGGCAGGTAGGTGTCTTCCATGTCGTGCTTGGAAACTTCCACGTTTACCGAATGCCGCAATGGTTCCGGACCGCTGTGCACGGCAAAATGTTTTGGCGTCGAGATCACCCGAAAGTATTTTGGATCGTCGCCCTGCAGGCCGGTAACGAACGCCACGCCCATCCGGGCGGTGAGAAATGGATCTTCACCGTAGGTTTCCTGGCCGCGCCCCCAGCGGGGATCGCGGAAGATGTTGATGTTCGGCGACCAAAAATCCAACCCTTCCATGATGTCCCGGCGGCCCGCGCTCACTGCCTGATTATGTTTCGCTCGCGCTTCGGTTCCGATGACCACCGCCATGTTGTGAATCAGCGGAGGATCAAAGGTTGCCGCGAGTCCAATCGGCTCCGGGAACACGGTGGCGGTTCCGGCGTTGGCGACTCCGTGCAGGGCTTCGCTCCACCAGTCGTACGCGGGCACTTGCAGGCGGGGAATGGCGCGCGCCTGGTTTACGAGTTGGGAGGCCTTTTCCTCCAAGGTCATCCGCGCTACCAGGTCGTCCACGCGCTCATTAATCGGGAGGGAGGGATTCAGGTAAGGCGGGGCGTCCGAGGGCGGTGTATTTTGCGCGGCGGAATTAAATGGGGCGGCGAGCCCGCAAGCGATTAGCAACGTCAAGATGCGGGAACGATATTCACCCATGGTTTGCGCGCTCCTCGACAATCGCATGGCACCGAGCCGGCGGCCACCGTCGAAAACGCGTTGGAGTATAGCACCGTCAACGGGCAAGGACTTGGGGCTAAGGAACGCGTATGGAGTGGCGCGGGTTTGCGCGAGCCGGCTGATGCTGACCCGCGCGGCTAGCGCCCTACTGGCTCGTTAGCAGAGGCGGCGTGGGCGCGGTGAGCGATGAACAGGAAGCCTTTGGTGGTGGCGTCTTTTTCTAGTGCGCTCAGGGTTTCCTGGCCTGCGGCGGCAGTTTTTGCGGATTTGATTTGGATCTTGCCGAGGGCCAGGCGCGCTTCCAGTTGAAACGAGACCAATCCCAGGCGGGTCATCTCGGCGACCACTGCTTCCAGATCTTTCGCGGCTGCGTCGGGGTTTCCGGTGGCGGCGGCTACTTGCGCCTGGGCGATGTGCACGACCGCGATGGTGTGGCGCTCCTGGCTCTTTTTTGCGAGAGCGACGGTTTTAGCGGCGGCGGTCTGCGCGTCGGAAATTTTATTTAGGCCGAGCGAGGCTTGCGCGAGAATCGCCAGCATCCCCGCCTCCAGGTCGGAAGCATTCTCCCGATGTGCCTCGGCGGCCGCTTTGGATGCCAGCGTCCGGCCGGCGGCGAAGTTGCCTTCGGCATTGTCCAGGTCAGCGATGGAGGCTTGGGTTTCGGCAACGGCGGTGTTGTCTCCGAGCCCGGTGCGTATCGCCAATGACTGATCGTAGAATTTGTGCGCGCCAGCCAGGTCGCCCTGTTCGCGCAGGACTTGGCCCATGCCAAGAGCGGCGATTCCGATGTCCTCTTTGTTACCTGTTTCGACGGATAGGGTCATCGCTTCCTGGACGTGGGTCTTGGCTGCGTCGAGGTCGCCCAACTCAGCGCGGATCGCGCCAATGTTGTTGGTGGTCAAGGCGATGGCGTCTTTTTCTCCGGCCTGCCGATTAATGGCCACGGCGTTCTCGTACATAGCTTGCGCGGCGGCGTCATCGCCGTAGCCGTACAAAATGCCCGCGAGGTTATTGGAGAGCAGCGCCTCCATCGAGCGATCGCCAATATCTTTGGCGATGGTGAGGCCTTCGCGGTACATCTTTTCCGCCCCGGACATATCGCCGAGGTTGGCATCTACGTTGCCAAGACTAGCCAGAGTCTGCGCGATGGCGCTCCGGTTGTCGGTTTCGCGATCGATTGCCAGGGACGCTTCAAACATTTTCTTGGCGGCGAGCAATTCGCCCTGGCCGCCCAGCAGAATCGCGATATTGTGGAGATCGGCGGCTTGACCGCTCTTGTCTCCAATTTGTATCGCGACCGCCAGGGCTTGATCGTACATGCGGCGCGCCGCTGCGTTGTCGCCTTGATCGGCGAGCATATTCGCCGCGCAAGTTTCGGTGCGGGATACGCCGCCCAGATCGCCGATCGCGGCGAAGATGTCCCGCCCCTGTTCGCAGGCCTTTTGCCCACCTTTTAAGTCACCCAGCTTTTCGAGCGGACGCGATTCCATGAAGAGCATGTCGCCTTCCAGGCTGCGAGCGTTCAGGGCGCGAGCCCGTTCGAGGTTGCGGTGGGTGATTTCAATCTCGTGTTTGAAATCGCCCTCTCCTTGCGCGACGCGAGCCTCGGCGATGTCGATCTGGATGTCTTCCAAGCCGGAAGTGGGAAGCTTGCGCAGAGCGTCGATTCCGGCCTGGGCGTTCTTGAGCTGGGCCGCAGCGATTTGTGTTTCGACCAAAGCGATACCGGGGGCGATTTCGTCGGGATGGGAATTCCACACGGATTTGTAAATTTCGATGGCTGTGTCGCGATCGCCGATGGATTCGTAGTAAGCGCCCTCGATCGAGAGCCGCTCGGTGTGGGACAAGTTGGAAGAAAGGTCGAAGGCCAGTTTGGATTCCGCTTTGGAGCGCACCTGATATCCCAGATTTTTCCAAGCGCGCGCCATGATCAGATGCGCCAACGCGAAGTGCGGCTGTGATTTGATCACTTGCTCGAGCAGCGGCTTGGCGCCCGCGGTATCGAAGTTACGCATGCGGGTGAGCGCCTCCGCGTAGGCACGCGCCGCGTTCGGATCGGAAGGTATGGCGACGTCAACGATTTCGGAATCCTGCGGAGTGATTTGTCCTGCGCCGAGCTTGGTGCGAATCTCCACGCCCACGCGACCCACCAGATTGGCGATCTGCAGTTCGGTGCCCTGGGCAGACATGGAACTGAGAAGCTCGCCCGTGGCGGTGTTTTCCAGGCGGAGATCGAGGCGGACCTGGCCATTGCCGAGCGCGAGATAGGAGCCCAGCAGGATGTAGTCGCTGCCGATGCTGGCGCGAATCTTGTGCAGGGTGTCGGCGCCGTAACTATCGGCATCGACGAGCGAGAGATTCCGCTTCATGCGCGCGACGTTTTCGCCGGGAATGGTGCGAAGTTTTTCTCCCGCGCCCACCTCGGTGGTGAGCATCTCGGCCAGCGCGGTGGAAAGCCATGCCTCGTCCGGGCGGCCGGACAAATTCTTGAAGCCAAGGACGGCCACCGCAGGGCGAATTTGTGCCGGCCGAACGGGAATTCCGGTGGCGGCGACACTCACCGTAGCGGGAGCGCCGCGGGAGCGGGACAGGCGGCTGCGAAGACCTCCGAGGTTGAGTCCAATCATCGCGCCGACCGCGAGCAGCGTTAGCACTGCCAGCGCGACCGCCCAAGTCGCGGCGGGGGACAAGCGAGCGGGGTGCGCACCCGGGATTGCGGAACCCAATCCGGAACCAGAGCTCGCGGCTGTTCCGGTTCCGACGGTGAGGCTTTCGAGTGCGGCCCGCAGCTCGCCGGCGGTTTGGTAGCGTTGCGATGGCGTTTTGTGGAGCGCCTTGCGCATCACCGCATCGAGTCCTGGCGAGAGGCGCGGGTTGAGGGAGACGGCCGCTTCCGGTTCTTGATGCAGAATCGCGCCGATGAGCTGAGAACCTTGGGTCTGCGGGAAAGCGCGCTGGCCGGTGGCCATTTCGTAGAGCACCGCGCCGGCAGAAAAAATATCGCTGCGAGCGTCGGTGCGTTGGCCGGTCAATTGTTCGGGTGACATGTACGGAACGGTGCCGGAAATGGGTCCGGACTCGACGGTGATGCTGCGGGTAAGGTCGCCGGCGATTTCCGGATGGACACGCCTGGCCAGGCCGAAATCCAGAATCTTGAGGCGGCCATCGGGGGTGAGGATAAGATTGTGGGGCTTCAGATCGCAGTGAATGATTCCGCGGTCATGCGCGGCAGCCAGGCCGTCGGCGAACTGAATTCCCAGGCGTGCCACTTCCGGAAGCGGGAGCGGCCCTTCTTTGAGTTTATCGTTGAGCGCCTGCCCGGGAATCAGCTCCATCACCAGAAAATCGACGCCATCCTGATCGGTAAAATCGTAGATGATCTCGATATTGGGATGATTCAACTGGGCGAGGGCGAGAGCTTCTGTGCGGAATTTCTTGCGGACGAATTCATCGTCCAGAGTGCCGGGGGGAAGAACTTTCAAAGCGACGTCGCGGTCGAGTTTTTCATCGTGAGCGCGGTAGACCACGCCCATTCCGCCGGAGCCGATGTGTTCGATGATGCGATAGTGACCGAGGGTAGTCCCAAGCATCGCGGCGGGGTCGCTCCCCGTGCGCGCATATTAGGATGCGATCTGCGGGATGTCAATTTTTAGCGTGGTGTGACGCCGGGCGCAATCGAAGCATCAAATCAAGAACGATTCGCGCGACTTGCGCACTAGCGATGGACTCGCGCACGGTGGTTCGGGCTAGAATGCACAAACTCCTCAGTGGGAAGAGTGCTATACCTGCGGGGCAATCTTTGCTTAGTGGGAGTGGGTAAGCATGGCAATAAGGGTCCTGTTGGCAGATGACGCCATTATGATGAGGCGATTGATTCGCGAGACGCTGGAGGTACGGCCGGAACTCGAGATTGTGGGCGAAGCTGGCGACTTTGCCAAGACCATGCGGATGATCGGCGATCTGAAGCCACACGTGGTGGTGATGGATCTACACATGCCCAGCGGAATCGGTACTGCCCCCGCCGACATCAAGGCTTGCCTGGAATCCTGCGGATCAAAACTGCTGGCCATTTCTATTTGGAACGACGAGGATAGTCACGCTTTGGCCAGAGATTTCGGCGCGGCTGCCCTGCTCAACAAGATGGAACTCGGTGACGCTCTGATTCCAGCGATACTGCGGTTGGCTTCACCCGAAGCACAAACGACCTAGCGGCTGCGGCATATTCGAAGTTGCTTCGATCGGACAGGCTCGCGCGAAAGTGGTAAGTGGTGGCGGGCGAAAGAATTCGAGGGAACAGCGATGGCGAAGTCGCGCAGGGAATTCTTGACGGATACGTCGCTGGGCCTACTCGGGGCGGTGGTAGCGGCGCCTGCTGCACTGGCGCAGAACCCTGCGGAACTGCCGCCGGGAGCGCCGCCTACCTTCGGCGCATCGCCGGCGGTGGGGCCGGAAGTATCGGTGGCTACCTTCACCGAAGCCGAGAAGCTGGTGCAGATCGAAATGACCTCGCCGGACCTATCCCAAGCGGCATCGAGCTGGCGCACCAATCTGGCCGCGGTATACGAACGGCGCACCGGGCCGCGCAAGGTGGCCATCGAGGCCGCGGTGGCGCCGTGGTCGCAGTGGAATCCAGTTTTGCCCGGGCAAAAAGCGGGGCCGGAGCACGACCGGTTCGTTCGCAGCCCATCCGATGCTGGAGCCTTGGCGGCGAAGGATGAAGACATCGCGTTCGCCCCGGTGAGCCAGCTTTCGCGCTGGATCGAAGAGAAAAAACTTAGTTCCGAGCGGCTGACGAATATTTATCTGGAAAGATTGGTCCGCTTCGATCCTAAGCTGCGCTGCACGATCACGCCGACGCCCGAGCTCGCCCTCAGCCAGGCCAAAAAGGCGGACCAGGAAATTGCCGCGGGGAAATACCGCGGGCCGTTGCACGGGATTCCGTGGGGCGGCAAGGATTTGCTGGACACCGCCGGGATTCCCACAACCTACGGAGCAGAGCCTTTCCGCAACCGCGTGCCGGATACCGATGCCGCGGTGGTGAAGAGGCTGCATGAGGCCGGCGCGGTGTTGGTGGCGAAACTGAGCTTGGGTGCGCTGGCGCTCAATGATGTGTGGTTCGGCGGCCAGACCATGAATCCCTGGCTGCTGGAGGAAGGATCTTCGGGGTCCAGCGCGGGTCCTGGTGCGGCGACGGCCGCGGGGCTGGTGGGATTTGCGATCGGCAGCGAGACCGAAGGGAGCATCGTGAGCCCGAGTATGCGTTGCGGGATTACCGGACTGCGGCCCACGTATGGACGGGTGCCGCGGACCGGCGCGATGACCCTGTGCTGGTCGCTCGATAAGCTAGGCCCGATGGCACGCAGCGTGGAGGACACCATGCTGGTGCTAAATGCGATTTCCGGGCCCGATCCCGGGGATTTATCGAGTGTGCCCAGCAAGTTCGACTTCGATGCGGGCGCGAGCGTGAAAGGGCTCCGCGTGGGATATTTTCCCGCATGGATGGCGGAGAGTCCCGCGACGGACGTGGACCGCACGGCTTTGGAGGCGGCTCGAAAGGTGGGCATGGTGCCGGTCGTGGTGAAGATTCCGAACTGGCCCTATGATTCGCTCAACGCCATATTGTTCGCGGAGAGCGCCGCGGCGTTCGAGGAGTTGACGCTCAGCCACGGCATCGACCAGCTCAAGATGCAGACGCCGGACGCCTGGCCCAACACGTTTCGCCAGTCGCGGTTCCTTTCAGCGGTGGATTTCGTGCAGGCCGACCGCTTCCGGCGGAAAGTGGCGGAAGAAATGGGCCGGGTCCTTTCGGAGGTGGATTTGCTCCTGGTGCCCGCGTTACGAGACGAAATGCTGACCATCACCAATTTTACCGGGCAGCCGTCGCTGACGATGCGTGCGGGGTTTGTCGGGGTGTCCGAGGCGCGCAGCGATTGGGCGCCCGACCCGAATCATCCAGTGCCGAAATTCTCGCCGCCGCGTCGGGTGCCGCACGGCATCACGCTGATCGGCCGGCTATTCGAAGAGGGCACGCTGGGGAGGGCGGGGCTGGCGCTGCAAAAAGAGTTCGGCGTGTTTGACGATCGCCCGCCGGGATTTTAGGGTCGCTTTCGGTCATCGCTTGAGAAGGGGTCGGCGCCGGCCTCTGTAAGGACCAGGTGGGGTTTGGAACGGTTCCAAGGCTGGGGCTAGGTGGGCGGGGAGGGGGTATGGAGTTGTAAAATCTTAGCCGGAGACGTATGAAAAGCTACCACTTAGGGACAAAGAAGTGTTACAAAGTGAACAGTGTTTACCTACATTCGCCTCGAAGCTTTTCCACAGGCTGAATCTGCGAGGCGCTACCGTCTCATTTTGAGAGAGTTACAACCCCGCCCTACATTCCCGGACTTTTATTCCTGGCAAGACAATTGCATCACTCGTGATGTCCGGCCCTGTCCAAATAAATGTTCTCAGCCTGCTGTGCCAGCGCGGATTATTCGCGCACGAAAACGACTGCAGACCTGATCGCAGATCAGTCTGCGCTCTCCCCGAACGACACCGCCGTCGTTGCGGATAGCCATCGGTTGACGTATCGCGAACTCGATTCCCGCACTAGTCAACTGGCACGTTACCTGCAAAAACTTGGCGTCGGTCCGGAGGTCTTGGTCGGTGTTTCGATTCCGCGCTCGGCGAACATGCTGGTGGCGATCCTCGGAATTTTGAAAGCCGGCGGCGCATATGTGCCGCTCGATCCGGCGCATCAGCTTTCGCGGATTGAAACGGTGGCGCAGGATGCGCGGCTGCGTCTTTTGCTGACGTCGGAAGGTGTGGCGCCGCTTCTGCCGCGGCTGGCGGTCCCGGTGGTCTCGTTGGACGCTGAAGCGGCGGCGATTGCAGCCGAAGACTGCTCTCCGGTCCAATCCGCGGCTACCGGCGAGAATCTCGCCTACGTTATTTACACCTCGGGCTCAACCGGACAGCCCAAGGGCGTAATGGTCGAGCATCGCAACGTCCTGAATTTTTTTGCGGGCATCGATCGCGTGCTTTGTAGGGGCGAGAGCCCCGTGGGCGCAGGCGAATCCCCGATCGGATACCGGGAGTATCCGCCACGGGGAGTGTGGCTGGCCACGACCAGCATGTCGTTCGATATTTCCGTCCTGGAATTGCTGTGGACGCTGACTCGCGGGTTCCAAGTAGTGATTCATGGCGACGATGGACCCGAGTCGATCCCGAATGAGATTCTGCTTCACGGCGTAACCCATCTGCAGTGTGTCCCTTCACTGATCCGCGCGTTAGTGGTAGATCCGAGTTCGCACCCTGCGCTATCTCGCCTGGGAAAATTGTTGCTGGGTGGCGAAGCGCTATCCGCATCGCTGGTGGAAATGCTGCGGCCGGTGGTTCGCGGGGAAATGTACAACATGTACGGACCGACGGAGACGACGGTCTGGTCGACCGCGCACCGCATCGATGGGCGACCGAGCAGCGAGACAGCCAGGGTCGCCGCCGGCATTCCGATCGGGCGGCCGATGGCGAACACGCAGGTCTACGTGCTGGATTCCGAGCTGAATCCTACGGTGGATGGCGAGGCCGGGGAACTATTCATTGGCGGAGATGGAGTGGTGCGTGGGTATTGGAATCGTCCGGAACTTACCGCGGAGCGATTTATCCCCGATCGTTTCGGCGCCGAAGACGCGGCATCCGCGGCCGAGACGGCCACGAGGCGTCTCTACAAAACGGGCGATATCGTGCGGCTGATGTCCGACGGCAATCTGGAGTTTCTGGGACGCGCCGACTTTCAGG
>Ga0302324_100014686_pt1 | contig 15765 bp, 17 predicted proteins | sample Palsa_T0_1_FD_201949 | JGI IMG/M metagenome (GOLD analysis project Ga0302324, IMG submission 201949) | Peat permafrost microbial communities from Stordalen Mire near Abisko, Sweden - Palsa_T0_1 | ecosystem: Environmental > Terrestrial > Soil > Palsa > Peat permafrost | place: Sweden: Abisko...
GAGCAATAGGTCTCAGCAACCCAGGGACTTCAGACTACGAGCTGCTGCCCCCCGTCGATGTCGTAGGTCGCGCCCGTGAGGGCCGTGTTGGTCATGATGTGCACGGCGAGCGCGGCAACGTCGGCAGGTCCGACGACGCGCCGGATGGGAAGCGTGGCACGGAGGTGATCCCGGCGGGCTTCGAGTTCATCGCCGAGGAGCGACGCCGATAACGGTGTGTCGACGAAGCCGGCGGCGATAAGGTTGACGCGGACGGGCGCGAGCTCGAGCGCGAGGTTGGCGGTGAGGGCGGGGAGCGCAGCGGTGAGTGCCGACGCGATCCCCAGGCCGATGCCAGTGCGGCGGGCGCCGGTACCGCCCATGAACAGCAGCGTGCCTCCCGGTCTTACCTTGTGGGCAGCGTTGCGGGCCACCTGGAGCACTAGCAAGAGGTGCCCGTCGATGGCGCTGCGTACCTGTGAGAAGTCCATGTCAGCGAGGCGCCCATAATACGGCCGCCCAGCCGTCACCATCACGTGGTCGATCGTGGCCGGCAGGTCACGGAAGAACCCTTCGAGGGAAGCAGCATCCGTGGCATCGAAGGCCGCGGTGCTCAGTGCTTCGAGCTCGCTCGCAACCCGCTGGAGGCGCTCGGGGTCCCGTCCGGTGAGGATCACCCTGGCCCCCTCGGCGCGCGCTCGCCGGGCCGTTTCGAGCCCGATGCCAGCGCTACCGCCGATCACGACGACGGTTTGCCCCTGGAGTTCTGGTTCACGCCGAATGGGAAAGGTAGTGGTTGCGCTGCTCATGATTCCTCCAGATATCCGCCGTGCCCGTCTCGTTTGGGACTGGTGCGATTAAGCCAGAAGCACAGGAACCGGTCTATCGTACGAAGGTATCGATCAATACCTTGGTCGCACTCCACCAGCCTTCAATAGCCCGTGCGCTGTAGATAACTATAGGGAAAAAACCATCGCAATTGGGGTAGCCGAAGATTCTCGTCTGAGTCATGCTTTGGCCATCGATACGGAAGGGTGCGAGAACTCGCATCGTAATAAACATTTGAAAGGAAGAAAGCGTGCCAAGAACAGCGCTCATCACTGGAGCATCGCGTGGAATCGGTCGTGCCGTTGCCAAACGCCCCGCGGCAGATCGTCTTTGGCTCCGCCGTGTCGTCAACGCGCTTCCCGGACCAGTGTGGACAGCGCTCCCTGATGGCTACATCGACTTCTTCAATCGGCGCTGGTGTGAATATACCGGCCTTTTTGTGGATCAGGCATGTGGCCGAGGGTGGCACACCATAATCCACCCCGAAGACCTGCCAAAGCTGGTCGCACGCTGGCGATCCATTGTTGCTTCCGGCGAGCCCGGTGACATGGAAGCGCGCCTGCGCCGCTTCGATGGCGAGTACCGCTGGTTCCTCATCTCCGCCAATCCGATGCGCGACCATGCGGGACAGATCGTGAAATGGTATGCAGTGAGTACCGATATCGACGACCGCGAACGGCAGAGGAGAAACTGCGGCGCAGCGAGGCATTCCTCGCGGAAGCTCAGATTCTGAGCCGCGTCGGCAGCTTTTCCTGGCTGGTAGAGACGGACGAGATCAGGTGGTCTGAGCAGCTTTATCGGATTTTCGAATTTGAACTGGGTCTGCCGGTAACGCTCGACCTGATCGGATCGCGCGTTCATCCGGAAGACCTCCCGTTGATGTCTGACATGATCGAAAAGGCCCACCGTGGGGTTAGCGACTTCGCATGTGAGCATCGCCTCCTGATGCCGGATCACTCCGTCAAGTATCTGCATTTGATCGCTCGCGGGAGTCGAGACAACCAGGGCCGCAAGGAGTATATCGGTGCGATTCAGGATGTGACGCAGCGCCGGCTCTCCGAAGAAGCTCTCGGCCGGGCCAGATCGGAACTCGCTAAAGTGGCAAGGGTGACGAGCCTCGGAGTGCTGACGGCATCCATCGCACACGAAGTCAATCAGCCGCTTTCCGGCATCGTTACCAACGCCAGTACCTGTCTGCGGATGCTCTCCGCCGATCCCCCTAACGTCGATGGCGCCCGCGAAACTGCGCGCCGCACAATTCGCGACGGCAACCGCGCCTCAGATGTAATTACCCGGCTGCGCACGCTTTATAGCAAGAAGGATCTTGTGTCCGAGTCGATGGACCTGAATGAGGCCGCCCGAGAAGTCACCTCGTTGTCACTGGGTGACCTACAGAGAAACCGGGTAATTTTGCGCCATGAGCTTGCGGAGGACCTGCCGCCGGTGAGCGGCGATCGCGTCCAGCTTCAACAGGTCATCCTGAATCTGGTGCGGAATGCTTCCGACGCGATGAGCGCAGTCGATGATCGTCCAAGAGAGCTGCTCATAAGAACCGAACGAGATGAGGGGGATCGAGTGCGCCTGAGCGTGAAAGATGCAGGAGCCGGTTTCAAACCTGAAGCCACGGAAAGGCTCTTCGAAGCGTTCTATACAACCAAAAGCGATGGAATGGGAATCGGTCTGTCGATCGGACGTTCCATCATCGAGGCTCATCATGGACGTCTCTGGGCGACAGCGAATCACGGTCCAGAAGGCGCATTTGGAGCCACATTTTCGTTTTCCATCCCTAGCCGGCGCGAGAGTGTGGCCGACGTGGAAGCTCCCGCCAACCAGACAGATCCGGCGACCGGAGCAGCAGCATGATCGAGCGTGGCCCTGATGTCGCAAGAGCAATACCTAAGTACAATGGACGCCCTTTATGGAGGGGAGCATTGTTGGTTGATGACGTCCACCCAGGAAAGGATCGCCATCCACCGTTCCCTTGTGGCAGTGGTCGACGACGACGAGTCGGTGCGCGAGTCGCTACCCGACTTGCTGAAGGAGTTCGGTTTTGCAACCAGTACGTTCTCCTCGGCGGAAGTGTTCCTCGCGTCCGACTGCCTGCACGAAACCAGGTGTCTCATCCTCGATGTTGGCATGCCGGGAATGACCGGACCGGAACTTCAGCAGGAATTGATCCGTCGCCGGCAAAACATTCCGATCATCTTCATCACTGCTGACAGAGATAAGACTATTTGCGCGCGGCTACTCGAACAAGGTGCAGTGGGGTGCCTATTCAAGCCCTTCAGCGACACGGCCCTGCTTGAGGCCCTCAATGCTGCTCTTCGAGTAAGCTGAGCGATTCATGCGATTACCTCGAAAAGAGGAATATAAAATGATCTTCCCCCGCGCCATAGGCCATGAAATGGAGTCATCGTCCATGTCTCAGGCCACCCCCATCGTGTTCATTGTTGACGACGACATCTCCGTGCGCGAATCCCTGGAATTGTTTATCCGTAACGAAGGCTGGCAGGCCGAGACCTTCGCATCCGCAAAAGGATTCCTCGATCACCCGCGAACCGCTGTTCCCAGCTGTCTCATTCTTGACGTTTCTCTTCCCGGCCTCACCGGTCTGGAACTGCAACAGCGAGTAGCCGGCGAGCGGACCGACATGCCGATCATCTTCATCACCGGCCACGGCGATATCCCCATGACGGTCCGAGCCATGAAGGCGGGCGCGATTGAATTCTTAACCAAGCCTTTCAGTGATGAAGTGCTGCTGAACGCGATTCGACAAGCACTCCAACGCAGCCGCATCGCTCTTAGCCGCGAAGCGGAGATACGGGAACTCCGGAACCGTTTCGAATCGCTCACGCCTCGCGAACGACAGGTTATGGCCTTGGTCGTTTCCGGCCTCTTGAATAAGCAGGTTGGTGGCGAGCTCGGCATCAGCGAGATCACCGTGAAAGCGCATCGGGGACAGGTAATGGAAAAAATGAAAGCGGACTCCCTTGCTGCCCTGGTGCAAATGGCCGCCAAGCTTCGTACTGCAAGAGTGTCGGCTCCTGAACTTGCCCCGGCCAGGTAGTGAGCCCAGTGCTTTCCGTACGACAGCTGGTCCACAATCCATGGATGGTAGCTCGGCAGTATAGCCGGGCGTGCAAAGCCAATGGCGGGAAAAGCGGGTACCGAATGGCAATCACCAGCGGAAGGTGAGCCGAAATCTTCGATTGACACGAGCGGAGTCTGCGGTTACCTTAAAGCCGATTCACGGGCCAATCGGCAAATTCCCCCAGCCGCTTTCAGGAGGCTGTCGCAGATGTCCGTTCACAAGAGTCCCCGTCGCCTTTTGCCGGTTGCGATGATCGTTCTTTCTGTCATCGTTTTGGCGCAGTTGTTCAAAGCAAATGCGCAAGTTCCTGCAACAGGCCGGGTGAAGATGGGCACCATGGCCGGCATGCCGACCGCCGGCTACCAGACGGACTTCACCACGTATACCGCAAGCGGTACGCTGACCGTCCTCCCGGACGACAAGAAGCTGGCGTGGGCCTGGGTTGAATACGACGTCGACACCTGCGAAGAGATCTCCAGTGGCGAATGGCAGGTCACCATCCAGCCGAACAGCGGAGAGACAGAGATCGGAACCACCACCGGACATCTCGCGAACGGCGATTGCCCGGATAATACCTACACCTTCGGCGCGATCTTTTACACCTGGAGAAACTATAACCCCAAGATACCGACCGACCTTTTCAAGGCGAACTGGAATTCGTCCGATTATGCAGAAAAGGACACCACCAATGTCATCCTGATAAGACCCATCAGTTACCGGCAGGTTGGCCCGGGAGTACAGGTGGGGAATGGAGTGTTGCGCTTCCACTACAGATGGGACTCAACCTCGGGTAAGCTCTCGGACCTGTCGCAGTGTAAAGTGGGCGAATATGTGGAGTATCCCACTGACGACCAGCCGTGGCCGTGGCCCAGTCCCCCCTACTCCGGAACAAGTCCCAACAACCCAACCATTCAGTGGATACCAGGCGTCATGGGAAAGGGTACGGATTACCACTATCACAATCCCTTCCGCACCCCCTACAAAAAGAATGCCTTTAACGCTACACAGCAATACCGCTATGAGTGCCGCGATCTTGACACCACGGATTTCCCGCACTGGGACGATATCACCATTGCCCGTAAGGTCCGGGACATCACGGGCCACGGCTGCTGGGTTTACACGGTAACCAAGACGGGTTACAGCGCCACCGTGGCGCCTTTGCCAGGGGTAAGTGTGGACGACTGCGCCCAGAAGTCCACATCGGTTCCTGAGACGGCGCCGCGCGCTGCCGGCGCCAATGAGCTTGGTTTGTCCGTTGCACTCTCCCAGCCGTCGACCGGTCTTAACGAGCCCATCTTCTTCGATCTCACCGTCTCTAATCGGAATGCGGTGGATGCGGTCGGTTTGGATCTCGGCCTCAATCAAAAGGCAAACCTTGAATTATCCATCACCGCTCCGGATGGGGCCGTCCTCACCCGCAAATTGCCGGCGGAGGGTTTTGGCGCATCGGGAGAGGTTACGCTCGCTCCGGCCGGTGTCTTTACCGAAAGGCTGTTTCTTAACGAGTGGTACGGCTTTCCACAGACCGGAACCTACCGCCTGAAGCTGACGCTGTTGGACGATGCGGATGCCGGCGGAACTGCGGATCGGCCCTCCGCGGAGTTCTCGGTGCAAATCCTCCCGCGCAGTCCTGCGGAACTCGAGCGCGTCTCCCGGGAGCTTGCGGACAAAGCCCTGAAAGCGCCGACGCTCGAGGAAAGCATGGATGCCGCGAGTGCCCTGAGCTACATCCGCGATCCTTTGGCGGTCGACAGCCTCGTTCGTTTGCTGCAACCGAGGTCGTTGGTCGAGAATTACGCAGTGGACGGCTTGGGAAGAATCGGCAACGCCGCGGCCATCGCCGCGCTCGAGGCGGCGCAGGACCATCCCGATGGGGACGTTCGCGCGGCCGCCCGTTCCACGCTGGGCGCTCTGCAGCGCAATGCGCAACCACCGTCCGCCCCCAAGAATTGACGGCGCTGGGGACCTATACGGTGACGGTAGCCAGTGACAATCTGCCCAAGCCATCGGCCTTGCTCGGGAATGGGGAGGCGCACCTTTCGTCACAGCGTGTCTTTCATCTCTCGCAACTTGGCCTTCACGCGATCACGACGGCATATCGCACTATGATCATGTCGCCCTGTGCCTCGCGTCGGCGCCACTGCTCGGCCCAGAGATCGAAGACGCAGTGCTGAGTTGACGGCCATTGCGACGCACTGCAAAATGCTAAGTTTGTACCGGTTATGCCATCACCTCGTATGCTCCTACCCGCTGCTTCTGCCGATGACCAAACAAGAGAACCGAGAGCAACTAAATTGCAGGAGAGCAGCAATGAACATGTCAACGGCGCCCAGAGACCTGGCAGCCATCAAACACGCATTAGAAAGGGAGATATGAATCCATTGACAGGTAAAGTGCAACGTAGAGGAATGTTCGACGGTTATGAAGTGGCTGGCTGGCGGCATGCGGACCATCCAAGTTGGAAGGTGAAAGTGTGGTTTGCAGGATGCCCGCGTGACTGGTTCGGTTACACGGTTACGGCGGGTATGTTCGAGTTGAAGATGTTTGCTCATCCTCAAAGGGAAGCGATTTTGCACGCGATTGGCGCGTGGGAAGCCGAATTGGTGGATCCTAAAATCCGAAATGAAGCCTTCGACCACTCGCTGAGCCACGCCAATATCTACGTTATGTGACTTTGAACTTTGAACGGCGACAGGGCGCTCCCTGCACGGGGTGTTCTAGAGTCGGGGCCCCTGAGCCCTCGAATTTAATTTTGCTAAACCAAGTACGGTCAATCCAATACAGGTATCGCAAGGAAGCCTATGGAGCTCGCCGCGGCTTCGGCTTGCTCTTCCCGTCGAGATTGAGCGCCACTGCAGCGCGGATGAGATCCTTCAAGGCCGCCACATCGAGCTTGTCGCCTTCGTGGATGTCGATGGCGCGCCTGACATTCCCGTCGAGGCTGGAGTTGAATAGACGGGAAGGGTCCTCGAGCGCAGCTCCCTTGGCAAATGTCAGCTTGACGACGTTCTTGTACGTCTCCCCCGTGCAGACGATGCCGCCGTGGGAAAAGACGGGAGTTCCCCTCCACTTGCACTCTTCTACGATCTCAGGGTCTGCCTGGTGTATGACTGTGCGCACTTTCGCGAGCGTCTTCCCGCGCCAGTCCCCAAGTTCCTTGATCTTCTCGTCGATGAATGCGGATGCAGATTCCACCGGAACGGACCTTTTCATGTACAGCTCCAACCCTCGCACTACTTTAGCTGCGCTCTGATTAACCTGCAACCTCCGCAAGTGAAGCCCGCGTGCGGACTTGATAGCGATGATGGGAATATCTCGCCGACGTCGCCGCCTCCTCGCACTCCTGCGACCCGAGCAGCCCGCGGCGCGCTCAAGCGCCCGCCGGCGTGGCCTGCAGGCGGCGCCAGAAGAAGTACGAGAACCCCCAGAGCACGCTGGTAAGTGTCGACGGGACAAACGCCAGCGGGCGATCGCTTATGGAGAGGTGGGCAATGATCGCCGAGACGAGGTTGATGGCGAAGCCGGCATAGGCCCACTCCTTGAGCCGCGCGGGGACCATGGGGACGAGTAGCACGGCCACGCCCACCAGCTTGGCCAATGAAAGCTCAAAGCGGAAGTAGCCGGCGGAAAAGCCGAGACGGGTGAACGCCTGCGCCCCCTGTGGCAATAGCTCGTAGTAAGCGGTGAAACTCATCTCCAGGCAGAAGAGCGCGGTGAAAATCCAAAAAAGGATGGTGGTGGTTTTGGGGATGGCGTTGCCGGCCACGAAGGCCTCCTTGTGCAGGGTCGATTCCATGAATTTCCTCCTTCGGTTCACGAGTTTTGAGCCGCCTTAGGCGGCCAGTTTGGCGTCTCAATACCGAACTGCTTGGCGTACTCCGCGTTCAATCGCTGCCAGCCGCCGAACTTCACGGCATCGCCGCCGACCATGCGTCCAATCGGCTCGCCCGCGAGCAGCCGATCGAGAACATCGAAGCAAATGTGCCAGCCCGCGGCGCCCCACGCGATGAAGCGGCGATCGATGTTGTGCCAGAGCGTGAGGCGTGTGCCGCTGCCCAGCTGCTCGAGCTCCCACCGGAGGTCGTTGCCACCCCAGCTGTATTCGAGCAGCCTCGGCATCTCGGCCCGCTTCACGGAGCTCTCGAAGGCCTGCGCGTTCGGCGTTCTGACCGTCGAGAGCATCACCGGCCCAACCGCGGCCAGACTCCGGTTGGCGTCGAAAGGCGCCCATTCGGACAATTGCGCAGGGTCAGTCAGCGCCTCCCACACCATCGTCGGCGGATGACGGAGATCGCGGACGAGGATGAGCGTCCACGTATCGCCGTCCTTTCGTACCTGCGCTCCGCTGGCCGGACCCGTTGTGTACTGCTCGCGATCGGTCATCGACGTCCGCTCTACCAGCGCTTCAGCTGCGTGAGCTGAAGGAGATTGCCGCAGGTGTCGTTCACCATGGCGATTTTGGAGGCCGTCACGTCTTTTGGCGGCAGGGTGAACTCAGCGCCGCGCGCTTTTATACGCTCATAATCGGCCTGCAAGTCGTCGGTGAAGAACATGGCCGCGGGCTGGCCCTGCTGGAAGATGGCCTGCTGGTAGGCGCTCGCCGCCGGGTTGTTGTTGAGCGCCAGCTGCAGCTCTGTGCCGTCCGGCTCCTCGGGTGAGGCCACGGTCAGCCAGCGAAATGGGCCCTGACTGAAATCGGTCTTCTTGGCGAAACCGAGCACCTCTGTATAGAAGTGCAGGGCCTTGTCCTGGTCGTCCACGTATATGCTGGTCACTTTGATTTTCATTTCGTTTCTCCTTTGTCACGTTCGCGGTTTGGGCCGCGTCGTCTTCTCCTTGTTTGCTTTTTCGGTGGTGTCGACTGAGCCATGCGGTCGAGGTGGCGTTCGAGAGCATCTACGTGCGCGGACCAGAACCGGCGGAACGGAGCCAGCCAGGCATCCACCTCCTGGAGCGGTTCAGGTTTCAGCCGGTAAAGACGGCGCTGTGCGTCCACCGTGGATTCTACGAAACCGGCATCTCGCAGCACTCGCAGATGCTTTGACACGGTCGGCTGCGACATACGAAGTTGACGCTCGATCTCTCCGACCGACTGCTCCGAAGAGACTAGGATGCTCAATATCGCGCGTCGGTTTGGCTCCGCAATGATGTCGAATACAGATTCCACTCTCTTGATATACGCCACCGGGCATATGCGTGTCAAGGTATATACACGGGGGGGGGGCGAAAAGTTGAAGAGCGCTTTCAGACGGGTTTTCGTCTGTACAGGCAGAGAAAACCCGTCGCATAATTGGCGCATAGCAGGAATCAACGCGATGCCATCCTTATTGAGGGCAGATGCCATCCAGGGTTGGAAGTGTCCATGCGTAAGTTCGCTCTGTTGGCCCTTGGTGGTTTGAGCCTCGTCGCGCTCGGCCAGAAACCCGCGTCGCCGCAGCCTACCGTTCGATACCACTTCGGTGACAATTCGGAGTGGTCCGATCGCGCCCTAGACGACAGCTCGTGGCCCGTCGCGCAGAATGGCCTCGTTCCCTCCCGCTCCCGCGATACCAACCGTTTTCTCTGGGTGCGCATCCGGGTCCCGGTTCCCGGCAACCTGAATGGCCCACTGGCCCTTCATCTCGACGATTTGGGCGTCCAGCCCATGACGTGGCAGGTCTTCGTCAACGGCCAACCCAGCGGCGGCCAGGGAGCGTTCCCGCCCCACGCCGATCCCGCCGATCCACCCGTTTCTCCGGTGATGGATCTGCCATCTTCGCTCGCCCCGCCCGGCTCCGCGGCGCTGGTCGCTCTGCGTGAGTGGCACGCCCCCGCTTTCCTTGAATCCGACGTCCAGCATCCGACTGCCGTCATCAACGAAGCCCGGGTGCTGAGCCTGACGGTCCGTGCCGGCGCTGCCGAGGCTCTGCTTGCCAACGGACCGGAGTATGCCCTCAGTGCTGTGCTGGCCCTCGCCGGCATTGCGCTGCTCCTCTTCTGGCGCTCCTCGGGTGGCCGCGAGTACCTGTGGGCCGCGATCATGCTCCTGTCGCCTATGGCCACTGCCATCCTGTCTTTGGGCCTGGTTAGCGCGCGTCTCTCGTTCCACGCGCAGACTCTTTCCATAGCCGTGGTCTACAGCGCGGGGCTGATTGCCGAGATCGAGTTTATGTGGACGCTCTTTCGGCTGCGTTCCCGCTGGATCCACATTATCTGGCACGCCATATGGGTTGCCTTCATCCTGGCCGAGATTGCCGAGGCATATTTCTTGCAGTCCCCGGCATTCCAGCGTCTCTGCCAAATCGTCATCGTCGCCGGCATTTCAGCCTTTGACTGCATCCTCTTCCCTGTCTGCATTCGCGAGATGTTTCGCCCCGGCGGCAATCGCGCCATCGCCGCCGCCCAGAGTCTCATGGAGGTGATTATCCTGCTGGGGGTCTTGGGCTACTCCGTGCACCTTACACGCGGGCCCTTCCCGCTGGATCTCTTCCAGCTGACCCTGACGCTCCTGGATCTGGCAATCGCCGCCATGCTCTTCCGCCGGGCATGGAAGGCATGGAAAGAGAGCAGCTCGCTGCGCGCCGAGTTCGAGGCCGCCCGTGAAGTCCAGCAGCAACTCGTCACCGCTCCCCCCGTCATACCCGGCTTCCACATCGAAGCCGAATACAGACCCGCCACCCAGGTGGGTGGAGACTTCTATTGTGTCGTGCCGGGCGAGAACGGCGATGTGCTGGTCGTGGTTGGCGACGTGAGCGGCAAAGGACTCCGCGCAGCCATGACCGTCTCCGCCATCGTGGGGTCATTGCGCATGCTGCCCGCGCGCACCCCTGGCGAGATCCTTCGCGAGCTCAACCGATCCCTGGCCGGCAACCTGCATGGCGGCTTCGTCACCTGCCTGGCAGCGCGCATGAACGCGGATGGTGCCGTCGCCCTCGCGACCGCCGGCCATCCGGCGCCCTATCGAAACGGCGAGGAAATTTCGTTGTCCCCCAGTCTGCCTCTGGGCATCACCGCCGATGCCGAATACACAGAAACCATCCTTCGGCTCGCCCCCGGCGACAGCTGCACCTTTTTCTCCGACGGTGTGGTCGAAGCCCAATCGCCAAGCGGCGAGCTCTTCGGCTTTGAGCGTACCCGCGCCATCGCTTCGCAGTCCGCCCGCAGCATCGCCGACATCGCCCAGCGCTTCGGCCAGGAAGACGACATCACCGTGCTGACACTCAAGTTCGCTCCGGCCCAGGCCCTGCACGCGTAGCACTGATCGTACGGAACTGGTTGCAGGTTTCCGGGCGTCGACGTCCGGGTCAGCGGGCCACACCCCGAGCATCTCAGTTACTTTTCGTTTGTTTCGTTCAAAGATCCGGACGGCAACGGCTGGGTGTTGCAGGAAGTCACCAAGCGGCTTGCTGGGCGCGTTGCAGGCGACACGACGTTTTCGTCGGTGCGCGGCCTCGCGCAGGCGATGATGCGCGCGGCGATGGCGCACGACAAGCATGCAGCGCGGACGGGGAAGACCGACCCAAACTGGGCAGATTGGTACGCCGAGTACATGGTGCGCGAGCAGACTGGCGAAGAGCTGCCGCAATAACGACCGTGAGCGATCGTCAGGACGTCAATGTTTTGCCCGTCAGCCTTAGTTCGGATCGCATCTCCAAAACAAATTCAGAACAGCAGGCTCCCCTACGGAGGAACCTGCTGTGTTTGCCTTTTGCTTATAACGAATGCTCTGGGCCCTAACGCTTAATCTTCAAGCGGGTGGGTTAACCAGGGCGTGAAGTCCACCCCAGGGCCGACTACGGTTGCGCAGCTCTTGCCTCCGGGCCCGGCTGGGCAATGCCACCAATTATCGGTCGCATTCACTGAGCCGGCGCCTAGATTGTCCACGCCGATCCTTACGGTGTCGAAGTCGTTGAAATGCGCGCTGATGCGGCCCACCGGCGCCTTGAAGGCGATATCGATTGCCTCGTCTTCAAAGATGTTTTCGGTGATCACCGTGCCGTACACCGGCGCCGTGCTGTAGATATTGATGCCGGTGGGACCCGAAGTGGCTGCGTCCTCAGTATCGGCTGCATTGCCTGCGATCTTGTTTCCGATAATGACGTTGTCGTTAAGGTTGACCGCGGGCGCCGGAGAGGGTGCAGATCCGTGATTGTGCATGGTGACGCCGGGTAAGCCGTTGTCGTGAAGTTTGTTGCCGATGATTACGTTGCCGGTGGATGTGTTGCCGGGACCGGCAGCGAAGATTCCCACACCCGCGCCCGCGCCAGGAGTGCCGAGACCGTTATGCGCGGACTCATTGTTGGCAACGGTGTTATGAAATATGCCAAACGCTACCTTGGCGGTGGGTATTACCGAGGTCGCCGGCGGATGAGACGCCATGGTGATGCCGCACGCAAAAGGATTGTCATGCACATAGTTGTTACTGATCAGATTTTCGCGGCTGGGGCCGGTCTCGTCGGTGGTCAGAATACCACCTGAGTTGCCGTCGACTTCGTTGTGCCGGATGTCGGAGTGATTGGTGGCCATGAGGTGAATTCCCTCGCCACAATCCATTTGTTCGTTGGTTTCAAAGGCGACGTCGATGCCGGGGCACATACCGGCGCCCACATTCAGCGCCTTGTTATTGTCCAGCACATGGTTGCCGGCGATGGTCACATCGGTGCCATTGATGATGAGAATGCCTTCAAAATTCGCATTATGAATTTTGAAGCCGGATACCGACACATTGCCCACCCCCGCTTTGGGGGCCGCGGACATGCCGTCGATCAAAATGCCATTGGGCAGGCCGGTCGCGTCGATGACGGGCAGAGCAAACTCGTCGGCCTTCAGGGCAAGCGCCTTGGTGATGGTCACCTGTTCCTTATAGATACCTTGTGCCACCCGAATCGTGTCTCCAGGAGAGGCGGCGGCGACGGCGGCGCTTATGGTGGACAGACAGCCGGCTTTTCCGGCTGGATTGACGCACAAGGTGGCGGCAGCACTTATGCCGGAAGCAGCGAAAAAGAAGAAGGCTAGGAGATGGATTTTTCCACGCGGGATGGTTCGCAGGGTGTGGGGCATTGGTTCCTCCGGTCGAGTAGTTAGGTTTAGCTGAGCAATGGTTCTGGGTGTTCGTCGGTGGGGGAACTGGCGAGCGCGCTAATAGTAGCCCTGGCAACCTATGTTTGCCAATCGTTCCTGGAAGTTTTTCCCAGCGCCATTTGCCACCCTTCTTTCCCCCAATAGAACCAATGGTTTGGCGCAAAAGGATCACGGCGCGGCTATTTAACTAGAGTCCTCGCAAATAAGATTCCATTTCCGTCTTCCCGTCGTGTTGAGCCCAATCTACCGGCGTGCCTTGCCAGATCACATCTTTCGTATCGTGGGCGGTGAGAGATGAAGAATCGCTGCAATGTATCCCAAGATCCGAGTTCTCACGCAGGAGCTTTTTAGCCGCTGAGGTATGGCCTTCCCGCAAAGCGGCCCTTTTCCCGCAAACTTCTAGAGCGTGTGTACAGTCAAGTTCGCGGGACTCGGTATGGAGTAGGGTGAGCCGGGAGCTTCATCGACGCTGGCCGCAGTGACGGTGTACACATGTAGTTTGCCCGTACTCGAGCTGCCGTTCCATGCGATCGCATACAAATGATTGTTCTTGTCCCAATAGATCTGGGAAATGGGCTCATTGGCCAGCAGCTTCTTGTATTTGGTGATCGGATTGGCGCCATTGAAGTGGAAAATTTCCAGGCCGGCTCCTCCGACGGCGAGAAGCTTGCCCGAAGGAGACATTCGCATCACGCCCCCATTCACCGGAGATCCCTGATACCCACCTGTTTCCACGGTTGGCATGTTGTGATAGGTGCTGGTCGTGCTTATCTCTCCATTTGCGGCGGCGGTGTAGGTGGCGATGACCGGCAGCTCGTTGCAACATTCGGCGGGTACTCCTTGCTGAATCGGGGCATCGTCTGGGTTGGCTATGTCTCGCAGCATCACGGCCATGTGATTGGTAGGATCGGGAGCAACCGCCATGGGGCAGTAGTTGCCCTGCCCTGAGGGATCCGGCGGTATCGGGCCTGCTGCGCCCGTATAAGGTCCGGTGTTGAAACCATCCAGTTCCCCGCTACTGAGCCGCTTGAAGCCAACTATAAAATAGGAATCGTTACCATCGACAAAAGTGCATTGCGGCGAGTATGCGTATTCATTGTTTCCCAGAAAATCGATATAAGCACCGCCATTGAGGATCCAGTTGCTCGCTCCCAGGTACGTCAGCTCTCCATTGTCGTTGTTGATGCTGAAAGACTGGAAGACCGATCCGCAGAATCCATCCTCTGGGTCCACCGCGTTATACAAATTCTTGCCCGAATGGTCGATTCTGAATTGCACCGGGAAATACGGGTTGCAACTGCCCCCGTATCTGCCTTGGTAGAAGGTGGCGGTGTCTGTGGTTGCCACCTCTTTAAGCGCCCCATCCGAGGCCATGGAAAACGATGCGATGGTCGTACCGTCCGGCTCCGTGCCAAAGAGATAATGGCTGTTGGCTGCAATCCAGGAAAGGCTTTCGCTGAATGGGGAGCCCGGTACCGGCGTAAGCCTCCCATCCGCGGCCGCAGAGAAAGCGTATACCTGTTTCGTGCTCGCAACGTATACATGCGCAACCGCCGCGGGTGCGGCGTTTTCCTCTACTTGGCTGAGGGCGGGTCCCGCCAACACCAAGGCGGCGGCAACGAGAGTAGCGCGGCCTGCCCCAAATTGGAACAGGTTGGAAAACGGGCTGAAAATGGCTGGCATGGTACCTCCTGCTCTCATCGCGGGAGATCAGCTGAGGGGGGGTGGCTGAACGGTGAAATACTTACACATTTCGCAGAGTTCTGTCCAATGATTCGATGGACCTTAGGTTCTTCGTTGGCTACGACGGTCCCACGAAAGTTCTGTACCTTGGCCATGGGGCGCTTCTGCATACAACTACGATTTGCCGGGTTGTCACGCAAGAACTATGGTGAACCGCGCAGGAAACCGTATGCTTACCAACAAGCGGCGATTCTTCGAGAACACTTTCATCGATTTCTTCGGGGGAGGGACTCGATGAATGGGAACGACGGGAATCGCCGTTCATAGTTTCGTAGAGCTTCACTTATATGCTCAACTCTGCGCAATCTCCTGAAGTCCGAGGTATCGAAATGACCTTGCTGAAGCCTGAGGAAACATTCCACGTTTACCTCAGACGGCACTTTGAAAGAGTCTCCAAAGGCATGGCGCGCCAGTTTGCCGAGAAGAGGGACGTCCCTGAAGTCGCAGCTGTAGTTGCGCTCTCCTCGAATGGAAGCCAAACCTAAGAAAGAATGAATAACTGCCCGGTTCTCTCCGACGTGTACTTCCGCGCTTAAGTCAGACTGGCTCCGTGCCGGCGATAGGCCGGCGATGATAACAGTTCGCCCGCGATTCGCTATCTTTATCCTGACCTCTCTCCCATTACCTAGGTAACCCACACCCGATATTTGAGCCTATGAACTTAGCGAAAGCTATGAGTACCTATATTCCCTTGACCCGCCGCCGCAGGCCACCGTAGGCTAACAAACTGCGGGATCCCCAGGGAGCTTATGCGAAGGCCATCTGTAACATCATTGGCGACAATCATGATTGCCGGCCTGGTTTTTGGGTCCCCCGTCATCCGTGCTGAATCCGCCGCGCCCACCGCCACTCCGATAAAACACGTGGTTGTTATTTTCGGCGAGAACGTTTCTTTCGATCATTACTTCGGCATCTACCCCAAAGCCTTGAATCCAGGCAATGAGCCTAGCTTTGTTGCGGCGGACGGCACCCCATCCATCAATGGCTTCACCGAGGAATTGCTCGACCACAACCCCAACTCGCTCAACACTGCCGGCAATGGCGACGGCGCCATCAATCCCTTC